>SDBS01007421.1_pt1 | contig 10646 bp, 8 predicted proteins | sample 2277091 | NCBI WGS metagenome assembly SDBS01 (sample SAMN10404972, study PRJNA504765) | marine sediment metagenome | isolation source: marine sediment core GS10_PC15, 163 cmbsf | place: Arctic Ocean: Southern Knipovich Ridge | collected 2010 | reverse complement strand
CCCGCCGCATGAAGGGCATATAACATGCGCGGGGATATCGATTTTTACATAAGACCCGTTTTCTAGTTCGGAACGTGTAAGATGCACGCAAACGTCATACCCTTTTGGCCTAAAATGTCCCGATTTTCTCCCGTTGGTTTTCCTGTAGAAACATCTCAGATCTATAAGGTCCTGCAGTGATACTGCAAATGATACCCTGTTATTTGGAAGAGCAGGGCTTCTTTTGGCCTGTTCGCATAATTGCGCTGTGTTGTAGAGTTTTCTCTTTTTGTCATCGATAAGTGTTTTGTAAGCGTCAAGTATTTTGAGGAACATACTGTTTTCGCTGGAAAGATCAGGATGATATTGCTTGGCAAGCTGGTGAAAAGCCCTTTTTATATCTTTGTTATCGGCATTTGTGTTTACATTTAATAGTTCATATAAGGTTTTCATTTTACTCCCATTCTATGGTCGAAGGAGGCTTCGAGGAAATATCATAAACCACTCTGTTGATCCCCTTCACTTCGTTTATTATTCTGGATGATATTTTTTCAAGAGTCTCATACGGGATCTTAAACCAGTCGGCTGTCATCCCGTCAACAGAAGAAACCGCCCTCAATACACAGGCGTTTTCATAGGTCCTCTCATCTCCCATTACTCCAACGCTCCTGACAGGCAGAAGCACGCCAAAGGCCTGCCAGATATCGTTGTAGAGGCCCGAGATTTTTATTTCTTCGGTAATAATTGAATCGGCTTCTTTTAAAATTAACAGCCTTTCTTCTGTTATTTCACCTATGATCCTGATCGCAAGCCCCGGGCCTGGAAAAGGGTGTCTCTCGATGATCTTTTCCGGTATGCCCAGAAGCCTTCCGAGCTCCCTTACTTCGTCCTTGAAAAGCTCACGCAGGGGCTCGATCAGCTTGAGTTTCATTTTTTTGGGGAGCCCTCCCACATTGTGGTGGCTTTTGATCGTAGCAGAGGGTCCGCTGAAAGAGACAGATTCGATAACGTCAGGATACAGGGTCCCCTGCGCAAGGTACTCGACATCCCCGAACTCCTTTGCCTTTTCTTCGAATACGTTTATAAACTCTCTACCTATCGTTTTTCTTTTGTGCTCCGGGTCGGTTATGCCTTTCAGGCTCGAAAGGAACCTGTTTTTCGCGTCAAAAGAAAAAAGTTCGAAGTTGAACCCGTTGCTGAAGGTTTCTTCCACGTCCTTTTCCTCGTTTTTTCTCAAGAGCCCGTTGTTGATAAAAACCGCTTTTGTGTTTTTCCCGATTGCCCTGCCAAGCAGTGTTGCGACAACGGCGGAGTCAACGCCCCCGGAAAGAGCGCAGATGACCTTTTTGTCACCGACCCGCTCCCTGGTCCTTTTTATTTCTCTTTCAATAAAAGAGCCCACGCTCCATTTTTTATCAAATCCGCATACAACGGACAAAAAGTTCCTCAATATTTCTTTTCCCCGTTCAGTGTGCGCGACTTCCGGGTGAAACTGAACACCGTAATATTTTCTATTATCGTCAGCGATGGCCGCGTACGAACTGTTTTTTGTCGCGGCTATGACCTTGAAACCGGCAGGGATACCTTCGACCCGGTCTCCATGGCTCATCCAAACCGTCGTGTTTTCTCCCTTCTTGAACCCTTTGAAGAGACTTGAAACATCGTTTATTCTAAGGATCGCTCTTCCGTATTCTCTTTCTGTTGACGGGCTGACTTTGCCTCCAAGTAAACGTGCGAGTGCCTGCAGGCCGTAACATATCCCAAGTATTGGAATATCAAGGGAAAAAATATCGTTTTCAGGAACAGGCGCGTTTCCGGAATAGACAGAACTGGGGCTTCCGGAAAAAATTATTCCTTTCGGGGAAATCTGACGCAGCCGGTTTATGGAAATATTGTACGGGTGGATCTCCGAGTATGTGCCCAGCTCTCTCGTTTTACGGGCGATAAGCTGAGTGTATTGTGATCCAAAATCCAGTATCACAATAGTGTCGAAATCCGTACCCATACCCAGGTTCTCCGGGAGTTGAATGAAGAAGATTTAAATGTTGATCAAACCCGAGGCAGCTGTGAATCGAAGCCGTGACCTCTTTTTTTCATAATATGCCGCTAATATAAAAGCATTCGGGTTACCTGCCTCGCACACGGAGGCTGTTTTCCCGTCGCAATGAGAAAACCGCCGCTTTTGCGCTGGTCTACTCTGTATTTTATATTATAATATAGAATGTCGGGAAAATACCAATGTATTTTTCATTGCTTATGGAAACAGCTTATTATCGCTCATTCTCAACCTATCTCTCCGAAAAGTTCGATCAAAGGGTTTACAGGGTATCCCTTGATGCCGGGTTTTCCTGCCCTAACAGGAACCGCTATGCGGTTATCAGGGACCCTGCTGTTAGGAAAGGAGCTGTTGGAACAGGAGGCTGTGCATACTGCTCCGCGGAAGGTTCCTGGAACGGGTCGAAAAAAAAACTGTCACTCGAGGACCAGGTAAAGACGGGGAAAGTAATGATCGGGCGGCGTTACAATGCCTCGAAATTTCTTGCATATTTCCAGGCATATTCGAACACCTATGCCCCTGTGGATACTCTCAGGGAGATATACGATTCTGTTGTTCTTGATGACGAGGATTTTGTCGGCCTCATAATAGGGACGAGGCCAGATTGTATTGACTACGAAAAGCTGGAGCTTATCTCGTCCTACAAAGAACGCGGGCTGGAAGTGTGGCTCGAATACGGGCTCCAGTCCTCGAATGACAGGACCCTTGAGATAATAGGGCGGGGCCACACTGCGGAGGATTTTGCCCGGGCAGTTTATATGACAAAGGATTTCGGGATCTCCGTGTGCGCCCACGTGATAATAGGGCTTCCTGGAGAGAGCAGTTCCGATATATTAAATACGGCCCGGTTTTTATCCGGTTTGCCTGTGGAAGGCGTCAAGCTGCACAACCTGAATATTGTAAAGGGCACACGTATGGCTGATGAGTACTACAGAGGGAATGTTATGCCTCTCGCCCTCGATGAGTACGCTCGGCTGGCGGTGGGTTTTCTTGAGCGGATAAGCCCCGATGTTGTGGTACAGCGTCTTGTCGCCCAGACATCTTCAAGATGGCTGTTAGGGCCCGAGTGGAGTTTGAATAAACCAATGGCTGTCAACGCCATTATTGAAGAGTTCAAGCGAAGGAACAGCTTTCAGGGGAAACTGTTCCGGAAGTAGGCCAGGGCCTGATTTTCACAAATAATGTCGTAGACTTTGACCTGGATTTGCTTTATAGTTTAAATAGGTAATATTTATCTTCGAAACCGGGCAATGATGAATAAAATAATCAGAGACATTTTTATCCTGTTTTTTCTGGTTTTGTCGGCAACGGGTGCCGTTGTTCACGCTGATGATGGAACTGTGTTTAGAGGAAACGGGAAAGAAGACACACTCAGAGAGGACACGTTCCTGGTCAAGAATATCGATTATTTTGCTGAACTGGGTATAGCGAAACCTATGACCGGGCTTGCGGCAATCAATTTTTCGGCGGAGTCACTTGACGGAAAAATGGTAAACCTGTTCGATTTTAAAGGGAAAGTGATCTTCTTGAACTTCTGGGCCACGTGGTGCGATCCCTGTAAAGCGGAAGTAAAAGATATAGATAAGCTCTGGGGCATGCTCAAAGACGAGGATTTCGTGGTGATGGCCGTCGATCTAAGGGAAAAGAAAAAGAAAGTACGTACTTTTATTGAGGAATACGGGATCGATTTCCCTGTATATCTCGACCCGTCCGGGAGGATCTCCTCCATGTACAGCGTTGGCGGCATTCCTACTACCTATATAATCGATCCGGACGGGAATGTTGTCGGCAAGGCGATCGGCCCGCGGGACTGGGGGGGCAAAGAGTCGATCGGGTTTATGAGGAGTCTTATGCGCCCGAAAGATAAAACCTGAATGCCCGCCGGTGGAAAAAATCCTTCTATCATATCTATTTTTATATGACTAAAAAAAAGTGCGTTTTTTTTGATCTCGGGGGAGTGCTGTACACTCTTGACGTTGAATCTGTTCTAAAAGGCCTCAGTGAGTGCAGCGGCCGGCTCATATCAGAGGTAAAGAGTGTGCTGTTTTCACCCGAATTGTATGAGGAGTTCGAATCGGGAAGTATTTCATCCACTCAATTTTACGAAACTATAAAAAAACGTTTAAGATGCGAAATCAATTTTGTCAGGTTCAAGAGCATCTGGAATTCACTACTGGTAAAACGTGATGATATGTTCAGGATGGTCCTTGATATAGGTAAAAGTATCGATCTGTCTGTGCTTTCGAACACCAATGAAATTAACGCTGAAATACTGGTCAGAGACCTCAAAGGCATTATAAAGGATGTCGTTTTTTCCTTTGAAGTCGGCTGCATGAAACCGGACCACCGGATATTCAGAATCGCGCTGGACAGGGCAAATCTAAAGCCCGAAAGCGTTCTCTTTATCGACGACAGAGAGGAAAATGTAAATGCTGCCAGACATCTAGGGATCGACTCTCATCTGTTCAAAAACCCCGGGGGCCTTGTTGAGTTCCTTGGCGCTTACGGTGTGGAAGCACACGGCCTGTAAACTTTGAATCATACCCCGTATGTCATTTTGTTCCAGACATCATTGTCCGAAAGACGCTCTTCGATATCAATCCCGTAGAACTCTTCAAGAGGTTTAAAAATATCGAAAGATTCCTGATATACTTTTTTGAGAGCGCCCCGTACAATATCTATACCCTCCGGGGTCATTTTTCCAAGCGGCCTCCTCGGGGCCCCGGCCGGAATTCCAAGACCGTTCATGGCTGTTTTTATGGCGAGCGGGTTTCGAAACCTGTCCTCGACCGTTGCTTTGCTGCCGTCCGGCAGGACACGTGTGGATCGGGCTTTTACTGTAACGATCGAGAACAGCGGCTTGAGTTTATCCGCGATACTCTTTCCCTTTTCCCTGTCACCCGAGAGAAGCGCGTCTACCATCCCGGTTACAGCCAGGGGCGCTATATTCGAGATAACGGAAATTGCGCCGGCCGATCCTATCCCGGAATTTGTCATTATTTCAAATGTTATGTCGTCATCACCGGACATGATACTCATGTCCGGCATGAGGGAGTGTTCCTCGGTCATCCGCCCGATATCACCCGTAGCCTCTTTTATGGCGATCACCCTGTCATACCGGCCGCTCAATACCGCTATATCGGCCGGCGTAATAGCTGTCCCCGTTCTTCCGGGTATTACGTATATTACAATTTTGATATCACTGTATTCGTCGAGGACAGGCTGATAGTATTCTCTTCTCAATTCCAGGCTGGATGGTCCGTTGTAATAGCAGTCAACAAGGAGGACTTTATCGATACCGGACTCCACAGCGGTCCTGCAGTAACCGAGTGCTTCAAGTGTGGAGTTTGAACCTGTCCCCGCCAGCACGCCGCATCGGCCCATGGTGAATTCTTTTGCCTTTTTTATTACACTGTTGTGCTCTTCCTCTTTCAGGGCAGGAGACTCCCCGGTAGTCCCGACAGGCAGTATACCGGTAATTCCCCCTGCGACCTGAAATTCGATGTTTTTTTCAAACCCTGAATAATCGACACTTCCATCCGGTTTGAAGGGTGTAATAAGAGCTGTCCAGGCTCCTTTAAAGTCGATGATAGGCATTGTCTTCTCCAATTGACTGAACGCAGAGATCGGTCACAGCATTTTTATACGCACTGCGGATATGGGAGAGTGTACTAAATATTTTTCGGTTGTGCAATAAAAAGTTGTGAATCAGCTATCAGTTGACAAAAAATCGTAGTAAATGTTAAATGTAAAAAACAGCCGGTTTAGTTTTATAAACCATAAAAAATCCCGATAGAAAACAGGGGAGGAGTTAAAAAATGGTGATCAAAAAGAGGGATGACGGGCTTGTACGCATGATCGAGGGTGTAACCAGGCAGAATCTGGCCATGGGAGAGAAAACCCATATGGTAAAATTTTTCTTTGAAAAAGGCAGTGTTGTTCCTGTTCACTCTCACAGCCAGGAGCAGACAGGATATTTGATAAAAGGGAAAATTGTACTGACAATTGACGGCGTAGAACAAGAGATTGATGAAGGTGACAGCTGGTCAATAGGCGGCAACATAAGCCATGGCGCCGCTGTGCCCGAGGATAGTGTTGCTGTTGAGGTCTTTTCCCCTATCAGGGAGGATTACCTGGACGATTAATATTTTTTTTTTGCGGACAGGGGCCCCGGGGTCTACCGATCCGCGCCTGCTGATTTAGCTGTAAAATAAGAGGAAATGACAATTCCGCTTAAAACCAGTACCGTACCGAGCCAGAACAGCCCGGAGAATCTTTCTTTTAAAATTACAAGGGAAAGGATAACCGCGAATACAGGCGTCATGTAGATATATATTGAGACATGAGACGCCGGCATTCTTTTAAGACACGTAAAGTACAGCGGGTAGGATATGCCTATCATGGTCACACCGAGCATTATCATGATCACCCAGGTTTGAACCCCCACACTGTTCAATGTTTGAAACCCCTGTGTAAAAAGGGTCATGAGCGTTAATAACACGGCGCCCGAAAATATAGCGAGAGTCGATACTATTAAAGGGTCATTTCGCGAAAGAACATGTTTTCCAAAAATAGAATAAAGAGTGAATGAAATAACAGCGCCTATGGAAAATAAACCCCCTATGAGATTTACATTGGAGTCGATCGAAAAGCCGCTATTGAATGTCACAAACATCACTCCAGCGAAAGCGAGGACAATACCGGCGATCTTGTGGATTTGGATCTTTTCTTTTAGAAAGATAGCGGAAAAGATAACAATAAAAACTACATTCGTTGAAATGAGCACCGCATTCATGGAAGCCGGAATTCGAGAGAGGGCGCTGAAAGTTAAAATCTGATACAAAAAAAATCCGAACACGCCGAGAAGAAGAGATGAAAGAAGGTCCCGCGCGGGGAGTTTGAAAATCTCTTTCAGCCTCCCAGTGACAGCAAGGAAAATCAGGAGGCTGAAAAATCCCGCGATAAGGTTAAAAGCGCCCAGTTGAAAGGGGTGTACTTCTCTTAAGGCTATCTTTCCGAAAGGGTGTCCGGAAGCCCAGAAAAGGGCCGCTATCAACATCAGCAGGTATTCTGACCTGAATGCCCTGCCGTTTTTTTTCATATCGTTTACTGTGTTCTCTCCCGGAGCTGGTCCAGCACATCCTGCAGACGCTCTATATAGTCCCCATAACCCGCGAAATCCCCTTCACGGAGACTTGACTTCGCCTTGTCATAATTGAGGACTGCCTGGTCCACAAGCCCCCTGATGCTGAGAATTGCCGAAGTATCCGGTGCGGCAGCATCAGATATTTCTTCCGTGGTTTCCACACTTGCGACCGCGAACACCTCGGGAGCCCCGAAAGTCGCGTAAAGAGCATCCTCCAGGGTTTCTCCCATCGCGATCCTGTCCTGATACCCGATGATAACGCGTTTCAATTCCGGAAGCTCGCTCTGTTCCGCCCTCAGGTAAACGGGCTCAACATATATGAGAGAGTCTTTGATCGGGATAACGAGCAGATTGCCCCTGATAACACTCGACCCTTTCTGCCCCCACAGGGTGAAAAGCTGTGAAATTTCTGAATCCTGGTCTATCCTTGACTCTATCTGGAGAGGACCGTAAATAAGCTTCTCTTTCGGGAACTTGTATTCGATTATCCTTCCATAATTCGGGGGGTCGCTCATTGCAGCCATCCATGCGAGCATGTTGTTCTTGTTCGTCGGGGTAAAGGGCAGGATGAGGACAAACTCTTCTTTCTCCTCGTTGTCCGGGAACTTGATGATCGTGTAATAAGGGATCATATCGGTTTCTGTTTCCTCGTAGATCTCTCTCGGGATGTGCCACTTGTCTTCCTTGTTGTAGAATACCTGCGGATCGGTCATGTGGTAGGTCGAGTACATTTCGGCCTGGACAGAAAAAATGTGAAGCGGGTACCTTATATGCTGAATAAGATCCTCAGACATTTCGTTTATGTCCTTGAACATGCCGGGAAAGATTTTACTGTAAGTCTTGATCAGCGGGTCTTCGGGGTCGATTATGTAAAAGTTGACATCCCCTGTGTATGCGTCTACCGTTATCTTTACCGAGTTTCTTATGTAATTGTACCTGCCCTGATAGGGGGTCGAATAGGGGAACTGGTCTGTTAACATGTACGTGTCCATAATCCAGTACAGCTTTCCGTCGGAGACAACGAGATAAGGATTTTCGTCGTAATCCAGAAACGGGGCCAGTTTCGGTACACGCTCCTGTATGCTTCTGAAAACCATGAGCCTGCTGTCAGGGTTTAGATATCTTGTAAAAATGATCTCAAGGCTTTTTAACTGTAAGGCAAAAAGAAACTTACGCATAGAATTTTTTATCGCGAGGCCGCCCGGTCCTGCGTATCGGACTGTAGCGTTTGTATCGCCCTGGGGGAAATCAAACTCCTCGAGATTTGTATTTACAATTACATAGGGAATGGTTTGTTCACCGTAGTATATTTCCGGGCGGTCCAGTTTGAGTTGAACAGATATCTTCGGCGGGATGTCCTTCACTATCAACACCGGCAGCCCCTCTTCACCGATCTCATTAACCGGGGACATGACAAGGCCGTACCCGTGTGTAAACTGAAGAGTCTCGTTTACCCACGTTTGGGCCTCCAGAGGTATTTCATTGTAGTTTATTTCACGCGCCGAGAGCATTACCTGCCGGTATTCTCCATTGAAGCGGTATCTGTCGACATCCACATCATAAAAATCGTAGTAAAGCCTGAACTCCTGTATCTGGGAGAAAGTGGCCTTAAGCGGCCTGTGGTCCCATAACCGGATGTTCTTCGTGATGCCTTCTTCCGGCACAAAATCGGAAGCAGTGAGGGAATCCGCGACAGGAAAAGCCTCCCTTTCTATTATGTCGAGATTGAACCCTTTTCTGGTGAAATTTATATTATTTTTTATGTACGGGAGCTCTTTGATAAGCTCATTCGGTTTTATGGAGATCTGCTGAAATATCCCGGGGATTATCCCTGTTATCACAATGGCGCCTCCGATCAGCAGGCCGTATCCGATGAGAGGAAGCTTGAAACTATTTTTCCGTCTACCGGCCAAAGTCAGTATGGCTGTGAAAAGCGAAAACGCTATCATTATATAGTATGTGAAGCGGGAAATCATTATATCCGTAGCACCTGCACCGAATATAAGGCCCCTTTTCGAGAAGAGAAGCTGGTATACCTTCAGCCAGTAATTCCAGGCAATGATCACCGCGAGCAGCATGAACAGGAATATGATATGCTTCTTAGCCTGATCACTTATGGTGAGTTTCCCGTTCTCAAAAGAAGCGCCCCCCGAAAGGAGGTAAAGAAATGCCACCGCGATCATGGTCAGAATGACAGCGCCGAGACTCCATGATTTGAGAAAAGTGTATAACGGCAGGGAGAAAACGTAAAATGATACTTCTCTGCCCAGGACAGGGTCGGTCAGGTTAAAATCTGTTTTGTTCAGAAATTTTAATATAAGCTCCCAGTTCCCGCTGCCGCGCCCTGCCATTATAAGGCCGAGAATCAAAAGAACAAGAGAAGCAATAACGATCCCTGTTTTCTTGCTGATCTCAACAGGGACGCCCCCCTGCTGTATCTTCATGCTCTGTATATTGCCTTTTCTAAACCCCGCAAGAAGGTTGGCGCCCGCAAAGATAACAAAGATAAAAAAGAACGTGAACCAGAGCCATATCTTTGTCCAGAGGATTGTGACAAAAACGTTCAAAAAGCCCAGCTTAGCGAACCATACGTAGTTCAACCAGATCCTTGACCCAATAAATAGTGCGATAATAATCAGTATAATAGCACCAATCAATATGAGTATTTTTATGCCAGTTTTCATTTTAGACCTTACCTTTCATTTATTTTAAATTTTCAATATTAAATACCGGAATAGGATGCCTTGAGGCGACTATACCGAAACTTTTATAACATAATAGCTATTTTTTGTTGATCAGGCAAATAAAGAGTTTACAGAGATTCACTGCCAAAAGAAAGTCACCTGCTTTACAGGTGGTTTTTTACTGGCAGGAAAAATGACTTTGAATAACCGCGTTTTCTTTACGCGGACTTTTCTTCTTCTTCCCTCAGAGTGAGCGGATTGATTTTTTTCTTTATTACATCAGCTGTCATAAGGATCTTGGAAACATCTTTTTTGGAAGGGATTTCGTACATCAAGTTGAGCATTATTTCTTCCAGAATTGATTTCAGGCCGCGTGCTCCCGTATGCCTCTTAGCAGCTTCCGCCGCAATTTCTTCGACGCTGTCGGGTGTGAACTCAATATCCACTCCCTCAATTTCAAATATTTTTTTATATTGTTTTATCAGAGCGTTCTTGGGTTCAACAAGTATTTTTTTCAATGCCTCGATGTCGAGGTCGTGGAGAGGCGCTATAACAGGAAGCCTTCCGATGAATTCAGGGATAAGCCCGAATTTTATGAGATCATCGGGATGGGTGTTTTTCAGTATTTCATCCAGCTTCTTCTCGTTTTTTGTTTTTATGTCAGCGCCGAACCCGATGCTTTTGTTGCACACCCGTCTTTCGACGACCTTATCCAGCCCCACGAACGCGCCGCTGCATATGAAAAGAATGTTTTTCGTATCGATCTTGAGCATCTCCTGGT
>SDBS01007420.1_pt1 | contig 10646 bp, 10 predicted proteins | sample 2277091 | NCBI WGS metagenome assembly SDBS01 (sample SAMN10404972, study PRJNA504765) | marine sediment metagenome | isolation source: marine sediment core GS10_PC15, 163 cmbsf | place: Arctic Ocean: Southern Knipovich Ridge | collected 2010 | reverse complement strand
ACTTCGTGCCCTGCGGAACCAGCGCCGGAAGCTATCTTCTCCAGCGCAGGGGTCAAAGGGCAAAATCTGCACAGGTAAGTTATCGAGCCTATATACCTCCCGATTGATATATCCCCATGTCAAAACGCAAGGCTTTAATTGCTTGAAACCGAGCAATTGCCGCCACAGCCAGACTTCAGGCCATTGCCCTATACACCGTGCCACAACACACAGGTCAACTTTTGGTACACCGCTATCTACACTATCTGGTTTTGACATCACTAAAGATTGACTTTGATACCCAACTTTCGAAGGCATCGAAGGCCACTGGGACATGTCTATTCTGCTCGTGCAATTGCCCGCTTTATGCACACCCAACTGTTTGCTACACGGCTTCCAAACCAAACAGGAGTACTGGCAATAAGCCTTCCTATACGGCACTTTAATTCCGGCCTTACACTACAAGCTTCTTCATAAGCCCTACGAGCTTCGCCACCCAGACGCCGTTGCAAAAATATCAGCCCTAATGCTCTGAGGCATCCGACCAAATAAGAGAGAACAACTTTCCTTTCTAACTCAGTCAATTCGTACTCCAAAAGCTTTTTGTGCGTCTTTATTTGATTCCTCAGCGTCACGGTATAGTCTTTTCTTAAGTCTGAGAGACTTACCGTCTTTTCGCATCGACGATACATCACGGCCAGTTCATCCCAGCAGTAGCCCCAACTACCCTGAAGAGCAAGACGGCACACAAAATCATAATCCTCGCCACACACAAATGACTCATCAAATAATCCGGCTTTAATGGCACATTCTTTAAGGCACATAATCGCCACTGGCATTGCTATAGTTCTATACTTAAAGTGTGGTATAAACGGGTCATCAATTATCCCCTCGTTCCCTTCAAATGGAAACTTGCAATGTAAAAAAGAACTTAGACCCGAATCATTGTAGTTGGTAAGATTAACGTTGACCATATGTGCGACAAGCTGGGGATGACGCTCAACAGCACGAATCTGTACCGCAAGTTTTCCGGGCAGCCATTCGTCGTCAGAATCCAAAAATGCAACCCAGTCTCCTTTTGCAGCTTTAATTCCTGTATTTCTCGCAGCACTGGCCCCGGCGTTTTCCTGATAAATATATCTGATACGGTCCATATACGGCAGCAATACATCTTTTGTATTGTCTGCAGAACCATCATCTACCACGATTATCTCATAGTCCGTGTAGGTCTGAGCCAAAACGCTGTCTATGGCCTGAGTTATATACTCGGCCCGGTTATAGGTCGGAATTATTACACTAACTTTAATCATTTATTGCTTCCAAAGTTCTCAGCTTATATTTTTTGATAATTGTATTCAATGCGGGGAAGGTTATTTTGATTTTGAGTTTAATATATTTCCAAAGCCATTCTTTCATTAACGGAAACTGCCGGACTAAATAAACTGCTGTCGAACGACCGTTGGAATTCACGTACTCGTGAGCATAATCCAAAGCCAAACTTGCTAAATATCGTTCCAAAGCTTCACGATAGACTTCTGGACAATTGGCCCGTATCGGTTCGGGATCAGTTAGAATAGGAACCAGTGGTTTTGTTTTTCCCTCTATGGTGGAAATACCAAATGTTTCAGAATGATACCACATCAACGGTTCCATCATGCGATATATCTTATGGTTAAACAACAGTTGGAGTTGCAAGTAACGATCTTCACCGCGTTTACATTTCCTCACTGAATAAAAACCGCCATATTTATCTACAACCTCACGTTTGCACATAAACGTGCAGGTAGTAATTATTGTTAAATAAGTATGTAATTCTGTATATGAAACATTGTTAGGCAATTGCCAAGGCCCTTCCTCAACACCAAAGTTTTTCCAGATGACACTTTTATCTATTCGGAGTTCGCCTTCAAAATGCGGCCCGACGACCAGGTCGCAATCGGGATTGTTTTTCAATCCATCGAGATAACCGGCCAGAAAACCTGGCAGCCATTCATCATCTGCATCCAGGAATGCCACATAAGGGGCGGTGCTTTCCTTGAGGCCTCGGTTCCGAGCAGCTCCCGGGCCACTATTGGCTTGTTGAATCAATCGCAATCGAGCATCATGGTATGTTCGCACTATGTCCGGCCCTTCATCCGTCGAGCCGTCATCAACCACAATTAATTCAAAATCCTGGTAAGTCTGTGCAAAAACAGAATCCAAGGCACGCGCAATGTATTTACCTTTGTTGTAAAGCGGTATTATTACACTAACCTTTGGCATTACTAATTTCTTATTTTTCGAACTTTAATCTCTTGATTTTTTTCAAACTTTGAACCATTTCAGGAGGTAGGTAGCTTGCTATTAGCCCCTGGTAACTTCTGAGATTACGCCAATTATAACTGATACTGCGAAGGAATACTTTTCTGGCTGAAGGGAAAACCCTCTTTTTGAAGTAGATACATCCAAGGATGAACAGTTTCTCACTCCGAATTTTATTAATTGCTTTTAATAACTTCTCATCATGCGATACACAAGCCATATATTTACTTCTCACCCTATCTGTTTCAAGGATAGTAATTTCGGGGCTCCTATGTTCAGCACTATTTGGACTTCTTAGAGATAGACCCAGATATTCCTTGATATGTTTGAATTTGCATATTTCCGATACTCTTAGCCAAAACTCGTAATCCCCGGCTACCTTTAAGCTCTCATCAAAGTAACCAAATCTCTCATGAAGTCTTTTACGCCACATGGGATGGGGACCAATGAAGCATTTGCATAAGAGTTGATACTGGTCGAATTCAGGCCAGTTTGAACATCCCGTTGGGGTATGATGCTCAAAGGTTTCATTCTCAGTTTCAGTTACAATGTCATCAGCGTATACGAGGTCAATATTGCAATCACTTTCCAGTTCATTCACCATTATCTCAAAGGCGTCCTTTCTGTGTCTGTCATCAGCGTTGGCATTTGTAATATATTTGCCAGAGGCAGCCTTTATTCCTCTGTTCCATGCTTGATAGATTGTCTCTCGATTCTCTGTCTTGAGGTAAACTATATTGTCAAATCTTTCTTCGAACCCTTTTACAATAGCCTCTTCGTTCTCCTGGGAGCCACTGTTAACTACGACGATTTCCAGCTTATCGGCGATTGTCTGTCTTTCAAGGTCTTCAAGACAGCCGGCGATAAAACGTTCACAGTTGTATGCAGAGACTATAGCCGAGACGATATAATCCTTCTGAGTCAGAGATTTATCCTCCAAGATTCATCCGTGCTTGTGCCGTCTATAATTATATACTCAAGATTTGGATAGCCTTGCAAAAGCACCGAACGAACAGTCTCCTCAATAAATTGACCTTGATTATAAGAAGGCGTAACAATACTTATTTTCGGCCACGGCCTCCCATCCGGCAGCCGTTCACTTTCCTCAGTCCATGGCCAGCCGGTCTTATCTTTTGCTGGTGCAGGTAATTCTCTTAAAGTCGGACAACACATAGTTTCAGCTTTTCTCGGGTATCGTTTGCAAAATGCGGATTAATTGATCACATATATATCCCACATCCTCTTCGGTAAGCTTAGCTGAAGAAGGTAAGTTAATTCCGCGAGCTGCGACCTTCTCGGCAATAGGATAACCTTGTCCACGTGCAGACTTGCAATAAATAGGAAGAGTGTGCATAGGGTAGAAGAACGGCTTGGTCTCAATTCCAACGTCAGCCAATCTCTCTATTACCAATCACCATCTGAATAAAATTCCTGCGAGACATCTTCAACTGATTCTCTGATCCGCGCGATCTCTGACTCTGTAAGTCTATGCTTCCAGTTCCATATATTCGCCTTACTGTCACGCCTACATAGGGTACTACTGCTGGCAGGCGCTTCGCTGGGATTGGAAGAATCAGTATATTCTTGAATAACTGCCGCGACATGTGGTGAAAAATCTAGGTTGAATGTTGCAAACAAGTCTTGGAAATGTCTTAACGGGTCTCTGGAAATATCTTCGTGGCGTAGAAAAACCCAGTCCTTATGACTTTTCCGGTATTCACTTACTACATAGTAAATAATTCTCCACAAAAGACTTGCTTGATCAATTATATCATGCTCCTGATTTGCATACTCGGTAATTTCTGATTCGAAAGGATATAAATGATCTCTCATCAGGAGAGGCTGCTCTAAGAAGTGTGAGAAGGGATGTGTCCAGTTCAGCCTCTTTAGGCTGCTTACAAAAGCTGCGGGGTGTCGTATTAAAACTAAAACGTCCATTTTGAACGTTTTTGCCAACCACTCAGTTGAAAATATAGCAATCGGATCCTTAATGAGTGGCGTTATATTACGGAAACGATACGTTGAAAATCGTACGTATTCTTTTAGTATCCTTTTGATATCCCCTCGAGTTTTGATAGCCTTCAGTTCTTCAATTAAGTTGTATCGGAACTCAATAGTATTCCTAAAGTGTTTGTAAAAGATAGTTTCATTTTCATGCGTAATATATGTAAACCAATGAACAAGCCTTGCACCACAAATGCCTGGACGACACCCAACTAGATTAAACGGCTCATGGATGTAAACTATTGATGGAGAAGTAGATATCATCTTCCCTACCCAGGTCGAGCCAGAGCGATGAGAACCTGTAACAAGTATCGGTTTTATGGAAGTCATTTGGCAGCCGTTAGTCGAGCAAATTCTGTAGTGTTGATTTCTCGATAACTTACCCCAGGTTAAGATAACTTTGCAAAAGCACCGAACGAATAGTCTCTTCAATAAATTGACCTTGATTATAAGAAGGCGTAACAATACTTATCTTCGCCCACGGCCTCCCATCAGGCATTTTATCCGGCAGCCGTTCGCTTTCCTCAGTCCAAGGCCAGCCGGTCTTATCTTTTGCTGGTGCAGCTAATTCTCTTAAAGTCGGACAACACATACCGAACCTCTGATTTCTGAGTTCATAGTATCCTTCCTGCAACTACCACCCACAAATTACCCTGCAAGACCATTCTTGCATCGGCAAGTTGGCCCTTCACCTTCCTCGCGGTTGCGCGAAAGGTACTGCCACCTTTAGATACCATCCTACCGCTGCCGCCCCTAATCGAGCCCATTTGCTTATCAGGCTGTTCAACATGTCCAGACAGCCAGCGGACTATGTTGTATAATTCCCGTGTATAAGAACCGTAAATGTGCCTTTTGAGCAATGAATCTGCCCGCACTCTATATCGTGTCAAATCCGGGTCATATAGCCACCTTCCCCTTTGCTTGAGACCATGAAAATGAAAAAACACAAGGGGTTGTGAATCCACCAATACTTGCCCATCGTCCAGGCCCAAAGAGAAGTTTGGGACATTCCATGGAGCCAAACCAGCACCTTTGTGTTGAATAACCACAACCGCTGGAAAACGAGTCGGCCAATCGTCAAGGTATTTTTGATCCGCAAAGCATCCATTCTCTAACCGGTCATAGCACCACTCTATGCAGCGACTTCGCCACCAATCCAGACACTGCAACCCTGCCTGATCTCTGCGAAAGGACAGAAAACCGACATTGTAAATCCCAAATCGTTCAAGGTCTTTGAGGTGCGGGGGGAAGCGATGAGCGATTATGGCTATTGAACTGTTCGAGAGTTCATCATAGAGTGGGGCTGGATCGGCGAAGAAAAGAAGGTCGGCATCAAGATAGGTAATTACATCCACCTCGGGGTGTTTTCTTAAAATGTAGAGAATTAGAGATGGAGTGCAAGTAAAGTAATACTCAATTGGCGAACGGTTGCCTTTTGCCTGCAAAAGTTGTTCATCTCCATTTTCGAAATCGCCTAACAAGATAGGGTGGACTTGAGGAAGCGAAAGCTGCTGAAGCATTTCATAAGTCAAATCGTCAAAACATAGGACCCACAGACGAAACGGCATGGCATAACGTACCAACGACCTGTAAAGTGCTAACCCTTTTACAAGGTAATTGGAGTCGAAATAAGTGCAGAAGTTTAACATATTTTATTTACACCTTCGCATTCTCATTGTGCTCCCACAACACAATTGCCGCGGCAACTCGTTGAACCTCGTCAAGTGCTAATTCAGGGTACATTGGTAGGCTGAGAATTTCCTTTACTATCCCCTCGGTATTCGCAATAGAACCAATGCATCTTAATCGGCCCTGATATGCAGGTTGCTGGTGGATAGGGACGGGGTAATGAATTAGCGTGCCGATTCCCTTCTCCTGTAGAAACTCTCTAAGGCTATTGCGACGGTCCAGGCGCACTACGTATTGATGATAGACATGAGTTGCGTTTGAGGGACATGTAGGTAAAGTAAGACTGGTGGACGATAACATCTGGTCATAGATGGCTGCTAAAGACTGGCGTTTTCGGTTCTCCTCATCCAGATAACGTAGTTTCACTCTCAAAATTGCTGCTTGCAGCTCGTCCAGGCGTGAATTCAAACCGGCAAAGTCGCTAACATAGCGCTGACGCCAGCCATACTCCCGTAGTAACTTGCCCCGCTCTGCTAATTCTGGGTCATTTGTCACTATTATTCCACCATCTCCTATTGCTCCGATATTCTTGGTAGGGTAGAAACTGAAAGCAGCAATGTCGCCCCATGAACCCGTCTTGCGGTCTTTATAAATAGCGCCGTGACATTGCGCACAATCTTCAATAACCCGCAGGTTATAACGCTTGGCAATCCTTATGATACTCTCCATATCGGCAGGATGACCATATAGGTGCACGGGGATAACTGCTTTAGTTCGCTTTGTGATTGCGGATTCTATCTGGTTGGGATTTATGGTGTATGTGTTCAAGTCAATATCTACCAGCACCGGAGTCGCTCCGCAAAGCTCAATTGCTGCCACTGTTGCCACTGCCGTGTGTGATACAGTGATCACCTCGTCACCCTCTTTAATTCCACATGCCCGCAAGGCTAAATGAAGCGCCTCGGTGCCACTGCCAACTCCGATACCAAATCGAACATTGATATATGCAGCGAATTCATTTTCAAAGGCTGTGACCTCTTGACCCAGAATGTACCTGCCGCTGTCCAGAACGCGAGCAATAGCTGCATCAATCTCGTTTTTGTGGGACAGGTAATTAGTTTTTGGACTACTTGGAAGCAATCGCGGCGGTGTGCTCATAATCTTGAACTCTCCTAAATGTATTCGTCCAGATGTTCCTTGTAATAGTCTAAAGTCCTCCTCAAAGCCTCCTCCAAAGGGACTTTCGGTTCCCAGCCCAAGGTAGAGCGGATCAGTTCGTAGCTGGTGTAATAGTCACCGATGTCGATGCGTTTACGCTCTTGTGGATACTCCTTGATGATGTATTGACCTCCACCACTGACTTTTATCAAAAGTTCTGCTAAGTCTTTTAGGTTTATGACATTGTTACCGCCAAGGTTGAATACCCTGCCATTGGCATCGTTGCTGGCAGCTGACCTTAGGCAGGCATTTACAACATCGTCCACATAATTGAAGTCGCGCAACTGTTGTCCATCCCACACTTCAAAGGATTTACCCTCTACCAAAAGCCTAATCCATATCCCTAAAAAAGTCTGGCGGGCGTCTTTGACCCGCATGCGAGGACCAATTGTATTAGTTAAACGCAGCACACACGTTCTTATGCCATGGACATTGTTGTAGAGAAGGTGGTACCACTCACCAGCTAACTTATTAACGCCGTTTATATCCACTGGATGAAGAGGGTGTTTTTCATCTACAGGCAGGTATTGGGGCCTACCATAAATCTGCCTCGTGCTGGCAAATACAATCTTTATATCCGGATTGTATTTGCGGCAGGCTTCCAGGATAAAAAGCTGGGCCTTGGTATTAATTTCTAAGTCTGTATGGGGATCTTTCATGGAATCCATGTGGCTTGTCTGACCCGCCAGGTTAAACAGGTAATCCTGATTTTGCACTATATACTTCATACTGTGCTCATCCCGCACATCCGAAATGTTGACTTTGACTTTGTCCTCAATGCCGGCGATGTTGAACAGGTTGCCGCCATATTCAGGGATCAAACTATCCACCAGAGTCACCTTAGCTCCCAGCTCCACCAGCCGCCGGGACAGATTAGAGCCGATGAAGCCCAGGCCACCAGTGACAAGAGCTTTGCATCCCTCCATCCTTTCTATAAATGCTCTTTCGATTTGGTCTCTATCTTGGACTGTCATGTGATCAAGGCCAATCCGCCAGTTGTTTCATGTGATGATAAAGCTGCAAACAACGCAGCGTTTGAAACGGATGACGAAGCATCAGGGAGATATCACCCGCAGATTTACTTGCTTTGAACGCTTCGGGCGCATAGATAGTGTCGAAATTTTGGACTGGAAGATCAATCTTTAGCTTCAAAAACAGTTGAGAAGCCGCTTCAGTTGGATCATGCACGAGATCGCTTATATCTACGAGAAAGCAGTTCGCTTGATTCTGGCAATAAAAGTGCAAGATTCGCTGATTATACACCCACCATGAGCGAAAAGCTATCGCCGGATGCTGTTTAATGATTTTATCTGTGCCCCGTCGCAGCAATGAATCGACAACAGACACGGGATGCCTTAGCAAGAAGAGAACGTTCATGTTAGGGATTAGCTCTCGCCAAAACTCGAGAAATAAGCTCGTACGGCAGTCCTTCCATCCCCAGACCAGAGATTGTCCTTCCTTATGGAGAATTGCTTGGGCTCTGAGTCTAAATTCCTCAGGAATCGGCTGACGAAGTTGTCTGTCATTGGTCGGGAAGATGGACAAGCCAAAGAAAGCAAGCAGATCCTGATGGAAGTTTAGAAAATCAACATCTTCATAATAACCTCTTGGATTGCCGACATCAGCGGGGTAAAAAGCATCTCCCATGTTGACACCGCAGCGTTGCAGGTAGTTCGCGACCATTGACGTCCCACTTCTGTGCATGCCCGTGATTGCTAACACTTCGCTACAATTCTCAGATTGTGCTGACACAGCTATATATCTCCCGAAATATCAGTCTGACTCAACGGGATAGGAGTTCCCAATCCGGCAGAGGTGCGATTATACCGACGCGGTTCTCGTTCGTTGGGTTGCCGATATTCTGCATAGCAGATCTTATATGGTTCTCGGGTCGAAGAAGATTTTAGAGCTCGACAAAATTTTACTTAGAGCAAAGGATAATCTTGCGTGGTTCCGGCCACGATTCATGTATTTCAATCACCGGAAAATAACGTTTCAGACTCCTGACAAAGTTATCTAAAGAATACCAGTAATATTTAGGCTCAAACCATTCGCCCACATAACGGTCTTCCTTAGGTACGAACTCAATCAGTAAATTTTTTCTCGTGTATCGCGAAACGATTTCAACAATCGGTTCAAAGTACAGCCCCTGCTTGAAAACCAAATGATGAACAAGGGCCAGTACCAGAACAGTATCAGATTGGAATCTTTCGAACGCACTCGCTTTTCCAAGGCCTATACTGTAGGGCGCAGTTGGGTAACGAAAATCTAAAACCAAGGGCAATATAGGCAATTGTTTTGCCTTTACTCTTCGGTATAGATTGCAAACCGAAGCATCGTCAATATCGATCGAGACCACCCTGTGCCCCATTGAAGCAGCCAGTTCAGCATACCAACCTTTGTTACCACCAATATCCATCAATGTCCCTGGAGATAGACGCTGCAGAAGGCAATAGACTGCTCTGGCCTTTTCCTTGAATTGCTCCGGTTGATCTACAAGTGGCATTCCTCCCTGTCCGTAGCCTGTCCAGGAACTCTCTACAGGCCCAATGTAGAGCCCTTCGATATACTCAAGAAGTTTCTCCAGGGCTGCCGGCGTGTTGTTATTGCGGGCTTCACGTTTAATAAGACTGTACCTTGGGGGTAACCAACGAAACGGACGCCTGGTACTTAATTTCTTTAGGTATCCTCTACCAACTTCCTGATATATCTGCCTCCCCAGATTATGATGCCCTTTTGATAAAAGCCACAACGGGAGAAGTGAATGATACCGGAATTCATCGAACGGAAATTTGCCCCGATGGCTTAAGGAAACGATTGATCCGAAATCAATCCAGTACGCCTTACCATCAATGAACTGAACATTTCCCGGTTGCGTGTCTTTGGTGATATATCCATGCTTGCACAGTTCCAAATTCAGCCTGCATATTGTTGCAGTAGCATCCTGAATCATCGTAGAGCACCATTCAGCCCAACATGAAAGAACTGGCACCTTCTTGTGCTCCACAACCAACCCAAACCCTTCAAGTTCAATGTCAGATATCCAAGTCTCTATCAGGCCAGCATCAAAAACCTCTTGGATGAAGTCTGCTTGCAGAAATTCGCGATACATAGCAACATAATCGGCCGGTATTGCTCGAAAAATACGCCCATCATGATGAAAAACTCTGCCAGTTGGATCGACAACAGAACCTCGGTCGAACTCAATTTCAGAGAGTCTGAGTCGCAAGATTACCCTCCTCACACTCTCGGAAATTGACCTCGGTTGGAACCAATTTACGCAAAGTAGAGTTATATCGCGTTATCATTATGAGAGTACCTCTTTCCGACATTCCACCGAAACACGATGCCGGCATCATCAATCATAGATGCGGGCTCAAATCTGATTTCATTAAGAGCCTATCCGAATAACCGTCTCGTTATGAGGCCGAGCGAAAAGTTCGAGGCCAAGGCGGCAGGCCAAAAATGCTCGCCAGAAGTGGTTTTCTCCACGTTGAGAACATTTTTTCACCGAC
>SDBS01007419.1_pt1 | contig 10648 bp, 9 predicted proteins | sample 2277091 | NCBI WGS metagenome assembly SDBS01 (sample SAMN10404972, study PRJNA504765) | marine sediment metagenome | isolation source: marine sediment core GS10_PC15, 163 cmbsf | place: Arctic Ocean: Southern Knipovich Ridge | collected 2010 | reverse complement strand
CGGTGAGAACCGGATCCCCATGCCCTTCTCCACCTCGCCTATGGCCTCATCCACATCGAAATCGGGAGCTTCACCGGAAAAGGAAACCAGCTTCTCGAGATAATGCGCCACATCGTCTTCGGCCTTCTGGTAGAACGGCAGGTACACGGCCCTTCCCGCGGGCGTGTCCTCGGTGACGACCAGTTTCTCCGAGATCAAGGCCGCGAGCGCTTCCTCGGCTCGCTCCTGAGACACCTCGAGCTCACCGCAGCACGCCTGGTTCAGGTCGTTTTCCAGCGTAAAGACATGCCCCTGCTCGTTGTCTTTCTCCATCAGATAGACGATGTAGGCCTTGACCCTTTCCGGCGCCGTGGGGCTCATCCCCAGCTTGAGAGCGATCTGGTCGGCGGTCCTGAATCCGATCCCCCAGATGTCATGGCAGGCCTGGTAGGGGTTGGTCTTGAGGACATGGAACGAGTTTTTCCCGTACTGCTGGTAGATCTTGGTGGCCAGGGTGGTGGATATGTTGTGCTCCTGCAGGAAGATGATCAGCTCCCGGATATCCTCGTGTTCGGCCCAGGATTTCTTGATCTCACGCAGCTTGACCTGCCCCACCCCCTCGACCTTTCTAAGCTTGTCAGGATCGGTCGAGAGGATATCGATCGTGTCCGGCCCGTACTTCTTGACGATCCGGCGGGCCAGCACCGGCCCTATCCCCAGTATCAGCCCCGAGGAGAGGAATCTTTCGATCCCCTTCTCGGATGAGGGCAGGACCGGCGAGAAGTTCTCCACCCGCAGCTGGCGCCCGAAACGCGGGTTCATCTCCCACGTGCCGCTGACCTTGAGCACCTCCCCCGGCGAAAGCGGCGGGAAACTGCCGATGATGGTCACCTGTTCGCCGTCTTCCCGGGAAAGCCGGCACACGGTGTACCCGGTGTCGGGGCTGTAGAACACGATGGACTCTATGGTGCCGGTCAGGTCTTCCATGTCAGCGTTCTTCATTATTTTTCTTCGCAGCCACCAGCACGGATTCGCCCACCTTCAGGCCCAACTCATCGGCGGCAGAACCCTCACGAACCGCCACCTCCAGGAGCCCCAGGCTGCCGATCAGGAAGAGAGATCGTCCCTTTTTCCCTGCAGAGTAGCTCTCCCGGAAAGGGATCGCAAGGTCACCGATCCTGCACCTCAAGTCTTCCTTCCGGTCAGCCGCCACGGCCTCCAGCAGACGGGCCGGTATGTTGGTGATGGCGTTTCCGAACTTGTCGATGTAGGCCACAGCACCGGAGATCCGGCCCGCCCTAAGGTGTGCCTCGGGCAGATCCAGTTCCTTATAAGTGACGCATTCGGGACCGAATTTGTCGCAGGGAATCCCGAGCGTCAGCTGAGCCGCGACCGGCGCCATGCGGTCACGGCCTTCGAAGGTGCGGCTCACCTCCAGAAGAAAATAGCTCTTTTCCTGGAGATGCCTCACTGTCCGGGGCGGATCGTCCCTGAGCACACGGGTCAGCACCCCATTGTCGGGTGCGATGAAAAAGTAGCTGCCCTGGGTCGCAGCCAGCAGGACCTCTCTTTGGCTCCCCACACCCGGATCCACCACCACTACAAAGACGGTCCCCTCGGGGAAAAACCGGTAGGAGGCCCACAACCGAAAGGCGGCCGCCTCCACACCGAAGGACGGGACGCGGTGAGCGATATCGACCAGGCTCACTTCGGGATTGATCCCGAGGATGACTCCCTTCATGGACGCCACAAAGAAATCATCCCCCCCGAAATCTGTCAGCAGCGCTATGACCGGTCGTTTCATTTTTTTTGAGAACAGCTCAGGTTTATGTTATGTCATAGTTCCCTGGGGGTCAACATCGACGTTTTTTGTGAATAGTTTGGGCTAGTACTTGAAGACACCGGCGGTTTCATGATAGTTTTTCCCTGATGAAGTTCCTCAAGGTCCTGGTCAATTCCCTGCTCACCGGGCTGTTTTTCAGCTCCCTGGTCGCGCTCTTGGTCTTTGACCTGAATATCAACCTTTCTTTCCACATCCTGCCATATCTCCAGTTGTCCCTGTATCTGATAATTGTGTACGGCCTGGCCGTCGCCCTGGTGGGCATCATCGCGTTTTTCACCGTCCAGTTTTTTGCCGGGCGGTCCTTCAAGATCGCGGCGGTCTCTCCCAGTTTCCTGATCCTGGGCTTTACGCTGGTCAACATCCTCGCCTTTTTCTCTATGAAGCAGAATTTCCAGCACTTCGCCTCGCTTTTTTCCCCGGAAGTCCATACTCAGTTGAACGGGCAGCTGGTCACGCTGGCCTTCATGGCGGTCCTCGGGCTGCTGGTCATCATCTCAGGCCTGGGCGACAGGAAACGAATCGTCTTTTACGTCCTCTATTTTGTCCTCTTCGGGCTGGGTATGACCTATGTCGTGAACCTCAGGGCCCAGTTTCCTGAGCCCCCGAAGTCCGAGACCCTGGCCGCCCTCAGCCCCATACCGGTCGATAAAAGGCTGACCATCATCGGGATGGAAGGCCTGAGCTTCGATCTTCTCATCACCTTCATCACAGAGGGCAATCTCCCCAACTTCAATTTCCTGATCGAAAACGGCAGTTGGGGGACGCTGAAGAATTTCACGCCCAATGAGATGCTGGTGCTCGACACATCGTTCAATACCGGAAAACTTCCCTCCCAGCACCGCCGCCTCTCCTCCTGGCAGTATTCGTACTTGAATCTGAAACAGACTTACGAGGTGGTACCCCGCTACCTCTTTTTCAAACAGCTCACCCGCATCGGGCTGCTGACCGAGCAGGAGGCGCCTCCGCCCAAGTATGTCAAGGATATCTGGGACATATTCCGTGCCAACGGCACGCCCTTCCTGGAACGGGGATGGACCCAGAGCCCCGGGCCGCAGGCCATCACGCCTGAGGCCGAGACCCTCTTCAACCGGACCTACGAAGATCTCCGGTTCGACAGCAACGAGGTATTCCTGAAGGTCAAACAGGCGCTGTGTTCCGACATCATGCTGGAGAGCGCCGTGGCCGAGGCGAGAGAGCAGGCTCAGCCCCAGCTTCTATCCTTCCTGCTACCGGGCCTCAACCGCGCGAAATCATATTTCTACAAATACAACTTTCCGGAGCTATTCGGAGAGATCGATCAGGAAGAGCTGACCCGATACAGCACCGTCATCGCACGCTATTACCAGTATTACGACGAGATCATAGGCAAGTATCTGGCTTCCAGGAAGGACAATGAACTCCTGGTGGTGTATTCCCCTCACGGAGTGGATGTGCTGCCCGTATGGAAGCGCATCTCAGAGTGGATATTCGGGGATGTCGAGGTGTCCGGCTATCACGAAAACGCACCCGATGGCGTGATATTCTTCCTGGGGAGGGACATCGCGCCCGACCGCAACATCACGGAGATGCACCTCATCGACGTGACTCCCACCCTGCTGCACTACCTGGGCCTGCCGGTGGGAAAAGACATGGACGGTGTCGTCAACAGCGCGGTCTTTGCCGATGAGTTCAAATCCGAACCAGTGCTCTACATCTCCTCCTACGAAGAGCACGACATCAGACGGTAATATCGACATTTTTTATGAGTGATGAAGTCAGTGGATGGTTCGGAAGATGCGGTTCCACCGCGCCTTCGGGATATACTGGGCCACACGCCCAAGCCTATCTCTGAGACTGGTCCGCAGATGCGTGTTATCCTCCGCTTCATAGGAAAAATAGATCACCCACGGCCTCCCTTTTATATGGTCGAAGGGCAGGAATCCCCAGTAGCGGCCGTCATAGCTTTCGTCACGGTTATCGCCCATCACAAAATAATGACCCGGGGGGACATCCAGGGGGCCGAAGTTGTCCCGGATAAGGTCATCGTACCGGTAGTAACCATTCTCCTGGAAGATGCGGTCGTCTTTGTGCAGCTTAAAGGTCTCGGCCACCGGCTCACCGTTGATCAACACCTGCTTGTTTTTGATCTCGATCCGATCCCCGGGAAGGCCGATCACACGCTTGACCAGGTCTTTCCCCGGCTCCTCCAGTGATTTAAAGACCACGATGTCGTTGTGCTCGATGGCCTTGCGCGGCAGGACGGCCCCCTCGAACGGCAGGACCGGCTCCGTATACGCCATTTTGTTGACCAGCAGAAAATCACCGATGAGCATGGTGTTCTCCATGGATCCCGTGGGCACCTGGGAGGCCTGGGCCACAAAAGTCATGACAAAAAATACGAAGATCGCGGTCTCAGCGATCAACTCGAAGTATTCACGGAATACACCCTGTACTTTCTTTTTCTGCTTCTTCTCTTCACTTTTCATAGTTGAATACGATCCATGATAGCATTCGTTGCCTTTATTTTCCATTTTTTAGTATCATAGAGACGCGGCCATGAACTTCACGATCTTCGGCTACCCTAAAACCGGTAAGACCACACTCTTCAACCTCCTTACCGGCGCCGATATAGAGGTCACCTCCTATGAGAGCGGCAAAAAAGAGCCGCATCTGCGGACCTGTACCATTCCCGACCACAGGCTCGACAGCCTGTCCAGCCTGTATCCCGACAAAGAGAAAAAGCCCGCCCATATCGACTACATCGACCTGGCGGGTTTGGCCTTCGGAGAGATCAAGAGCGAATCCTATCTCAATCACCTGCGTAAGGCCGACGGCCTGGCGCATGTGGTGCGTGGTTTTCAGGACCCTGCGGTCCCCCACCTGCGGGCCGAGATCAACCCGGCACTGGATATAAAAAGCATGGAAGAGGAGATGATCCTGGCCGACCTCATGTCTGTGGAGTCGCGGCTGGAAAAACTGGATAAGGAACTCAAGCGGGGCAAGACTCCGGAATGGGAGAAGGAAAACAGCCTGCTGACCGGGTTGAAGGAAAAGCTGGAGCAGAACATCCCGGTCCGGGACCTCACCCTGGCGGAGGCAGAGGAAAAACTCCTGCGAAGCTTCGCATTGTTGAGCGGGAAACCCCTGTTCCATATGCTCAATGTGGACGAAAAAGACATACCCGGGATCGAGAGCGCGGGTGAGACCTTCGCTCCCGTCTCCAGGAACACGGCCGTCCTGGCCTTCTGCGGCAAGATCGAAAAGGAGATCCTGGACCTGGACCCGGAAGAGAAGACCCTCTTCCTGGAGGAATACGGCCTGAAGGAACTGAGCGATGCCCGGTTCCTCAGGGCCTCCTATGACCTGCTGGATGTCATCACTTTTTTCACCATCGGGGAAAAGGAGGTCAAAGCCTGGACCATCTCTCGGGACACGCCGGCGCTGGGGGCTGCCGGTGAGATCCATACCGACATCCAGAAGGGATTTATCCGGGCCGAGATCATCCCCTGGGGCGAACTGCTCGAACATGGCTCATTTCAGACAGCCCGGGAGAACGCGGCCGTCCGCCTGGAAGGGAAGAGCTATCCGGTGCAGGACGGGGACGTCATCTTTTTCCGGTTCTCGCCCTGATGTCACTGCGGGCCTATATGTCATCGGAGGAAGTTTGCATAAGCACAGAAAATCCATATAATATCCTGGATTATTCACGAGCCAAGATTGCTGCAGCGACAAGGAAGTAGCTCATGAGCTGTAGTGAACTACTGCGATTGGGCTACGACGAAGTCGATGTGGTAAGATTGGCTCGCCCGGAGGGTAAAAGATGCCGACAATTAGAATAGAATTCTTTTAAGTAATTGATGTCGGCAGCTTTTATCAATAATTCAGGTAGAGAGGAGAATACAACAATGAGTCAGGGAAAATCCATTATCATGCTGTTGAGACTCCCCTTCCTGACCGTCACTCTGGGCGGCGTACTTTTGGGAACGGCCTTCGCCTACTATGACACCGGACATTTCCATGTCCTGAACTTCATCCTGGCTCTGCTGGGTTCCTGCTTCTTTCACATCGCCACCAATGTGGCCAACGATTATTTCGATTTCAAGAGCGGCAACGATGCTGCCAACCTCAGCGGCACCAGCCCCTTTTCCGGCGGGAGCCGCATGCTGCTGGACGGCCTGGTATCGCCGCGTAAGGCCCTGGCGATTTCCCTCACCTTCGCCGCCCTGGGCTCGGCCATCGGGCTGTACCTCAACTTCACGACACCCGGCAACTGGATCCTCCTGTTCGGGATCGCGGGATTCATACTGATCTACAGCTACAACGGCTTCCCCCTGAGGCTGGTCAACAAGGGCCTGGGGGAGATCGCCATATTCCTGGCCTGGGGCCCCATCATGGTGCTGGGAGCCTACTATGTCCAGGCCCAGGGCTTCACATCCTGGTGGCCTGTGATCGTCTCCCTCCCCGCCGGGATATTGACCACGCTGGTCCTCCTGATCAATGAGTTTGCGGACAAGGAGGCAGATGCGTCCACAGGCCGGAAAACCTGGGTAATCCTTTTCGGAAACAGGGCGACCCTGGGAATATACCTGTTCCTGGCATATGCCAGTTTCGCGGTGGTGCTGGCCGGGGTGCTGATGGACCGCTTCCCTCTCTGGTCCCTGGGGGTAGGCCTGGCCCTCCTGATGCCGGCCCAAGCCTACCGGATCGGCAGGAAAAGCCTGGGTGACTGGGGCGTTTTCATGGGGGCGGTCAAGTCCACGATCCTGCTCAACCTTGTGTTTTTGGTCCTGTTGAGTGTATCATTCTGTTTCTGATATGCCTAAAAAAGCAAGAAAAGAGAAGAAACCTCGCGATAAGAGCGTCTTTCGGGAGTACTTCGAGCTGATCGCCGAAACAGCGGTCTTTGTCTTCTTCGTCATGACGTTTGTGGTCCAGGCCTTCCAGATTCCCACGGGTTCCATGGAGACCACGCTTCTGGTGGGGGATTTTCTGCTGGTCAACAAGTTTGCGTATGCCAGGGCCGTCCTTCCGCTGGAAGACAAAATTCTGCCCAAAAAAAGGCTGGAGCGCAAGGACACCATCGTGTTCCGGTTTCCCGATGACCTGACCAAGGACTTCGTCAAGCGGGTCATCGCTTTGGAGGGCGATACCCTCGAGATCATAGACAAACAGGTCTTCGTGAACGGCGTCCCCATGGCCGAAAACTACAAGGTTCATATCGACCGGCAGATCCTGCCCGGTGCGAGCGAGTACGAATACGGCATCAGGGCCCGGGATAATTTCGGGCCCATGAAAATCCCCGCGGGCCACTGCTTCGCCATGGGCGACAACCGGGACAACAGCCAGGACAGCCGCTACTGGGGATTCCTGCCGCTCACATACATCAAGGGGAAGCCCTGGGTGATCTATTTTTCCTATGACGCGGAACGCGATGCCTATCTGAAGACGAGCGCCAAGGATAGGGTGAGCAAATTCGGCCGCTTCATCACCAAAGCCCGCCTCAACCGTATCCTGCACACCGTGAAGTGACGACCTTTTGAAAAACACATTTGAGGTCCTCACCCAAGATCAAGGCTCTTCCGCCCGCAGCGGGCTCATCCACACGCCGCACGGCACCATCCAGACCCCCGCTTTCGCTCCGGTGGGGAGCCAGGGATCGATCAAGGGGCTCACCCATGCCCAGGTCAAGGACCTGGGGGCCCAGTTCATGCTGGTCAACGCCTATCATCTGTACCTGCGGCCCGGCCTGGACATCATCCGGGGTCAGGGCGGCCTCCACAGCTTCATGTCCTGGGACAGGCCCCTGCTGTCCGACAGCGGCGGCTACCAGATCTACAGCATGTCCCCGCTGGCCAAGGTCAGGAAGGAGGGGGTGCACTTCTCCTCCCACCTGGACGGCAGCAGGATCTTCCTCTCCCCCGAAGACGTGGTCGACATCCAGCTGACGCTGGGGACCGATATCATGATGCAGTTGGACTACTTCGTGCCCTATCCGGCCTCCCAGGAGAAGATGAAGGAGGCGGTGGAGCTCACGACCCTCTGGGGAAGCCGTTCCCGGGACCGCTTCCTCGACCGCCAAACCGGGCAGCAGCTCTGGGGGATCTGCCAGGGCGGCATCCACTGGGATCTCAGGGAACGGAGCATCCGGGAGCTCGTCGAGGTGGGCTTCGACGGCTATGCACTGGGCGGGCTGGGTATCGGCGAGCCCAAATCCCTGTTCATGGAGGTCGTGGGCCTGTCCTGCGAGCTCCTCCCCCCGGAGAAACCGCGCTATCTCATGGGCATCGGATACATCAAGGACATCCTGGAGGCGGTCCGGCGGGGCGTGGATCTTTTCGACTGCGTCCTGCCCACGCGCAACGCCCGCAACGGCACGCTCTTCACCTCTCAAGGCAGGATCGTGATCAAGAATAAAAAATATGCGGAGGATCCCCGGCCGCTGGACGAGGGCTGCGCCTGCTTCACCTGCCGCAACTTTTCCCGCGCCTACCTCCGCCATCTATATGAAAGAAATGAAATCACTTCTGCGGTCCTCTGCACCATCCACAACCTGCACTTTTACCTTGACATCTTCCGCAAAATTCGGCAAGCTATGCAGATAAATTCGCTAGAGGATTTATATACGGAAATAGTCGCTAACACCAATAAATAAAAGGACATATGAGTATGATACTAGCAAATTTCGCGTCCCTGATGGCGCAGCCGCAGGGTCAAGCTCCTCAAGGCGGCAGCATGCTGACGGCCCTCCTGCCCTTCGGCTTGGTCTTTGTCATCTTCTATTTTCTCCTCATCCGGCCGCAGCGCACCAAGCAGAAAAAGCACCAGGAGATGGTGGGGCAGCTCAAACCGGGAGACAAGATCATCACCTCCGGCGGCATCCACGGCACGATCATGGGAGTGCAGGAGGACAAGATCGAGCTGAAGATCGCGTCCAACACCAAGGTCGACATCACCAAGACCGCCATTGCGGTAATACTGGGTAAAAAGACCGAGACCAAGTAAGCCTCATCTTCGAACCCGATTTAGCCTGTATAATTCATGAGTATTACATGAAATATCGATATTTTTTATGAATTATGCAGATAAAAGGGAATCCACAGGGATTCTGAACGAAAAGGAAGGCCCATGAAAAAAAATCTTCGTTGGAAAGTCATCCTGGTCGTGGCGGTTATCGCCCTGGCCGTGGCCCTGGCATATCCCCCCGGCGAGAAGATCCACTACGGCCTGGATCTGCAGGGCGGGATGCACTTGGTGCTCCAGGTCCAGACCGATGACGCCATCAATTACGAGACCGACCAGTCCGTGCTCAGCCTCCGGGAAGAGCTGAAAAAGGAAAATATCACCTACACCTCCGTGTCCAAGCTGGAAGGACAGATCGGCAGGTTCGCCATCCAGGAGTTCGACCCTGATAAAGAACGGGACATCCGGGACATGCTGGGCCGCTACTTCCGCGACTGGGACTTCGCGGTCCGGGGCGGTTCCTTCCTGCTGACCCTCAAGTCGGGTTCGGAATTCTACCTGCGAAACCAGTCCGTGCAGCAGGCCCTGGAGACCATCAAGAACCGCGTCGACGAGCTGGGACTGACCGAGCCCACCATCCAGCGGCAGGGCTTGAGCGGGGACCGCATCATTGTGGAGCTTCCGGGGGTGGAAGACCCGGACAGGGTCAAGGAAATCCTGAAGACCACGGCCCTGCTGGAGTTCCGACTGGTGAAGGCGGGTCCTGACAGGGACAGGGAAACCCTGCTGGCGGGCTATGGCGGTGAAGTGCCGGAGGACATGGAAGTGATGCGGGGCGACCCCGGGCACACGGAAGGCGGCTGGTACCTGGTCTCGAACGTGTCTGAGATCACCGGGAACGACCTGCGCAACGCCCGCCGCTCCCAGGACGAGTGGAACAAGCCGGCCGTGTCCTTCACGCTGGACCCCGAGCCGGGCAAGCGCTTCGAAAGGATGACCGCAGAGAACGTGGGGAAGCCCATGTGCATCGTCCTGGACAAGAGGATCATGGAGGTGGCCAACATCCGGGAACGCATCCCCGCCACCTCGAGCACCATGATCCACGGCAACTTCACCCTGGAAGAGGCCGATACCATAGCCATGATGCTCCGGGCCGGCGCCATGCCCGCCAGTGTGAAATACCTGGAGGACCGGACCATCGGCCCCTCTCTGGGCGCGGACTCCATCCGCCGGGGGCTCACCTCCATCCTCATGGCCCTGGTCCTGGTCATGGCCTTCATGGTCTTTTACTATCGTCTGGCAGGGCTGAACGCGGTGCTCGCCCTGACCCTCAACATCATCATCCTGATGGGCGCTTTGGCTTATTTCGGGGCCAGCCTGACGCTCCCCGGCATCGCGGGTATCATCCTGACCGTGGGCATGGCCGTGGACGCCAACGTCCTGGTCTTCGAGCGCATTCGGGAGGAGCTGGCCCAAGGGAAAAGCGTGCTGAGCTCGATCTCCTCGGGATTCTCGCGCGCGTTCCGTACCATCCTGGACGCCAATGTCACCACCATCATTGCCGCCATCTTCCTCTTCCAATTCGGTACCGGGCCCATCCGTGGGTTCGCCGTGACCATTATCATCGGAATCTCGGCCAGCATGTTCACGGCCATCTTCGTGTCGAGGCTGATCTTCGACCTGACATTCTCCAAGAGGAAAAAAGTCGAAAAGTTGAGTATCTAAAATGCAGTTCTTAAAAAAGACCAACATCCCGTTCCTGAAATACAAATACATCGCCCTGGCTGTCTCGGGGGCCGTCATCGTCGTGGGCCTCTTGAACTTCACCGTGGGCAAGGGCATCACTCAGGGGATCGACTTCCAGGGCGGCGCCCTGATCCGGGTGAT
>SDBS01007418.1_pt1 | contig 10650 bp, 22 predicted proteins | sample 2277091 | NCBI WGS metagenome assembly SDBS01 (sample SAMN10404972, study PRJNA504765) | marine sediment metagenome | isolation source: marine sediment core GS10_PC15, 163 cmbsf | place: Arctic Ocean: Southern Knipovich Ridge | collected 2010 | reverse complement strand
ATAATATATAATATTATTATATTCAGGGGTTATCAGGGGTTATTTTCTGTTTTCCTTTAGAATTTGGGGAGTTCTATAATACCATAATACTTTAATATTACGCTCTAATACTTATGATTTTGAGTGAAAAGGGATGAAAGAAAAGGAAACCCTATCCGCCAGAGCTATAACATACAGACCAGCACCGCAAAAGGTCTTATCTCTTACCATCCGGATGAGCTGAGCCTGTTGGCTGTCCCTGAAATGCCAGAGAAAAGTGGGCTGTCCCTTTTCACCACTGAAAGAGGGGGGGACCATGAAGAAAATGCTACCCACCATACTCTTGAACCCCCTTTTTCACCACCATAAAAAGATGTGAATGAAAGATGGTAGAATTTGAAAATATATTTGAAATAGACGAAATTGATGAATTAGATGAATTGGATAAAATAGATGTTTTAATAGTTGGTAAAGAAGAAGAAATGGAAAAAATTTACGAAAAATATGAAATGTCTGTTTTCGCACAGTTAAGTGACACCTTCGGGAGTGGTGCGGATTCATTTTCTATGTTGTCTGATCTTTGTAATCTTAGATTTATGATTGATGAATGCACAAAAGAAATGGGAAGGGTACTATTTCACAATAAAAAGAGTAAATAAAGGTCCACTTTTTGTGTAATATGTAGGGAGGGGAATAAGGTCGGGTCCAGCCCAAGGATCACGGCCTCCCCTCTCTGAAATTCAGGGTTTTATCCCCGAAAGTCACGGGATTTATTAACCTTGTTAGTGTAAAATAACGTTATTAGATTGCTTGTAAGCTTATGGTGGTGAGGTGAATCTATGAAAAAGTGGGAATATATGGTAGTAGCTAAGGACAAAGCATTAACACCTGAATACCAGAGATCAGAGCTTAACTATTATGGCATATTGGGCTGGGAGTTAGTGTGCACCAGAGAAAGGAAAGGTGAGACCATATTCTATTTCAAGAAGCCTAGAGAAACTATTGAGGAAATATAAGAAAGAAAAAAGTGGGGTTTTGGCTGTCCGTCCTTCGCCCCTTTATTCTATGTAATATTAAAAAAATGCAGTATATGATTTTTATATTATCCATTAAAATAGGTTAATACCTTTTAATGTTAGATAATGTCCATTACCTGTTGTGTAATATATCAATCCTGATAATTTCAATAGTATTTCGTAGATAGATAAATCATTTTCAATAGTATTTGCCAAATCATCCAAAATACTGGTCAAATCTCTAAAGAAATCATCATCCAACAGGATAGTACGGTCGCCACTTCGTATCACAGTCACTCTATTGTTTATAGCACCAAAAGCTGATTGTAACAAATGATGTATAAAAATTAATTCAGAATCATATTCAAAATTAAAAACTCTATAAGTCATTCCATATGCCCCACTAAATAGATACATTTTCAGTGTTGTATCTTCTGCATTCCTCATTTTTTCAGCAATAAATCTATATTCAGTAATTAGTTTCTCTTTCATTTCACTCGAAATTTCCATTCTATTCTCCTCCCGCTACTGTGATTCCTTGACCAAAAACACCACTAGCTACAGCAGTCAATGGGACGTAACCAACTTTTTGTGTTTTAGGCGGTATTAAAACGTCTGAATCAGCATTAAATGGAATAGCAATCTCAGGTTCACCTAGCCAGCGGTTTATTTCAATCTCGATATCATCAAATTCGGGGTCTCTCTCAACCCGGACTTTGCTGAAAGCTGAATAACCAGCTATTGCCAATGAAACCAGTAACACAATCGGATTTACCACTTTTTTTCACATCACAACTTCTTTAATATTTTTTTCCACATTTGCTTTTTTTGAGTTCTATAATCGGTTAGAAATGGACCATAATCCATTCGACTTTGGCGTCTACCCCACCAGACACCAATAGCAAAACCGATACCTAGTATCGTCACAATGTCGGCGATAAGACCAAAGGTAAGATCAAAGCCCAAATCCATTGAAAAGTTAACGGATTTTATCGACTATAAAGTTATTGATACAGTCGAAAAAATCTAATCTCGTTTATGAAAAGAGCCGTGTCCGAGGCCAGCTTCGATTGGGCGATGTAACTCTGGACAAACTGAGGAAATTTATAGGGGGTATCTTTTTCTTAACTTCCCAAAGTGTAATACCTTATTTAAATTAAACATTTAACTTCCTATCACATTTATAAATTGAAATAGTTTTCTCCATTTCTTGACATTTTTTATTTTGGTTTTTAAATCATCTATATTAAATGGAGTAATATTTCTCGCACCTCGTGTAATTCTTGAAGCTTCACTCGTTGTATATTTAATAAAAAAACGAATCAATTGTAACTCTCGACTTGGAGTATAATCAGTTTCAAGATGATATTTATTCTCTCTATAACTATCCTCAACGGTTAATTCATTCAAATCACTAGATATTAACTCATTATAAATTATTTTTGATACAGATATAAAATCTTCCCATAAATCTAATTCATTAATTATCTCATTTATTTTTTCAACGTCACTTTGTTCAAGATATTCATCATCAAGTCTTCTGACAAGAAACTCCCCCCCATTTGCACCTGACGGTCGGAAACTTTCGAATTGTAAATGTTCAATTATTATTATATCCTCACTCATTTTGATCTATAAGTAACAAACTCTTAGAAATTATTAAACATTTTTCTATAAAGATTTCACTTTGAAATATTTTTAACATGTGATGGCTTGGATGAGACCGAAAAAAAATGAAGTTCGGATATGTAAGCTGGTCCGCTTAGACAGTGCCCTGAGTGTCCCGTGATCTAAACTCTAATTCCTTTGCAATCAAAGGCTTTAATTGGGTTATAACCTCTGAATACTCCATGATATCCTTTTTTTGCTCAAGCAAGCCAATTACAAGTTCAGAGAGTACAATTAAGATGTTTAATTCGGCTACGGAAAGGTCGGGGATGCTCTCCGTTAACTCAGTTAAAGCCTTGATACTTGTCAAACTAAATGTCATATTAAATTGATTTAGTCAGAAATATTTGAATTATTCGATTATGTACCCCCTAACCTTCAAGAAATATTAAAAATTCCAACCACTTTTTTTCTTCTTTTTGCTTTCGTGCTTTCTGGTTATGTATTTGTCGGTGTCGGATTTCATGAGGAATGTGTGGGTCTTTGGGCTAATTATACCAAAAATCAACGGTGACTCGCCCCACCGTAAACGCTCTGATCTCTCTGAATATGTGCCTCCTTCGTCGGCCTCCCGATCTAGATTGACCTTTCGCAACCATTCTTTATCTATATCCTTTTTCCATTCGGCTTTAACCTTGTAAAATTCGTCTATGCTTGTGTCCTGTTGCTCTACTGTCTTCAAATCCTCATCGGGAATGACTGGTCGCCCCTGTGCCTCTTTCCACTCTCTAAACATTTCTCGAAGTTGATCCTCTGTATCCAAAACGTGAGGGACCAAACCCACATTCACATTTTTTTGAAACCAGTATTTGATTCTCTTGGCTTTTGCCTGTCTCTGCTTGTATGTTAGTTTTTCACTCATTTTCTTTTTCCCTCTTTACCCTATGTAAAGACCCCCAACTGTCATAAATTCCTAAATCGTGGGGCACACCTTTTTTTAATTTAATCTTTTCCTTTAAACCTATAAGGTATATAAAGGGTACAAACATAAAATCATATACAAACATAACATACACCTAAACCAAATTAACATTATAATTAAAATCTTCTAACTTAGTATTCTTAAACTTAACAATATATAATAACTTAGGTAAATTGTATAATTCCATATCATAATAACCGAATAAATCCCTAATGTATTCCAAGTGAGAGAGTATAGAGTATAGTAACACTGGTATTTTATTATCCTTTGTCTTGGGGAATAGCTTCGGGTTCGGGTTCTCTGTGTATTTGAATAATGTATCCGATAAGAATATATTAATTAAAGTCCCTAATTTACTATATCTTAAAGCCGATTTGAACGCATGATATTTCTGTGGGTTAAATCCGAACCGTTCTTCTGGTGTAAATTCTACATGTGTTTCTATTACGATATATTTGGCATACAGATATAACCATGCCTCATCAGTATACATGGACCTGTGAGACACGAATAAGACCTTTGAAACAAACGCTTTATCATCGACATAATCAGTTATTCTAACATTATCAAAATTCGGATCAATATATCTTTTACACCATGTTACACCCATGTATTGATTAGGTGTTAACGTTCTGTCCTTGTCTTCCGCTAAAATTAAATATGTTCTTTCTCCTTTTGAAATTCGATAAACTCCGTCTACTCCCCCACCTCGACCATAATCCTTTAATGCCTCCTTCAATTCGTCGGAATCATCTTTAAACTGGATATCTTTACGCTTAACAGGTGATTCCCTAATAACTTCTAATGTTGCATCATTCCATTTGCATAATTCCCTTATGTATGATTTCATGCTTGAACATCTATAATCTTCAAAGTTTATACCTATTATCTTGTTGTTAATGAATCTGTCTTCACCACAACATTTAAATAGTTTCTTAACGTCATATATCACATACACCACCTCCCCTGATAGGTCTTCAACGCCTATGATTCAGGGGATTTTCACTTTACTTTCTTTTGATCACCTTATTTCATACGGTTCCTACAATTTAAATGTTATGTAAGGTGTTCATACTTCATAAGCACCTTTCGTTAATGCCGATACCTCCGCTCAGGTTTAATACTCCGTTCAGCTATTTGTTCTTGTGTAGACCTAACCCTTCGGGAATCGTAATTAAACCATTCCGTTGAATCGGTGTCATACATGATTTCGGTCTTTCTACAAACGACCATAACACAGGAATATCTAGCACCTGTTTGCTTTTGGCTCATTAGGTTATAAGTTGGTAACCCTATTGTTTTTAATTCAAGATTTCCTTTTGCTTTCGCTATTCTATACAACGATACGAGATTCATATCATCGGGGATTTGGTTAATAGGCGCACTATACCCTAAATCATGGAATATAGGATAGCCATCTAACACGGTCTTGACAAACATCTGCCTATGTAAGCTTATGCTTATCTGGTCTTCATCTACGGTTATTTTAAACAACTTTTAGTTCACTCTCTTTTTGCATCATAATATTTTGTCTATTCAACATCATCTGTGTATTCTCGATTCGATATAGTGCTCTTTGCACATGTTCAACCATCTCCCACGTTTCCAACAATGTTTTGTAAATCGCCTGTCGCTGAACGGATTCGGTTGATTCTGCAAAAAGTTCTTCTATCTTCTCGATTAACTGCTCAGTTTTAATATCATCATAAAATTTGTCTTTCATTTTTTACACCGAATTTGGTATAAATTCCATCGAAATTAAGTAATCGAGACTCCGTTTGTAATCTGGGACATTTCTGAAAACAATCCAATGATTACTAATATTATCTTGGGCATGAGCATTAATCAGCTTATTGTAATCACAAATTTTAAGCCTATATGTACGATCCTCAACCTTCGTTAATTTCAGCATATTCTGTGCTTCTACAAATAAATCATTTAGAACCTCTTGATTCGCAACTATTACCTCGTTTAAATTCGCTTGGATTAATTGAAATTCAATATGACAATTCAATAAAAGAGGTGCATTCTCTAAAGTGATCTCTCTATATTCACCCGAAGGCTCGTAATAATCGACGCTCATTTTTGTAGGGTAATATTGCCCCTTATATGAGTAGTACAAAAGGACATTAACTTTATTAAACAACACCTCTTCTAATTTGAGGTATGTTACAATTTCAGTCTTCATATCTTCAATAAACCATTCGCTCATCATATCACCGCAAATTTCGCAATGGATCATTTAATCGTCTTAGATTCTTCATGCTCGGTGGTAGGTATTGCCCTGTTTCGTCGGTTATAGTGAATGCCTCTGAAATTGGTAACCTTCTTGTAGATAGTATCTTGACACCCCTATCCTCGAAAGAAAGCTGTCCCGCCGTTTTCTTACATGATCCACATGACATTATGATTCCTGTACTTCTTAGCTGTATAAATGTAAATCTTCCTCCCTCTCCACAACTACACGAGATTTTATTCGAATCCACTTGATAAATTGTTTCGATACAACCCCCCAATCGTGCATTCATGGTGATCCAAGAAAAAGTTATTTGCTTTTTCCATCCGTCTTTTAGATATGCTTCCTCTAAATGCTCGATTGAAGTCCATCCCTTTTTTGGTGGTTTTGGAATTGGCATTATTTGACACCCCACATATCGCCAAAGCTTTTGTATCCACTCTCTATTAGGTCGAAATTACAACTTGGACAAAAATCGGTATCCTGAGTTAATCCGGAATTGCATCTCGGACAACCAGTGATAACCGTTCCTTCTCTGCCTAACCTTTTTATTGCTGGTAATATTTGTTTCCATAGTCTATCTAACATATACTCACTCTTTTTATCGCCTTTTTCTGCTCGGTCATATAGATCATCAATCGCCTCCCTGTATGGATCAGCCGAATCATATACGAACTGTTTACTTGATTCAGTTGGCAATCGCAGTTTACCGCCACCAGAAAGCCTTTCTGCTTCTTTTAATGAGAATTGATCTTTTCGGTGTTGCTCCAGTTCCGCTTTTACTTTCTTTAATTCATCCAATTTCTTATTAACATCTTCAACAAAACCTTTGCTAACTTCATAGGCATGAATTATACTGCCGTCCTCCTTTCTAAACATTTTATTTTCTGCTCTTTTAATTTGCCTTTCGATTTCATCTTCCGTACTCATTTCTTTTCACCATTCATTTCTTTATTTGTTGTATATCTCTTTATTTGCTTCCTCTCTTTCTTGTGGGCTAGTTCCCAAGAACGTATAATCTTTTGATCCATCCGAATAATGTGTAATGTATTTCCACTTCCCGATCCATTCTCTCGATGTGATAGTTCTTCTTTCGGGTTCGGCTGAAACCGCAACAACGGTTGGTGCAGTGTTAATTTGTTCTAACACTGGCTCGGCCTCCCCACCCTCTAACTCATCCAGAATATCCACCACTTCTATTATTGGGTCTTTAAAGACCGGGACTTTATCACTCTCCCTTCTACTGAATAGGGATTTAGGCATCTGATAAGTGATTTTGCCGTCTTCATACTCCGTGAATAGGTTGCCCGCTTTAGTTATGCCAACGTTTTTAATTTTCTCCTCACTCATCATTCATCTCCCTTTTCCTTATGTACCTTAACCATGATACCTGCCCTCGTTACTCTCGTTTGACACTTCCCTTTCTTTCCCTTTTCTGTTTTCATTTTTTCATTCACCGTGACATTGCAACATTTGTAATTCCATTAATAAATCATCGACTCGTTTAATTTCTTTGATTCCAAGAACGATTAAACGATTTAAAACCTTCTCGATAGAAGAATACCGCATTTCGTGTTTTAAAATGTGTAGTGCTTCGTGGGTCTTAGCAGATACTCGAATACTTTTTTCTTGATTGACACTCATAGATTCCCCCTTTGTCGTATAACTAATGTGTAAAACACACATATAAGTGTTATTATCCCTTTACTTCCCTCTTTTATAATCGTGACTTTAGCGGACTCGGAGTCCGCAAATTCATCGGACTTTGAGGAATATTTATAAAATCCCACGGGTTCAACGGATCGGGATAGGTTCGGGAGTTAGTCCGTTTTCGCCTGAGCCTATCCCACATTTACTAATATTTTTCTAAAACGAACCTAAAATGTGTTATCATGAGCGTCCACGAAGCCGGGGAGCACCGCCTTACCCTTGGCGTCGAAGACTCTCCCCGCCCCCCCGTACTCCTTCGCAAGGTCCTCCGTCTTCCCCACAGCGACGATGGAGTTTCCCTCGATCGCGACGGCTCCGTCCTCGATCATTCCGACCCCCTCGCCGGTCATGGTGAGGATGAATCCATTTTTGACGAATATGCTGTCGTATTTTTTTCCTGTTATGTTAAATCCCCTCTGTGTTTTACCACCCTTCTGTGTGTCTTATTAATAAAAAATCTACTTGTTTTAGTGGGAATATAACTCACGCGCGCGAAGAATGGACCGAGGGCTAAACACCCCCAAGAATCTAAGAAAACTATTTGATAGTAGATTTTATATATGTTAAATTATAATCATGCGTTAATGCATGAGTTGGTTAGACCTTTGTCCTGCATAATGAGAAAAAAACAAGCCAGATCGAGACGTGTAATGTCTCTCAAAGTTCGTAATGTGGTTAATCTTGACATTAAAAAACCAACGATAATAATGTCTAGATCGAACCTATCCGGATCCCTCTAAAACTTGAATGTTTGCTCTTGAGACGGAAAATTGGAGAAAAACACGACGAAGGAATCAAACTTGGGGGGGGCCTCTTGAGGCAGAGGCGATCAAAACTTGAAATCCATCTGGACGTTCTGAACACTAGCCGCAATGGAGTCAAAAAGCCGACTCGCATAATGTACGGCGCAAATCTATCCTGGAAGCCCATGCAGAGGGTCCTAAGTTCGCTGATCAAACAGGACCTTGTGATGGAAGTCGATCCAGTGGATCCGAAAGACAAGAGGACGAGCGTCTGCTACGATCTCACCCAGAAAGGGGAGACAGTCCTCGGCTACTTCAACAAGGCGAGTGCTCTTCTGGAATTAGAGGCGGCTCCAAGGATCGCCTACTGAAATTAAATGGATTCCGTTATCTTCGATTTATGGCGACGTACTGTATCACGGTTAACATGTCATCGGCACGCGCGTTCTTGGCGAATATGTCAGTCTATCTGGTCAACTCTGATAGTTAAGGAAAAAATGATTGTTAATGTGCTTAAATGCTTTCCCTGAACCGTGGGAATCGGTTTAAAGTCTCGAATGCCCCTATACGCTGGATCGAGTTGACCTCAAGCAGCGGGACGGGGAAGGTTCTAGTCGGCGTAGTCCTGTCCTTCGCTCTCTGGTCCTTCACTTTCCTCACGGGCTACATGGGGAGCTTCTGGTACAGGGTCACCTTCTCGGCTATTCTCCTCGCCCTCTATGCATCCCTCGCAGAACGGGAGCTGATCTCGGAGGCGGTCGGAGGCTTGCGGGTCGGGGAACTGGCCAAGGGCTTCGGCGCGGGAGCCCTGCTATACGCCCTGTTCTACGTGGGTTACTCGGTTTTGCGTTCGTTCCTTGAAGGGGGGGCCTCGAACGTCTATCTCTTCAGGCTCGAGTCCCCGACCATCATCATCGCCTCCTCCCTGGTCCTGACGAGCTTCTGCGAGGAGTATTTCTGGAGGGCCTACGTCCAGAGGAGGCTCACCGCGAGCCACGGGGGTACAGCCGGAGTGCTCGCCACGACCCTGGCGTACTCCCTCATCCACGCCCCCACGATGAACGCTCCGCTGATCTTGGCGGCGTCCATCGCCGGGCTGTTCTGGGGCCTCACTTACCACAGGACCGGGAGTCTTTGGCTCGTGGTCGCCTCCCACTTGGCTTGGACCGAGCTTATCTTCGTTCTCTTCCCTTTAGGATAGGATAATCCTTATCTCTTGACGTTCATTCATTTGTGAACGATGTCCTTCAAGACATGGTACCTGGCCACGAGGCCTTGGAGCCTCGTGATGACCTTCATCTCAGTCTCCCTAGCGGGTATCCTCGCCTACGGCAGCGGGTCCTTCAATGTCCTCCTGTTCCTGGGGACCATGGTTGGGCTCATGCTCGCTCACCTCGCCTCTAATATGGCTAATGACTACTTCGACGTGAAACACGGCGTCGACAAGATCGAGTCCCCCACTAGCCAGTACCGGCCCCACCCTCTCCTCACAGGGGAGATCCCGAGGGGGAGCTTCAAGACAGCGGTCATTGGGATGTACATCCTGGCCCTGATCTTCGCCCTGGCTCTCGCCTGGATCCGGGGATCCACAGTGCTCGTGTTCACCGGCCTGGGCCTCTTTTTCGGGCTTTTCTACACCGCCGACCCCGTGGTCTACAAACGGCGGTCCCTGGGGGAGCTCGCGGTCTTCATGGTCTGGGGGCCCCTCATGGTGGGGGGGAGCTACTTCGTCCTCACGGGCTCGGTCGATTACGCCCCCATGTTAGTCTCAACCCCGATCGGGCTCCTCGTTGCCCTGGTTCTCCTCGCTAACAACCTGAGGGACGTCGAGTACGACAGGGAGGTGGGGGTAGAGACCATCGTCCACAGCAAGGCTCAGGGGCTCAATCTCTACAAGGGGCTGCTGCTCATCATCTACGCATCGACGATAGCCCTCGTAGCGGCCAGGCTCCTCTCCCCCCTCAGCCTCATAGCTCTCTACACCGTCAGGGAGGCAAAGGGAATCGTGGACGTCTTCGAGGAGGAGGTTCCCCCCATCGCCGACCCCATGACCGCAGGGCTCGCTCTCCACTTCGGACTCCTCCTTTTAGCGGGGGAGATCGCGGGCAGCGTGCTAGCCTTTTTCATTTAACAAACTCCGGACCATCGTCTTGGACCTGGGAAAAAGCTTATCCGAGCATCACTTCCAATGCGGGGATAGGAGAGATGATCGGATATGGAGCTGAAGGACGATTTTCCACTGACCCGGGATCGGATATGGTTCAACACGGCAGCAAGCGGCGCATGCCCCGCCTCGACAATCGCCACAATCGAGGAATACATGACAGACGTTCTGAGTCGCCTCCGGGGGGAGGGGGGGTCGGTCATGGGATCGGA
>SDBS01007417.1_pt1 | contig 10651 bp, 5 predicted proteins | sample 2277091 | NCBI WGS metagenome assembly SDBS01 (sample SAMN10404972, study PRJNA504765) | marine sediment metagenome | isolation source: marine sediment core GS10_PC15, 163 cmbsf | place: Arctic Ocean: Southern Knipovich Ridge | collected 2010 | reverse complement strand
TCAGAAAGAAAGTGATAATCAAAGCCAGAGCGCAAACCAGGGCGGCCGCAATCACTCTGTCCTGGAGGTCCAGTTGACCTGCTCTCGCCTTTCGGAGAAGGGTCGATGCGCTCAAAACGGTTAATATCAGAATAATCAGATTCTGCGGATAGAATACGAATTTCGACAATGTTAACATTTTGCCCATCAAAGTCATCCTGATGGCTTGATTTCCCCAGATAAGATGATACCCAACGTTCCCAAAGTAGAATGCGGCCGGATCCTTGGCAAGTAGACAGATGGAAAAAACGGAGCTGAATGCCGCGGCGCAGAGAAGCAGCGCCAGATCGGAAAGCCTGCTTCTGGTGCTTCTTCCAGAGGCAATGAAACCAGTTCCTTTGCTTGGTCTGGATGGATATGAAACGGCATCTCCTTGGCCATGTCCAGGTCTTTTGGCACTGCGACCACATCAGCGTACTCGGTGGCATCGCTGTCTGCCGCTACCATTTTTCTGGCTTCGTCCTTTGCCACGGCAAGATCTTCGTCGGCTTCTTTTCCTTGGGCCGTTTTTTTTGTGTCCAACTCTCTCCCTTCGCGATCTGCAGCTCTCTTGTCCACCGTTCGTTTTCTGGCAATTTCCTTTCTTTCGGATGTTCTCTTTTTCATCTGTTCTTTTTGTTCCTCAATGACTTCAGCCATGGCCGTTCTTTCGATCCTGACAGCCTCAAGTTTCCTTTCCGCTTTTTCTTTCTTCTTTTTTTCTTGGTCGAGCTTTTCATTGACTTCAGCCAGCCGTTTTTTGATCAATTTTTTATGTTCCCGTCGGAGCTTCCTGGCACGTTCCAGACAGTCGTCCAGGAGGTTTTTCAGATCTTTGATAATCTGTTGCATCTCCGTACGAACTTTCTCGCGGGCTTCTTTCATCTTTTTCCGGGTCTCTGTGCGATACGCAATAAACCGGTCGCTGATCTCCTTGCTGCGTCTCACAAGCTTTTCGTTGTTTTGAAGTTCTGTCTCCAAGCGATCTTGTAGCCTCTTAATCGTTTCTTCCAGCGTATTTCTCGCTTTCTCCCATTTCTTAGCTCGCTCCTTCAGTTTCGCCTGAAGAGCAGTTACTTTTTGGACGTACTCGGCCGCATCTTCTTCATCGAGTATAGGGGCTTTCTTCAGCTCTCTCACACCCTTTTTCAGAGCATCAATTGTTTTGTCCAATTTCACGGGCGTTGCGGCATCAAACAGTTTTGAAGCCCCTTTCCTTTCCTTGTCGATCTCTTCGAGTAGAAACATCATTGCACTGACTTCCTTTTCTTCTTCAGGAGAAGGTTCGACCTCAAGGCCTTTCTTGGCCAAGGCCGTCGCTTTTTCAGCTGTCGTCTCTGCGGAAACTTGAATGTGCAAGGCCGTCGCTTGCAAGATTTCCCTCGTAACTATATCTTCTGGGTCCATAGGGAACCCCAGGCGCACTGCTCCGATTTTCCTCAACCCAAAGTAACCTTCGGCGGGTTCGTCGCCCGAGTGCCATGCCAGCTCGATCGGAACACCCTTGGCCAGCCCAGACAGGGAATTCGAAGTGCTATACCCTTCCAAAACAGAACTATCTTTGTTGAACGATCGTTTCCTCTCAGCATTTGTGTCTTCGGCTTTCCACAGCATATGATGCCCAGCATACACAGCTCCTGCCAATGGGTTTCCAGGGAGCCCCAGGCTCGCCACCACCCCTGCGCTATCATCAATGTGGTCCACCATAACGGATCTTAGGAATTTAGTTGCCATTTTTTTCTCTCTCTCTCTCTCTCTCTCTCTCTCTTCTGTTATACAATGAAACTCCCTCAGTGCACTGATTTATTTAAATAACTCAAAAAAAAATAAAAAGGAGAGGGGAGGGTTGTTTTTTGTTTTTTTCCCCAGTTCAGAGTCTCCGACGCTTGCTCCGACGCCCGGTCTTCCTGAGGGGATCGTCCGTGCGAAAGATTTTTTCCTTTTTCTTTTTTTTCTTCTTCTTTTTTTCAGACCTCTTTCGCTTCCTTTGTCGTTCCACTTCCCTCTCAGTTTCACTGTCTGTGCTGTCGTCATCATCAGAGTCGGAGGAATCTGATGATGAAGATGACGGCGGTGTTCCCGCTTGAGGGACTTCGTGTTGCTGTTGCTGTTGTTGTCTTTGGTAATGAATACTCTCTTCTTCTTCGTGAAAGTCGTCATCATCATCATCTTCTCCACTCACCAGGGGCAAATCAGAGTAACTATTGTGGAGACTGTAGAAAGAGGGACTGTCACTAAAACTGGGCGACCGAGACATTCGGATCTCTCTCAGTCGCATATTTTGCAATTCCTTCGCCACCACCCGCAGGTCAGCTTTGTTTCGGGAGACCTTTTTTTCCAAGATGAAAATTTCCGTATAAAGTTCATCTTGCAGGTCCTCTACATACTTGATAAGAGGGTCCTGTTCCTTGGAGGAGGAGGAGGAGGGGGAGGGTTCTTTCGCCTGCGGAGGCTCTACTTCCTCTGCTTCTTCGTATTCAGGAGCTGGACTCCGTAACTGTCGAGGATGAAAACGCGGCTTGAACAGCCGGCGGCACGCCAGCTCGACGCTGATCAAATCCCTCGTACGCCCCTGTATCAAGCTCAGATCGTTGCGAGCCGCAACAATCTCCATAGACTTGGTAACCCTCCGCGACTGGTTCAGGAGCTCTCGATCATGGGAACTGTTTCCTTCGCCAGAGAGAGAACCCAGCGCCGTGGACATCTTGTTTCGCATTTTGTCAGCGATACCAGAACACACCCCGAACTTGGAGTTGAAGTTGAGGAAGTTTGGGCGGACATGATCCCAATGGAACATCCATATAAGGAACCAGACAGGAACAATCTTGTCAAGTCCCCATCCCTTCCGCGTCCGGTTGCTAACCATGGCTACAATCTCCTTTTTCCGCAACAAAACAGCCTCATCTCCTTTGTTTTTTTCAAGCAGACTCAGTACATCCTCGCTTCCTTCGTACTCGTGATCGACCATGTGTTGGAAGTCTTTTCGACTCAGCGGAGGAAAGACGAGATCAACAGTCGCTCGTCCCCCCACTTTTGACACGACTTCCAGCATGATATTTTTTCTAGAGGCACGCCTCTTGAAAACTCGTCCCAAATCGAGGATATGCACCCCGTAAATGTACGTCACCGTGTGCCCAATCGCCGGCCAACTAAGAAGGGCTTCAGTGTCCCCTTTGGGCGGCGGCATTTCTTGCTCCTCTGGATATGCAGCCGTGCATACGGGGTACCGCCGTACGCGGAACGTTGTGGGCCGGGGAATTTGAGACCAGGATTTTTTGTCCTTGGTGCGCTGATCCCTTTGCTCGTCCGTTTCACGAATTTTTTGCGGCAGGTTGATGGAGAACTCAATGTCTGTCGCAAGCGCTATGTCCACCATGGTGGAAGTACCCGCGGCTGGATCCCCTTTCTTCTTCTTCTTCTTTTTGGATTGACTCTTCCCGCTTTTCTTTTTTCGTTGTCGTTGTCGTCGTTGTTGTTTTTTCCCCTTCTTTGGATTTTCCATGGCAGCGATTTTTTTTGTTTGTGTAAAAAAAGAATGTTTTTTTTTGTTTTTTTTTCTGCGTGGCGATGGCGGTATTTGATTATTTTTTTTTCACCTCCTATCCCCCCTTCCCATCCAAAAGTTCAATGATGACTTTTGCACAGATGTTTCCCATAAGTACCAAAGAAGAGACCTTCATCAACAGGACAGAGGAAATCCGCGCAGATCTTTTCCTTTCGCCTGCCGCCTCTGCAGTTTTCCGCACAAAAAATCGCAAAGTCGAGAAACAACAAAAAAACAAAATTTTTCCGAAAAAAAAATGAGTGAGGAAGCAAAACAAAAACTGGTCCAGCAAGGAGTCGCCAAGTACCCTGCTTTTGAAGAACAAGAAGTCGAGATCGCTGTCGATTCGTATTTCGATGAGAGACAGTCTGGAGAAACCTTTGATCAATTTCTCCACCGTGATGGGTGGCTGAAGGGCGCTCATCAGTCAGCTGGTGGCGGTGGAATGTCACCAGTGGCTGACGACGACGACGACACCAAATACTATTTGACCGCCAAGACCAACGGCGCTTCCATTGTTGATGGGGAGCAGTCTGAGGAGGAGGAGGAGGACAAGTACGGCGAAGATCATGTGTACAGCACAAAGAAAAGTGGTGTGGCAGGCTTGAACAAGCATGGCTATCCGATCGTGCATCCAAAGACCGGAGAAGACGGGAAGGTGTCCTGTGCCAAGACTGTGTTGCACACGGCCGACCGTCAGTGGGTCCGAGGGAAAACCGCCTCGGATCTCCTCGCTGCCGCAGCCATGGTGGCTCAAGATATCGATAAGGAAGATCGTGTCAACAAAGGGTCCATTGGCAAGGACTTTTTGGAGGATGTCCTGAGCAAGGGTGAGAAAGAGTTTGGTGTGGATCGTGACGAGTTCACGCTGGACCAAGCGTCTAAAGCTGCCACGGAATTCATGCGACATGTCGAGGATAAGAAGCGAGGGGATGTCATTCTGTCTTCCAGCAAACACTTTAAGGGATCCGAACATACCGTGCGGACTGGTGGTGATATTTCAGATGACAACGATGACTACGATATCCCTCCTGTTCTCAAGGGAATCCACAAAGCGCCCTGTCGCCAAAAACCTGCTCGTGGCCGCGTTCCTGAAGCAACGACCCATAAAACGGTGAACTATGTCCAGGCCTTTTCGTTCATTGCAAATCACAGCCGTACCTCTCAGCAAGACGAAATATGGATCTCGGCGAGGAATGTGGCGGACATGGCCCACCGAAAGATTCGCGCGGGAACTGACAGTGACCTCGCAAATACCCGCCTCACTCAGGCGAGTTATTACATTGTCTCTGCAACAGCATTTTTGGCAAAGGCACTCCCGAGCGTGTCTGAGAAGGCACAAGGATGGGCTCGCGACACCCTCCAAGAAATGCTTTACCGTGCTCTGTACCGGCGACAATCTTTCCCAGGTAAACTTATTTGGTTGTCCCCAAACTGGGGAAATAAGTACGATGGGCCTGCGAAAGTTTTCAGGGCCGATAATCTCGGCGCTTTCAAGAAGGAAGCCTTCGAGAAGAGCGAGGGCTTTTTTCGCAGTATGTATAAGAAGCACCACAATCTCCGAGAAGCCGAATCTAATATTGCTGGAATCCTCCAGGGACCACAGGTCAGTCCCGGTGGAAATCTGGAAGAGACAGCCCCCCAAATTCGTGCGCTGGCTGAAAAACATTTTAGCTATGTGTTTCCAGCGATCTACAAGAAGGAGAATGGCGAAGAAAGAATCGTCTACTTCACATTTTGGCTGTCCTGGGTGTTCACACACCTTTACACTCGCATCCTCACTCATGCTACCCGAGGGCTGCACAATGGAGATTGGTTGCTTTCAAAAATCATGGAGCACTTGAAACCCCTAGTCCCCAAAGGAACAGACTTACGCCTGACTACGATCGTAAGGAAGTTTGATTGGGCCATGAACATTGTTAGCCCTGCGAATGTTGCTCCTACTCCTCAGAGGACCGCCAATGGACTTGGAAGGGTCACCGAAACGTATCCCAACCGGCCGAGTCGCCGTTACGATATCACTCAGCGAATTGGAAGTCATGCCACCTTGGACAAGAGCCGTGCCGTCATGATGAAAAAAGACACCGACACCCGTGAAGATGTGATCTCGGCTGCTGCAGACTACCTTTTGGCGGATGGCAGGGAAAGGAAGGCTCGCACGAAGTACCCTGGCACCAGAATCCTCCTCATGATTCCGAAAGAAGGCACTTCACAGTGGAAACAGTTGGAGAATGCAGCCGGCCGGCCCCGAGAAGGATCTTGTAACGACGACTTGTACAAGCTAATTCCAGCGCACATCCTTGTCAAGACTGGCAAATACGAATTCACATCGATGGCAAATCAAGTGTATTCTGCAATCAGCCCCCAGTCCAAGGACTTACAGAATGTGGACACCAAGGGAAAGATTCGCTTTGCCAAGGACGGCAAAATGAAACGTGTAAAGTACGAGGGTGACGGACCCACCTTTTGCATTGCCGAAGTTGTTCCGGAAGAAGGAGCCATTTAAAGAGAGAAGGGAATTTTTTTTTTATACATACATTTTTTTTTGATGGACACCCTGACTTTGGTAAAAAGTGCGCTCGGGTTGCATCAGTACCATCACAATGAACGGAAAAGTACAAAGAGAGTATGTCCGCAGACTCTCCAGAAATGTGACGAATTTAGAACTCGGGCTGATTGACGCCGATGAATACCGTGCTGGCGGTGGTTCCCTGTCAGAACTAATCAGTAACGACGGTCGTGGTCATCATCCTCATTCCAAAACTCAAAGAGGACGGTCTGCAGAGCACGCTTATCAACAGCGCTACAAACGAGCCCTTGAGGTGGTCCGAGGGACACACAAACAATCATCACAGCCCCTCCAAGGAACATTAAAGCGAAGGAAAACAGCACCGTCCTTGCGCCACCGTACCAGAACAGAAAAAGAGGATGCAGCGTACAGAGTGCTATCTCCCTATTTCCCAAACGACGACGACAGAGAAGAGGAGGAGGAAGAAGACGACGACGACGAAGATGTCGTATACCTTTTCGAGAAAGGTCCAAGAACGTTGGGCAGAAAGGCAGCCGCAAAGTACCCGAGGCTGGGTCTTTTGGATTCCTCCCCACCATTACCATTGCCCTTGCCGATAGGGATAGAATTGGGACAAACTTCCTTTGAAGTGGAAGAATTGGTAAAGAAGAGGCCCAACATTCCTCGCGAGGATGGAACACGATGGGACGACGATCCCAATCCGTACAGTGACGAGTGGCAACAAAAGGAGATCGAGAGGCAGAAGATTCTGGCAGCCGACCCAAATTACCAGTTCATCTTCCTGCTTTCTGGGTTTGTCAAAACACCCGTCGTTCAACTCTTTGATGAGGATCGCTTGGAAGATGTGATTCTGAGGCGCTTGGATGTGCAACGACAAATGCGCCGCATACGTCAGGTCGAAGAAGCGCGCGTGAAGAAAATCCCAGAGCTAGAACTGATTCAACGCAATTTACAGAACGATCTCGAGACTATTGCAGCCAGAACGGAAGAGGCGAAGGAAAATGAGGACAAGATCAAGAGTGGACTTCGGGCTTTGAAACGTGTAGACGAAGCGCGGGACGCAATGGGAGAGGCAGATGCACGAGGGGTAACGTTGCAAACGGCCAAGAATCTCCTCATCACTCTCACAAAAGCCCTCAAGAGTGCGACATGGATCACAGAAGTGGATCAAATCGCATTTTCACGGAGAGACACAGCATCACAAATCCAACGGTGTACAAACTTCCTCCTGCCAGTGGGACAAGTTTTTGTGGGGGAAAGAAGGAGAGGGACGCGGGTGGACGTGGTGGTAGGAATGCAGACTGTTTTGGAGATGGCCATTGACAATGAGTCTGTATTGGCCCGTGCGGCCTTTGTGTGCATGGCTTATCTGGTGGCGTTAATTCTGGATCCCTCAAGATCGGAATACACAGTAACCTTGCCAAAATTCACGACCACAGCAGAAGAAAGACCTGGGGTACGGGCGCTGAGAGATGTCGACGCCATGACGATGTGGCGAGACATCATCACACGGGTGGATGGCCAGACCGGGGACTTGATGGTTCTCAATTCGAACCCTCCCATTGATCTGACCGCAGACGATGACGCATCGATACGGTACAGAACCCTGATGGAAGATCTCAGAGACATTTGGGTGAAATGGGCGCCGATCGAAAAACGAGACGATATTACGGGCCGCTCAACAGTCTCGGAGAAGTTAATGGGTGAAATGACGTTGGTTTTCGAGGCTCTTCTCAGGGATGCACAGGCCACGGCTGGACAGGCCGCACGAGATGTCACCCGTGCACAGAGACGTGTGAAAACCCTCGCTCAGACCATTCCTGAGATTTCCTCTTCCACATTGGATCAACTACTCAGTCTGCCCGATTGGGAGGATGCATTGACGAACTGGATTCGTGGCATCGAAAGATCTTCGGAACTCAATGAAAGGGAACTTAGGAGCGTATTGCAAAATTTGGAAAAAGTTACAAGGACCCTTAGGGAAATGGAGATCATCCAACCCCCACGTGTGAAGTACCAACATCGGAAGGGATGGGTCCAGCGACCGGAACACTCAGGAAACGTTCCTCTGGACTCCACCGTTGTGGCAGGAATCCAAGCAGCCATGGATCTCATGCAAGATGTAAAGAGCGAGTTGGTTGGCGAACGGGTGGACCATCTTCGCAATGTGATGAGGGCTGGGACAGAGAAGCTCCAGCACGACAAGCTAAGTCGGGGCGCCTTTGCCCGGCTGGTGGCCTCCCGCATGGCACTCCAAGAGGAAATGTTCCCCACACGATGGACCCGGCGTCAGCAGTTTCATCGCATTCGATTGCAAGCCGCAAGTGCGTTGCGAAGCCTTAGTGGCCTCTATTGGACGGGGAAAAAATTCGTAAGCAGGAGTTCAAAAACGGCGTACCTGGAGCGCTCGTTGATGACCAAACTGTCCATATGGAGAGATCCTCCGCCTGGCTTGTCGTTATGAATATATACAAAAAAAAACTGGCATTATTTTGACCGTATTCTATACTTTTGTACACCCATTCCAGGGTCTTTGTGTAAGAAGAACACAGAGAGACACCCCCAACTCTCCCATTCTATTTTTTTAGTTACCTCGCAACCCGTGGTGAAAAGGAACGCCCCCGTGCAGAAAAGCGGAGAACATAGGATCTCTGTGTAATAGGAGAGAGTCGTGAGAAGCAACAGGACAAAAAAATGGCTGACACAGATGGAGGACCTTCTGGGCAGGAATGCGACGAAGGCTACGCCGTTTATGTAAATCCAGGTCAGGGCGGACAAGTGACCTTAACCCACCAACAAGCCCGACAGACGCATTTCAGTGTTACCGGTGGTGGTGGTGGTGGTGGAAGTCTTACTGCGCCTGGTGCCACGCAAGCAGCTACCGGTGAACTCCAACCTCAGTATGTAGCAGCAGCAGCAGCTCCTATCGCTGCTCCAATGATGGCCCAACACCCAGGCTCCTTGGGCGAAGGTGCTCCCGTATACAATCCGACCACAGCAGTGGCTGCTGCTGGTCCTCAAGCCACACCGCAGCCCCTGGGCCCAGTGGAGTGGAAGATGCTGGAGATGGATTTGTCCGCGGCGATCTCTCTCAGCGCTTTAGACGAGCTGGACCGTGTGTGGAATCTCAAGGTGTCCACACTGATCGACAAAGCTCCATGGAAGGATCAACTGAAGAACAGCAAGCAGCGCGTCGGAGGTCTGGAGGTCATAGAGGCGGAACACAATTTCCCCTTCCAGATTGGCGTACGCCTTGTCCTGTCGGATCCTGTCACTTCCAAATCCTCGGGGTCAGCGATCGGAGACAAGAACAGTGGTTCGACAAACAAACTTCCTGCCGGAAAATACATTGTCACGGCCAAGGAGCCTGTGACGTTCAGTCTCCGACCGGGCCAAAAGATCAAACCAAAGGAACCTGTGCGTGTTTTGGTCGCTCCCCAGACACTGGAGAAATCCATTCTGAGTTCGTATGGCAACAGACAAGGCACCCAAGAACCCATATGGACGCCTTCCAACATCCGCAAGGGAATCGCGGCTCACCCCACGCATAGACCAACCCTCAGCATGGTCGATGCGAACCATCCTGTCATGCATCAGATAGAAGCAGAGAAGAAACACAACCATGGAGAATCGTGGAAACTCCATGCACCTGATGGATCTGGCCTGTACCAGGTGGCCAACGAAGACATTGAGCGACATATCAAGTTCTTGGAAGAGGATTGGTCCAAGAGCATCAAAATGCAGGATCTCATGAACTTGGAGATTCAAATTGAACGAGCCACCATCGAAGGAGAAGCGTCAGGAGAAGACACGGAAACGATCTGGCTGAACCCTGCTGAAATATGCGACGGTATTGATCTCACGAGCCAATCTGGTTTGAAGGCCCAGGAGAAACTCGGAACGAGCAAGAAAAAGTACCGGATCTACTTGACGCTCGGCATCGAGTACGCTGATGTCTTCTGAGCAAAAAAAAACTAACCCCCCCCCAAAAAAAAACTCTCGTCCGCCCTGTGTATTCCCACCACCTCCCGTCCCCTTTTTTTCCTCTCTCCCCCTTCACCTGTCGCTTCTTTTTCATATTCTTTTTTTCACTTTAAAAAAAATACAAACAACTTTACGTAAAAAAAACCTCGTCACTGTTTGGATAGACACAGCAAAAGATAGGCAATAGAATCAATCGATTGCAAGTCCAGCGGTGAGGGTGTTGTCTCACTTCTTTCTTGGGCCTCACGGTGTAGGATTCTGAGGACTCTTGGAGGTCTAGTAGTTTTTACAGCCCTCAATTGTCTGCGCGTCGTCGTCGTTCTTGTTTTCTTTGCAATGGCAAGCGCAGGCTTGGTGAAATGAGGATAGGTTTCAATGGTGTGGAAAGGACAAGCCCGTTCTCCTTCTTTGATAGTCTTGAGACAAGGGGCGCCTTTAGGAGACGCGTGGCCTCGGGTCGGTGCTCCACATACTTCCTGGCCCTTGTTCGTGAAATAGCGGAACTTTTTCTGTCCGAGCCAACGAGAAGGCCGCACTGGGATATGTCCCCCAGAACTTCTGGAAGTTCGATGAAA
>SDBS01007415.1_pt1 | contig 10651 bp, 9 predicted proteins | sample 2277091 | NCBI WGS metagenome assembly SDBS01 (sample SAMN10404972, study PRJNA504765) | marine sediment metagenome | isolation source: marine sediment core GS10_PC15, 163 cmbsf | place: Arctic Ocean: Southern Knipovich Ridge | collected 2010 | reverse complement strand
GAAGGAAACTACGAAGTACGCGAATAATGGCAATGGTGGGACGATCATTCGTAACGTGTTCAAAAAGAGTGGCCGGTAAATCTGGGGCCTTCGCTGCATCAGACTATTAACGAAGACCAGAAGATTATACGCTCCAATCACTGCAGCCAGCGTGAGCACAGATAGAGGCTGGACCAGCAGGAGCAGTAAAATCACGCCTCCAGCGAGCCATGACCACTTTGGGCTGTCTTCGGCGCGCAAGAAAAGGACTATTGTCAGAAACAGCAGTCCGCGGGCGAGGATAAGGTGCGGCAATCCATATATCGCCAGAAACCCAAACGATTCAGGCGAAATCCATTCCAGCGGCAGACTACCCAGCCAAGTACTCCCACCGGTTGCGAGGATAAGCCACCCCAACCCGCCGCCGATCGTTGCCAGGATCGTCGCCCACCTCCGCCAGCGGAGATCCTCGATATAAATGCTGATAAATTGGTAGATCACCCGCACGGTAAAGGGTATACAGAGCACTCGAAAGATGTGAAACAGTACGACGAGTTGAATGTGCACTTCGGGAGGGGCAGCCAATTTTCCGAGCAGCAGGTAAGGGAGAAAGGCAAGTACGCCATTTTGGATTTCTGTGCTATATGGGGTGCGGAACAACCAATCTCCAATCTGCCCCAAGAGCATTTTTGCGATGTAGGAATTTCCATCTTCCACACCGAAGACAAAACCAGTGAAATGCCACTCATCCCCTTGAACGCCCATCCCGATCAAATAAGGGAGCGTTGTGATCCCGGCCAGGATCACCGCATACCATAAACACCATTGCCGTTCTTGTCTCTTCATCGTCTGAACCATAGATAAAGCAGGAGCAGCAACCCCACGCCGGAAATCGCAATCCCGAAAACGAGCGTTAGCGGATAGAACTGAAAGGTAACTTCGTGTTCTCCTGACTCTAATTCAACGGCTCGAAACAAGCCATTCACCGTAATGAGCGTAACCGGTTCTCCGCCGACAAGCACTCGCCAGCCGGGATATGCTACCTCACTTAAAACAACGACCCCCGGACCGGACGCGTGCAGCCGGATCCAGTTCGGTGTCCACTGTGTAATCGAGATCGGCTGCCATTCCCTACCGTTCTCCGAACTCCCCCTCTCCATCCAAGACCTGGTTCGCGATCCCTCCAGTCGGTAGAGATAGACGCCGTCGACAATCCCGAACGGGGTGAGCGAGTCATCTTCGAGGGGATACTCAGAGGCGATCCATTCGACGTTTAACCGACCGAGCGCATCCCTATCTACCTGGAAACCCCACGGAGTGCTGGGATTGCCTTCCGGGAAGGATGGTAAGGTGACATCATAGGCACTAGCATCGAGCCCCACAGCGGTTTCCATGTACTCTCGATAGGTTGACAGCTGCAATGGGTTGACGCCGTCGGCGAGTTCTACCCCGTTTAATACAGCCTGAGGCTGGGGCACACTGTAAGAGGGGGAAAAAACACGGGAGGCACCATGATCCGATTGGAGAAAACTGGCCAACTCGGAACGGGCTGAAAGGATTGCTTCCATCGACTTCGGCTCGATGAGTCCGATATTGATCCATAGAAGGTCGACGACCACAACTCCGAAAACAAGAGGGATGATTCTCCGCAGGGAGATTCGGTCCGCTATGAATGTGCGTATCAAAGCGAAGGCAAGGATGGCTGTGATCACGGGTCCAAGTTGGCGAACGGAGTTCACCCCGCCGATGATCCCTACCCCAATATTTACAGCCAGGATGAGGCTTGTTATCGCAAATAGCCAGATCTTCATGCCTTTGGTTTTTATGGCGTCTTTGTTGGAAATCAGAGCATCGAGGCCGTAACCAGCGAGAAAAGCCCACCCGAGCGCGCTGAGAAACAGGAAACGGGCAGGTACGCGTAGAACATCCGCCCCAGGGATTGCGCCTATAAGGTTGAAAAGCGGGGTTACAGGTCCCAGCGCGAGGATGGTTGAGAAAACCGATATGCCGATCCAGAACCAGGGGCGACGGTCAGAATTGAAGATTGAAAGGACAGAGATGACCAGAACGCTTGCCCCGAAATACGCCAACCACTCTGGCGTCCCCTCCAGAATTGAGATTGTCCCCAACAACCCTTCAAGCGGCAGCGAGAAGATGGCGCGTTCGTTCGCGCTGATCCCGCTGCGGGTGGATTCCCGCAGGAACTCCCACAGTGGCAGCCCCAAACACGCAGCGATCGCGGCTGCAAATATTGCCGCCACCACTCCGGCAAGGGCGATCTTGCGCAATATCTCCGCGTCAGCCTGCACGTCACGGAGCGTGCTGCGTATTCCATACGCCACAGCAAACCCGATCAATGGGATCGTCCAGCGCGGATCGGCAAGGAAAACGAGACCCAGAACCGCCCCTGCCAGGGCGCTCCACCTCAGCCACCTCTGCTCGGTCCGGATCTTACGCAGAGTCTTTGCCGTAAGCAGGAGCACCCAAGGTGTCCAGCTGACTGCGCTTACCAGCCCGACATGCCCGAGCGCGATGTGGGCGACGAACTTCGGCGCGCCTCCAAACACAAGCCCAGCGAGTACAGCCCCCCACTTGCTCAAACCCTCCTCTCGGGCTATTGCCCAGGCCCCCAAACCAGCCCAGGTGAGATGTACCCAGAAGAGGATGTTAAAAGCGATCGCACCCGGAAAAGCCACCGCCATCCAATTTGGAAGGTACCAGAGACCGGAAAGCGGGTCCGCCACGAAAGGTATGCCGGACAGGATGTTTGGATTCCAGAGTGGGATTTGCCCCCACTGAGCGATTGATTGATTTATCCAAACAGCATTCGGCCAGTGAGAAATCAGCAGATCGCTGAAACCCGCGCCCGGCCAGAACGGCACATGCTGAGGTCGCAATGTGAGCGGCAAAATCCACAATGCACCTGCAATTGCCATCACGAGAAAGGCCAACAACCACTCACGCGATTTAGTACTCATTGGGAATTTACCTTGTAAAGTCGAACCTCGCCAAATTCACCGATCAGTTCGAGTTCCGCAAGCCATGGCGGATTCCCGATCTCCTGTTCGCGTGGACCGTAGAAGACGTACTCAACCCCCTCCTCGAGCAGCGTTTGCACGCCTGAAGATGCGGGCCTGCCCGTGTTGAAAAGTTCTTCCACTATCTGTTTTTGTGCGTCCGCATCCGGCGTCTCGAAGGGATGACCGTAGAGAACGCGCAAAGGGGCGAACGCCGGTAGGCGATTTCCCGTCTCCGGCGCCGCCAGGATGAGCGACCCCTGCGGGAGGTTATCCGCTGTCCACTGATACGCCATTACTTCATCATCGTAATGGATAACGGCGGGCTTGCCCTGTGTCACACCGAGCAGCCCGGCTGACACGACGAGCAGGTTGGAGGGCAGGACGAGCAGGATGAGGATCACGGTTAGAAGACGAGACCTGGAAAGTTTCGATGTGAGTGAATGCCATCCGAGCCCCGCGAACGCGGCCATTGGGAAGAAAAGACCGAGCGATAAGCGCCTCTGAAACGGGACTGGTATGTAAAGCAGGAATACACCGCTCACAAGCCAGGATAACAGCAGGCGCCCCTCTTTCGTCTGTGCGGGTTTCGTGCGCCAGATTCCAAAAACCGCCAAGATCAAAACCAGGCCATACCCGAAGAGGTAATTCAGAGGCGGCGGTGAGAGCGTCTGATTCTGGAGATTCCAGGCTGAGATCAGCGGATGTACCCGGCTGACCCAGAAATCATAAAGGAGCCATGGAGCCGCTCCGGCAACCAGTCCCAGGATCGGGATGAGATTTGGAAGCGCCCATTGCTTTAGTGCACTCGAGCCTTTCTTCCGAAAATAGCGTGTTGCTTCCCATATGTACCAGGTAAAAGCTGCCGCAAAAAGGCTCAGCGCGGTGAAAGGCAGCACCGCCCCGATGATCGTACCGCATAGAATTGCAAGTGTCAGCCGAATCCCGGGCCGGTCTTGCAGCAAGAGCATGACCAGGATCCCTCCTAGGAGTGCGGCCGCGGCGAGGGGGAAATGGGCGTTGCCATAGGCAATGAGAAATGGGATCGATTCAGGGATCATGAGATCGCTGGGCTGCAGATCAAACAGCGGTGCTGTCAGCCAACCCAGGCCTGACCCGAAGAGGGTGAGCAGGAGCGCGCTGCGTCTCGCTCCTCTCTCTGGGAGCGCAGCTTGAAAGAAAACATAAACAAGCAGGAACATCACACCAGCGGCGATGACCCTGACGGCGTGAAAGACGACAATCGTTGAGATTCCAGTCCAGCGCGAGACATGGCCAAGAAGCAGATGGTAGACGAAAAGGAATGTACCCGGTCCCGGATCTGCAGCGTAAGGAAGGGAGAACAACCAGGAGCCGTCTGCGCCCTGCTTCATTTTGGCGAGATAGGAGAAACCGTCGAGCGGGTTAAGCAGGAACCCCGTGAAGGCCGTCCCGGAAGGAGCGGTTGAACACGCGAGGATCGTTGGGATCAGACTGAGCGTCAGCGCGGTTAAGATCCAGCCGGCAGCGCTCTTCCATGATTTGGGCATATCCATCGCCAAACATTGTACGTCGAGCTTGTGCAGTATGCCATCCGTACCTTGCGGTGACAACCGTGAGCCACCGGTAATCGCCGTTAGAATATCCTGCGCATTCCTTGCCCCAATCGGGTGCGCAATGCTGTATAGTGAATACTAACGTCCCTCCGTGCCCACGAGTGAGGTGCAGCCATGGACGACCATGAAATGTGGTGGAATCTCCATCGGCTTATCTATAAACACACGTTGACCTATGCCGAGACGGATGTAATCCGAAACTGGTTACATGGATTCCCGAAGGTTCTTAGAGTATTGCAATCGAAACCTTGGGATTACGAGTCGCAGGCAGTGATTGATGCATTTGATACTTGGTATAACAAGTGGTGGGAAAGCGGTGTTTTCTCGAGACCAAAGGGTCGTTGAAGGCGATGACAGCCCCCGCCTCGCAAGGGTCGGGGGTTTTCTTTGCGTCTTCGTGTGCAATACTTCGCAGAAAACTGGGCGGATCACCTGTTTGCTCCGGTTTCCTTCGGACATGCCTATTCCCTTCACATATCGCCAAGAATCGTACGTCGAGCCAGTGCAGTATGCCATCCGTACCTTGCGGTGACAACCGTGAAGCATCTATAATCGCCGTATGAGCCGAGTCTCAAATATATTCAGATTACAAGAGCTTGACCTCGAAATCCGCCGCAGCCACGAACGCATCGCAGAGATCGACATATTGCTAGTGGACGAAGAGGAGGTCACAAAGGCGCGCTCAGATTTCGAAAGCCAGGAAGAACAATTGGCCGAAGCAAAACTGGTGAATTCAAAGGCTGATCACGAAGTCGAATCGCAGCGCGCGAAGATCGAGAATACACAAAAATCGCTGTACGGCGGCAGCGTCACCAACCCTAAAGAGCTCGAAGATTTGCAATTGGAATCCGAATCACTCAAACGCTATCTCGACACTCTGGAGGACCGCCTGCTCGAGGTAATGGTCGCCCTCGAAGAAGTCGAGCTCAAGCATGCTCAAGCAAGCCAAAAGTTGACTGAACTTATCGCCAGAAAGAGTGGTGAGAACGAGCTTCTAAGCGCAGATCGGCTTGATCTACTCTCTACGATCGAGCGCACTGAGACCGAAAGGGAAGTGGCGGTCAGCAATATCAGCACAGATGACCTGAAGACCTACGAAAAATTCCGACAGCGTTTCGACGGGATTGCGTTGGCTCTCCTAATTGGCAGCAACTGCGGCGTTTGTGGCGTGGACCTTGCACGGTCAAAAGAACAAGATATCCGCAGCGCGAACACGCTTGTATATTGCGATCAATGCGGTCGCATATTATATGCAGGATGACCATCTATGATTACTGTCATTCGTAATTTATACATTAGATTGTTTGGCAACTACTTCGACATAGGCGAATTCATCTTCGGCATCCTGCTCGGCATACTCGGCGCGTTCTTTTACTTCAAGTTAGAGCCTATTAGAAATGAGATCTCCGGTTGGTTCGAGGGACGTTCTCAAGAAAAGGGGAGTCGTCGAAAAAGGGTCTCTGCTGATCAGTATCGATCGGACCTCATCGCTAAAGCCCAATCGATGCACGTTGCCCGAGCGATCTTCTCTCTCGATGAAATCCTCGTTCCGCCCCGGCTTCTCGCCCCTCCTATCGCGCAGGGACCAGAGAAAGACGGAGATGTTCCTGAAAAAACACTTTCGATCCTGCCAACTTTGCCCGATTGGAATTACCTGTCTGGCATCTATCAAGCACCGACTATTAGTTTTGGAACTGCCTTATCATCAAAGACAAATCTCCTCATCACCGGGTGGCCAGGAGCCGGTAAAACGACTGCGCTCGCGTATCTCGCCATCCGCTCCGCACTCAAGGATCCAGAAGTTGGACCTGCCGCAGAGCTAACCCCGGTCTTTCTACACGCGGCAGCTCTCGTTCTCGATCGATCTTCGGAAAAAGATCCTCTCAAACCAATCGTGACCGCCGTACAGGAATCTGTATCCAGCTCAGCCGCCTCCCGACTCCCGGGTCAACTCCAGGGTGAATTTAAGCGCGGTCGGGCTCTTCTGCTCCTCGATGGGCTGGATGAATTCACAGAAAACGAAATCCCTTCAGTCTCAGCCTGGCTTGAACGCTTGGTGGAAAAATATCCCGGAAACCTGATTGTTGCCGCGGGACCAGTCATGTACTTCGATGGTCTCACGCGGGTTGGTCTGGTTCCCGTTCAACTTGCACCTTGGACAGCGCACGATCAAAACGTCTTCATGAGCAAATGGGCCGAAGCCTGGCAGACTCATATCGCCCCATTGCTGCCCAAGCGGCGGCTTGCGGATATTGATACTGCCTTGATATCGGGTTGGCTCACAAACACTTTCCGGGGCTGGTCTCCATTGGAAATCACACTGCAAACATGGGCTTCGTACGTCGGCGATGTGCGCGGAGATCGCATCATCGACAGCATGGAAGCATACGTCGACCGCATGCTCTCAGCTGGTGAGATCAAGTCGACCATGACAACAGCCCTCACCTGGATCCAAAGCCAGTCGGGGATTCTTACAGATCGCTCAATCCGCCGCGGCACACCCATAAACAAGATGGTAGAGGCAGGGATCGTCACTCGCCACGCCGGGAATCGTCTTACCTTCTCACAGCCTAATATCGGTGCATATCTCGCCGCTCGAGAAATTGCGAATAATGGTTCCGCTCCAAGTTCCCTTGAAATCGGCTGGTCACCAGCAGATCTTACGCTTAGGTACCTGGCTGCGGTCGGGGATATTTCTGCCATTAGCGAGCGTTATCTACAGATCAAAGATGATCCCTTGGAGCTGCCCCTCCTCGCGTTAGCACGCTGTCTTCCTGAAGCACGGAAAAAAGCACCGTGGAGAGGGGATGTCCTGCGTCGCCTGGCCGCGCTTGTAACCGATTCAAATCGCCCCTACGGACTTCGCTTGCGTGTGGTCCACGCTCTCTCTGCCGCGAAAGAGGAATCGGTCGCGGTACTTTTCCGACGACTGCTCGAATCGGATAAACCTGGCAGTAGAGTCCTTGGCGCGCTTGGACTTGGAGGCATGCGGGACGAGGATTCAGCAAAATACCTGATCCAGACGATTAAAACCAAGCGCAATTTGCACTCACGCCAAGCTGCGTGCCTGGCGCTGGCATCCATAGGGACAGATGAAGCTCTCGAAGGTCTAGGTCATATCTTACTTGAGAGCGACGAGGGCGTTCTAATCGCAGCAGCAGAAGCGCTAGCGTGCAATCCAGATGAAGGATATGCCATGCTGCGCGACGCGATGGAGATGGAAAATCTGCTCACACGGCGAGCCGCAGTTTTTGGCTTGGCCAGGGTTCCAGAAGCCTGGGCGATTGAAATTCTTGAATCAGTTCATCTGGATGATGACTAATGGGTCGTAAGAGGCGCTGCAGCCGAGGTTTTAGAGTGATACCGTAACCCGCCGTGGAAAATCAATCCTCCGATCGATGATTTATCCCACCTGCCCTGGCTTCAAACCTTCGCTGAGAAAGAGGGATTAGCGGTCGCTCCTGGCCGGGCAGCGCTGGAGATGTTGCGTCGAGCGTTGAATAAAGGTTCAGATGATGAGCAAATCGCGGCTCTTGAAGCTATCATCTGGGCCGGTGGAGAAGAGCTCGCAATGGAACTCTTTCAGGCATTGAGTTCCCCTGAACCTCATTTGAGAGACGGAGCGTATGAAGCACTCTGGCAGCTCAGGGCATCAGGCGTTGTAATCCGCTCCCAGACGCCGTCCAGATCTACCTGATCCAAACACTCGCAGATGAACCTAAACGGGGCTGACCTTATGGACAGCCCCTTATTTATTACCGTAGATACGCACGCCGCCTCTGTGCCCGAACCTTGTTTAAACCGATTGATTATTGTGAAGAACGAACGGAAATAGATTTCTCCCCGCGCTGGTGATGGGTGGCTGGTTTTTCTAGAGTCAAGAAGCTCTGTTTCCAAACGCAGGCACATCCTCGCTTTGATGTCCCCGCGTTAAACCTCCCGCAGGTTTATAACCTGCGGGAGGTTGTTGACGGGCTGCCACATGTGTCGGCCCATACGATGTACTGAGTCTTTATTAAGCGAGCTGTCCAAAACTACTTTTTGGACAGCCCTAAACATCACTGCGATTTACGCGCTTGTTCTTACGGTTATTTCTTGCTCGTTCGATCGAGATTCGCTTTGATTTGTTTCTCAACTTCTTCGGCAGGCATTCCGTCGATCGAAATGATCTTATCCAGACCCCGTTCACCGGCAACGATCTCGATCTTGTTTTTCCGAATACCCAGCACTTTTGCCAGGAAGGCGATTACAGCCCGATTCGCCTTGCCTTCCACCGGCGGCTCTTCCACCCGGATCCGCACCGTACCATCTTCCAAGATGCCTCCAAATTCAGTCTTCCGGGCTCGTGGAGTTACACGAACGGTAAGCGCAGCCCCTCGTTTTCCATTATGAAGTTTAAATTCCCTGTTTTTTATCCGTTGACTCAAACGAGTATCCCTAGTAGCACTCTACCGACCAATTCAACCAGAAAAAACAATACCAATGGGCTGAAATCTAGTCCCCCCATTGGAGGCAATAACTTGCGTATTGGGGCGAGAAATGGTTGGACAATCGAATCTAAGAATTCACGTATAGGGTGAAACACATCTAAAAAATATCCAACCAGCACATCCGCCAGGATGACGAATGTAAACGCTCTCATGATAATCACTATGGCATTGGCTAGACTCGTCAAGGGCACTCCTTTAGATTAATGTATTTATATAGACCATATTTGTAACTTCGACGAAGAAACTTGCTCCCAGTGAGGACCAGTCTCCCATTCAAAGAACGATATGCCTGGGTAGTTACCTATGCACAATATCCCTTACCGGCAATATCTATACCTATGAATGATTCTCCCTCAGAGACTATTTTACCGCAACTCTATCGAGCGTCTGCATGGCGTGGTCCGAAGATCGCTCTTCCTACACGTACGATCGTCGCCCCCTCTTCAATCGCTATTTCGTAATCATCGGTCATACCCATCGAGAGTTCTGGGAGTTCGGTCAAGAGCTTCTCCTCCAGGAAATCCCGGAAGGCGCGTAAACCCTGGAATGCGGAATGTAGAATCGCAGAGTCTGCCGCCCAAGGCGCCATCGTCATCAAACCGCGCACCTTCAAGTTCTTAAGATCACAGATCAGCTGGATATCCTCAAGAGTGCCTTGCCAATTATCCTTCTGCCGTACCGGCCAGCCGGTCTTCGACACCTCCCCCGACGTGTTGCACTCGAGCAAAACAGATAAGAAACGCCCAGAATCCGCGGCGAATCGATCGAGCCTTAGCGCGATCTTCACACTGTCTATGGAATGCACCATGAAGAAATGCGGCGCTACATCTTTCGCCTTCCTGCTTTGGATGTGCCCCACCATATGCCAGCGGATCTCGCTTAATTCAGTGAGTTCAACCTGCTTCTCACGTGCTTCTGCAACGCGGTTCTCACCAAAATCTCTTTGTCCAGCTTTGTAGGCAGCGCGCACGATTGAAGCCGGCTGTCCCTTGCAGACAGCAACCAACACGACTGCGCCAGCCCCTCTTCCGCTTCTGGTAACAGCTTCGTGAATTCTCTCTTTCACAAGCCGCAGGTTCGTATCAATTCGCTGTTCCACTATATTCCTCTGGCACGCGGTTCGGGGTCATTCGCTCAAGGCGATCGCAACCCCAAATCGGCCCGTCTTCCCGCCCTCACTGCGATGCGAGTACCAATCTTTTATATGACAGGCTGTGCAGATCTTGGCAGTTTCGATTTGCTCCACCCCCTGCCCCTGTAGCAATGCATAATTTGCACTCCACAGATCCAGATATGTCCTCCCATCCCTACGAACGAGGTGCTGAGAAGCTTCACTTCCGAAGCTCGCCTCGAACTGTTCGACGACTTCCGTCCCCACAGTGTCATGATCTGGTCCAATCGAAGGACCCAAACCAACTAAGATACCCGCGGAATCAGACTAGAAGATCAGCAACCTGCCCTGAACGGAACGATCCGTGGTATTAAGTCCGATTTCCAGTTAACCTCCAAGAGCCACTACAATCTCGCTCCACCAGCAATGGTAAAGGAGATTGAGCACAATGTCTGCGGA
>SDBS01007414.1_pt1 | contig 10651 bp, 8 predicted proteins | sample 2277091 | NCBI WGS metagenome assembly SDBS01 (sample SAMN10404972, study PRJNA504765) | marine sediment metagenome | isolation source: marine sediment core GS10_PC15, 163 cmbsf | place: Arctic Ocean: Southern Knipovich Ridge | collected 2010 | reverse complement strand
TGCCGGCGATCCACGGCTTATTCAATTCGGAGTGCGTTTCAATTTCTGAAAAGGGATTTAAATTTACAGCTGATAGAGAGGGGAGGATTTTCCGATTGGAAAATTCTCCCCATTCCTTTTCTATGATATGGGTATCGAATCAAGCTTCTTTGATGGATTAAATTAACAAAAGAAACTTTGTTTTTTGAGCCAGCAAGCAGCTGAGCCAAAGTAAGATTGCTTCTCTTCGACTTATAGTTACCCATATGTAAATGCTGAAAGATAGAGTTGTATTTCATATATTTCTGAAGACATAGCGGTCAAAGAAGATTGTAAATAACAAGGAAATTTAGAGAATTATCATGAAAAATAAAAGTATTAAACCGCCTATAACTATAAGTGAAACAATCTTTCAATTTATAAAAAAGTCAATCATTAATGGAGAATTTAAGCCCAACCAGAGACTCCAGGAAAAAGAAATTGCAGAAATCTTCAGTGTGAGCACCACTCCTGTAAGAGAAGCCTTTCAAAGACTTTCGGCAGAAAAATACGTGATCCTTAACGCCAGGAAAGAAGTCATTGTTGCAGAACTGTCTACAAAACAAATAAAAGAACTGTATGAAATCATAAGAGTTCTTGATATCTTTTCAGCAAAAAAAGCTCTAGAAAAAATTACCGATAAAGATATCAGCGAACTTAAAAAAAAGACAGATAAACTGAGTGAATTGTATAAGAAAAAGAATATACAAGCCTACATTAAAAAAAGCACACAAATTCATGAGATATTATGGAAAAGATGCGGAAATGAATTAATCTATCGAACGTTAGTAGATTTACAAGAAAAAGCTATTGCTTTTGGGGATATTGTCACTTCAGATTTTTTAAGCATTCCTCTATACTTCGAAAGATCATACAAAGATCACATTGAACTCATGGCCGCCGCTGAGAACAGAGATGCAGCAGAGGTGGAAAAAATCCTCCTTTCTCACTGGGGAAAAGATTACTACAATTGAGAGAAATGGTGACCAATCCGCTACAATTCACTCGTGCGTGTGCGTCGTCAATGAAGCAGCGGAGTGGAACCGGGGAATCGAGTATTTCAACACGTTAAGGCTCCTCAGAATGCCGGTGGTCATGCTCCAATACAAAGGCGAAGGCCATGGGCTGCGAAAGCTTCCCAATCAACTGGACTACACCGTACGGATGTCTGAGTTTTTCGACCACTATCTTAAAGGGAAACCAGCTCTCAAATGGCTTAAGGAAGGAATTCCGCATCTCAAGATGAATGAACACATCAAAGAACAATCCAAGAAGGCAAAAAAACAGAAAAGCCCAAGAGAAAAGTAAATCGAAAAGATAATTAAAATAGACAGGACATCCCCTAAAATTTAGCCTAAAAAAGAGCTGACTTAAGCTATTTATTTTCAAGATTTCGAAATTGACTTTTAAAATTCCTACTTCAGAAGATTTGGTAAAAACAACGCTATTTGGGGAAAAGCTATTAAAATAGCTATTGCAACCACCATAGCTATCCAAAATGGCATTATTCCTCTAAATATTGTTGACAAAGGAACACCCTTAGCTACACCGCTAATGGCAAACACATTCATGCCTATGGGAGGGGTAATAACTCCTATCTGCACTATTAATATCATTATGACCCCGAACCATATTGGATCATAACCCAAAACCATTACTGTGGGGAAAATAACAGGCAGGGTTAGAATGATCACTGGAAGGACATTCATAACACAACCAAGTATTATGTAGAGAACCAAAATAAATATCAGAATAACTATACGAGGCAGCTCTAATCCGGCTATAGATTCTGCCAACATTGTGGGCAGTCGGGTTATAGAAAAGAATCTGGTGAAGGCAATAGCTCCGATAAACATTATAAATATCATGCCGGTTATTCCCAAGGATTCACTCAGAGCTTTATAAAGGTTTGTCCAGCGGAATTTCCTTGTGGCTAAGACGATAACCAGAACCCCGAAAGAGCCGAGTGCACCAGCCTCAGTAGGAGTGAAGACACCCTTATAAATACCTCCCATAACAAACAAGAATAAAACTCCTGCCGCCCACGTACCCTTGAGCGACTTGATCTTCTCAATCAAGGGTACGACTGGTCCCGCAGGGCCATATGCAGGATTGCGTCTGCAGAGGATAGAGATAGTAATTATGAATATAGCAGTCAGAAGTATGCCAGGCAGAATGCCGGCAATGAAGAGTTTGCCTATGGATTGGTCTGTAATAAGCCCGTAGATAATAAAGGCAGAACTTGGGGGGATCAAAATTCCCACGCTTCCTCCAGCAGCAACACAACCGGTAGCCAGTCCATCATGGTAATTGTACTTTTTCATCTCGGGTAAGGCTACCGAGCCCATGGTAACCGCGGTAGCCATACTATCGCCACATATTGCTGCAAAACCAGCGCACGCCCCAACTGTAGCCATAGCCAACCCCCCTCGCCGATGTCCCAACCATTTATACGAAGTTTCATAGAGGGAGCGAGCCATCCCGCTACTAGAGGCAAACAGACCCATAAAGATAAAGAGAGGCATTACGCTATAGATATAGGTAGTCCCAATGTTATAAGGCGTCATTGCGATCAGTTTAAATGCTGCGGTTATACTAGTCATATAGCTCATACCCAGAAAGGCTATAACAAAAAGAACAAAACCAATGTGCATTCGCGAAAACAAAAGTATAAACATAATGGCGACGCAGATACCGCCAAAAGCAGGACCTTCTATTGTGAATGGTAAGGACTTAAGCCATACCGGCATTCCAACTAAAAGCAAAACCAACGCCCCCCCGGGTAATAGCCATAACCACAGCAGTCCACCTTTTTTCAACACGTTACCCAGAGATTCAAGGAAGTCAGCCAAAAGCACCACGCCTAAAATAGCCAAGGCCAAAGCTACTAAAAGCTGAAAGGGAAAGATAGGAATATGCCATATATCTGACCTTAACTTATCGAGCTGTAGAACGCGTGCCTGTACGACTGCCTGCCAGCTTAGCACGCTGCACATTCCCAGACTGAGAAGGCCGGTTGTAGTATCGATAATATTCTGGGTCGTCGTTGGAAATTTATCAACAAGCAAATTTATTCTAATATGCCTTTTTATAATGCCAAAATAAGCCATCCCGAAGAAGACTATTATGGAGAACATAAATTGGGTAAGCTCATATGTAGCTGGTAGTGGTTTAGAGAAAAGATATCGTCCTGTAACATCTATTGTAGTCATTATTACGAGTATAAAAAGAACAACACCGCCAATATAAGTCAGTATTTTACTCGGGGTGGCAACCATTTTTATTATGAATTGATGCCCCTTATCAAGCCACATAATATTACCTCCTTTGTTATATAGAATTTCGCCTTTCTAAAATAATTCTAGGACGACGTGAAATGCTTGATCGAATCAATACCCCACGATTATCAACTTACCACAATCTGCTGTTGTTAAACCGAATTACACATCTTTATATTTCTCTACAAGTTCTAGTACCCTGTTAAGAACTTTAGTTCCAGGCAATCCTTGAGCATCCCTATCTGCTGCCCATTTATCCCATATTGACTTAGCCAGCGTTCTGGCCTTTGCTATATCCTCCTGCGTAGGTTGAATGTAGGTATCGTCTTTACAGGGTCCATTGATTACTCTCGACTTCGACCAGGCAAGAGAATTTTGCATGGCACCCCAACCACCCAAACCAAATACTGTTTCTACAACCTTTTGATCCTGTGGCAGCATTTTGTTAAATGTTTCTTTATTCATTATGTAGTAACAAGGTACCGGCAACATCGCTATAAGATAGTGATAGGATGTTAGCTCATAAATGTGCATAGCCTCATAGGCACCCCAGGCCATAAAAGCAGCATCTGCCATACCTCTTTCCAGACTTAAGTAGAAGTCGCTAATATCTATGTTTAGTGGAGTAGCTCCAAGCGCTTTCATCGCTTCTATCTTAGCCTCTGCCGGCTGGGTTAATATCTTCATTCCTTTGAGATCAGCCAGGCTGGTGATTGGTTTTCTCGAGTGGATGTCGGCAGCCATATGTACCTGGAGCCATAAAACCTTCCAATCCTTGTATTCAGCTCTAATCTCCGGGAATTCCTCGTAGAGGTCACGCAATATTGGACCGCCTATCGCAACAACTGGATTGGGAATTAAAAACGGAAGCTCCACTACACTGGATAGAGGAAATTTGCCTGGTGTGTAACCTTGAACTGCCCAGCTAAAATCGGCAATGCCGGCCCTGACTGCGTCAGAAGACTCGATAGGAGAGCATAACTGGTTTTGAAAATAAACATCGGCATTCACTCGACCATCAGTCATCTCCTTTATTCTGTCGAATAGAGGCTTGAAACAGTGTTCCCAGTAACCTGCTGCAGGCGGTGTTGGCAGATTTACTTTCAGGGTTATAGGTTTATAGTCAGCTGGTACTTCTGCTGTTGGAATTCCACTTTCTTTCTTGGCACATGAGCTTGTCATCAAGACCAGCGACACAATCATCGCTAAAAAGACAAGGCAAATAAGACTACTTCTCTTTAATAATTTTTTACCTTTCATTTTCAGCCTCCTTAATAATGAACTTTCTCTCTTGCTTCCGACTCACATTTATCTTAACTTTTTCAAAAATTCCTCTATAATGTCCAATTTTTTTCTCTCGATTACCAAATCAAATATTTCGTCTTTGACCTTCACTATTTAGCTGCAAAATTTTCGTTGCAAAGAATTACTTCACGCACTTTATCTTTCTATAAAAGTTCCTTATTGCACTTTGGCAAGCAAATAACTATGCTCGAAAAGCACTTGAGCTATAGATCCTATTCCATGAGTCATATTTTTCTGGGGAAAGCTCCTTCCCCTCCAAGCCTTCATAGTCAGGCCCATAGCGATAGGCTTTAAACACCCAGCTGACTGTTCCAAATTCAATTTCTCCAAAAAATGGATTAATATATTCCCAGACTATTTCACCTTTCCTAGTTATCTCAAAAATTCGCGACTCCAGAGATGAGCAAATTAAAGTGTTGCCATTGGGTAGTCGTTGGGCTCCAGAACAAGCTGCGCTATAGAAGTCGGTTATAGGATCGCCACGATATTCCCATTCTATCTTCTTGGTTTTCGGATTAAGCTCAATTACCATTGAGGAAGTAATCTCAACACCAGCTCGGTGGAACCCATTATCAAACATCAAAATATTTCCATTGGGCAATAGTTGGGCGTCATGGCCATGCGCCAGTTCACCTAAACCACGGCCCCATTTCCACTTAATATCGCCCGTTTTTTTATCAATGATACAAACGGTATTTGTCTGACGGAAACAAGTAAGAATATCACCATCAGGAAGAACCACACATGTATTACCATGTGTCCATTCTTTTCGAGTACATAAAGGGCAAATACTATCCTTTACTAGGTCTAAATGCTCGTATGAGAGCCACTCCCAAACCACTTTGCCTTCAGGGGTAATTTCATTAATAATATCACACCATATCTTTCCATTGTCCTCGGTTTCAGGGACACCGCCTTTAAGCTTAGCCGCGATTTCCGGAGGTACTTCCACATACTTTAGAACCATAGTGTTTCCATTTTCCATGCGGCTAAAGTCGTGGTGCATAAAATGGTCCTCGTACTCCCATATCAGGTTGTTATCCCAATCCACCTCTCGGAGTAATCCTCCGAAACCTGAGAGTTTGGGGGCACCTGCTTTTTCCCTTTTATCAGGATCAGACCTACAGCCATAAATCAAGTGGCCATTGGGCAAGAGTTTTCCATAGGTCCCTGGGTTACTAGGTAGCGGCCAATGACGAACAACCCGACCTTGCATATCAATCAACCAGGCATCTTTACATCCGAGCGGGGCAAACAGCATGTATCCATTATAAGCTTTAGATGGATTATAAAAAGTTACACCATACTGATTTCTCTTCATTGTTTAATTATCCTTTTAAGAATCCTTACTTGTCGCTCACATATATCCTAACTTCCTTAACCTTTCCATAGCATCTTCCTTATCCTGTCTTCTGCCGCTTCTTTCAAGTATGTGCTCAAGGTCCTGTTCCCAGGCAGGCACTCCAATTTCCGTTGGATTGCTGGTAGATCTTGCTCCCAAGGAAAGGTAACCTATTTCATAAAGTGAGCAGTAAGGAATATTGTAAAGTTTGGTGGTATCCCATATGTCTCTTGCTGTAAAGTGCAAAATCGGAGCTATTCGAGTATGAGCGGGCATTAACTCTCCTTCTTCTTTTTCTGTAAAGTACTCATCGTTCTTCCTTGCCGGCTGCTCATCCCATCGCAAAGCTATGAATATACCTTTTGTGTTATGTTTTTTAACGAACTGATTAAATACAACTGTCTTCATAAGGTGATTACCTGCTTCGGATTCTGCTTCAAACTTAAATGTGTCATCTTTTAATCCGATACGCTTAAGCTCAGCCAGATTCCGTTCGTTCAGATCCTTCACGTGAACAGTATTACCTAAGTGGCTTTGGCAGCATTTAAGCACATCGAAATTACAACACCACTCAAGGTCTATGTTCCACTTCTTTGAAATCCCTATCAGAAAATCTGTTATTTCTGGAAATGCATCACCTTCATCAATTGTCATAACCCTTGGGAGGTCGCGATTTTGTTCCAAACATACCTGGCGAACTATCCAGAGGTTTAAAGTGCTGTCTTTGCCACCCGTCCAGGTGACAGCCAAATCAGAGGATTTGAATTTTTCAAATGATTCCCTGATAATTTTTTTTGATTTCTCAACCAATTCTCTACATCTTTTTTCTTTGCCTTCGGCGGCCATCTCAATACTCCTTTAGTATTATTTTTTATTTTTAGCTTTTCTCTACGTATAAGCTATCATAAAATAAACCGATAATTCCCTTGTCATCAATCAAACAGTATTGTTTAATCTAGACATCTTTCTTTTTTAGCCTTCCTTTGGGCTATTTGTACCCAGAAAAACTTTTCCTTCAAAAATTTTATTTGAAGGCGGTTGGGCCATAAAGTCTATTCCATTCCTCATGTTTTTTCGGGTCTAGTTCCTTTCCTTTCAAACGGGGATCATCAGGGCCATAACGGTAAGCTTTAAACACCCAATTAACGTTTCCCCAGCCGGGTAGAGGATTAAAAAATGGACAAATGTACTCCCAGACTATTTCACCTTTAGTCGTTATCTCAAATATTCTTCCATTCATAGTTTCGCAAATCAAAGTGTTGCCATTGGGCAGCCGCTGAGCACCGCCGCAGGCTGGGCTATAGAAATCAGTCTTAGGCAAAGCTTCATATTCCCACTCTATTACTTTGCTTTCCGGATTGAGTTCAATTACCCTCGAAAAAGATACTTCTTCAATAGGACGGTTTATTCCATTGTCAAATATCAGGATGTTCCCGTTGGGTAGAAAATGAGGATCATGTTGATGCGCCAATTCTTCTGGTCCCTGACCCCATCGCCACTTGATATCACCTGTTTTCTTATCAATAATACAAACCGTGTCTGTGTTGCGAAAACTGGTAAGGATATCTCCGTTGTCGAGAACAACACACGAGTTTGCATGGGTCCATTCTTTACGCCAATCCAAAGGACAAATAACGTCTTTTTCAGGGTCTAAATGTTCATATGATTTCCAGCTCCAAACCACTTTACCTTCGGGAGTGACTTCATCAAATTGAGCGGTCCACATCTTACCATCATCCTCGGTTCCGGGAATACCGCCTTTAACCTTACCCATAAGTTCAGGAGGTACTTGCACATACTTGAGAACCATAGTGTTTCCATTTTCCATCCTACAAAAGTCGTGGTGCATAAAATGGTCCTTATACTCCCATATCAAGTTGTTATCCCAATCTACCTCCCGAATTAGCCCCCCGAAACCTGAGAGCATGGGAGCACCCACTTTTCTTCTCTCTTCAGGGTTAGTTTTTAAGCCTAAAAGCAAGTTTCCATTTGGCAATAGTTTTGCATAGGTCTCTGGGAAAGTAGGCATCGGCCAGTGATGGACGATTCGGCCCTGCATATCTATTAACCAAACATCTTTTCCCGACAGTGGAATAAACAAGGTATAGCCATTATTGGTCTTGGTTGAGTCGAAATGGGTTACACCAAGTTGTTGTGTTGGCACAACGCCTTCACTGCCATAGGCTGCATCCGGCTGGAAAATACTGCCAAAGGCCAAACAGCCCAAAACTGCAACTATTAGTGATATTGATTTTAATTTTTTCATTGTTTTAATTTTTTTCTCCTTTTTTTTTGATTTAAAGAAATATCTCCTGAAAGTCCCCAAAAAGATCGGTAGCAACTTTCTGATACTTCCCTTTTAGAAGCTTTCTTTGCTCGGTTAATAACTTCTAAGGCCTAATTGGTTTTCACCTCCTTTCTCTATATATAGGATATATGATATATTAGGCACTTCATATTTAGCTTATATAACTCTCCAACTATATGTCAAGTATAATGTTTCAATGTTTCAATATTTCAAAAAATCGTTTACCTTAGGTACAAATAATACGTGCATTCAGTGTTATTCGGTGTTGAATAAAACGGGTTAGTGACCGGAAGTACCAAAAAACAGGCTAATTCCACTGCCTGCAACAATACAAATTACTATAATTTTCAACACTTTTTCCGGTATTTTAACCATCAGTCTGCTTCCAAGATAAACCCCCGGTATAGAACCCAGGGAAAGCAATAGAAGGGTTAGAATTTTGACATAACCACCAAGTATATAAACAACACTGCCGAGTGCAGAGATAAAAAGCGAGACAGCGATGCTGGTTCCAACCGCTTCACTCGCTTTAGTATGAAAAAATAAGAGAAATACCGGAATGATCAAGACACCCCCTCCAATCGAGGTAGAACCAATCAGGGCCCCAATAAATAGACCTGCAACAACAATCAGGAACTTTTCTCTCGCACTGAAGTTGACTATTGATCTATTATCTTCATTTCGATCTTTTCCGTTAGCAACGAAAATTTGTAACACAAGTGCCACACAGGCCAAAATGAGTATTATTCCCATTATAATTTGTAGATCTTTATTTACAGCAGCTTTGTCAAAATTCTGCATTAGATAATCTATCCCATTAGAAGCAAGAAAGACCCCTGGTATGCTTCCCAAAAGAAAATAAAGGGCAAGCGTTTTTTTTATTGTTTTGAGTTTTAAGTGAAAGAAGAACCCGCCCAGCTTCGTTATCATAGCATAAGCAAGACCGGTTCCAACCGCTGAAACGGGAGACATACCCAGAATATGAATAAGTGAAGGCTGAATCAGCGCACCTCCCCCGATTCCGGTCATACCGATGGCGATACCGATACACAGGCCAATTAAAACATCTGTAAAGAGAACAATTAAATCCACATTCATAATCATATCCATGAGGCTATGCATATTCATCCTTTTCTAAAATAGTTCATTTTCGTAAAATAAAACAATTTTAAAATCCGGTTCTGAGATAGATTTTAAAGTTCTGTTTTTTTATTTTGTTAGGAAGATGCGAAACCATGTCCATTCTGTCATAAAAAATATTAAGTTTTTTATAAAAAATATAAAAATGCATCTCGAAAGTCAAGAAAATAAACAAAAAGGGAGAATTGATTTTATTTTTTAGTACCCATAAAGACTTTTTGAGTCCTTTTGAGTCTTTTTTGACATTGAATTTTTCCTGTGCTATAAGTTTCTTTCTGGCGACGGGAGAGAAATGTTTCATTGTGAAATTGGGAACTGTCCCCAATTTTCGTAAATTTAAGAAACGAAAAGGAGGAGTATTATGAAAAAATCATTAATTTTGAAATTGATCTGTTTGATAGTGCTGTTTCCTCAAATTCTTCTGCAGTATCCATCAGTATTTCCGACCGGTACGACGATATACAGGCCTGAGAAGTGCTGGAATGGCTATACCATATTTCCGGCAGTCGAAAACCAAGGAGCTGTTCTGATCGATATGAACGGCAAAGTGGTAAAGCATTGGGAAGAGATCTTGGGCGAACCGATGCCCAACAGGATTCTTCCAGGTGGTTATGTTGTGGGAAGCACCAGCAGGAGAGAAGGGCATCAGGAATTTAATGATCTTGTACAGGTAGACTGGGAGGGGAACATTGTATGGAAGTTCAATAAGACCGAGCAGATTAAGGAGGAAGGTAAGGAGCCGGTCTGGATAGCCAGGCAGCATCATGATTGGCAGAGAGAGGGTAATCCTGTGGGGTACTATACTCCTGGTATGGATCCATTGGTTGATAAAGGGAAAACCTTGATCCTTGCCCACAAGAATGTGAAGAATCCCGAGATAACAGACAAGCTTCTGGAGGATGACTATATAATCGAGGTGACATGGGAGGGGGAGATCGTCTGGGAATGGCTGTGCAGTGATCATTTCGATGAGCTGGGATTCAGTGAGGAAGCCAAGAATGCCATCTACCGTGGCGGGCCCCGGCGCCCCTCGGCTGAACGTCCTTGGGATTGGATGCATATTAACTCTGCCACATATATTGGGCCAAACAAATTGTACGATGCAGGAGATGAGCGTTTTCATCCGGACAACATCATCTGGTCCAGCCGCAGGGCCAACATTATTGCTATTGTTGAGAGGAAGGAAGGTAAGATTGTCTGGAAGGTGGGACCGGACTACACGGCCTCTCCGGCACTTCGCAAGTTGGGTCAGATGATCGG
>SDBS01007413.1_pt1 | contig 10653 bp, 5 predicted proteins | sample 2277091 | NCBI WGS metagenome assembly SDBS01 (sample SAMN10404972, study PRJNA504765) | marine sediment metagenome | isolation source: marine sediment core GS10_PC15, 163 cmbsf | place: Arctic Ocean: Southern Knipovich Ridge | collected 2010 | reverse complement strand
AATGTTTTACCGCAAGCCCGGCGCCCAGAAAGACGACCCAGATATTGACGTAACGAAGTATCTCGTCGGTCCATTCCAGAGACCCCCAGAGCGGTTCAAAATCTTCGCTCACAAGTCTGCCCATGCGCCCGACAATCTCAAGGCCCATCGAGCCTACGATAAAGGCGAACAGAACCACCACCGCCGCCTTGCGAACAAGATCGATCAGCTTGTAAGGGCCCGCGAATTTCTCAACTGTCAGCATAATCCGTCTTCACCGAAACAAATATGGAAGCACAATAGTAGCAACCGCCCCCGCAAAACGCAAGAGTCAGTAAATAATGTCAATCCTTCTAAATAAGGCACCGCTGCCAAATGCGCAGGTGGGTTGGCATATCGTACGAGCGAGAAAAATCGCCTGTGTGTTTAGTTCGTGGTTCGTAGTTCGTAGTTTTCCAGGGAATCGGGAGTCATGGATTCTTGCTTTCGCGGGATAGCAAACTTGCATGATAGCTATTCAAGGAATTAGTTACCGACTTTAGAAGAACTGTTGATTTTCCTCATTTTTTGGTGTCGCCAATCGGATATCAGGGCTGCTAATATCAGTACTGCTACGACGGCAACTATTGCCCAGTTTATGAATGCAAGAGTTACCCTTTGATCTTTTAGGACATGCACCCACTTATACCATCTCAGGTTCACCGCCAGAAGATTCAAAAGCCCAATACAAATAAATACGCCGCTTGCGACTTTAAAGCCATACCTGGGATCTCTTGAACACAATTTAGTTGCTATAAGAAAAATCAAAATTCCTGTCGCCAAAACTATTCCAAACGTACCCCAGTCATCAGCTGCCGCTGTAATACGAAATAACCATACAAGTGAGCCAAAAATGGAGCCGCCAAATGCTCCATAAATTTGGGCCTTTGTCATTGTTAATGTTTTCCACTCCGGCTTTACATAAGTACCATCTTCGATCTGGATTTGTTTTCCTCGACGCTTGCACCACAGCACAAAAGGTATTCCCGGCAAGAATAATAGCGCAAAATATATTACAAGGACGGGCCAAGGTGAGTGAGAAAGATGCAACTTCCACCAGAGACATAAAGGAACCGCAATCAGTGTAAGCACTAAAAGGTAGGCAGTCTGTATTGACGTCGACCATACAATGAACCTGCGTTCTCGCTGGGAAGCATTCTTGAGGTCGGCTCTAATGGCGACTATCGCTCCAATAAAACCAAGAAGTGGCCCCAGAATCCAGCCCATTGTGCTTATAAGCGGTGCTGACTTTGCCATGAGCGATCCCTTTGCAGCCGTTGCTGCGATAGCGGCACTGGCTACCTGCGGTGCTATTGCCGGTAGAGCAGCGACAACTGCTGCCGTAAATAACATGCTCGGGCCGGTACGGCGGATAGTAGTCTCGACAATGGTCGCTACTTGCTCTTTCAGTAGTTTGCGGCCCCGTGAGAGACGCTGCTTGACCGCTTCTTCGGACAACTCAAGCTGTTCTGCGACTTCCTTTACGGATTGCTCTTGACGATAATAAAGCACAAGCGACTCGCGGTATTTTGTTGGGATCTGCTGTAATGCATGCCTGACGACCGCTTGCTGTTCTGCGGTTATTGCTGTTTCTGTTGGCTGAGAATCTCTGATTCCTACATCTTCCACCTGGTCCATGGAAGCAGCTTTACTTAAGATGTCTCGCTTTTGACTTCTAAACGAGTTTCTTACTATATTCCTGGCGATGCTGCTGAGCCAACCTCGAAATTTATTCAGGTCTTTGAGTTGTGCCAGATCCTTCCAGGCACTGAGAAATGTTTCCTGTGCCAGTTCTTCACTCTTTCCAAAATCGCCTGTGGCACTGTAGGTAATGGCGCAGATAAAAGACTGGTAGATTTTGACGATGGTTTCAAAAGCAACAGTATTGCCTTGCATGCTTGCTTTCAGCAATTCTGTCTCGTTGTGAATTTCTGTCGGCATAACCATAATTCCTTTCGATAAACATATATTACCTGCTCAAAACTAAAGGAACAAGAAGCAAAAAAAGGTGACAGAAATTCTCAAAAAAACTCAAAAGACCAATTTTTTCAGAAAAACAAGGTTCTGGTGAGAAGAAAAGAGGATAATGAAACAAATATGAAAGCACAATAGTAGCAATCGCCACCGGAAAACGCAAGAGTCAGTAAATAATACCAATCAGGTGGTATCTGCCCAAGAGGAAGCCATAACCCTGTTGTTGGCAAATGTCAACAGGCGCTTTCTGGAAAGTTATGTCCCGGCATTACAGGCTCCGTATTCGTATCCCGTCTCGTACATGGCGCAGACGTTGGCAGTGGGGACATCAGTCTGCAGGACATGGCAGGGAGCAAGGATAAAACCACCACCGGAACCAAGGATATCGATCATCCGCTTGACGTTGTCGGCGACCTGGTGCGGTGATCCCTGCGGCAGGACGTATTGCGTGTCAATCGATCCGTGCAGACAAATACGCGAGCCGTATTGGGCTTTGATCCGAGCGGGGTCCATATTGGCGGCGCTGACCTGGATGGGATCGAGTATGTCAACGCCGATCTCAATCAGCACATCAATAAACGCGGTGATGCTGCCGCAACTGTGAAACATCACCTTTGTGTCATGGCTGTGGGCGAGGTCCGCCAGCAATTTTAATCGCGGTGCGATGAACTCTCCGAACATAGCCGGGCTGATCAACAGACTGTTTTGCGTGCCGATGTCATCACCAATCCGAAAGATGTCAATGCGTCCCTGCGCCGCGGTCAGCATCTTGTCATAATAGGCCAGGTAGAAATCTGTAAACTTGTCAAATACGGCACAGGCCAGTTCGGGCTCAAGCGCCATATCCGTGAGGACCTTGTCCATGCCGCAGAGGAGTGTGGGGTGCTGCAACACGCTGGCTCCGGAGGCCATGACGGCAAAGTCCTTCCACGGTTCCAGGGCGTCGGCAAATCCTTCAAAGTCAAACCAGTCCACATCGGGCCAGGCATGGGCGGCAATTTTCTCCAGACTGTCGGCCTGGGCAAGAGGGAAATCAATGTAGCAGTTCTCCGGCCCCGTGGCGGTCTGCATGACCTTGCGCCGCATGCCCCAGTAGTTCTCGATCGCACTGCCGGCAAAGCTGCAATCCTTTGAAATCGGACCGCAGTAGACCGGATCGACCACACCCCGGATGTCGATGATATCGGCATGGAGCTTCAGCAGCAATTCCTTCAGCGAGGAGGCGCCAAGGTCCTCCATGAGCCGCTTCATCGTGGCGGGATTAGCGTTGAAATCCATCGGGACCCGATCGGGCCGGCCCAGGGCAGCCGCTGTCAGAACACGTTCTTTCGAAGTCATCAAACTGCCTTCCTCAGACACGATCACTTTGCGGGGGCTCTACCGTTTACTCAAAGCATAGAGCTTCTTCCTGCCTCGCTCGAAAAGAAGAAAAACGCTGCCGTCTTTCCCGGCCGCCAAAGACGAACAGGTACCTGGACCTTCATCTAATCTGTTTGATTTCAAAAGCATTGAGGACCGCCTTTGAACCTTCGCGTCCCCGCCTGGCCGGGTCGGGATAGTCGTTGTTGCCGCCGTCGATGACTACCAGGACATCATTGGATCCGTCCGTCTCGAACCGGATCACAGACTTGCCGACCTCGGCGTCCGAGGTTGCGCTGGTCACGTCGATATCGCGGGCCTGGCGGATCGATGTAACGCCCTTACCCGTACCCCTGCCGATGTCCCCTCCGCGATGGCCGGGCAGCGGTTGGGTCGGAAACGACACGGCGTACACGAGCGGCAGGTTCGGCATGCGCGAAGGCTGATCCAGGCTGTTGCGTGTGCTCTGCTTCCTCGGCTCCCAATGGTTGTGATAGCACGTCATTTCGTATTCGCCGGCGGGCAGACCATTGATACGCATGAGGATGTCGCCCGTTCCCTCTCCGCCCCAGTCGATGTTGTGGAACCAGCCGTTGGCGATAGGGTCTCCTTTCGGCTTGCCGGTCGGTCGTCCTCCGCCGCCGAGGTTGTCGCGACTCATTCCGTACACGGCGAATCCCCCGTTGCCGGAGCCGCCGCAATCGAGCATAACGTGTACGCCCGTGCCGTCGAGCCCGGCGGTAGCCGGTGGGGTTGTCCCGCCGGAGCCGTCTTGCCAGGTGGCGTCGTGCATATACATGTCAGCCCAGCGAGCCGCCACAAACGGCGTCCAGCCCGGCTTGAGCGTGCCGGGCATGGGCGTGGGGTCCTTTTCGCTTGTCGGCAATGCCAGGTCGACCTTCAACGCAATCATGTCCTTGTCCTGCCGATTCCGTCTCTCAAATCCCTCGCGTCCGCACGAGACTGCGAAAGAGAAAGTCAGGAAAAGACAAACAATCAGCAGTAAGAATGTTCGGTAGTTCATAACAAGTCTCCTGAAAGATTCTGCAGTTGATTCGATACACCCAGCCATCTACGGTGGCTCCTGCCGCCACAAGCGACAAGAACCATAAGCCATCCGGAGAACCGCCATGGTGTGTCTGAAGATTTCACTCCACCCATAATACCACCCCTTCCCGGCAGGAGCAATGGGACTCTTTTCGTGAGTTGACGCATATCCGTGTTGGAAATTCAAAAAGCCTTCACGGCCACCTCTGCACCGCCTGCTTAGGTACCTACTGCCATCAGTCTGCCAAAGCTTTCAAAGCAGCGTCTTTCACTCGCGGATGCCGGTCGTTAGAAGCTTTCTTCAAGGCTTCTCGCGCGGCTGGAGTTTCGAATTCCCCCAATGCCTCGGCAGCAGCGGCCCTTACATGCCAATCCTCTGCCTGCAAGGCCTCAATGAGCGGATCGACAGCCCTTGCATCCCCAAATCCCTTCAGTGCTATGGCAGCTTCTTGTCTGGGCCACCCATCAGATTTCAACACAACAATCAAAGGCTCAATTGCGCGTTCATCTTTGATCTTACCCAAAGCCTTGGCCGCTCCTCCGACCCAATTCCAATTTGTCTCTTTCAACGCCGCAATCAAAGGTTCCACGGGAGCAGAACCCTTTTCAGGCAAAGCATCCCATAGACCGGCGGCGATATCAAATTTAATCCATTCCTCCATAGATTGGGGAATCCACCCCCGGCGAACTAATAAACGAACCGCCTCGATTCGACCATTGTAGTTCTCCGAATGAAACAGTCTTATGAGTTTATTCTCCATATCGGGGTCCTGCATTGAAGCGAGAGCTTCTGCGGCAGAGTCACAGATGAAGCCGTCTCCCACTTGACGACCATTTACCATTCTTCCCTCAGTGTCTAAGGCTCTAATCAGAACATCGATGGCCTTGGGATCGTTAATTCGCCCGAGAGAAATCGCTGCAGCTTTCCTGACGGAGTCTTCCTGGTCACCCATGGCAACTATCAATGAATCAACGGCGGCAGGATCCTTAATTCTGCCTAATGCATCTGCTGCCATGGCTCGTACATCCCAATTCTCATCCTTTCGAACAATGTCGCATAATAAATCAACCACATTCTTGCCTTCATAATTGCCCAGGGCTTCCACTGCACCTATGTTCGTCCACAAATCTTTCCTTCTTGCCGCATCGAGTAAATCCTGGATAAGCTCCGGATTCTTGAAATGACCCAGCGCCTCAGCCGCCGCTCCCCGCACAAATGGATTGTCATCATTCCTTAAGGATGAACGAAGCGAAGCGATTGCACTTGGGTCTTCCAACATCCCCAGAGCCCAGGCAGATCTTGCCCGGAGATTCTCATCTTTCGATCGTAAATCATCCAGAAATCTCTTTGTGATCTCGGGGTTTTTCTTCGATTTCAGGGCATCCATGCAGGCATCCCCGATTATGCTGGAACCATGCTTCTTGAGGGCTTCAATCAGGATATCTATCACCTGTGGATCTTGGCAGGATGCAAGGGCTGGTATCACAGGAATAATTGAAATGGCATCTTGACGTTTTACAATATCCATATAGGTATTCATCAGCGAAGGAGATTGCAATTTCGCCAGAGACTGTATGGCCACGGCTCGTATGTCAGCAGTCTGTCCATTCAGCGCAAGCTTCAAGGCTTCGCGGCTCGCAGCGGTATTCCTGTTTCCCAACAATTGAAGGGCTTTAAGGCGCACAGCTATGGATTTGTCATTAGTGGCAGACACCAACAATTCTGTTGCACCCGGCTGAGCGCATACACCCAGAGCATGAACCGCGATTGCCCGGTATTGTTCTTCCTCATCGTCTAATAATTCGGCGAGTACATTCAGGGATTTTCTGTTTCCTATGTGTCCCAGGGCCATGGCTGCCAAATAATGACATCGGATGACCTCTTCCTTCAAATACTCGCTTCTCCACTTAATCACCTCAGGTCCGGACTGGCTCAATTCCTCCCTTAGCGCTTCGATATCACGCTGGCCGTCATCCCGCAATAACTGAATCAGTGAATCAGCGGCTCGTGCTTCCTTTATATGCATGAGCGCATTGGCTGCATACACGCGTTTTGTCCAATCGTTGCTTTTCAAAAGCCGAATCAATCTGTCAATTGTCTCTGAGTCTTTAACCTGCTTCCATGCCTCAGCCTTTAGTGACGACGTCGCAGTGTGTCCTTTTTCAATTTGCCCAATAACAATCTGCCTTGATAACAAATCACCTCGCCACTCAAACGAACGAATCACTCCGGAAACAATCATCGCGTCTGGATGGTTAAGATGCCTCTTGAGCATATCAATGATTTCAGGGTCATTCATTTTACTCAAAGCTTCGGCCGCACGGGATCGGACAGAGAATCCTTCCCGGCCTAAAGACGCAATAAGCATATCTGTTGCGTCTGGACCAATCTCTGCCAGTCTATCGACTACGTAGCCCTCCACATCCCACGTACTGCTACTCACGTAATTGCGAAGATCTTTGAAGTGTAACAAATCCTGCAGAAACTCTATTTCCGTAGGACCTTTCGTTTGGCAGAAACACACAGCAGAGAAAAGACATACGTCAGCGATGAACCATGAGATACAGAATGATTTTCCGTTCATACGAAACTCCCTACAAACCCCTGAAAGCGAATCTCTTCATCCCATTATACAATCAAACTCTACCTTTTGCGTTCTCCTGCGCCTTTTAGCGGCCAAGAAAAATCCGCCTAATCCGTGGTTCCGGTAGTAAGACCCCGTCAAGGTGCATCCTCTATTACAATAATAACGCCAAACAAGGGGATGGGCAAACCCTTTTTTCCAAGAAAAATGTCATCGGCGCGAATGGGGGGGCGAGAATAGGACAATCACGATTAGGGCAGGTGCGATTAGGGCAACCGCGAGGGTTGCCCCTACGGCAAACGGGTCAAGAGTCAGAAGGCTTTTACGGGTAGCTCTGCGCCTTTGCGCTCGGCGGATACGTAGGCGCTGTAGATTGTTGAGATGCAATCGGCGGCGAGGCGGCTGTCGCTTTCTATCGGGTCGCCGTATGCGATTGATCTGTAGAATGCTTCGATTTCCTGGGGATAGCCGGTGAACCAGTCTTCGTCCGGAGAGGGCGTTGACCAGCCCTGCTTAGTGCCGGTTTTTTCGACGACGTAGATATCCTCGAAGTTGGCTTCGACGGGGTTGTAGGTCTGCATCGCGGTGTTGGGGTTGATGTTACAGACGGTGCGGTGGTTGTTCGTATTGACTTCGAGCCAGTTATGGATACCGCCTAAGACAATATCGGAGGCGAAGATATCGGCAATTGTCCCGTCCTCGAATACCACGTGCATGAGCGAAAAGTCATCGATGTCATGGTAGTCCGCCCGGATATGCCCTTCGTCGCGAAAACCTTCCAGCCGCGTGATCGCATGCGCACGGGCGCTGACGGCGGCAGGGCGAATGGGCTTGCCGTTTCTTGCGATGCCTTCAACGCGTTTCAGGTACAGGGCTGCGGTCAGCGGATGACAGCCCTTGCCGATCATCACGCCGCCGCCGGAGAATTTCCAATATGCATAAGTTGTCGCATGAGACCCTGAGTGCGCTTCCTCGCCGTGCATCCACAATATCTGTGCCCCGGTCTTGGTCACTATCTCCTTCTCCTTCTGGATCGACGGAGCATAAACCCAGTTCTCCGCATAAAGAATCCTCCCCTTGCTCTTCTCCTCAGCCGCCAGCATCCGCTCGATACTCGCAAGCGCAAAGTCCAGCGCATCCTGCTTGGCGAACGTATCGCCGTTGAACTGCTCCGACCCATCGCCGAAATAACCGGTCAGCGGCTTCTCGACAATGGCGTACTTATCTTCTTCCAAAGCCGCCACCGCAACAGACTCGTGGGCGACGGCGGGGGCGCATACATGAATCACATCGACCTCGGCGATAAGAGCCTTCAGATCGTCGAAGAATCGAATACCGCGGTGCTCGGCGTAGGCCTTGCCTTTCGTTTTATCGGTATCGAAGATGCCGACAACATCGACATTCGTCGAGTACACTTTCCTGATAGCCTCAAAATGAAACGACGCCGAAAAACCCGCGCCGACAATGCCGGTTCTAACAGTCTTCTTATCCATCAGATCCTTCCTTTCATTAGCCGTCTGAGAATCGAACCTTTGAGTACAGTCTGCCAGTATAGCGGTTTTCCTCCCGGATTAAAGCCTCTTGGACTTGGCGTGGCCGATTTTTGGACAATTCTGCTGATTTGACTTGCAATATTAACCTGATGACAGTAGAGTAACAAGCCGATTTCAGGTTATCCGAGCGTGTGACGCGAGGCCTCCGGCCACGTCTGCGGCAGCAACTGGAACAGGTAAGTCCTTGTAATGCAATAACCTGGAGAGGTGACCGAGTGGCTTAAGGTAACGGTTTGCTAAACCGTCGTGGGGGTATTACCTCCACCGGGGGTTCGAATCCCCCCCTCTCCGTTTAATCTCCCTGGAGTCTGCCATTCCCTCTGAAATGCTGCCGATAATCAGCCAGGGCAACCGCATCTAATTTTTTTTGAATGCCTTCGGTATAACTTAATTGATTCCAGTGTGTTATGACGTGTTTTTGTATGAAACATTTTTCTTTGGTTTTTTATGGATAAGATTTCAATCTCCAACGAACAGAGTAAATTGTCCCAAAACAGACTTTAGGGGCGATTTCTTTCGCAATTTAATATAAAAACCACATTTTTGATACTGATAAGATGCGGTTGCCCTGATAATCAGCCGCAAGCCTTGCTTTTTCAGCGCAGATGTGGTAATATAGCGATGTATATCGTGAAAAATGGGCTCGGTGCCGGCAGGTCCCCGATAAATCGGGGCTAACTCAGGCAAGTTGGCTGGGATGGCTGAGCAGAAACATGTATTGCTAATATGTATGTGGTTAGGAGAAGAGGCCGTGATTAAAAGTGTTAGATTGTCGTCATTTCTGAAGTATTCAGCGTTTTTCGTAGCATTGGCCCTGATAGTAGCCCCAGCCGCAACAGTATGGGGAGCTTCGCAGGACGTTTCGGTTGCCACGGGCAGTGACGATAACGAGGAAAAAGTCTCCGGCGGAGGGATGGCTACCGGCAGTTCGGACCTGGAGATGGTCATGGAAAGCTCGGAGCAAATAATTGGAATCCGGTTTCAAGGAGTGAACATTCCCAACGGGGCGACGGTAACGAATGCCTATATTCAATTTACCGTCGATGAAACCGACAGCGGGACGACCAATCTAACTATAAAAGGGCAGGCTGCCGATGATCCGGGGACATTTTCATCTACCAGCTATAACATTTCATCACGAAGCACAACGACGGCGGCGGTGTCCTGGCCGTCGATTGCGGCATGGAACACTATCGGTGAATCCGGTCCCAACCAGCGGACGACGAACCTGTCCGTGATTGTTCAGGAGATCGTCAACCGGGGGGGATGGTCGCAGGGCAATGCGATGGTATTTATTATCAGCGGTTCGGGCAAACGGAATGCGAATTCAGCCGACAAGTCGGGCGGTACGCCGGCGCGGCTGCATCTGGAATGGACCACGTTCAGTCATGCTGTTGAATTTACGCAAGCTGAATCGAGCGGCGCCGAAGACGGCAGTACGGTGAATGTCGAAGTGCAGCTTACCGGAGGCAATCCGGGTGCGACGGTAACGGTGGATTATGACATTACGAATATATCGACGGCAAGCGGGGACTATTCGCCTTACTTAGGCAGCGGGACGCTGACCTTTACAAATGATACGCCGCAAGATATCAGCGTTACCCTGTTGGCCGATTCTTTCGTGGAGGGCGACGAGCAGCTTCTCGTGACACTGTCGAATCTCAACGACGGCGGGGCCAGCGTGGGGTTAGGGGCTATATTGCAGCACACGGTAACGATCATAGATAATTCACCGACGGTCGCGTTTGCGCAGGCAAGTTCCAGCGGCGAAGAAATCGACGGAACAGTCGATATTGTAGTGGTGCTGAACAAATTCTGGCCGGACCCGGTTACGGTGGATTATGCGCTCAATACGGGGGCCAGCACGGCGACGACCCCGGAGGACTTTACGTTGGGAGGAAGCGGGACGTTGACATTTGACGGGGCAACGTCGCAGTTTATACCTGTTACCCTTGTAGATGACGAGTATCAGGAGTTTGGCGAAACGGTTGTCGTAACGCTGAGCAATCCGAGCAGCAACGCCAGCCTGGGCAGCAACAGCGAACACACCTTCGTGATTAATACCAGTGATATCAATACGGACTGGCCGATGTGGCGCTATGATTCCAACCGCGGCG
>SDBS01007412.1_pt1 | contig 10653 bp, 8 predicted proteins | sample 2277091 | NCBI WGS metagenome assembly SDBS01 (sample SAMN10404972, study PRJNA504765) | marine sediment metagenome | isolation source: marine sediment core GS10_PC15, 163 cmbsf | place: Arctic Ocean: Southern Knipovich Ridge | collected 2010 | reverse complement strand
GGTCGACGTCCACATCAAGTCCGGCAACACCCCGACCCTGCGCCTCGAGCAGGACGGTTCGTCAGGATTCACCCCCCAGACCTGGGACGTCGCCGGCAACGAGGCCAACTTCTTCATCCGCGACGCAACCAACGGTTCCACGCTGCCGTTCAGGATTTTCCCGGGCGCGCCGTCCAACGCGCTCACTATTGAGGCAAGTACCGGGGACGTTGGTATGGGAACTACATCCCCTCTCGGAGCTCTCGAAATCCACCGTAACGGATCAGTAAGCATCGGGATGAAAAACACAGACCAGGATGTCACGTGGTTCGTCAACAACGATACGGTAGGCAGTTTCAGCGTCTCAAAGCTCGGTTCGGGTGCCACTGAATTGGTCCTTGATGAGGATGGGAATCTCACGATTCGAGGAAGTCTGACAACCCAAAACCCGGCCGGGACCTTCCCGGACTATGTATTCGATGCCGGCTATCCGCTGCTGCCGTTGTCAAGCCTGGCCGAGTTCATCAAAGAGAAGAGGCACCTCCCGAGGATTCCAACCGCAGCAGAGACAAAGAAGAACGGCGTCAACATTACCGAAATGCAGATGCAACTGCTCGAGAAGGTGGAGGAGTTGACCCTGTATACCCTAGCCCAACAGAAGACCATCGAAGAGCTCGAGATGGCTCACATCGACGCCGAGCGGCTCCACGCAACAATCGTGGATTTACAGAATCGTCTCGAAAAGCTGGAGAAAGGTACGATCGACTAGACGGAGATGCCCAACAGCCGCACGGGCCACACCGTGAGACGCAGCTAACAAAGGGCACTTGGCGAGTGTTCGAGGACCGGGCTTTCCCGGTCCTTTTTTTTGGAGATTTCCCGAACCGCGGCAGTTGAGAAGCTGACAGGATCGAAATTATTGCGCCTACAGGGGTCGCATTCAAGGGGATTGCACCGAGAGGCCTCGCGAGTCGGTCTTCCTGCTCGCCCTTGCGCGTGCAGCGATGATCACCTACCATGGATTATCAACACAGGCTGCCACCTGAGTCCTTTTGGAAGGAGGCTTCGAGCCATGAGATGGACCAAACGTACGGTAGGGTTCCTTTTGGGAATCATGACCCTCGCCGGGGCTGCGGTCGGGCAGTCTATCCCAACGGCCGACGTACGAGGGGAAGGGACTCCGAGGTTCGATCCGACACAGATCGTCTTCAAACCGGGCGCAGGCCATGTTGGCCTCACCCTGAGTGTCTCCGGACCCGAGGGTTATCAGCTCAGACAGGACTACGAACCCGGGGTCAATCCGACCTTTTCCGTGCGCGATCTCAGCGATGGTCTGTACAGCTATGAGCTTCGAATCGCGAAGGCCCTCAGCACCCCGGACGATATTGAGAGCTCGGAGGCCACCAGGGCCGGGGTACCCTCGAACGAGAGAGGCATGCGACAGACTACCAAGCAACCGCAAGACGCCGTTGTCCAGTCTGGCCATTTCCAGATCGAAGCCGGCAGTCTCGTTCTGAGAAACCTGGTCGAGCGTGGGGGAAGGGCGCCCCTGCCCGAGCTCGAGAGGACGGATCAGACCGGACTCGCGACCAAGGATATCTGTCACAATGATGATCTCATCGTCGACGGCAGCTTGTGCGTGGGCTTCGACTGCATCTGCAACCAGGCCTTTGGCTTCGACACCATCATTCTCAAAGAGAACAATTTGCGCATCTTCTTCGACGACACGAGCGTCGCGGCCAGCTTCCCAAGGAATGACTGGCGAATCGTCATCAACGACTCGGCCAACGGCGGCGCCAGCTACTTCGGGATCGAAGACTCCACCGCCGGCAGGAGGGTTTTCACCATCGAAGCGGGTGCGCCTTCGCACTCGTTGTACGTCGACGACGGTGGACGGTTGGGCCTCGGCACCTCCACCCCGTCGGTGGAGCTCCACACAAAAGACGGTGACACCCCGACCCTGCGCCTCGAGCAGGACGGTTCGTCGGGCTTTGCCCCCCAGACGTGGGACGTGGCCGGCAACGAGACCAACTTTTTCATCCGCGACGTGACCCACGGATCCGCGCTTCCGTTCCGGATCCGCCCCGGCGCACCGACGAGCGCGATTGATATTGCGGCAGATGGAAACGTTGGCATTGGGACGACTTCGCCGGCCGGTGCTCTCGAAATCCACCGTAACGGATCAGTAAGCATCGGGATGAACAACACAGACCAGAGTGTCATGTGGTACTTCAACAACGATACGGTAGGCAATTTCAGCGTCTCAAAACTCGGTACGGGTGCCACTGAACTGGTCCTTGATGGGGGTGGGGATCTCACGATTCGAGGCAGTCTGACAACCCAGAACCCGGCCGGGACCTTCCCGGACTATGTATTTGATGCCAGCTATTCGCTGCTGTCGTTATCAAGCTTGGCCGAGTTCATCAAGTTGAATCGGCGCCTCCCGAACCTCCTGTCCGCAGAAGACATCGAAACAGAGGGGGGGCTGAATATGAGCAAGCTGCAGCTTAAACTCCTTGAAAAGATCGAGGAGCTCACTCTCTACACCCTGCAGCAGCAAGAGGATATTTGGCTACTCAAAGCTCGTCTCGAGGAGCTCGAAAAAACCGAATAGCACCGTAACTACCGATGCGGTGACGTTGGCACAGATCTGAAGCACCGAAATCCAGCGGGTAGATAGACCACGACCCAATCGCAATTCGTGTATTTGAGTGGCGACAATGGTCGGGTGATAGTAACCGCACACCCCGCATCCTCAAAAGAGCGAACTGATCAGTGGATCTACCGGCTGAGTGGTGTTCGCCGGAGGAGTTGGGTTAGACTCGTGTCGGAACGTCGGTGCGATCGTCAGCGGTGGCCGATGATATTTACGACTGTGTGGCTTGCTGTGTGTAACCAAAAACCAGGATCTGAGGATTTCGTAGAGCTCGCCCGTACGGCACGCCTTCGCTTGTTGCAGATGCACTATGAGGCGGGTGTTGGTCATATTGGAGGCAACCTCTCCTCTCTCGACGTGATGTTGCATCTCCATCACCGTGTTATGGACCCGAAAGATGTTTTTGTCCTGGCGAAGGGTCATGCCGCCGGCGCTCTCTACATAACACTTTGGACACGGGGCCAACTGGGCGAACACGAGTTGAAGAGTTTTCACTGCGACGACACATTGCTTGCCGGGCATCCAGTTCCGGGAGCTCTCGAAGGTGTCGCCGTGGCGACAGGTAGCCTTGGTCATGGACTGCCAATGGCTGCCGGGATTGCACTCGCGAAACGGGTCAAAGGCGAGAAAGGACGAGTGTTCTGCCTGACCTCGGATGGTGAGTGGCAGTCTGGGTCAAACTGGGAATCCCTGATTTTTGTGCTCCACCAACGTTTAGAAAATTTGGTGATCCTAGTAGACGCAAACGGTCTTCAAGGATTCGGGAAAACCCAGGAAATTGCATCTATGGAGCCCTTGGGCAAACGTTTCGAAGGGTTCGGCATCGCCGTTCGCGAGTGTGACGGGCATAATCCTGATGAACTCATGAGGTTTGTCAGCCCCAATGAGGCCGGTCCAGTCGTGGTGGTTCTCCGTACCGTCAAGGGCAAGGGCGTCTCCTTCATGGAAGATCGCTTGGAGTGGCACTACCTACCGTTGGATTCCGAGCAGTACAAACGCGCCATGCGAGAGATCAAAAACAGATGAGGGAAGAGGTATGCCTGGCTTGGCAGAGGCTCTTTCACAGGAGGCCATTCCTCTTTTTGACGGGAGATCTCGGTTTCGGGTTTCTCGAACCGCTTCAACAACGGCTTGGTGATCGATTCATCAATGTCGGTGTGGCGGAGCAGAGTATGGTGTCGATTGCTGCGGGCCTGGCCACTTGTGGCCTAGACGTGTGGGTTTACAGCATCGCATCCTTTTGTTTCTCGAGGCCATTCGAGCAGATCCGGAACGACATCTGTCTCCAGAGTTTGCCCGTCAGGCTGGTGGGTAACGGTGGCGGATACGGCTACGGCGTCATGGGCGGGAGTCACCACGCCATTGAGGACTATGGAGTGCTTCTTACTCTCAGGGGTATGCGTGCGTTTATTCCGGCCTTTTCTGTGGACATAGATCCTATTGTCGAAAGACAGGTTGAATGCCCGGTACCGACGTACCTTCGGCTTGGTCGCTGCGAAGCGCCACCGGGGTACATACCCCCCCCATATGCTCCTTGGCGGCTTCTCTGTGATGGACCTGGACCCGTGGTTGTCGTCGTTGGCCCGCTCGTTGGACCCCTGATCTCGGCGGTATCCGAAATGCCGTCAAAGAGGAAACCTCAGCTGTGGGTGTTGGGTGAGTTGCCGGTTGCCTCAAATCCGATGCCGGAATTGCTCCTCGAATCGGTAGCGAAGCGCGGCTGTATTCTCATTGCGGAGGAACACGTTCCGAACGGAAGCGCCGGGCAGATGATGGCCGTCGAGTTACTCAAGCTCGGCCTCAAGGTACGCTTCGAACACGTGTGCGCACTCGGTTACCCGTCCGGTCGATACGGGTCTCAGGAGTTCCATCGCCGGGAGTGCGGCCTCGACGCCAAGAACCTCGTCGAACGGATCCAGCGCCTGGGAGAGTGCATATGACGACCGATCTTCAAGTCAAGATTTCCGGCCTCCACGGGCCTATTCTCGTCCTCGGTGCAAGTGGGTTTGTTGGATGCAACCTGTTTCGCATGCTCTTGAAGGTGCGGCACGACGTTTTTGGTACCGCCTCGAAATATCCTGCGTGGCGCCTCGAGGGGTTGCCGCCGGATCGAGTACTGGCCTGTGACCTCCTGGCACCATCGAGTCTCCATCACCTTCTGGACTCAACCAAACCTCTGACAGTGTTCAACTGCGTAGCGTACGGGGCCTACTCATTCGAGCGGGATATAGAACTCATCTACCGAACGAACTTGAATTTGACCGTTCGGGTGCTGGAAGAACTTGTTGAGAGGGACATTCACGCATACATCCACGCCGGAACTTCCTCCGAATACGGGGCGATGGCAGCAGCGCCGGTTGAAAACCAATATCTGTGTCCGAACAGCCATTACGCTGCATCAAAAGCCGCATGTAGTGGTGTTATCGGGTATATGGGTCGCGAACGGGCCTTGTCGTGCATAAACCTTCGCTTTTACTCGATTTATGGTCCGTTCGAAGATGCCTCTCGTTTGATTCCCACGGTCGTGGAACGTGCGAGTCACGGAATGTTGCCGAAATTCGTAGATGAGAATATTTCGCGGGACTTTGTATACGTGGATGATGCGTGTGAGGCATTTGTCGCTGCCGCTCTTAGAATCGAGCCTGATCTCCATGGCTCATCCATCAATATCGGTACCGGGCGGTGCACGACGATTGGTGAAGTGGCGAGAACCGCGGTCCGCGTATTTGGACTCGACGCCAAACCCGATTTCAGTCTGCCCTCGAGGGATTGGGATGTTCCCGATTGGTACGCCGACCCGGCGAGGGCCAAGAACGCAATTGGGTGGGGTTCACGGGTTTCGTTCGAAGATGGGTTGATGAGGACATTCGATTGGATTCGACAGCTCGATGATCCTGATACCTACATCGGCTCCTCGAAAGAGTTTGGCGTTGACCGAAGGTACAGCGTCAGCGCAATCGTGGCCGTTTACCGTGACGCTGAAGCCATCCCACATATGTACGAGCGGCTCACGGATGTCTTCGAGAGACTGAGAGTTGAATACGAAATCATATTCGTGAACGATTCGAGTCCTGATGCCTCTGAAGAAATCATTCGCGCCATCAGTAGCCGTGATCACCGCGTTATCGGAATCTCACACTCGCGAAACTTCGGGTCGCAAGCAGCGTTCTGGAGCGGGCTGGAGGTCGCGACCATGAGTGCCTGCGTGCTGCTCGACGGCGATCTCCAGGATCCACCCGAGTTGATCGAACAGTTCGTGGAGAAATGGCGAGAGGGTGCCGACGTTGTTTTCGGAAGGCGAGTTGGACGAGACGCCCCTTGGTACCTTCGAATCGCGTTCACGGCCTTCTATCGGGTGTTCGACACTTTTTCGTACGTCAAAATTCCCCGCGATGCCGGCGATTTTTCGCTCATCGACAGGAGAGTTGTCAACGCGATCCTTCAGTTCCCCGAACGAGACCTATTCATTCGTGGTATCCGGGCGTTTGTCGGTTTTCAGCAGGTCGGTGTAGACTACGAGCGCCCCAAACGGATGTACGGTAAGAGCACCAACAGCCTGGTTCGATACCTGGGCTGGGCCAAGAAAGGAATCCTCTCATTCAGTAATGTTCCCCTGAATGTGCTGAGCGGATGTGGAGTCTTGTCTCTCGGAGTCTTCGCAGTCCTTGCTCTACTACAGGTGGTCACCAAACTGGCGTTCCCATCCTATGCCCCCAAAGGGTTGACCACGGTCATCCTTATCATGTTCTTTTTCGGCTCGCTCAATCTATTTGCCATCAGCGTGATTGGTGACTACATTTCAAGAATTTTTGAGGAAGTGAAGCGGCGCCCACGCTATCTCCGCCGCAGTGTCATTCGTGATGGTGAGATTCGTGATGCTTCTCAGGAGGTATTCGGCGCATGGAAAGACCAGGGATAGGCCTGCGGTCGCGATCATGTCCTGCCTGTGGCTGCATCAACGATTTCGATGTGGTCCTCCAAGCCGATTTTGATGAGGCTCGCCTTGGGGAGTTTGCTTTCTCCTCGCGTAAATTTCCTGAGTTCATGTCCTTTCAGATGGTCCTGTGTGGTGAGTGCGATCTTCTTTTTGCAAACCCCGCTCCATCTCCCGAGTGGCATCGTATAGGGTACGGTTCAGCTGCGTTCGATACCGGACTCGAGTCCCGTTGGGCCGCCAAGACCTATGCTCGTCGGCTGCCATGGCTCACGTCTCGACTTCCCGATCAAGACGGGGCTCTGGATATAGGCACCGGTGACGGGGCGTTCTTGGCCGAGCTCGTCGCTGCAGGGTTCACCTCGGTTTCAGGGCTGGAACCGTCGCCGTTCGCGGTGGACGACTCTCCGCCTGATGTTCGACGACTCATCCGACGCGGATTTTTCGATGCAGCGGACTTCGAGCCTGAAACAATGAGTTTGGTCACCTGTTTCCAGGTCCTCGAACACGTGGAAAATCCTGAAGAGCTCGTGTTCGGTGTTTTTCGGCTTCTCAAGCCGGGTGGCGCCATGATAACCGTAACCCACAATTTCCGTTCGCTCTCAGCTCGAATCCTTGGTTCACGATCGCCCATATTTGATATCGAACACCTTCAACTTTTCTCGCCAGAGAGCCTTCGAGCATTGATGCGGCGCGCTGGTTTCGTGGGAGATCAATTGGCCCCGTTCCTCAACATCTACCCCCTGTCCTATTGGGTCAAGCTCCTTTCAGTTCGTGACGGCATAAAGGGTACCGTCCTGACCATGTTGGACCAGTTCCGGGTCGGGCGGTTGCCACTTCCTCTTTGGGCTGGGAATATTTGGGCAGTGGCCTTCAAACCGTGCCAATCCCTTGCGTAGGACGGAGAGGAGTCATCCGTGCGCCGGAAAGATGGTTTTGGTCAATTTAACGAAGACGTCGACCGGTACTCGGGGTACGTCTACACGGCAGATGATCGTCTGTCGTGTCGTCTCGCCAATATACGTATGACCGAAGCAATACTGGATCTCGCTGAGGTCGCGGGGCAAAGAGTTATAGATGTGGGTTGCGGTGATGGCGCGTATACCGTCGGACTTCTCGATGCCGGTGCCCTCGAAGTTGTTGGTTTCGATGCAGCCGAACAGGCGGTGGAGGTTGCCCAGAGGCGTGCGGCAGACCGGTCGAACTTGCACTTCGAGGTCGGAGAAATATCCACCTTCAGCACTCGGGGTAAGACCTTTGATGTCGCCATCGTCCGCGGCCTCCTGCATCATCTCGACGACGTGGAGCAAGCAGTCGCCAGAATAGCCTCCCTGGCCCGGCGGGCGGTGGTGGTGGAGCCAAACGGGTACAATCCTATCCTGAAGGTGATCGAACGAATTTCACCTTATCATCGAGCGCACCAAGAAAGGAGCTTCAGCCCGAGGCTCTTGGATCGGTGGTTTGTCGGCTGCGGAGGTCGCATTGAACACTCCCTTTTCGTTGGCTTGGTGCCAATGTTTTGCCCAGAACCTCTCGCGCGGCTCTTGAAGCGATTGGAACCCATTGTGGAGCGATTGCCTGTGATTCGAGCGGTGTGCTGTGGCCAATATGTGCAACGTGTTTCGTTTGACTGATTCAGGTTGGCGATGGGAAATCAGCTGAGGCCTGCAGGGCAATTATATAGGAAAGGAATTTAGTGAGAAATATCTTCCAGCTAAAACTGTTGCTCCTACTTCTTTTGCCATATGAATCGTCGGTTCGATGTGTGCAGCACAGAAAGAACCGGCTGGCCACACCTCCTGGAAATCTGTGATGGTGTTGAGGTATTAGACGGTGCGCCTGCTTTGGGTTCCGATCGAAGTTGCGCTGGTCTCCTTCGGAGGATGGACACTGGCATACCATCTGTGCCTGATTTTTGATCTGCCTGCAGGTCGAATATGGATTCTGTTTCTTTTGATTGCCGTCCCCGCCGGATTCTATTTCTGCCGTCATCAGTGGCAAAAACCCGTGCTGGGCAAGGGTCAGTTCAGGTTGCTTGGGTGGGCTCTCGCGCTGGCTACGCTCGCGGGCACTGTAACGCTTTTCAACTCCCGGCCCGACGCAGATGACGCCAGCTTTTTTCACCGCGCGCTTGTTCAATTACCCCACATGGATCAACCCTTCATTACCAATCACACTCACCACGATGTGAGTGACTTACCGCCGCTTTCAGTACTTCACGTCATGACCTCATATGAGGTGCTGATGGCCTTTGCGGGGAATGCGATCTGTGGAGACGCCCTCTGGTTTTATCAGAATATCGGAGCGTTTATCGCTGCGTTTCTGTTCTGTCTAGTTATGACTCTCCTATTCAGACACCTTGGGCTGAGACCGGCACAAAGCCTGTGGGGGGTGGGGACCGTTCTCGGCTTCCTCGCCATCGACGGTGGTTTACACCGAAGCTTTGGCAACGTGTCCCTTGTTAGGTTCTGGCAGGGCAAGTGCATCGTGTGGTTGCTTTTGGTAGCGCTGGTGCTGTTGATGTCGATCCTCTTCTTGCGCCACCCAAACGCGCGGCGTTTTGCGCTACTTTTCTTCGCTGGCGTTTCAGCAGTAGGTCTCAGCGGGTCTGGAATCGTGCTGGTGCCTGTGTTGGTGTTTTGTGTTTCAGTGAGCTTTCTCATTGCTTGGGGATCCTCGTGGCACCGAATCGGTACGGTTCTTGCCCTCAACCTTGCCGTCGTTTACTGCACGGGTGCAGGGGCTCTCTACTCCGCCGGATTTTTTCCAAGGGCCGATATGACTGCCTGGAACAGCTGGGAATTGGTGTGGTGGAAAAACTTGTATCTCGTTGTGCCCGGCCACATGGGATTGATCCGGAACGCCGTCTTTCTGACGGTGATTCCCTTCCTAACGCTTCACGGAAGAAAAAAACGGTTTCTGGTCCTTTTGACATTTGTGATGGTAATTGTCTTCGCCAATCCAATCACGGGTCCTGTGATACTCCAAATTGTTTCACCTGCTACGTACTGGCGCCTCGCATACCTATTCCCGTTGCTTGTAGGTGTCGGACTCACGGTCGGCTGTTTTGTCCGGACTGGCCCGTTGTCGCGGAGAATCCTGAATAAATCTGGCGCGCTTCTCGCAATCGCGGCCACCGCCCTCGCTTTTTCGACATCCGTTTTTCCTGGCACCGAATTCAAGCGCCTTCGCGGGTATAAGTTACCTGTTGATGAAGCAGCCTTTTCGATGATTGCTCGGGTCCACTTGAATACCGGAGACACAGTCCTCGCGCCGGAAAAACTGGCCTGGGTTTTGATCCTCGTTAAACCATCAATTCGCCTGGTCGCCGGTCGTAAGGCGGAAACCCGTCATGTGTTTCGGAGCGCCGGCAGGGAGGGAGAGGGCGAAAGTAGGATTCTTGCCCAGCAGCTTGTCGAAACAGGCATCTTGACTGCTCAAAGGGAGAGGGCGTTGTACACAGTCTTCGAGGAGGGTCTCGATGCAATAGCAGTCACACCCGGCGCGTATCCAGTGGTAACCGCGATTCTTGGCGAGATGGGCGTTGAGTGGAGCGTCTGTGCAGACTCGAACGGGTACATTCTCGTTATTCTGGGGCCTTGACGGTTGTAAGCGGAACACCTGGAACGGCCGTTAACCGTTGACCCTTTTCTTTGATTTAAGAATCATTCCTGCATCGATTTCGTCACCCCCGCCGGCCAAGCAGCAAAGCCCCACCAAGCGCGATCGCGGCGATCAGGAGCGCGATGCCTGTGGGGGTCTGCGATGGAATGCTGCGCCCTATTAATTGTCCGTTGGCGCGGATCATCCAGTTTCCCGGCAGGAACCCGTCGATCAGGGCGGTTTGGTCATCCGATGGGAGCGCCGGCGGGTTTGGTGGATCCGTGGTCCAGGTGGCGTACCACGAGCGGCCCTGCGAGGTCGTGATGTCGATGGCGGCGGGGCTCGTCGCGGCGGGTATCCCGCCCACGACGTAGCGGTTGATGACGCCCACCAAGAGGTTGCCACCAAACGGAGTTACCGGCGGTGTCGCCAGCGGATAGACCGAGAATGTGGTGCCGTCGACCGATTGAATGGTGGTGTC
>SDBS01007410.1_pt1 | contig 10654 bp, 10 predicted proteins | sample 2277091 | NCBI WGS metagenome assembly SDBS01 (sample SAMN10404972, study PRJNA504765) | marine sediment metagenome | isolation source: marine sediment core GS10_PC15, 163 cmbsf | place: Arctic Ocean: Southern Knipovich Ridge | collected 2010 | reverse complement strand
TATCGAAATTTTTGAAGAAATGCCTGAAGTAAAGAAAAAGTTAAGAGTTATGGTGACATCTGCCGGAGATCCCCTCCCTTGGGCAATAGATGCGAAAGAAAAAGGGTCAAAAAGGGCATTCCTTGAAGTTAAGAAAGAATTACCTAATATAATATGGTGTCAAGTGTGTCCAAATGTGAGAGGGGCAAAAAGAGCTGAAAGGTCAGGTGTAGATATAATAATTGCTTCAGGAAGGGAAGGTGGGGCACATTGTGCTTGGAGAGATACTTCATCCATGGTACTTCTCCCTGAAGTAGTTAGATCGGTTAATTTACCTGTTGTTGGTGCTGGAGGTTTCGCTGATGGAGCATCCTTAGCAGCAGCTCTTGCTTTAGGAGCTATTGGAGTACAAATGGGGACCCGCTTTATCGCTACTCAAGAAGGTGATTTCGAACAAATGTGGAAAGAACAGCTGGTTAAAGCTACTGAATTTGACACAATTGTAGGGCGAGGAATATTTGGTCCAATGAGATTTTTAATTAATCAAGCATCTCTAGAGGTTATTGATGAAACGATAAAAGGGGCTTCAGATCTTTATCGTGGAAAACCTTGTCCATCTACAGAAGAAATCCGTATCCTAGAAGAAAAAGGATTCAGGAAATTAGTAGACGAGGATGAAAATAAAAGCCTTATGAACGCGGGTGTTGTTACAGGTAGAATTCACTCTATACCAACTGTTCATGATTTAATTCAAAGTGTAATAACTGAAGCAACAGAAATTATATTAGACTTACAGACAAAAGTTAGAAATAAAGAAAATGTAATATTGGAGTGATGAAAAATGAAAGAATTAAAAGATTGTGTAGTTATTGATGCTGTTCGAACCCCCATTGGGAAATCAGGTAGGGCTCAGATGAAAAAACTTGGTGGAGCCTTTCGAGAATGCTCAGCACAAGATTTGTTGGTCACAGTTTTGAGATCTGTGGTTGATCGAACAATAGAGAAAAGTCCAGATTTTGATCCTAGGGAAATTGAGGATTGTCAGGTGGGTTGTTTATCACAATTAGGTGAACAAGGTTCTAATATTGCTAGAATGGCAATAATGATGGCTGGATTACCTAATGAAATAGCCGGAGCAACAGTTAATAGATATTGTAATTCAGGACTTCAAGCAATTAATACTGCTGTCAATGCTATAAGGGTAGGCGATGGTGATATTGCAATTGGTGCGGGGGTTGAATCAATGAGCCATTATGCTATGGGAATTGATTTTCGAATTGTTAAAAAAGTTCCAGATTATCCCGTAATGTTATCACCAAAGATGGGTTTAAATCCAATGAATAGATTAGTACCCCAAGGTGTTTCAGCAGAGCTAATTAATGATAGATATGGTTTCACCCGCGAAGATTTAGATCAATTTGGCATTAGGAGTCATCAGAAAGCCACAAAGGCGATGCGTCAAGAAGAAGAATACTTCAAACGTGTTGTACCTGTTACGTATTTAAAGAAGTTTACAGATGAAAATATGAAACCAATTAAGGATGAAGAAACCGGGAAACAAAAACAAGAGGAAGTTACAATTACAAAGGATCAAGCTGTCCGACCGGTATACCTTGACGATCCAGATAAAGGTTATAAGATGATAAGTAGTCTGAAACCAGTATTCAGAACTCCAGAAGAAGGTGGAATGGTAACTGCTGGAAATTCCTCACAAATAGTAGATGGGGCAGCAGCAACATTGTTTATGTCTCGAGAGAAAGCAGATGAGTTGGGGCTAAAACCAATGGCACGCATACTTTCCACAGCGGTAGCAGGTGGTGACCCTGTAATTATGCTTTTAGCCCCAATTCCAGCTATGAAAAGGGCCTTACATCGAGCAGATCTCACCATAGATGATATGGATGTGATTGAACCGAACGAAGCTTTTGCTAGCCCATGTTTGGCATTTTCAAAGGATTTTGGTTATGAATTCGATGATCCTCGTGTTAATCCTACGGGAGGTGCTATTGCAATTGGCCATCCAATTGGAGCTAGTGGTGTTATCTATTTTGGTGAAATGGTGCACTACTTGAAGAATGCTAATAAAAAATACGGTGTGCAGTTAATGTGTGGTGGTTATGGAGTTGGAATTGCCACCGTAGTCGAGGCTCTTTAATTTACATGATAACCTTTAACCAATAAAAAATAATTCAATTCTTTTTACTCTTTTTATTAGTCTGGGACGTATTACACAATATTAAAGTAATTTTTCAAATGGCGAGTCTTTTTGTAAATAAATTTAAAAATTATTACGAATTAAAAAATTATTTTTACTTTGAATGATATTAATTAATTAACAAAGTAATAAAAGTAAGACATTGACAGAAACAGACATAGGAAAAATTCAGAAAAGAGTCTCGGCTTTAGAAAAGGAAAATGAAAGTTTGCGGCGGGAGATTGATTCTTTTAAAAATGTTCTTGAAAGTATTAAAAAAAACCCTCTATTAATAGGTTCAGTGGAAAGGGTTTTGGAGGATGGTAGAACTATTGTTTCTCATACTCCTGGGAGCAGAATTTTGTTATCCCGTAATGATGTAGTAAATGCAACTTCAGGCGACTCAGTTACCCTTCATCCACAGAGTTATCAAATCTTAGAAATCCTTTCACGAAAGATTAGGGGTCATGTTGCTTCAATGGAATTGATTGAGAATCCAAAGGAGACTTATGAAGATATTGGAGGATTAGACGATCAAATTCAGGCAATTCGTGAGGTCATAGAGTTACCATTATTAAATCCAGATTTATTTGAAAAGATCGGAATAGAGCCACCGTCGGGTGCTTTATTAGCTGGACCGCCGGGGACAGGAAAAACTTTATTAGCAAAAGCAGTAGCAAATACTACCAATTGTAGATTTATTCATTTAGTTGGTTCCGACTTAGTACAGAAATTCATTGGTGAAGGTTCGAGAATGGTGCGAGAAGTTTTCACATTGGCAAAGGAAAACATACCAGCCATTATTTTTATTGATGAGATAGATGCAATTGCTATCAAACGTACAAGTGAAGTTTATAAAGGAGATCGAGAAGTTCAGAGAACATTTATGCAGCTCTTGTCTGAACTTGATGGTTTTGCTAATACTGATGGAATTATGTTCTTGGCTGCCACAAACAGAGAGGATGTGCTAGATCCAGCTATTTTAAGGCCGGGCAGGTTTGATAGGATAATACATTTTGATTTTCCAACTGAAGAAGCTCGACTTATGATTCTTAAAATTCATTCAAGAAGGTTAAATCTAAAGGACGATATTAGTTTAAAAGATTTCGCAAAAAGGACAGATGGATTTAGTGGGGCGCATTTAAAAGCTTTATGTACAGAGGCTGGTATGAGGTGTCTCCGAGATGGGAAATTTCAAATTACTAAGAAACATTTTGAAAAAGCGCTTGGAGAAATTATGGATAAAGAACCAGTAAAAGAATATATATACTCTTAAAATAGTTAAAAGTTATACTTTACATTTTAGGAACTCTAGTAATATTGTATCTAAAAAAAAATAATTTTTTATAATTTTAAATTGGAAAATTTAAATCCTGATTATATTAAAAAATTTGATTTTTTAGTTTTTCTAAATAATCATCTATCCAGATTTCCATCATAATTTCATCGTAGTACTTAGAATCCATATAAAACTGTTTTTTTCTACATCCTACTTCAAAAAAACCCATTTTTTTATAAAGATGTATTGCTCTTTCATTAGTGGAAAAGCAACTTAGAATAATTTTTTCTTTATTATTCAATTTTTTGGATTCTCGAATTGCCATATCAATTAAATGAAAACCGACTCCTAAATCTCTATATTTTTGTTTAACAATTATTCCAAGGGAGCCCACATGAGTTGAAGCTTCCCATTCTAAATTTGAAATTTCACACTGTCCAATAATATTATAAGGTGATTTAAGATTCTGAATTTCGGCTACAATGCAAACTTCATGTTCTTCTTGAATAGTTTCGTACCAAGAATTTTTTTCAGTTTCAGATAACACAGGTGTAAAAATAGGAAGGTATAGTCCTTCTTCCAAGACTTCATTAAAATTTGACCAAACTCCGTCTTTATCAACTCTTTTCAAATGCCTTATAACAACTTTTTGTCCGGTGTCGATCTCTAAGACTTTTTTCATTACTTAAAAATAAGTTTTTATAAATATATTGTTTATTCTATTATTATGGAACATGAAAAAGATGAGCCTTCAAAAAATAATGATGAAGAAAAATCAGATTTTAACCAAAAAATGTTGAAAGATGAAAAAAAGCCAATAGCGAAGGACATTGTTGTATTAAAACATGTTGAAGTAAGGAAACAAGAAATCAGCTATGAAACTAAAGAACTTGCTGAGGCTATAAAAGCCCAGGTATTTGATGAGGAATCTGAAAAACTTACTAACGATGAAATAACTATTCTAGAATCTTTTGTAGGTAAAAGGTTATTCCTGACGCGAATAGCTATTGTTGTCAACCAATGCAGAATTCCTTTAGGCATTGAACCTTTCAAAAAAGCTGAATTTGAAAAATTGTTAGATCGTCTAATTAATAAAGAATATATTGATTTTGATATAGTAAATGACAAACGAGTATTTTTTCTAACTGAAAAAGGAAAAGAATGCATTCAGTGAAAATATAGCAGTAATCTTGTTATAGGATAAATCTAATTCTTCCAGATTGTTCAAATTCTCTAAATCTTCGAGCTAATTTTTTTTAAAAATCAACTTATTGATGTTAACGTCTTGAAATCCGCCTATTTCATTAGGATATTCTCTTCTAATAGTTAAAGGTAAAATTTTTGAGTTTAATTCCATTAGGGCAATTTTTATAGGATCAATCATATCTATAGGTTTGTTAATCAGGATTGGAGCACCAAAACTGATTTGAAGTGCTCGGGCACCTACTATTCTTGCTTTTTCATATCGAGTTAAAAAGATTGACCCTATTTTTACATATTTTTTAACTTCTTTATAACGAGCTCGTAAGGCTCGAGATTCTAGAAAACTTGACACGGTCTAATAAACCAAAAATGAGTAATTAAATTTGATAATTTGATAAATAAATTATATTTGATAAATTTTTCGTTTTTTTTTAATTTTCCAGCTACAATAGTTTACTTTACAATAGCGATAATTGCAAAACCTTAAGAACCATAAAGAAGAAAGAAAAGTGCGCGAGGGGGGAATTGAACCCCCGATCTACACGGTGTGAGCGTTTAACGTTCTAAACATAATGTTCATGTTAAAAATGTCGTTATAGCCACTAAACCACTCGCGCTTGAAAAAACCCTGATTTTTTATACAGAGTTTTAGAATCTTCTGTAAATGGTGGGCCTGTAATGGTTATATTTCTTTCTATATCGGGCACTTTAATTATTTAGAATTAATGAGATATATGAAATAAATCTTTTCTTAATATGTGTGTAATCGATTATAGAATCAAATTTACATCTAGTTTTAATTATTAAATTGTTATTAACATATTTTAAGGGATCTCATATACTCTAGTTTATATAATTTCTTCTTAAACTTTATAGTATAATTCAAAAAGGAGTAAATTTTCTGGTGATCTTGGTACCAAAAGAAAAACAATTTATATCTCATCCATTAATTAAGGAAAACTTAATCTTAAGGAGAGAATATCAAGAAAATATTTTTATAAATTGTCTCAATCACAATAGCTTAGTCGTAATTCCCACAGGGCTAGGAAAAACGATTATCGCCCTTATGTTAGCCGTATATAAATTATCTGAAATGCCAAATTCAAAAATAATTTTTCTAGCGCCTACAAAACCTTTAGTAATTCAGCATTATAAAACATTTATAGATTTAACTTTACTTCCTTCTGAATCATTAAAATCAATAACAGGTACTATTTCTCCTGGAAAAAGAAAAGTTTTATGGGAAGAGACAAAAATAGCTTTTATGACACCTCAAGTACTCCAAAATGACATTATTTCAAGTCTTTACTCCATAGAAAATGTTTCTCTCATTATCTTTGATGAATGTCATAGAGCTGTAGGAGATTATGCTTATTGTTTCATTGCTAAAAAGTACTTAACATCTTCAAAATCCCCTCAAATATTAGGACTTACTGCCAGCCCAGGTTCGACTGAAGAAAAAATTAACGAAATAAAACAGAATTTGTATGTAGATCATCTTGAGATTAGAACTGATCAAGATTCAGACGTAAAGCCCTATATTCATAATGTAGATAATGTATGGATTAAAATCAAACTTCCTAAGGAATTTTTAGAGGTAAAGAATATTCTTGGTGAAAAATTAAAAGATATTTACAAGGTTCTTAAACAGAACGATCTAATTAATTCCTATAATATTAATAAGATTACTAGGAAAGATGTATTAAGTTTGGATAAATTAATAAATAAGAGAATTTCTTTAACAAGAGACGATAGTAAAAAATACCAATTATTTTATTTAAAAAAGTTAGCTGCTAATGCTATAAGATTATCTCATATGATGGAATTAGTAGAGACTCAGGGCGTAAGTCCATTAATAGATTATTTAAAAAAAAATGAAGAAAAAATTAAGAAAAACACAGCTAATAAATCTTTAAAGGAGTTATTTAGTGATAAAGATTTAAAACATGTGATAGAATTAACTAAGCGCATACAGTCCAAGAGTATAGTACATCCTAAAATAGAAAAATTAAAGGAGATTTTACAATCTCAAATAAAAGGAAATCAAAATTCAAGAATTTTAGTATTCTGCCATTTTCGAGACTCGGTTAATAATATTGTTAGATATTTTGAAGAGGATCAGTTTGTTAGAGCTCATAAATTTGTAGGACAACAATCAAAAGCTTTTGATAAAGGATTAACTCAAAAAGAACAAATTAAATTGCTTGAAGATTTCAAAGATGGTATGTATAATACATTAATAGGTACGAGTGTTGCTGAAGAAGGATTAGACATAGCTGAGTGCGATTTAGTCATATTTTACGATGTAGTGCCAAGTGCAATACGCTCAATTCAACGACGTGGTCGTACGGGGCGAAAAAAAGAAGGTAAAGTATATATTTTAATGGCAGAGAACACGCGAGATGAGGGTTATTATTGGGCCGAAAAAAAAAAAGAAAAAAATATGAAAGAAAGTCTTAAAAAAATTAAACACACCGAATCTGAGTTCAAATCGGAGAATAAAAATTCGGTTCCGCAAAAAAATATTTTGAACTATATTTCTCAGGAAACAGAAGGGAAAAATCTGAAAAATGCCAAAAACAAGGTTAATCCAGAAAACATTGAAGAAAAGAGTTTAGATATACTCCAAAATATTGGGCAGACTAACGAATTCATCATAATATGTGACAATCGAGAAACAGCATCTCCAGTAGTAAGACATTTATCGTTAATCGGGATCAAATTGAAACTCGAACAATTACTAGTAGCAGATTATGTAATTTCTAATCGTGTTGGAATTGAAAGAAAAAGTTCACAAGATTTTAATGATTCAATAAAGGATGGGCGACTTTTTAAAGAATTAATAGAATTAAGAAACAATTTTGAAAGACCAATTTTAATTTTAGAAGGAGACCCATTCTTAAGTTCAAATATTAGTGAAAACGCATTATACGGTGCAATATCAGCAATTGTTTTAAATTTGGGAATAACTGTTTATAGGACAAGAGACTCCCTAGAAACTGCAAAATTCCTATATCATCTAGCTAAGAAAGAACAATCTGATACCAAAACTTCCATTAAATTAAGATTTGAAAAAGCTCCAACCGAATTATCTAGCTTGTTAGAGTATATTATTGCAGGGATTCCGGGTGTGAATTCTCTTAGAGCAAAAAATTTATTGCGAGAATTAAAAACTATTCAAAATATATTTAACTCAGATATTCCCGATTTGACTAAAGTTGAGAATATAGGTAAAAAAATCGCCCGAGAAATTTACAAAATAAGCAGATTCAAATATAAAAATTCTTAGGCTTTTATACTCCATATTACCTCACAACAAAACGAATTTTAAAAAGGCCTTAAGTAATTATTGGAAAGAATTAAGAATTATTAAAAGGCAATAGAAATTAAAATCAAAATACATCTTGAATAAGTAAATATTTTAACCATAATTATTAATAATAATAATATAACTGAAATTATCAACTAAGTTCTTTCATGATAAAATTTAAAGTTGTCATTGCTGGAGCCAAGAATACCGGTAAAACAAGTTTATTACGAAGATACTGTACGGGAAAGTTTGATAAATCAACTCTTAGTACAATTGGAGTAGATTTTGAGACTAAAAAAGTTATTGTTGATGATACAGAAATCTTGTTGAATATTTGGGATTTTGCAGGCGAAAGAAAATTCCGATTGTTGTTTCCCTCCTACGTCTCCGGCGCTTCTGGCGCTGTGATGCTATATGATATAACAAATAAAGATTCCCTAGCAGATCTTCATAGATGGATCAAAATAATAGAAAGTGTTAGTCAACCTCCCAGAACCAAGCTATTAGTTGAAAATAAGATTGATTTAGAAGCCCAGAGAGTAATTACAAGAGAAGATGGCGAAGAACTTTTTAAACAGCAAAGGTTTCAGGGAAAAATCTTAGGAACATCAGCAAAAACGGGTGAAAACGTTGAGGAAGTTTTTCAAATGCTAGGAAGAGAAATACTAGACAAATCATTACAAAAATGTCCCAATTGCAATAAACATTACCCAATAGAGCTGAAATTCTGTCAGTACTGTGGTCATAAAACTTTCTAATCGATAATTAGACTTCTTTTGTTTAAATTAAAATCTCGAAAAGATTTTCGATTTTTTAGAAAGGATATTTTCAATAATTCTTTATTACATAGTTTTAACTTAGTGTGTATTTTTAAAAAACCATAAAACTAAATGATAATTTTAAATATAAATGAAAGCTTTAATCATAAGAAAGATTAGAGTCTTTTTTTTCTTTTATAAATTAAATCATTATAGAGTAATTATATCTAAAATGATAAATTATTAAATTTAAAAAATTTTATTAAAAAATTCTTAAAATAAAAAAGAGTGTTACATTAAATTGGTTTATAATACACAAGACGATATTGATGAAATTAAAAGTCGGCTTAAGATAGAAAACATATCTTTTAAAGATAAAACAATCTTGGTGACTGGCGGTGCTGGATTTCTTGGCTCATGGGTGTGTGATGTTTTGGTTAAGGATGGTGCTTACTGCATTTGTCTGGATAATCTGTCATCAGGCAGATTTGAGAATATAGCAAACCTAATGGATTCATCGAAATTTAGATTTGTCAATCATGATATTTCAGTCCCGATATATTTTGGTTTAACCCACCATCCAAACGGTATTTGTATAGGGGATATTAAAAAGATTGATATTGTCATGCATATGGCAAGTAGAGCCTCTCCATTTGAATTTAAAAAATATCCAATTTCTATATTAAAAAGTAATACAATGGGAACCATGAATGCTTTAGGGATTGCGAAAGCGCATAATTCTTTATTCTTTTATACAAGCACTTCAGAAGTCTACGGTAATCCCCCTGATGAAGCAGTACCAACTCCAGAGACTTATTTTGGGCACGTAAATCTTGCATAAGGTTTCCTACAAGAGCGAATACCCAGTAGGTCCTCGTAGTTGTTACGATGAATCAAAAAGAGCAGGAGAAGCTTTTGTGAAAGCTTATGAGCTTCAGCATGATATTAAGAATAAAATAGTTAGAATTTTTAACACGTCTGGACCAAGAATCCGTTCTGGTCCCGAATTCGGAAGGGTTATCCCTAATTTTATCCAGCAAGCTCTTGCTGATGAAGATATTACCATCTTTGGAGATGGCTCTCAGACTCGTTCTTTTACTTATGTTGTCGATGAAATCGAAGGATTTCTGAAAATGGTTCATAAGCAAGAAGCTCTTGGAGAGGTTATCAATTTAGGAAATGATAAAGAGTATACTATAGTAGAATTGGCAAATATTATATTGGAATTAACTAATTCAAATTCAAAAATCACATTCAAACCTTTACCTATAGACGATCCCGTAAGAAGGTGTCCTGATCTGAAGAAAGCAAAAGAAATTTTAAATTGGCAGCCAACAACACCATTAGAGGAAGGATTAAAAAAAACTATTGCGTGGTTTAAAGATTTTGAGCAAACCCGCTGAATCCTCAAATAGCGAAACAATTGAGGCTACTAATCGGCAATTTCAAAAGTTGGTTAAACTCAGCCTAATAATGGGCATAATAATTGTTTCTGGATTCATTATTTATTATATATACACACCAGAGGAAGGATACGTCGGGCTTGGAATTTTAAATTCTGATGAAAAAGCAGAAGATTATCCATCTGTGGCCGCACCTAATCAATCAATTTATTTTTATGTAACGGTTGACAACTATTTAGATCATGAATTTACTTTTAAACTTATAATTTTAAAAGGTGATAATAACACCGATTTAAGTTCAAAAGGTTCAAAATATGCACATAAGAGTTATTCGACTGACAAAAAAACATTAAAGCCTGAGAAAGAATGGACGTCTGATAAACTCAGTATTTCCTTCGAAAATAATGGAACTGGTCAAATTTTAATCGTAGAGTTATGGAAATATAATGAAGATAATAGCAGAGAATTTTATGATATAGTATATCTACGGTTAACAATAAGGGGATAACGTTAATTTGCTGAACCAAT
>SDBS01007409.1_pt1 | contig 10655 bp, 6 predicted proteins | sample 2277091 | NCBI WGS metagenome assembly SDBS01 (sample SAMN10404972, study PRJNA504765) | marine sediment metagenome | isolation source: marine sediment core GS10_PC15, 163 cmbsf | place: Arctic Ocean: Southern Knipovich Ridge | collected 2010 | reverse complement strand
CGCGTCCGAGAGGACGAAGACGGGGGTGCGGAACCGCTCCGACAGGTTGACCGCCTCCACGGTCAGGTCGAAGCTCTCTCGAACCGAGCTGGGAGCCAGCGCGATCACCGGATGATCCCCATGGGTGCCCCATCGGGCCTGCATCACGTCCATCTGCGAAGGGTAGGTGGGCATGCCGGTGCTGGGACCGCCTCGCATCACGTTGACGATGACGCAGGGGATCTCGGTTATCACCGCCAGGCCGATGCTCTCCTGCATCAGGGAGATCCCGGGGCCACTGGAAGCGGTCATGGCCTTCCCTCCCGCAACCGAGGCTCCCAGGACAGCGCACAGGCTGCCGATCTCATCCTCCATCTGGATGAATATGCCATCCACCTGGGGCAGGCGTCGAGCCATGATCTCGGCGATCTCGGTGGCGGGAGTGATGGGGTAGCCAGCGAAGAATCGCACTCCGGCGGCGATGGCGCCTTCGGCGCAGGCCTCGTTTCCTTGCATCAGCCGCCGTTTGCTGCGTCTTTCAGTCATGGTCTTCATTCTCCAGGGAGATCACGTAATCGGGGCACATGATTTGACATAATCCACAGCCAGTGCAGTCGTTGAGGTTCTGAAGCACGACTTTGCCAGTGATGTCCTTGGCCGAAAAGACGTGGGCTGGACAGATCCGCACGCAGATACCACACGATTTGCACCACTGGTCGTTGAGCGCGATGATCGGTATATGCGCCAAGCCTATGCTCCTTCCGCCTTAGGGATGCGAATGGGGTAGGTGCCCACCTTCTTGCCATGGTCGTACATGGCGATCACGTTTGCGGGAGGGACGTCGGGTTGAATGTTGTGCACGGAGTTGAGCACGTAACCGCCTCCAGGCGCCAGATCGGCTATGCGTCGCTCCACCTCGGCTCGAACATCTTCGGTGGTCCCGTTGGGAAGGACGGATTGAGTGTCGATCCCTCCCCAGAACGAGAGTCGATCGCCGAATTCGGCTTTAAGCCGGGCCGTGTCCATGTCGGCCGCGCTCACCTGGACGGGATTTATGATGTCCACCCCAATGTCTATGAAATCTTCCAGGAGGCTGTACACTGAGCCACAGGTGTGATACAGGATCTTGGCATCGGTGTGATCGTGGACGAACCCGAACATCTTCTCCTGGCGCGGTTTGATCAGCTCCCTATAGGTTGATGGAGAGATCATGGGGCCAGATTGGGTAGCGATGTCATCTCCGAAGAAGAAGATGTCGATGTCGTTGCCCACCAGGCTCAGAGCCTGTTCCGTCACCGCCAGGTTGTACTCCAAGATGACGTCCATCAGCGCTCCCAGCAGGTCGGGATTGAGGGCGGTGTCCACGTACCAATCCTCGAAACCCCGCATGAATTGGCTTTGATCTATCGAGCCCAGGCCGAGATTGAGAACCAGGGCGTAATCCCCTCGAGATCTCCAATGTTGCACCTGGGCTCTCATATCCCGGAACTGGCCTGGGTCGGTCGGGTCGGGCCATGGATAGCGGGCGATATCCTGAACGGTGATGTTTCCGGCCAGCGGGCTATTGACGGAGTCGTAATAGAAGGAAGTGGGAGGCTTTCTCCAGCGCAACCCCCACTGGTCCTCGTAGGTCTCCTCATCGATCTGGATATCTTCCCAATTGTCGGGAGACCCCCGGAAGATGCCGCGAAAGTCCACGTCGAAGCGCTCCAGGACCTGCTCGTCTGGGGCTACTATCTGCATGACCTTATGTACGAGATAGGGCTCGGGCACCTCCAGCCCCAGGTGCTCTACCAGGTTCCAATAGGCGACCCGGGTGATGCCGGAGCAACTCGTCTCCGCTAAGGCGATGGGCACTCGATCCGGCTCTCGGTGATCGAGCGCCATGTTCGCTCGCTGCCGTGGCGTGAGATTGCCGTTCAAAGTGGGGCTCCTTTCCAGTCTTAGAGACTTTGGGTCTGCGAGACTTCGATGAAGGTGAGAACGTTTTCCCAGGGCACATCCTCCTGAATGCAGATGCCCGGGGCAAGTATCATGCCTCCATCCTCCCCCAGCGTTCGCAGGCATTGGAGAACGTGGGCTTTGACCTCCCTCGGCGTGGCGAAGGGCAGCACTTGCTGGGTGTCGATGCCCCCGAAGAAGGTTATATGAGCGCCATATTCCCGCTTCAGAGCTTTTAGATCCATGACTTCTGGCTGACAGGGATGGATGGCATCGATGCCCAATTCTATTATATCGGGCATGAGTTCGGTCAGGTTGCCGTCGGAGTGCAGGAAGAGATGTCGGCCGTTGGCTTTGGCCGCGTCGCACAACTTCCGGTAGTGGGGCTTGAGGAACTTCCGCCATCTGTCGGCGCCGATGGTGATCCCTCGCTGATCGCCCCAATCGTCTCCGAACCAGAAAGCGTCCACATCGTACCGGTTCACCTGATCGATGATGCCCATGTTGAATCGCATTATGGTCTCCAGAAGCTCCTGGAGAAACTTGGGATGAGCGATGAAATCCATCAACGCGTTCTCGTAGCCGCGCAGGAAGTTCATCCTTTCTATGAGGGTGCGACTGTTGAATAAGGCGATGAAGTGGTCGGGGTGATCGTCGATGACCTCCTGCATGCCGTGGAAGCGCCCTGGGGCATACGGATCGGGATAGGTGTAGCCTTCTAGGGTAGGCTCGGGGAGCGGAGGCTCGGTGAGGTAGCCTATGAGGGGGCCTTGGCGGCACCAGATGCCACCGTACTCATCGTCCTCGGTGCGCAGATATCCGTATTGCTCGTCCGGGACGTCCTCGGCCAGCCGGGTGGGGGTGAAGTCAGCAGGCTCCCCTATGCGGCGATTGATGATGTAGTTGCCCAGAGCCAGATCCAGGTTATCCGTCTTGAAGTGCCCTCGGAGCTTCGCCTCAACCTGGGGTTGGGCGTTAATCCAGCAGGGAATCCGGTCAGCACTCTTATGTTGTAGCGCTTGGTAGACGAGTTCCTTCTTGTTCATGCTTGTGCGTGTCTGCCTCCTAAAAGGATTCGTGTAGGATACTGCTGGACCGGCCGACTGTCAACCGTGTGCGATCTATCGTACGAAGCCTCGCCAGAGGAGCGTGGTTCTTCCAACCTGACCTCGCGAGAGGATAGAGTGGTCAGGCAGCGTTTCCCATTTTAGCTGGACAAGCGGGTGCCCGGAACATCGGGGGGGGCGCAGGGGTGAGTCAATCCAGGGTGACTAATTGTGTCGTCTTTATGCTGGGCAAGGTCAGGATGTCATCGATGACTTGACTGGGGACGGGGTCATCGAGGCCTAAAACCATGATCCCTGTGCCGCCTCGCTCCAGTCGGCCCACCTGGACGAAGGAGATGTTGATGCCGGCGTCTCCCAGGAGGGCCCCCATCCTGCCCAGTATACCTGGGCGCTCTTCATGCAGGCTGACCAGCAGGCGACCCCGAGCCGCGAAATCGATCCAGTAGTCGTCGATGCGAACGATGTGAGGTTCTTCCCTCACCACCGTTCCTGCCACCATTCTCTCCTCGCCCGTGGTGCTCACCCGCAGCGAGATGAGGTTGGTGAAGTTGTGAGTGGACGGTGTCCTCCGTTCCGAGATCGACAGGCCCCTCGCTTCGGCTAGCATTCCAGCGTTCACCAGGTTGATGGGGACGTCGGATATGGACTCCAGAAGGCCTTTTATGGCGGCGGATTTGAGCAGCGAGGTATCGAGGTCGGCCACCTCTCCACTGAAGGTCAGCTCCATCGCTTGGACGTGGTCCCGCAAAGTTTGCGCGTAGAATCGGCCCATTCGCTCCATCAAGTCCATGAAGGGCCTCAGTTCCGCCAACTCTTCCGGCGAAACGGTGGGGCAGTTGATGGAGTGCCTGGGCACGTCTCCACGGAGAGCTACGATGACCTGTTCGGCGATATCCAATGCGATGTTCTCTTGCGCCTCTTTGGTCGATGCTCCCAGGTGAGGAGTGGTGATGATGTTCTCGACTTGAAACAGGGCCGGGTTCCCGGGGGGCTCCTCGCTGAAGACATCCAGCGCCGCCCCCGCCAGCCTTCCGGAAGACACGGCCTCCAGGAGGGCAGATTCATCCACGATGCCTCCCCTGGCACAATTGACGATATATGCGGTCGGCTTCATCAGTTCGATGGACTTTCGGTCGATCATGGACTTGGTCAGGTTGGTCTTTGGCACGTGAATGGAGATGAAGTCGGATCTTTTCAACAGATCTTCCAAGGAAACCAGCTCCACACCCGATCGGCGGGCGTGATCGACAGCTACGAAGGGATCATAGGCAACGGTCTCCATCTCAAGGCCCTGCGCTCTCCTGGCCACGGCGGTGCCGATCCTTCCCAGGCCGATCAGACCCAGGACCTTCCCTCGCAGCTCAACTCCGAGGTAGCGCTTTTGCTCCCACTTTCCCTCGTGAAGCGATAGGTGTCCCTGTGGGATATGACGGGCCAGAGAAAGCATCAAGCCGATGGTATGTTCCGCCACCGCGATGCTGTTGGAGGTGGGTGCGTTCACCACCAATATCCCTTTCCGGGTCGCGGCGTCCAGCGCGATGTTGTCCACGCCGGTTCCCGCTCTACCGATGATCTTGAGGTTCCGGGCGGCGTCGATGACCTCTTCCGTCACCCGGGTTCCGCTGCGCACTACGAGCCCGTCGTAATCCCCGACCATGGTCAGCAACTCTTGGGGGCTCAGGCCGTAGCGCTCATCCACCTCGGCTTTTTCGGATAGAAGCTTGATCCCTTCGGGAGACAGCGGCTCGGTGACCAAGATCTTCATAGCAGCTCTCCTGTTGCTCGCACCAAATCGTCCACATCTTCTTGACTGACGTACCCCAGGTGTCCGATTCTGAAGATGTGGCCTTTGAGATCTCCCTGTCCCCCCGCCAAGACGATGTCCTTCTCCTCACGCAGTTGGGATAGAAGGTGGGCGATATCTCGCACCCTCTCGCCTCCGCGTACCGCCGTCACCGTGTTGGAAGCATGCGATTCAGGAGCCAAGATCTCGAGGCCGAGTGTCCTGATCCCGTCCCGGCAGCGCTTCGCCACTTGCCTGTGGCGAGCGGCGATGCGGTCTAAGCCCTCTTCCTGCATGAGCGCCAAGGATGCATACAAGCCGTACAAAGTCGACACGGCCGGAGTGAAAGGCGTCTGACCTAGCTCAGCGTATCGCTCGGCAGCGGCAAGATCCCAGTAGAAACGAGACATCCGAGCCTGCCTATTGGCATGCCAGGCTCGTTGGCTGACTCCTATCATCGACAGGCCCGGTGGAGCCATCCATGCTTTCTGAGATCCGGCGACCACGACATCGCACCCCCAGGCATCCATCTCGAAAGGGATCGCACCCAGGGAGCTTATGGCATCCACTATCAGCAAGGGGCCTTCGCCAGCGCCGCCTCTTAACTCCTCCATAACACGAGCGATGGCTTCCAAGTCGTTGGTCACGCCGGTCGATGTCTCGTTATGGGTGATGAGGACAGCTCGGACATCGGGAATCCTGCTCAGTTCGTGGGCGATGGCTTCGGGACGGGCCGGCTGGCCCCAGGGGGTCTCCAGGCGGGTAATGTTCGCCCCGTGAGCCTCTGCGATGTCGGCGAAACGGCTGCCGAAGATCCCGATGATCACTGCTAAGACTCGGTCCCCCGGCGAGAGGAAGTTGACCAAGGCAGCTTCCAAGCCTCCGGTGCCGGATGCGGTGACGATCAGAACGTCCTCCTCCGTTCGGAAGAAGGATTTCAGGTAGGCGGTGACCTCCCGAAACAACCGGGTGAACTCGGGGCCTCGGTGATCGATCATCTGCTGTCCCAAGGCTTTCAGCACTTCTGGCGGCAAGGGCGTCGGTCCCGGCACTCTTAAATTCACGGCGGCCTCTCGATATCGAAGTCTTGGGTATCATTTGAGGGATGGAGCCGGGATATCCCGGCTCCATCCCCATAGGTGACTATCAGCCGGGGATCTCAGGCAGTTCCTTCAGAGCTTCCTCGACCAACTCCTCGGGATACTCGTAATCTTTCAACTTGCCGTCCGCATAGGCGTCGTAAGCAGCCATGTCGAAGTGGCCGTGCCCGCTGAAGTTGAACGCGATCGTCTCGGACTTGCCGGCTTCCTTGCAGCGCAGGGCCTCGTCGATGGCCGCCCTGATGGCGTGAGCGGTCTCCGGCGCAGGGATGGTCCCCTCGGTGCGCGCGAAGAGCTTAGCCGCCTCGAACACCGGGTTCTGATGATAGGCCACCGCCTCGATGAACTTGTTGTCATACAGCAAGGACACCAAGGGGGCCATGCCGTGGTAGCGAAGGCCGCCCGAGTGGATTCGGGGCGGGACGAAGCTATGGCCCAGGGTATGCATCTTGGCGATGGGGGCTGTGCCGGCGGTGTCGCCGTAGTCGTAGGCGTAGGGTCCCTTGGTCATGGTGGGGCAGGCGGTTGGCTCCACGGCTACGAATCGGGTCTTTTTGCCCTCGGTGAAATTATAATGCAGGAAGGGGAAAGCGAAGCCTGAGAAGTTGCTTCCTCCGCCCACGCACCCGATGACCACGTCAGGATAGTCTCCAGCCATCTCGAACTGTCGGAGGGCCTCCTCACCGATGATGGTCTGGTGGATGAGAACGAAATCCACCACGCTGCCCAGCGAGTACTTGGTGTTCTCGTCTCTGATCGCCACCTCCACCGCTTCGCTGATGGCTATGCCCAGCGATCCGGCGGAATCGGGATCCTTGGCCAGTATCGCCTTCCCGGCTTCGGTCTCCTCGCTGGGGCTGGGAGTGACGTCGGCGCCCCAGACCTGCATCATGGAGCGACGATAGGGCTTCTGCTCGTAGCTCACCTTGACCATGAACACTTTGCACTCCATGTCGAACATGTTACAAGCCATGGCAAGTGCCGAGCCCCACTGTCCTGCCCCGGTCTCGGTGCTGATACGACGCACGCCTTCCTTCTTGGCATAGAAAGCCTGGGCTACTGCCGTGTTGGGCTTGTGGCTGCCCGGAGGACTCACCGATTCGTCCTTGTAATAGATCTTGGCAGGTGTATCCAGCGCTTTCTCCAGGCGCCGCGCGCGCACCAGGGGAGTCGGCCTCCAGACTCGGTAGATCTCCTGAAGTTCCTCTGGGATGGGAATGTAGCGCTCCTTGCTCACCACCTGCATGATCACTTCCATGGGGAACAGGGCCGCCAGGAAGTCCGGCGTGGCGGGCTCCTTGGTCATGGGATTCAGAAGGGGCGGAATGGGAACCGTAAGGTCGACCCCGATGTTGTACCATGACGTGGGCATCTCGTTTTCAGACAGGAAGTACTTATTCTGCTCCATCTCTCTTTATCTCCTTTCTTTTGTCATTTTCTCGCCTCCGTAGTCGAGAGGCGGACTGGCAAACGCGCCCGGGTCGGCCGGACCCGGAACTCATCTCCTTGAGATGAACGGAGCACCTCACCGATCGATGCAGATCGCACTCGATGCTCTCCAATTCCATTGACCGTTTCCCCCTTTCTCCGTTCTTCACAGGTGCTGGTTTCCCGAGAGCTGTCGTCCAACAGTGACTCGGTCTCTGTAGAGACTGCGCCCCGCACGCCCACTTGCGAAAACAAAGAACCCCGTCCACAGGGACGGGGTTCAAAGCTCCGCGGTGCCACCCTACTTCGATCCGCGAGAGAGCGGCGCGGATCGCGCTCCTAGTGCAGGTACGGGATGTCGGTGATCACGATCACCCATCCGATACCCTCAGCCTTGATAACGGTGGCGACCTCCGGCAAAGCCTACTGGATGTAAAAACCCCATCGTTCGGTTTGCAGCTCCCAGGCCCATTCATCACCTGCGCCGATATCGGGCTCTCACCTGTCCCCGACTCTCTGAATCTCGCTTCGGTGACTACTTTTCCCGTTCACAGCCTGTTCACTATGGAATTGTTCCCAAGTATACTACAATAGCTGTGCTGATTTGTCAAATCTGCAATCGCCAAGGATGCACGCTCCGTGGTCTTCCTGGTCGCGAGGCAAGGCGCACGGCTCGGCTGTTGCTTCCAAGACGGCAACGGGCCATTGAAGCGGTCCCCGCGGAGTCTACACCAGGAAACAGGAAGTAGCCGCGACACGATGGAACAACGATGGTAAGAGGTGAAACGAGATGATCCAAATCGAGGTGGAGACGACATCGCAAACGGGCTTCGTGGACATAACCGGAAATGTCCAGAGGGCGGTCCGCGAAAGCGGCATCAAGGACGGGGTCTGTTTCGTCTACGTGCCTCACACCACGGCAGCGATGACTATAAACGAGAATGCGGACCCCAACGTCCAGCAGGATCTCCTCATGGCGATCAACAAGCTCATCCCTTTTCGGGATAACTATAGCCACATCGAGGGGAACTCTGCCGCCCACATCAAGTCCAGCCTGGTCGGTCCCACCATTTCCGTGTTGGTGGAAGGGGGACGCCTGCTGTTGGGCACCTGGCAGGGCATCTTCTTCTGCGAGTTCGACGGCCCTCGGAATCGTCGCGTCTGGGTGAAAATCCTTCCCAGCTAGGGCTGAGGAACGAGCGCGATGTCCTGGAAAAGGATGCTCAGGCAGCGTTCATCGGTGGAAGCTTCCAGCGCACTGGGTTTGGCGCAACCCTCAGGCACCGCGAGAAGGATCTCATGCCAAGAGCTACTGTCGATCGCGAGTCCGTCGACCGAGTAGCGTTTCGGCTCCGAGACCAGGAGATTATCCACCAGCAGGCCGTCGAGGTAGATTTCCAGATGACGCGGCTCGTGGAAAGCGAGCGCCGCGAATTCCAACCGATATGAACTTCCTGAGAGCACTCTGACCCAGATCGTACCTTCGTTGGTCATCCACCGGGCTGGACGTCCGCCTGCCTCCTCCAGCGAGTGCCAATTTTCCCCTAGGGAGAGGAGGGGCCTTCGATCGGGTTCGTCGGCGGGGACCAGAAAGGCTGCGATGGCCTCATCCTCGTAGATCGGCTTGCCGAAAAGTTCCTCGAAGAAAGCCCTGATCGTGCTCCGACGAGGCTCCTCCATGAACCGCTTATGAGCCACCGCGTAGCGAACTCCCAGGCCGGCGAGGCGAGCGGGTCGACTTGGGGAGAGGAAGATGTCTCCCCCGGGCGTGGTCAGCTGTTCGTAGAACCGGATCGTGCGTTGAGCCTCGGGGGGGTCCCGGTATATCCTCCCGCTGACGATGGGATGACCGTGGATCATCTGATAGAACATTGCATAGTGGGTGGCATTGCGATGGGCTCCGCGAAGCGGATAATCCAGCACCGCGTAGTGTTCCTTCTCCTTGGCCCACAGCTCGTAGATGGGAGGGATGATCTCCCCTCCTATAGGGAAAGGCCAGAATACGGTGAACTCGAAGAGGATCAGGCCGGACAGCGCCAGGAGGCTGCCCGCACGTAACGCGGAGGATCGCCACCGGTTCAAGATGGTAGCCAGTCCGAAGCTGGCCAGCACCGACAAGGCGAACATGGTAGTCTGATTGAGGCGAGAGGGCGTTCGGCCCCATTCGAGGAAAGGAATGTCCTTGATAAGGGCGTAGGGCATGACGATGAAGCTTTGTTTGTCCTCGACTGTGTATACAACTGGCCCTCCGCCGATTTTCAGCAAGGGCCCCAGAGACAGCAGAGCAGTCACCGACGCCAGGATCACCCAGAACCCTACTTCACTCCTTCGGCGCCAGAAACCCCACGAAGCCAGGAGGAGGGGAATTATGCCCAAGTATACCAGGTTCTCGATCAAGACGGCATCGCTGAAAGCGTTGCCCATCCATGTGGCCAGGGGCTCCATTCTGCCCAATATGGGATGGGATGGAGAAGGCAGGAGGAGAGCAAGAAGGTCGGCCGAGAACTTCACCGTTCCCGCCTTGTGCAGGTAGCCGAGCCCAGTCGAGAGTCGACTGAGGGCGAATGGCAGAAGAAAGGGACTAACGACCAAGAAGCAAGTCAACAAACCCAACGCTATGGCCCGCAGATGGCGCGGGGTCCATACCCGACCCTTGCGCGTCCAGAGCGCGTAGAGCGTCCAGATGGCCAGGAAGGGCACCACGAAATAGGCAACGTGAGTCAGTGAGATGAGAAGGGAAAGGGCCAAGAGCACCCCGAACAGAACCGCATTTTGGAAACCCGGTTTCCAGGTCAGCGCCATAGTCGACCAGGCCAGCAGGGGAAACAAGTAGGAGGTGGAGAGGGGGAGTTGATCTGCTGCGTGGACGGTTCTGGTGGGACAGAAGGCGAAGATCAAACCTCCGATCAGCGATGCCGTCCAGCTTCCGGTCAGCCGGTGGCACAGCCAACACATGGTGATCCCGGTTAAGACGAAGGAGAGCAAGAAGTGAATGTTGTAGGCTGTCACCGGCGACACGAGGCTCAGGAGGGGCAGACTCATGTAGCCCAGATAAGGCTCCGCCGTGAGAAGCGGGTGATAGGCCCCGAAGGGATGGAACAGATAAGTGAGATTGGCAGGGCTGGTTCCCAACTCAATCAGGGATTTCTGAGTCCACCAGATGAGCCACGAGAACTGGAAAGGGTCCCGGGCTTCGTAGCCGGCCAGAGAAGTCGTCAGGCGGAAGGCAACAGGATAGGTCACCAGCAAGGTGATGGCTGAGTAGAACGCGCAGACGCCTATCCAAGTGAGCACACCGCTGCCTGCCCCCAGGGTCCGGAGCTTCATGAACGCGGAGTTGATGACTCTTCTTAGGGG
>SDBS01007408.1_pt1 | contig 10657 bp, 7 predicted proteins | sample 2277091 | NCBI WGS metagenome assembly SDBS01 (sample SAMN10404972, study PRJNA504765) | marine sediment metagenome | isolation source: marine sediment core GS10_PC15, 163 cmbsf | place: Arctic Ocean: Southern Knipovich Ridge | collected 2010 | reverse complement strand
TTTGGCTATGGTGGTTTTGGTGGGGGCTTTGGTGGGTGCTACCTTCTTCCAGCAGAAGGTGTGGGTCTATCCACTGGCCGGCTGGAACTTGCAGCTTGTCCTGCTGATCGCAATGGTGCTGGTATCGCAGTCTGCCATTTTCCAGGCATCGCAGAAAACTTCCGGCGGCACCGCCGGCAGATGGCTAAGTGCGGCTGGTACCTGCGGCGGACTTTTAGTTACTTGCCTGTCGGCTACATTCCCCGGCAGTTTGCGGGTTGTAATTTTCCGGGCGGGGATAATCCTCTGGCTGATCGGCGCAGCGGCCTGGGCCCGGCAGATGGTTACTGCTCACAGAAAACGCAGCCCAAGTTCAGATGGCTCGCAAACTGACGGTTAGCTCTTCTTCGACGCCTTGAACCGCAGGTACTCGTCGATGAAGGACTGGATATCGCCGTCGAGCACCTTATCGGTGTGTGGGTTCTTGAGCCCCGTCCGCTCATCGCGAACCAGTTGATAGGGGTACAGCACATACGAGCGAATTTGGTTGCCGAAGGCGATCTCGCCCTTGTCGCCGTAGACCTTGGCCAGTTCGGCATCTCGCTTGGCTTGCTCTTTCTGGTACAACTTTGCGGCGAGCATCTTGCGGGCTTCGGCGCGGTTTTTGTGCTGAGACCGATCATTTTGGCATTGCACTGCAATGCTGGTTGCCAGGTGAGTCAGCCGGATGGCGCTGGAGGTTTTGTTAACATGCTGGCCGCCGGCGCCGCTGGCGCGATAGGTGTCCTCGCGGACATCCTTATCCCAGTTTATTTCCACTTCGATATCGCTCAGTTCTGGCAGTACGTCTACCGAGGCGAAGCTGGTGTGCCGGCGATTCTGCGAGTCATACGGGCTGATCCTGACGAGGCGATGTACGCCGCGCTCGCATGAAAGATACCCGAAGCTGTGCATGCCCTTGACGTACAAGGTTGACGAACGGATGCCGGCTTCCTCGCCGTCGAGCCGATCAACTTCCTGTGCGGAGTAACCTTCCCGCTCGAAGTATCGCAGGTACATTCGCAGCAGCATCTCAGCCCAGTCGCAGCTTTCGGTTCCGCCTGCGCCGGCATGAATGGAAAAATAGCAGTTGCCAGCATCGTTGGGCCCTGAAAGCAGCGTCATCAGCTCCATACGATCTAGATCGGTCTCGAACTTGGCGGCTTCTTCGGCTGTTTCGATCAGCGTATCTTCGCCGCCATCTTCGACGGCCAGCTCGTGGAGGATCTGCAGGTCTTCAATCCGGCTCGTTAGATCGACCGCCGGCGTAACGATTGCCTTGGTGGACTTAAGTTCGGCTACAACTTCCTGCGCCAGTTCCTGGTTGTTCCAGATGTCGGGCTGGGCCAGTTGAACTTCAAGCTCGCCCATCCGCTGCTGTTTGGCGGGTATGTCAAAGAGAGTCCCGGATAGCGATGATCCGGGCGTGGAGGGCCTCGATTTTATCGTTCAAACCTTCAACTTCCATTTACTTGAGCTCCTATCTCGCTGCATCATAAGTCGACTTGCCCGCGCTGGCAAGCTTGGCGGCAAGGCCAGGGCCTTTTCTTATGCGTCAAAGGCTAGTATAACGTGGATTCATAAGGAGAAAACTTTGGCTGAGAATTTTGCCGATAGATTGCTGGATGCGATTGATATTAAAGGTTCGCCAGTTTGTGTGGGGCTTGACCCCGTCTTTTCGCGGCTGCCTGATGCGATTCGCCAGGACTCTAAGAGCGAGCTTGATGCTATTGACCGGTTTTGTCGCGGCGTGCTTGAAACGATCGCCCCTATCGTCCCGGCCGTGAAGCCGCAGATCGCTTACTTCGAGGTTTACCGTGGTAAGGGCATGGAGCTTTACTTCGACCTCGTCCGCTACGCCAAAAAGTTGGGGCTTGTCGTTATCGGCGACATCAAACGCAGCGATATCGGCTCGACGGCCCAGGCCTACGCGGCCGGCCATCTGGACGGGGCCGACACTCCCGATTGCGTTACACTTAACGGCTACTTCGGCATCGACGGCGTTCAGCCGTTCATCGATATCTGCCGCGACCAGGGCAAGGGGATATTCCTGCTGGTTCGCACGTCCAACCCCTCGGCCGGGCAGGTGCAGGACTTTTCAGACGCCGCAGGTAAGAAGTTCTACGAGCACATGGCCGAGGTCGTAGGTGAAATGGGCTCGGCTGATGGCTTAGTAGGCTCTCGCGGATTTAGCAGCGTTGGCGCGGTTGTCGGAGCTACCTGGCCTGCTGAGGCGGCGAAGCTTCGCAAGATAATGGATCGCCAGATATTCCTCGTTCCCGGTTACGGTGCACAGGGCGGCACGGGCGCCGATTGTAAACCGTCGTTCAATGAAGATGGCGTCGGCGCAATCGTAAACGCCAGCCGATCAGTTCTGTATGCTCACGCTGCCGATGAATATGCGGGTTTGGCCGATTGGCGTCAGGCAGTGGAAGCCGCGGCGAAGGCGATGGCTCTTGACATCTTTCAAGCAGTCAAACCAGGCAGTTGATTTTGCCTCAAGGATAATCTTGCTAGGCATTTTTAAGCAGTGAAACCAGACAAATGAGTAACGATAGAACAAACAAAGTGTGGTTTGCGTTGACGGGTCCTCCGCCGGAGCATGTCGATGTTGGCTCTGGCCGGTACAAAATCGAGCGAGTGTTCAAGCACGATTTTTATGCTGCGACGTGTCTCTACCATTTGGTCGATTCGACCGACGACGATGCCTGCGAAAAGATCGTCGTCAAGTTCGGTCGGCAGACCAGCCTCTTCGGCCTGCCGATGAAATGGTCCGGCGAATTTATGCGCCGTCGCGAGGAAAATGTTTACTCGCGGCTTGAAGGGCTGGAGGGCATTCCTCGCTGGCTGGGCCGGCTTGGCGATACCGGTTATGCAATCGAATATATAGATGCGGTCCCGCTGGATCACTTTGAAAAAGTTCCGGCTGGCTTTTTTGATCGGATTGTCGATTTGATGAAGCAAGTTCACGCTCGCGGCGTGGCCTATAGCGACTCTAACAAGCGATCTAACATCCTGGTCGGCCCTGATGGCGAGGCTTTTCTGATCGATTTCCAGATATCGCTCCTGCTGAGGGAAAACAGCCCCTGGCCGCTGAATCGAATCTCCCGAGCCATCGTCGATTACATCTGCCAGCGGGACATCTACCATCTGCTCAAGCACAAACGCAGGATGGCACCGGATGAGCTTACACCCGAAGAGGATACACTGTCGCGACATCGCGACTTGCTGCATAGAATCCACCGCAAGGTGGCCAAGGGATGGCGATATTTGCGAAGGGGTTTCCTGCGAAAGCGGTTTGAATCCGGACGAATGGTAAGCCCGACGGCCCATTTAGAGGATCACATCCAGCCGGAAAAGGCCACATGGCGAAAGGTCGACCCCAGGCCTGACGATCAAGCCTCCGGCTCTGATGGAAGCGAAAGCGAACGCGACGGGTGAAATTCGGATCAGCCGTTGGCTAGTTCGGCCTGTCTGTTGTAACGGGCGACAAGATCGGTAAGTTCCAGTAACCCGCGGATGGTATGTTTGGGCCTTACTCTGGATCCGACGTGCCGGTCGGTTGGATCCTTCAGTACCGAGATCATTCCCGCCCGGTTGGCTCCCGAGACATCCTGCCGCAGTAGATCACCGACGAAAAGCGTTCTGCCGGGTGTTAACCCTGCCTGAAGGACAGCCTGGGTGAAAATTTCCGGGTGTGGTTTGCGACGGCCGACGTTGCAGGAATATATCCGCGTCTGGAAAAATTCGAGCAGCCCTTCGTCGGCGAGGTGCTTATCGAGAATCTCACCCGGTACGAAGGTGTTTGAGATGATGCCGAGGTTTATTCCATCGGCGAGGAATTTTCGCAACATGTCACCGACGCCATCTTCGACGATGGCCTGTCGCCTCAGCGGTTCGTAGAACATCCCTGCCAATTTTACCAGTTGGCAATTCGTCAGAGACTGCCCCAGCTTATTGCTGGATTCGGTGAGTACATCCAGCGAGTTGAACTCTCGTCTGTTGAATTTGCTTTTGATCACGGCCCAGTTGATAGCCCACGATTGTTTGCGGCGGTAGATGGCCATGGGCGGTAGGGGTTGGCCCAGTTTTTTCAGATAGTCAAAAGCCAGCCTCGCCCCTGCATCGAACAGCAGGTTAATGTTTATTTCGCCGAAGTTGATCAGCGTCTGACCGAGGTCGAAGAAGATGGCTTCAATCTTTTTGCTCATTAGCCCGGCAGGTCTTCCCTATCGTCATAGCCGTTGGGGTTCGCCTCGTGCCACGCCCACGCATGAGCGACGATAGTTTCCAGATCCCGATATAGTGGCTGCCAGCCAAGCTCGGCCGCGGCACGTTGAGAGCTGGCGATAAGTCTGGGCGGGTCGCCTGGCCTGCGGTCGTCTTTGATGGCGGGAATATCGAAGCCGGTTACGCGGCGTGCTGCGTCGATTACTTCTTTGACCGAGAAACCTTCGCCATTGCCGAGGTTGTATACTTTTACTTTGCCGGCTTCGGCTGCGCCGGCGGCGAGGAGGTGGGCCTCGGCGAGGTCGCAAACGTGGATGTAGTCCCTGATGCAGGTTCCGTCGGGCGTGTCGTAATCTTCGCCGAAGATTTTGATAGATTCGCGTTTGCCCATCGGCACTTGCAGTACCAGCGGGATAAGGTGCGTCTCGGGTGCGTGGTCTTCGCCAATTCCTCCGGCGGGGTCGGCGCCTGCTACGTTGAAGTATCGCAGGGAGACCACGCCTAGATTATAAGCTTCGGCATAGGCTCGCAGCATGAACTCGACGCAAAGTTTTGACGCGCCGTAGGGGTTGATCGGGTCCAGCCGGTCGTCTTCTTTTATCGGTACCGTCTCAGGCGTGCCGTAGACTGCGGCCGTTGACGAGAAGACCAGCTTGCCCACGCCGCACTCGCGCATCGCTTCCAGCAGAGTCAGGCCGATGATGGTGTTATTGCGGAAGTACTTATCAGGCTTGACTACGGATTCGCCGGCCTCGATGAACGCCGCCAAGTGAATCACCAGTTCGATCTCATGTTCACGCATCGTTTCGATAAGAGCTTGGCCGTCGCCGACATCGCCGACGATAAGTTCCGTCTCTTCGATAGCGGCCGCGTGACCATTACTCAGGTTATCGAAGACTACGGGCTTATGGCCCGCAGCTTTGAGGGCACGAACTATATGCGAGCCGATAAAACCCGCTCCGCCGGTAAGTAAGACGTTCATGTTTTTCTCCAGTCAGTGTATGCGAGGATTATATGCCCAGAGGCGATAGGTTGCAATTTGCTGGCGCTGCCAAGTGGCCGGTTGCTCACATTTTTTGACGAAGATCGATGAGGGCCGAGGAATATTGACGAGGTGGCGTTCGCTGGGGTATAAATGGCTCTTCAAGTCCGTTTTTATTCGTAATCTGTTATGTGAGGCTGCAAATGAACGCAAGGGAACGCTTCAACGCCATCATGAATTTCGAGCCCGTTGACCGGGGTCTGTTCACGCCGTTCTTCTGGCCGTGGGAAGCGACCGTTGAGAGATGGCGGGGAGAAGGCCTTGGCGAGGGGCACTGGGCTGAACCGTTCGGGTTCGACGTTTCCAACGATCACGCAGCCGAATTTACAATCGTACCGGCAAAGACCTACGTTTTTCCGTTCTATGAGCGGGAGACACTCGAAGAAGAGCCCGGCCGGGCGCTGATACGCGATAAATCCGGCGTGACCAAATATATACGCACTGACGGCCAGACTATGGTGCAGTTCCAGTCCTGGCCCGTTAGCGACCGGGCGAGTTGGGAAGAGTTTAAGCAACGCCTCGACCCGGATACGCCGGGCAGGTTCTCTCCGGACTGGGCCGAGAAGGTCGCCAAGTTCAAAACCCGCGACTACGTAATGGGCATTGGCGACTTGCCGGTGGGGCTGTTCAGTTGCATACGCGAATTCATGGGCGCCGAAAACGCTTTGATGGCCTGTGCGCTCGAGCCGGATTTCGTTCGGTCAATGGCCGAGCATCTGGCGGACTTCTGGCTGAGGTTGTTTACCAAGATCGCCAAGGATGTCGAGATCGACTTTTTTTACATTTGGGAGCTTGTCTGCAACAACAAGGGCCCGATGATTTCGCCCGATATGTTCCGTGATCTGTTCCTGCCGTCTTACAAGAAGCTGATCGGCGGCTGCAAGGAAGCCGGTATCAAGAATATCTGGTACGACGGACAGGGCAACTGCAATGAGATGCTGCCGATTATGATCGAGGCCGGCATTACCGGCACCTTGCCGCTGGAGGTCAACGCCGGGGTCGACATCGTGCAGGTTCGCGAAGCTTATCCGCGTTTGCAGTGTGTCGGCGGAATGGAACGGATGGCACTTGTCCGCGGTAAGGCCGATATCGACGAACAACTGGCACGCGTCGCGCCGCTGGTATCCAAGGGCGGCTATTTACCTGCGATAGATCACCAGGTTTCATCCGACGTGCCGTGGGATAATTTCTGCCACTTCATCGAAGGGCTCAAGCGGATTATCTCCGTGCCGATTAACCCTTAGTTTTGGCGCTTGCCTGGCCGATAAGTTTTAATGACAACTAGTTGATGGCGAGACGCGACGGACGGTTTTTTTAAACCTCCGGTGCTTACTCGTGCGCGCATAGAGATTTTTTTAAACGTCCGATGCTTACTCATGCACGCATAGAGATTTTTTTAAATGTTCCGTGCATACTCGTGCGCATAGAGAGTTGAATGAAAAAAATCTTCGAAAACATACTCCAAAATGCCAACCTAGCCGCCGCCGCCGAGGCACTGGCTCCCGGTGAGCATGTGCGACTGGCTGGGGTTTGGGGTTCTGCCGGGCCGATGGTGGCAGCGGCGATCGGCAAGCTGAAAAATGCTCCTGTGCTTATTGTCGCGGCCCATCTCGACGACGCCGATCAGATCGCAGACGATATCGAAGTTTTCACTTCCAAGCCAGCTCAGCTTTTTCCCGCGTGGGAAGTTGATGTCGGGAGTGACCATGTAAACGATGAGATCGCAGGCGAGCGGCTTAGGGTGTGTAACTTGCTCGATCAGCGCGGGGGCTCAGGCGGGTTGGCCGAGGTTATCGTAGCGCCGGTTATGGCACTGCTTCAGCCGGTACCATCTGCCGAGCAGCTCAATCAGAGCAGGCTTTCGCTTATAAGGGGCGGCGAGCTTGACCTGGAACATCTTGCGGGTTGGCTGGTCGATGCCGGTTTCGAAGCTCTCGATCAGGTGGATCAGCCGGGGCAGTTCGCTCGTCGCGGCGGGATTGTGGACATTTTCCCGATGGGAGTAACCCAGGCCGTGCGGGTGGAGTTCTTCGGCGACGAGATAGATTCGCTCCGGCAGATCGATCTCGATACCCAGCGAAGTTCGGGCGAGATAGACGGCTTTGAGATAACGTCAATCGTCATCGGCCACAGCCTCGATAAGGCCGCAAACACGAACCTGATAAGCTACCTGCCGAAAGAGACCATCATCTGCATGACCGAGCCGGTGGAGGTTACCGATCTTGCTCATGAGCTTTATGATCGGATGGCCCAGATCGCAGCCAGCGACGATACGCCTATTCCGCTCTATGAGCCGACTGAAATATTCAAAGCCGCAGGTGAGTTTGCCCAGTTGGAACTTTACCAGTTCTCGCTCAAAGAAGACGACAAATCGATCTCGCTGGGCATTCGTTCGCTAGAGCGGCTGGCGATAAACACGCGCGAAGCTCTCAAGGAACTGGAGGACCTTGCCGAAGCTGCCGACGTGTGGGTCTTCTGTGAGAATCTCGCCGAGCAGAAGCGGTTCCGTCAACTGCTGGGTAAGTCTAATCCGAAACTGTCTGAGTTGCTCAAATACGGCATCGGCCACGTAAATAGCAGCTTCTACTGGCCTGACCAAAAGCTCGCCGTCGCGGCCCACCACGAAGTTTTTCGCCGCTATGCCAAGGTTCGGCGAGTGCGTCGCATTCGGGCGGGCAGGCCTATCGATACGCTGCTGGATCTACAGTCGGGCGACTATGTCGTCCATGTGACGCACGGCATCGCGCGTTTCGATGGCCTGCGCACGATGGAACGCGACGGCCAGGAGGAGGAGTTCCTCTCGCTGAGGTTTGGGGGCAATGCGATCCTCCACGTCCCGGCCAGTCGGATCGATCTGGTTCAGAAATATGTCGGCGCTCGCGGCAAGAGACCTAGCTTATCGACCCTTGGCGGTACGAGCTGGACGAAGCAGAAAAAGAAAGTCGAACTGGCCGTTAAAGACATGGCCGCCGAGATGCTGCGCGTTCAAGCGATGCGGCAGGCGATGAAGGGTTTGAGCTTCCCGGCCGAGACCGAATGGCAGAGGCAGTTCGCCGATGAGTTTATCTACTCCGAGACACCCGATCAGATCGCGGCGATTCAGCAGGTAGATGAGGATATGAAACTCCCCCGGCCGATGGATCGCCTTCTGTGCGGCGATGTCGGTTACGGCAAGACCGAGCTGGCGATGCGTGCGGCGTTTAAGGTCGCAGAAGCCGGCCAGCAGGTTGCGGTTCTCGTGCCGACGACGGTCCTGGCGGCCCAGCACTACCAGACCTTTACTGAACGTTTCGCCGATTACCCGTTCCAGATTGATCTATTGAGCAGGTTCCGCACGGCGGCCCAGCAGGCTAAAACCGTCAAGCGGCTTGCGCTTGGGCAAGTGGATATTCTTATAGGCACGCACCGGATATTGAGCAAGGACGTGATTTTCGGCGACCTGGGGCTAGCTATCATCGATGAGGAACAGCGGTTCGGCGTCGAGCATAAGGAGCACCTCAAGGCGATGCGGGCGTCGGTAGAGGTCCTAACGATGACGGCTACGCCGATCCCGCGGACGCTGCACCTGGCGCTTTTGGGTTTAAGGGATATCAGCTCGCTTGCAACGCCGCCTCTGGATAGGCGTGCGATTCATACCGAGGTTTGTCATTACGATGACAGGCTCATCAAGCAGGCGATCCTCAGGGAACTCAACCGTGACGGGCAGATCTTTTTCGTTCACAACCGTGTGCACAATATCCAATCGGTGGCCGACCATGTCAAATCGCTGGCGCCAGACGCACGCGTGGAAATCGGTCACGGCCAGATGCCCCAGGGCCAACTCGAAAAGACCATGACGCGCTTCGTAAATGGCGAGATCGATGTGCTGGTCTGCACGACCATTATCGAATCCGGGCTGGATATCCCCTCGGCCAACACGATGATCATTCATGATGCCGATCGCTTCGGATTAGCCGAGCTTCACCAGCTTCGCGGAAGGGTAGGCCGGTATAAGCACAGGGCGTATTGCTATTTGCTGCTGCCAAAGAAGCGACCAGTTTCGCCGACTGCCGCCAGACGGCTGAAGGCTATCGAAGAATTTTCCGACCTTGGCGCTGGTTTCCAGATTGCCATGCGAGACCTGGAGATTCGCGGTGCGGGCAATATCCTCGGCAAGGAGCAATCGGGCCATATCGCAGTCGTCGGCTATGAGATGTACTGCCAACTGCTCGACCGGTCGGTCAGGCAACTTAGCGGCAAGCCCGCCGAAACCCATCATCACGTCCATGTCGATTTGGGTGTGGAGGCTTCTCTTTCCAGGGGTTACATACCTTCGGATCGCCAGCGAATGGAAATTTATCGCCGAATCGCACGTTGCCACTCCAGCGAAGACGTTAAGCAACTGGCCGGTGACCTGGTCGATGCTTTTGGCCCGTTGGATGAGCAAGTTCAGTTGCTGCTTGATCTTACCGAGATCAGATCGCTGGCGGGCTGCCTTGGGGTCGATAGCATAATCCTGGTCAAGCCTGACCTCGTTTTTGGCATTCGGGATTTTACTTTGGCCGATAAATTCCTTAAGGGCGCCGCCGGCAGCGTTCGTTTGCCCGATGCGAAAACGGCCCATTGGCGGCCGCCGCGAGGGTACCTTGAAATGCCGACCATGCTTATTGTTCTGCGAAAGCGTTTGTCAGATGCCGTCGCAGGTTTATAATAGTTACCGGTTCTTTTTTATTGACCCAAATGGGAAAACAAATTTTTTATAAGTTGTTTAAATTTTACGGCACTGTTTCATCTGCCAATATTTGTAAACAGTTCCAATATGGAAGATCGAATGATACATAACCTGATTATTAGTTTGTTGGTCTTGGTTACTCTCGCTGGTTGCAGCATGCCTGGTCTTCGCTGGAACAAGAAAAAAGATGAGCAGATCCCCGTAACTTCGCCGGCTAGTGAGGCAGATGCGGAGATTTCGGCCAGCGAGGCAGGTGACGATTCGGTTTCTTCACCACCGCCCGTTTCGCAAGCACCTGTTGCAAGTGATGGCCAGGATTCGCTTCCGATAGCCGTCGATTCAAAAGTCGTAGCGGCATCTATTCTGCAGGTGAATGGTCAGTTTATTACCGTACGCGACATCGTTACGGGGGCAGAGCAGGCTTTTGACTCTATACCCGCCGAATTGCCCGAACAGGAGTACCGCGGCCTGGCCGAGAAGATTGTACGCGATGAGGTGCGTCGTCAGGTTACCCAGGCGATGGTACTGGCCGAGGCGATTTCTCGTCTAACAGAGCAGCAGGAGGCGTTTGTCGATCAGGAAATGGAAAGAGCTCTCCGGGAGATGGTCGCACAAGCCGGCGGCAGTGAACAGTCGCTGCGTCAGGACATGGAAAC
>SDBS01007407.1_pt1 | contig 10657 bp, 5 predicted proteins | sample 2277091 | NCBI WGS metagenome assembly SDBS01 (sample SAMN10404972, study PRJNA504765) | marine sediment metagenome | isolation source: marine sediment core GS10_PC15, 163 cmbsf | place: Arctic Ocean: Southern Knipovich Ridge | collected 2010 | reverse complement strand
TCACCTGATGCATCTGAAAAATATGCTATGTATTTTCCATCCGGTGACCACTGGGGATATTTTTCATGAACTGAGGTTGTTTGAGTGATATTTCTTGCATCCCCCTTTTCAGCAGGAACAGTCATTATATCCCCCCTGAAATCAAAAACTGCTCGTACTCCTGATGGAGAAATACCTGCACTTCTGATATAATCTCCACCTTTCACATATCTGGCTCGAAGCTCGAGGAGATCGGTGGCGATTCCAACTTTAAGTTTTTCAGTTTCGGACGAAGTTGTATTCAGTGTGTGTAAGTATCCTGCCTGTTCAAATATAATTTTACTATTCCCTGCAGATGCACCGATTATTGGGAAGTCTGTGTAATGCGTATGTTGTTCAACCTTTTTTGAGCTCAGATCGTAGGAGTATAAATTGAATTCATTATTCCGGTCGCTTCTGAAATAAACCTTATTACCTATCCACATAGGTTCTGTATCGTTGCATCCACCTTCCGGCTGAGGAATTTTAACAACTGAATGGTCTTGAAATGAGAAGAGCCAGATGTTAGCTATTGTACCACCCCTGTAATGTTTCCATTGTTGATACCTCCCGGCTATTGGTGTATATGCCATGAATTTACCATCAGGGGAATAGCAAGCCCTGAAGGCATTGGGGATTTCAAGTTTCTCCGGAAAATCTCCCTGGAATGAAACGGTAAAAAGTTGAAAATACCTGTTGGTGAAAACAGATCGCTGGGAGCTGAAAAGTACATTTTCCCCATCCGGTGTAAATCCCAAAACCAAATCGGTTCCTGGATGCCAGGTGAGTCTTTTGGGAATTCCGCCTTCTGAGGAAATTAAAAAAACATCGGTATTGCCATCATATTGGGCACTGAAAGCAATGTATTTGCCATCCTGACTAAACACTGGCCTGGACTCAATCCCTTCATCAATGGTGAGTCTTCTTGGTGAAGTTCCATCAATATTGGCAATCCACAAATCTTCTGCGTATATGAAGGCAATGTAATTGTTGCTGATAGCAGGTTGAGATAACATCCTGGTATCTTCAGTATTGATGGCGAATAGTTTGGGACTTAATACGATAAATAGAAAGATAAATACAGGAATTACTTGTTTTAATATTTTCATAGTAGAATTTATTATAGTTTAATAAGGACGGAAAGTTAATAAATTAATGAGTAATTTCTTTTAATGATAACAGGGAAACAGGTTTACTGAAATAAAGACAGTCTTTTCTGCCATTTTTGCCTAAAAACCCCCTGAAACTCAATTGGATTAATATTTGAGGAATTAATATTGAATTTAATCTCAACATTTATGAACTTAAATAATTTCACAATAAAATCGCAAGAAGCCATACAGCAAGCACAACAAATTGCTATGGGCACTCAAAACCAGAGTATAGAAACTGGTCATATATTAAAAGCCGTGTTGGAAGTTGATGAAAATGTAAGTCCATTTATTTTACAGAAATTAGGTGTGAATGTTAACATCTTTAAACAAGCAATAGATAAAATTGTAGAATCTTACCCAAAAGTTACCGGAGGAAATCAATATTTATCTCAAAACGCAAATAAAACTTTGCAAAAGGCATCTGGCTTACTTAAAGAATTTAAAGATGAATATGTTTCTATTGAACATATTTTACTGGCACTTTTAAGCACAGGAGATAGTATTTCTCAACTAATGAAGGATAATGGTGTAAAAGAAAAAGACATGAAAGCTGCCATTCAGGAATTAAGAAAAGGCAGTAATGTAACTTCTCAAAGTCAGGAAGATCAATATAATGCTTTGAAAAAATATGCCAGAAACTTAAATGAACTGGCTCAAGAAAATAAATTAGATCCTGTGATTGGCAGGGATGATGAAATAAGAAGAGTATTGCAGATCTTATCTCGAAGAACTAAAAATAATCCAATTTTAATTGGTGAGCCGGGTGTAGGTAAAACAGCTATTGCCGAAGGATTAGCTCATAGAATTATTACCGGAGATGTACCTGACAATTTAAAAGACAAAATAATTTTCTCTTTAGATATAGGCTCATTAATTGCCGGGGCAAAATATAAAGGAGAGTTTGAAGAGCGGTTAAAAGCTGTAATAAAAGAAGTAACCAATGCTGAAGGAGATATTGTATTGTTTATTGATGAAATACATACACTGGTTGGTGCAGGTGGAGGAACCGGTGCAATGGATGCCGCTAACATCTTAAAACCAGCTTTAGCAAGAGGAGAACTAAAAGCAATTGGAGCAACCACTCTTAATGAATATCAAAAATATTTTGAGAAAGACAAGGCCCTCGAAAGACGTTTTCAAAAAGTTGTGATTAATGAACCGACTACCGAAGATGCAATTTCAATTTTAAGAGGCATTAAAGAAAAATATGAAAACCACCATAAAGTACAAATTAAAGATTCAGCAATAATTGCAGCAGTAGAACTCTCTCAACGTTATATATCAGATCGGTTTTTACCAGATAAAGCTATCGATTTAATTGATGAAGCGGCTTCTAAATTGCGCATGGAGATTAATTCTAAACCTGAAGTATTAGACGAAGTTGAGCGAAAAATAATGCAACTTGAAATTGAACGTGAAGCAATTAAAAGAGAAAAAGACGATAAAAAATTAAAGAAAATAAAAAAAGAATTAGCTAACCTTCATGAAGAAAAAAACAGCTTAAGTGCTAAATGGCATGCCGAGAAAGATATTATCGAAGGAATTCAAAAAGCGAAAGAAAAAATTGAAAACCTGAAATTCGAAGCTGAACAGGCCGAAAGACTGGGAGACTTTGGAAAAGTTGCTGAAATACGCTACGGAAAAGTTAAGGGAGCAGAAGAAAGTCTGGAAAGTTTTAAATCAGATTTAGCTGAAATTCAAGCTAGTTCCAAAATGATCAAAGAAGAAGTTACTCCTGAAGAAATTGCTGAAGTAATTTCTAAATGGACAGGTATTCCGGTATCAAAAATGATTGAAAGTGAAAGAGAAAAATTACTCAGAATTGAAGAAGAACTTCACAGAAGAGTTATTGGACAAGATGAAGCTATTGTAGCTGTTGCTGATGCTATTAGAAGAAGCAGAGCTGGTTTACAAGATGAAAAAAGACCAATTGGATCTTTTATCTTTTTGGGAACTACCGGAGTTGGTAAAACAGAGTTGGCTAAAGCATTAAGCGAATTTTTATTCAACGATGAAAACTCTATGACAAGAATTGATATGAGCGAATATCAGGAAAAACATTCTGTTTCCAGATTGTTAGGTGCTCCCCCGGGATATGTAGGTTATGATGAAGGCGGACAATTAACAGAAGCAGTTAGAAGAAAACCATATTCTGTAATTCTTTTAGATGAGATTGATAAAGCACATCCTGACGTGTTCAATATTTTATTACAAGTATTGGACGATGGAAGATTGACAGATAATAAAGGAAGGGTAGTGAATTTTAAAAACACCATTATTATTATGACTTCCAATCTTGGTTCTCATTTAATACAAGAAAATTTTAAAGATTTGGAAAATTCAGATCAAGACAATGTAATTGAAAGAACAAAAACAGAAGTATTTAGTTTATTGAAGAAAACCATTCGTCCTGAGTTGTTAAACAGAATTGATGAAATAATTATGTTTACTCCTTTAAATAAAGAGGATATCCACCAAATTGTTAAACTACAATTAAAGGAATTGGCTTCGATGTTAGCCAAAAACAATATTCAATTTGAATTTACTGATGTGGCGGTTGATAAAATTGCTGAGCTTGGTTATAACCCTCAATTTGGTGCAAGACCGGTAAAAAGAGTAATTCAAAAAAATGTTTTAAATAAACTTTCTAAAGAAATCCTTTCTGGTAAGGTAAAAGCAGATTCGAAAATATTACTGGACGAATTTGAAGGCCGGTTTGTTTTCACGAATTCTTAATCAGCGAATAATTCCCCGAGCATTTTGCTGAGCTGGTCAACATCTATACGTTTTGCAATAATGATTTTATTATTATCTAAAAGGTATATGGTTGGCGTAGAGTATATATCATAATAATATCTGAAATAGCTTTGCTGGTGGGGATCCCAGGTATTGATCCAGTCAAATTCATGCTCATTGATATAATCATCCCATTGTTTTCTATCTCCCTGTGTATCAATAGCAAAAACTTCCAGTCCCTTATCATGATATTTTCTATATAATTCAAAGAGTTTTGGAGTCTCTTTCTTACAGAAACCACAATTTGGTTCCCAAAAATATAAAATGATGTATTGTGCGGTTGTCTCGTGAAGAGAAACCCATTCTCCGGTAATGGTTTCCATTTTCAGTTCCCGGGCTTTTGCACCAATTAAATTGGGTTTGGTTTTATTTACCCTGGCCCTGAGTTTTTCCAGGTAAACAGAATCAGCCCAGTGTGCTTCTCCCGATAGGTAGTATGTTTCGGCAACATCCACAAATACCTCATCCATTCCCATGATCTTGCTTTCCAGGAAATTATTCAATACGAAAATTACAACATACTGGAATATTTCGTCATTAATCCTTGCCTTATCAACAGTTGTATGTATTTGTGGAATGATTGAATCGGGGTGCTGGATCAGGATTTTATTAAAATAAGTGCCCAGTCTGTTTTGCAAAATGGGTGAGCGGATGAGTTTTTCATTTGAGAAATTAAGATTATCGAAATAATGATCGCGGTAGAATTTATAATTCAAGCTCATTTTAAGGGAATCCTTATTTGTTTGATCTTCAGGAATATCAAAATCAGGTACTGCTGGAGGAGACATGGCATACACCAAATCACCTATGAAACTGTCTGGAAATTTTTTATGCAGGTCATTCAGATAAATTTCCAGTTTCTTATTGTTTTTATCAATAACAGATCGCAAGCCGGCCAGGGAATCAGATTCGTTTTCAAAATTCTTCATTTTCTCCCTGCTTTCAGAATTACTTTTGTTAATCTGCATAAGAAATCGCTGGTATTCAAGAAATGCGGTGTTTTCCTCTGAACCTGTAAACTCTAATGAGGGAATTAAATCATTCGCATCTGCCGAAATTGAAAACTCCTGATCATCTCCTATGAGAAATTCAAAGAATTTCATGTCGGGAAGAACAAGCAGATACACTCCGCCAGGTATGGGCTCTTCACCGCTTAGCTCTATCTTTCCGTTTTTATCAGCCATGAGGGTGTCATAGATAAATTTCTTATCTCCATAATGATAAGCTATTAACAGGCTGCTGTCTGCCATCCCTTTTAAACTGATCTCAATCTTGTATGATTGCCCTGATAATGATCCTGTAATTATGAATGCTATTAGATAACTGAACCAGAATTTTTGCATATGTATTAAATTAGATTTTGTGTGCCACTATCTGATATTCAGATGTTTTACTTACACAGGCCCTTTAGCTCTGAGACTCCTGACCTTAGCCTTAGCCTTCGCCTCAGCCTTAACCTTAGCCTTGACCTCATCCTTAGCCTCAGCCTTAGCCTTAGCCTCAGCCTTAGCCTTGACCTTAGCCTCAGCCTTAGCCTTCTTCCATAATACTAATTAGGAAAGCACAAATATACTTTGTTAATTTAGAATTTCATATTTAGAATATATACGGAAATTTCAATATTGATGTTATCAATTTTAATACCAAACTATAACAGGGATATTAGGAATTTACTTGTTAATCTTGATAAACAGGCAAAAAATGAAGATCTGTTGTATGAAATATTGGTGGGAGATGATTGCTCGGATACTTCTGTTATTCAGCAGTATGAACAATATGAAAAAAGTGATTCCATTCGCGTATTCCAACATAGAAAGCGCCTGGGCAGATCTGCTAACAGGAATTTTCTTGCCCGGGAAGCAAAATTTGATAAACTCTTGTTTATTGATTCCAATGCGGAAGTAAGGAATCCACACTTTATTAGAAAATATCTTTCTGCCAGAGATCTTTCTCCTGTGCTTGTTGGCGGAACTGCTTATTCAGATAAACCACCTCTCAACCCTGATTACCTTTTACGATGGAAATATGGCAGGATCAGGGAGATGAAATCTGCAGACTTGCGAAATGAAAAACCATACCAATCATTCAGTAGTTTTAATTTTATGATTTCTAAAGAAATTTTCAATAAGATTAAATTTGATGAAAGATTAAAGGAGTACGGACATGAGGATACGCTTTTTGGCTTTCGTCTGAAACAGGATATTTCAAACATTCATCACATTGATAATGCACTGACATACACCGGATTGACCGAAGGAGAAAACTATTTGCATAAGACCCGTAAAAGCCTGGAAAATCTGAAAATTATTCTAAATATCCTGGATGATGACCCGGAATTTATTCAGGAAGTAAAATTACTCAAAACATCCAGACTACTTGGAAAGATTAAGTTTGATATAGTGTTAAAATATTTTTTCCGCTTCAGCAGAAAGAAGCTTGAAAAATATTTGACCTCACATAATCCGGTGATCCTGTTATTTCAATTGTACAAACTGGCTTACTATTGCAGTATTCCTGAATAATTTCGGATTACTCTGTAGAATAACGGGAGCTTGCCCTTTTTAATCTATCACCCTGTCAGGATTACGATATCATCTCATTTTTTCTCAGATATATTTTTGTATTTATCATAGAAATAAGCCGGTATTAATCTTCTGAGTATTATCTTTGCATTTTGAAAAATATATAGCCTTTTATTCTCCAAACTATTCATTGTAAATGAATATTGAACTTATTCTGAAAGAAAAAATAAAAAAAGCCTGTAAAAAGCTGTTTCTACAGGAACCAGATGAGAACCTTATACAGGTTCAGCCTACCCGGAAAGACTTCAGGGGAGATTATACAATAGTTGTTTTTCCATTGCTTAAGATTTCTCGTAAAAATCCTGAAGAGACTGCAAAAGAGCTTGGTATCCAATTAAAAAAGGATTTGCAATTTGTAAGTAGTTTCAATGTGCTTAAGGGATTTCTAAACCTGGAGTTAAACAATGAATTTTGGAGAGAAAGTTTTCAAAAGATGTATGGGCAGGAAAATTTCGGAATTGAATCAATGAGAGAAGAAACGGCCCCATATCTGGTTGAGTTCTCTTCACCAAATACGAATAAGCCACTGCATCTGGGCCATATAAGAAATAATCTTATTGGTTATTCCCTTTCAAAAATTCTTGAAGCAAACGGGCATAAGCTTGTAAAAACCAATATAGTAAATGACAGGGGTATTCATATCTGTAAATCTATGCTTGCTTATAAAGAATGGGGTGAAAATGAAAAACCATCCTCAAAATTAAAGGGGGATAAATTGGTAGGGAATTCTTATGTAAAATTTGAAACTAAATCAAAAAAACAACGAAATACGTTTAAGGATAAATGGGATAATGTTGTCATTCGAAAAGATGCTGATATTCTAAAAAAATATAACAAAGATCATTTAAGCAAATACTTCAAGGAGATAACAATTAAATTGGTAAATAAAGACTTTGAGAATGAACCAGTAAAAGTCTTAAAAGAAATCAGGTCTGAATTGCAAACTGAAATTTTAGACGGAACGATTAAGGGCTATATCATTCACAGAATAACTCGTCAGATATATGCCCTATATATTTATAAGGCTCAAATAATTCTGCAGAAGTGGGAAAAGGAAGATCCTCCTGTTCGCAAACTCTGGAAAGAAATGAACTCATGGGTCTATGAAGGTTTTGACAAGACATATAAAAGACTGGGAGTGGATTTCGATGAGACAGATTATGAGTCTGAAACATATAAAGAAGGAAAAAAACTAGTTGAGAAAGCTCTAAATAAAGGAATATTAGAACAAAAAAAAGATGGTTCAGTATGGGCTGACTTAACTGAAGATGGACTCGATGAAAAATTATTACTAAGAGCTGATGGGACTGCAGTTTATATGACCCAGGATCTGGGCACTGCCTTTTTGCGTTATAAAAAGCACAAATTTATAGAACATATTTATGTTGTTGGTAATGAGCAGAATTATCATTTTCAGGTACTGAAACTTGTATTGAAGAAAATGGCTTATCCATGGTCTGATAAGCTGTATCATTTATCCTATGGCATGGTGGAACTACCGGAGGGGAAGATGAAATCCAGGGAGGGTACTGTGGTAGATGCCGATGATCTTATGGAGAAGATGATACAGACTGCAAAGGAAATGTCTGAAGACCTGGGTAAATTAGATGACTATTCTGAGGATGAGAAAAAAGATATCTACATAACAATTGGCCTGGGGGCACTCAAATATTTTATACTTAAGGTAGATCCAAAAAAGAATATGACCTTTGACCCCCGTGAGTCAATAGATTTTAATGGAAATACAGGTACTTTTATTCAATATACTTATGCCCGGATTCGGTCTGTACTTCGCAAGGCACAAGAACTGGATATTAATTGGGATCTGCCTTCAGGGAAGAGCGTTAATTTTTTACCTAAGGAAAAGGAACTGGTAAAAATACTGCTGAATTATGAAGTTGTAGTAACAGAGGCCGGTGAAAACCTGAGCCCTGCCCTGATTGCCAATTATTGCTATGAACTGGTGAAGGAGTACAATCAGTTTTATCATGATCATTCCATTTTACGTGAGCCGGATTCAGATACCAGGAAATTCCGTTTTCAATTATCAGAAATGACAGGAAGGATAATAAAATCAGGGATGGGACTGCTGGGTATTGAAGTCCCCGAACGAATGTAATTAATTTATATTTTTGCACAGAAAAGAAATTTTAGAAAAGAATGTTTGAAAATTTAAGTGACCGCCTGGATCGTTCTTTCAAATTATTGAAAGGACAGGGAAGAATAACTGAAATCAATATTGCTGAAACGCTTAAAGATATCAGAAGGGCTTTGCTTGATGCTGATGTGAATTATAAAATTGCAAAGTCATTTACCGACAGAGTAAAAGAGATTGCCCTGGGACAAGATGTACTTTCTGCCGTTAAACCCGGACAGATGATGGTGAAGATCGTACACGAAGAGTTGGCCAGTCTTATGGGAGGAGATAGCGTAGATATTAATATAAAAGCAAACCCTGCCGTATTCCTGATAGCCGGACTTCAAGGATCGGGAAAAACCACTTTTGCAGGAAAATTAGCCAGGCTCTTAAAAACGAAAAGAAATAAAAACCCTTTACTTGTAGCATGTGATATATACAGGCCTGCTGCTATTGAGCAATTACAGGTTTTGGGCGAACAATTGTCGGTGCCGGTTTATACAGAGGAGGATAATAAAAATACGGTAAAAATTGCCAAAAATGCTATCAGACATGCCAGGAAAGAGGGTTTTGATGCTGTGATCATTGATACCGCCGGGAGGTTGGCTATTGATGAAGAAATGATGAATGAGATATCTTCCATCAAGAAAGAGGTGAATCCTCATGAAACTTTGTTTGTGGTTGATTCCATGACAGGTCAGGATGCCGTTAATACGGCAAAAGAATTTAATGACCGGCTTGATTTCGAGGGAGTTGTATTGACTAAGCTCGATGGAGATACGCGTGGTGGGGCTGCTTTGTCAATTCGCTCAGTTGTGAATAAGCCTATTAAGTTTATGAGTGCCGGTGAAAAGCTGGATGCCCTCGATGTATTTCATCCAAACCGTATGGCCGACCGGATACTGGGAATGGGAGATGTGGTTTCACTTGTTGAAAAAGCGCAGGAGCAAATTAATGTTGAAGAGGCCAGGAAACTTCAAAAAAAGATTGCCAAAAATCAATTCAATTTTGATGATTTTCTTGCCCAGATTCAACAGATTAAAAAAATGGGGAATATAAAAGACCTGGCATCTATGATACCGGGAATGGGAAAGGCGCTGAGAAATATGGACATGGATGATGATGCCTTTCAGGGGATTGAAGCCATAATCCGGTCTATGACTATGGAAGAACGTTCAAATCCTGTTATATTAAATGGATCCCGGAGAAGAAGGATTGCAAGTGGTAGTGGTACCTCAGTTCAGGAGGTTAATCAACTGATAAAGCAATTTGACGAGACCAGGAAGTTAATGAGAATGATGACTGGCAAAAAAGGGAAGAACATGGCCAGAATGATGGGCAATATGCCGGGGATGGGAAGATAGGGGAAAGGAAGAACATAAATAAAGATAAAAGATAAAAGTAAAAAGATAAAAGGGAGGATAAGAAGAAGAGGTGAGTAAGAAAGGAAAACCTTTCAGGGTACGAAGGACCTGGAAGCGTTGGATTGGGAATGATGAGAGATGAGAGATGAGTGAAGAGGCGAGGGAGCGACTTGGCGATGGAGAGAAAAAACAGATGTGAGATGGCAGGCAAGTAAGCACAGATAGAGAAAGGGGATACTACGTAGTTTTGTGAATTTATAAAATCAAGTTTACTACGTAGTTTTGCGAATAGTTTAAAACAAGTTTTACTACGTAGTATACTACGTAGTTCTATCAAAAATAATTACGCTCATGTATCAATTAATTGATGGGAAAGCCACTGCTGCTGCAATTAAAAACGAAATTGCCGATGAAGTAAAACAATTGGTAAAAGATGGAGGAAAAGTACCCCATCTTGCGGCAATACTTGTTGGGCATGACGGCGCAAGTGAAACTTATGTTGCAAGCAAAGAGAGGTCATGCTCCCAGGTTGGATTTCACTCCACTGTTCTAAGGTTTGAAGATTCCATAACAGAGTCTGAGCTTCTTGAAAAGGTAAATGAGATC
>SDBS01007406.1_pt1 | contig 10657 bp, 11 predicted proteins | sample 2277091 | NCBI WGS metagenome assembly SDBS01 (sample SAMN10404972, study PRJNA504765) | marine sediment metagenome | isolation source: marine sediment core GS10_PC15, 163 cmbsf | place: Arctic Ocean: Southern Knipovich Ridge | collected 2010 | reverse complement strand
TGGGTGCTCTCAAAGTCGAACGCTGCCCGGAGACAGGAATCTGCTCCATCGTCAAAGATGATGGGGAGAAGATCGATCTGCTGCCTGCTGAGGCTTCCCAGCTCAATGAGGCGCACGGTGATGCCGGAGCGATACGCAAGGTCCTTGCTGCTGTCGACCCCGGGTTTGCCGATAGCCTCGATGCCGAGGAGCTTGCCCAACTATCAGCAGAGATGAAGTGATCCGCTGTGAACCCCAGAAACGCGCGGACGGGGTTTATGGTGCGGTGTCCAGAGGACGCCGCACCAGGAGCCTGGGTGCCAGACGAGTTTCTGGACAGCACGGGGTTGACAGTGCCGCCTTATAGGGACACACGCAGAGGATGTCAGCCGTTTCTGCGTAATACCACAAAGACTGCCCTGCAGTATGGGTCATCCCGAGCCATCCCATCGGAAAGAGGAACATGGGAATCAGCCGACGTGACTTCCTCCAGATGCTGTCGAGTGGGGCCATCATGGCGGCACTGCCAACGCCGGTCCGGGCGTTCGAGTCAGAAGTCTTCGACTCGCACTCCGGCTGGCAGAAGGCCCCCTGCCGCTTCTGCGGGGTCGGGTGCGGAGTCCAGCTCCACGTCAAGAACGGACGTATCGCGGCCGTCGTGGGTGATCGCCGCAGTCCTGTCAACAAAGGTCTCCTCTGTATCAAAGGATACAGCCTGCCGGGAATCCTCTACGGTGAGGACCGCCTCACGACACCTCTGATCCGGACGCCGCGCGGGCTCGTCGAGGCGAGTTGGGAAGACGCTCTTGATCTCATTGCCGCCAAGTTCGGCGAGACTCTGGCGGAGCGCGGTCCCGAAGGCATTGCCGTCTACGGCAGCGGACAGTGGACGATCACCGACGGCTATGCCGCCCTCAAGTGGGTCAAGGGCGGCATGGGATCGAACAACCTCGAGGCCAACGCCAGGCTCTGCATGGCCTCGGCCGTCACGGGCCTTATAACGACCTTCGGGGCAGATGGACTGATGGGATGCTACGAGGACTTCGATCTCTGTGACGCGGCCGTCCTCTGGGGCAACAACATGGCGGAGATGCATCCGGTGCTATTCTCGCGGCTCCTTGAGAACAAGCGCCAGCATCCCCACGTGAAAATCGTGGATCTCGGCACCCGCCAGACTCCGACCACGCCGTTCTGCGACCTGTTCGCTGAGTTCCGGCCGCAGTCCGACCTCGCGCTGGCCAACGGCATAGCGCACCTCATCATCAAGAGATGCCAGCACGACGCGGAGTTCATTCGCGACCACGTCGTCTTCAGTGCCGGAGAGCAGGACATCGGCTACGGACTGCAGGATGGCTTCAGGTTCAAGGACCAGGCGCGGGGCGCCACGTTCGAGGAATACGTCGACTTCGTGGCCGACTACACGCCCGAGAATGTCTCGCAGATCAGCGGTCTACCAGTAGAGAAGATCGAGCAGCTTGCCGATATCTACAGCAGCCCTGAGACGAAGGTGGTCTCACTGTGGTGCATGGGGGTGAACCAGCACACCCGCGGCACCTGGATGAACAATCTTATCTACAACCTGCACTTGCTCACGGGGAAGATAGGCAGGCCCGGCTCCACCCCCTTCTCGCTGACCGGTCAGCCGAGCGCCTGTGGCACCGTGCGCGAGGTGGGCACGCTCACACATCGGCTACCGGCCGACATGGTGGTGATGGATGCGCAGCACCGGGCGCTGGCCGGCGAGATCTGGGGGATCCCTGCCTCTCAGATCAACCCCAAGCCGAGTTTTCACACAATGGAGATGTTCCGCGCGCTCGACCGCGGAGTCATTAGAGCGATGTGGATTCAGGTGACGAATCCCTTCGTGAGCCTGCCGAACGTGAACAGATACCGCGAAGGAGCGTTGAAGGAAGATCGCTTCATCGTCGTCTCAGATGTCTACCCCACTCCGACTACCGAGGTGGCTGATGTCGTCCTGCCGTCCGCCATGTGGGTGGAACGAGAAGGGGTCTTCGGCAACTCGGAGCGGCGCACTCAGCAGTGGGAGCGGATCGTGGCCCCCCCCGACGGATGCCTGCCGGATGATTGGCAGATGATCGAGGTTGCGAGGCGCATGGGCTACCAGCACCTCTTCTCCTATGAACGGCAGACGTATGTGAGGGACCTCTACGAGGAGTATCGCCGTTTCACCCTCGGCAGCGGAATGGACCTGGGAAGGTACGGCGACCTGCGTAAGACGCGAGGTCTCCGCTGGCCGGTCGTCGATGGCAAGGAGACACAGCGCCGATATGTCGAGGGATCCGATCCCTATGTCAAGCCCGGTGAGGGTCTCAAGTTCTACAAGAACGAGAAGCATGACGGGAAGGCGGTCATCTGGTTGCGACCATACGAACCAGCGGCCGAGGAGCCGGACGATCAATATCCGTTCTGGCTCTGCACCGGCCGGGTCCTGGAACACTGGCACACCGGCAGCATGACCCGGCGCGTGCCTCAGCTACACCGGGCGCAGCCGGCGGCCTACGTGGAGATCAACCCCGACGACGCGCGCCGGCTGGGCGTCAACGACGGCGATACGGTGCGACTCGCCTCCCGCCGCGGTGAAGTGTCGCTGCCGTGCAAGTTCGACGGCAAGGGGAAGGTTCCGAAGGGAGTTGTGTTCGTCCCCTTCTTCGACGAAGACAGAATCATCAACAAGCTGACGCTCGACGCATACTGCCCGATCTCCGCGCAGCCGGACTACAAGAAATGCGCCGTGAAGGTGGAGCGGGCCTAATGCGATCCATCGCAACGACGATATTTGTGCTCCCTCTCCTGGCCACGGCATCCCTCGCGCTGGGTCCGGCGCAGGTGAAGCCTGCGGTCGATCGACGGGCGAACGCGCGGATATCGGCCTACGCGCCTCCGACTGTACCTCACCAGCTCTTCGGCATCGCTTGCCTCGACTGTCACGCCACCAGCGACCTGGGCGCTCCCATGATGCCCCACCAGGAGATCACGAACTGCAGGCAATGCCACGTCCTCTCGCACGATGTGCCGCTGTTCAGGAGAAACACGTTCCGCCGGATGCCCGAGCCTAAGCCGGCGCTGAAAGCAGCCTACGCGGGCGCGCCGCCGGTTGTCCCCCACCGCGTCTTCATGCGCGAGAAGTGCCTGGCCTGCCACGCGCCCGGCGCGCGGGAAGCGACCGCGAACACCCCGCATCCGGAGCGGATTCATTGCCTGCAATGCCACGTCCCCCAGCGCTGGGACGTGCCCCTGTTCAGGCGCAACACGAATCTGCCGGACACGCGGCCGATGTGGGGAGAAGGCGGGGACCTGCAGCCCGAGTGAGATGGTCCAGATTGCGTGTGTCGTCCGCCCGTGGGACCCCGTGATGTCCAGAAACGCGTCCGCTCGCCAAAGCGCCCTCAAAGCGGCTTCACGGGCGCGCGACACACGCATCCGGGTCAATGAATCGCACCGGATTGTTTACTACATAAGCATACCAATTCACCCCATCCCCGATCGGGTCCTGCGAGATGAACCGGCCAAGCTCCGGCCAGTAAAACCCATGCCCTGAGCGAAGCCGAACGGGGCGCCCCCAACTGCAACAACCCCGAGGGGTCCGGCATGTACCCCCACGCCCCGCCCAACGCGCTCCCCTCTCCCGTATGAGCGCGGGGCCCTGTACGCCCGGCCAGGAATGACGATCAAGACGAGTCAGGGGAGGACGGAGAGCTCAGTATCAGCACCACACAGCCTGCACTGAGCCAGGCTGCGGAAAACAGGAAATAGCCCGGGATGACTGACAGGGTATCGGACACCTTCGAGAACCAGAACGGCAACACGATTGCTGCTATCCCGGCAACGCCGCCGGACCACTGACACGCCTTCTTCCAGCGAGAATGCGGGGTCGGATGATCTGTCTCCCGCGCCTCTCCTGGCCACGGGAGACCTATCTCCCGTCTGGAGTGAGAGCGTCGGAGCAGATCATAGACACCGCCGGCCGCGGTGAACCCCACGACGCCGCCACCAGCAAACACCGCAAGGAAAGCTGCCAGCAAGAAAGCCGCCACGAGAGCCTCACCGGCAATCGCCAGCGGGTTCCAGAGCTTGGCCGTCGCGTATGGCAGCCCCATGACGACGAAAAACCAGAAGGCTGCCGACAGCGCATACACGGTCACACACACCAGTAAGCAGAGCAGGATGGCTCGCGCCCTTGGAGCCGAGGAGACGAAGATGCCCGCAGCAGTAGCCGCGAAGGGCGGCAGAGCCAGGAGTACCAATGCCGCCACGCGCGGCTCATCGGCCCCTTCACCAAGGAGATGAGTAAGCCAGTGGTCGACGATCAGCGGGGCCGCGGCGCTGGCCGCTATAATCGGTAGCCTCTGCCAGCGAGATCGAGACGACATCCTATCCCTCCCTCCTTGCCCCGAGCAGAGGGCGCTGCCCCTCCCGGGATGAAGGTGCTGAGCGAAGCTGCTCCCTTCGTCCCCTCCGCCCGAAGGTTATGGCTACTGTGTCCGCGCCACGAACCGCTCGACGAGATCCCTGCTCCGCCTTTGTGCCTCGGCCCACTCCCTACGGCGAATGTTACGGTCCTCGGAGAAGCTCGGATCGCCTTTCTGGAACGTTATCCCCCATCGCTTCACGGGGTGATCTCCGGGATCCTCTGGGTGCACAAGCACATCGGCAAGATTATGCAAACCCCATCCGAGAGTGTCCATTGCTTTGTTCCGCTTGCCCTCGCTCCAGAGGCCCACGGCCTTGTCGAGATACTCCTCAGAGAGATCATCCCCGAAGTGCGGCCACATGCCCAGATTCCAGGCGGCCCATAGAATCTCGTCCGGGCCCTCGGCCCCTGCGTGAAGCGCTTCTCGTGCTGCGTCATTCAGCCCAGTGCCGGCAGATGCACAATCCGCGAGTATCCCGTGGTCCTCCTGCGCCCACAACCCCTCCGGATCCACCCACGTCACCGGATTGTTCCCTACATAAGCATACCAATTCACCCCATCCCCTATCGGGTCCTGCGAGATGAACCGGCCGAGCTCGGGCCAATAGAACCCATGCCCTGAGCGCAGCCGAACGGGTCGCCCCCAGTTGCTGCAGGCCCGAGGGGTCGGTCATGTACCCCCAGGCCGCCCCGTAGCGGTAGGGGTTCACCCTCGCGCCCTCAAACTCGCTCTGATAGCAGCCGAATACATCGATGTCATAGGTGAAGTCCACGTCACGCCCCTGGTCCACCAGCCGCCTCGCCGTGCCCATTCTATCGTGTAGCGGGTACCGGTTGACACTCCCCCAGCGTCGCCCCAGCAGCGGCGCGTCGTAGCTCGGCCCCGCCGTGGTGGTGACCGCAATGGTAGAGCTGCTGTCGTTCTGCATCGAGATCTCCCGCTCGCCAAAGTAGATGTAGCGGGAGCCCAATGACCCATACACGGCTCGCTTGCGCTGTCCCAGGGCATTGTACTCGTAGCTGTCCGTCTGGCTCCCCTCGCCCGACGGATAGGTGACGCTCGTCAGTCGGCTCTCGTCGTCAAAGGACAGCGTCCACGTCCCGAATAGAGTGCCGGAGACCCCCGGTCGTGTTCCCGGCATTGTCATACCCGAAAGTCGCCAGGTCGTTTTCTCCCCCTCGGCACTCCGCTGTTCGCTTCACTCGCCCTCGAATGGGACGCGTTGCACGCAGTGTGTCTCAGCGGCACAAGATCGCATCCGCGCAACGAAGAAGGGTAGGCCTGTTGACGCAATGAGTACGGGGCTCCCGACAAGGACTATGAACCCATAGGCCTCGGGCAACCGCACATGATCAACGAACAGCCAACCGACTGCGACGCCCGCTACTACGCAAGCGATCAGGCAACATGTGGCCCGCGCGGACACTTCTCCGGCGCGGGGAGAGTAGCATGCGCGAGCAGGCAGGATCCCGATCGCGGCCCAACTAATAGCTTCCCATATACTGAACGCTTCCGCGCCCAGTAGAAACGTCCACCTGTCGTCGGCCATCATCCAGAAGAAGGCCGCCAGGACGCCGAGGGCTCCAATCATGCCAAGCAGTACCATGAGAACGCCCCGCCAGAACAGGAGAGGCGGCCGAGAGCGGACGACGCTGATCAAGGCCATAGGAACTGCCGCTACTACCAGCGCAAGCCCGAGCATCTGGGGTGCCGAGCCGAAGATGCTCAACCACAACGGGGTGGACTCGGCATCGGGGATCGCAGCCCCGAGCCGAAGACACAATGCCCCCCATCCGTACGCCCGCATAGGGTCAAGAGCCGATGGCCTATTGAGTGGTCTCATCCAGCGTCCTCCGCAAGCAACACCTTCCGAATCCACCTGAGGTAGCGTCCGGTATGCTCTCGACTGGCCCGCGCTAGCGCCCGGCTATGCCGCGGGTCTTCGAACGGGAAGGCGCGTCCCTTGGTGAGTTTGTTCCCGGTGCTTGTCACTATGTGCTCGCCCTGCGATATCCCTCCGTGGGCGTAGGAGTCCTGGACAGCATGGGCTCCGTACCCAAACCACCGAAGGGCCTCGTCCTGCCGGCCTTGCGCCCAAAGATCCGCCCCATAGTGAGCGGCGGCGCGGGCATAGGCGAGATGATCGCCGAAGTGGGGCTGTCCGCCAGCCGTCCACACGTTGTCGATCTCTTCGGCGGCGGCAGCCATCAACTGCGTCTCATCGTGACTGAAGCCAGCACCACATGCCTGCTGCCGAGTCCAGCGTCGGTGCACCTCTTTCCCCCACAACCCCTCCGGATCCACCCACACCGCCGGATTGTTCCCTACATAAGCATACCAATTCACCCCATCCCCTATGGGGTCCTGTTGGATGAAACGACCAAGCTCGGGCCAGTAGAACCTCGCCCCGCGTTGGAAAAGGCCGCTGCCGGGGGTGTCGGTAATGTAGCGCCAGCCATTTCGAGATCCGAAGCAACGGGTGTGAGCTCCCCTGTGAGGCATGTGAGGAGGCGATGGTATGCTAGCCGCTGACCGTCCGGAGACCAGGAGATTGAGGATAGTGCGTCGGCACGAGCGAGATTCCCGATTCGGCGCTTCCCATCTGCTGACACGAGCGAGAGATCCCCGAAGGAGCGTGATCCGTTCGCGTCGGCGGCGACGAATGCGATCCAGGCTCCATCCGGTGACCACGACAGAGGCGTGTAAGAGTTCACTTCGGTCACCTCGCGCACGGTGGAACCATCAGGCGTGATGGTGCAGATAGTCCATTCGCGCCCGTAGCGCCCCGCCGGTCTGCTCCTTTCAGATGCCTCCACCTTGCTGGCTCGCACAAATGCAATCTCTCCTCCGTCGGGAGCCCAGCTCAGCCCGGAGGGGTCAGCCTTCTCTCCAACGCCGAATTGGGTAAGCTGCCGCCAGCGGCCTGCATCCAGGTCGTGCAGCCAGATATCAACAGCCTTGCTCTGAGGGTCGCCCACCAGCACAGCCAGCAGTTGTCCTTCAGGTGACCAGTCAACACCGAGGTAGATCCCAGGTGGTCCACTCTCTATCGCGTGTGTCTCCCCCGACTTGACCTCCGCTACTACGACGCGACTCCCTTCGCTGGCTCCCATTTCCCTGGAATGGGAGGCGAGGGCGATCTGACTGGCGTCGGGTGACCAGGAAGGTGGTGAGAACTTGAAGCCGGCACGTGCCCGCACCAGCCGCGACGCCGGACCTGGAGGATGTGTCGAGGCCAGCCACACTTCCGTGCTATGTTCGTTTTTGAACGAGATCCGCCGCCCGTCAGGTGCCAGTGCGGAGCCGGAAGACCCACAGAGGCTTCCCCATCTCTGCTCCCCCTCTAGCGTACCTGTTCTATCCAGCCGTAGGATGTAGCGGTCGGCGAGCAGGGGAGACACGTGCTGCTCCAGCAGGCCGGCCAGGAGCAGCAGAGGGACGATGGCCAGGAGTGATACGCAGGACCATTTCAATAGCTGTTTGAAGCTGCCGAAGCGGGAGAGCCCTTGGAGCGGCCACAGCCAGACAAGCCCAAGGCGGATTCCGAGTGCCCAAGCCAGCAGCATCGCCAGCAACTCCGGCACCCCGTGCGGCAGCAGTAATCCGACGGCGACGTGCCAGGGGGCCGCGCCGGTCGCCTCGGCGGCCAACTCGGCCACAGTCCAGACCGCGTAAGCCGCGGTGAGCGCCGTCCCGTAAGCTGATCTCATGGCGAGCAGGCCGAGGGAGACGCTGCCCAGCAGGAGACTCCTCCCCGCCACTCTCAGGTTGTGCAGCAGGTACCCGAGCCAGGCGAACTGACCGAATGGCTCCAGGCTTGGGGGCGAGCCCTGCTTGGCCTCCTGAGCAGCAGCCGCTCGTTCACTCACCATGATGTGGTAGTCCGGCCTGGCCGTAGTCCCTTTGGAGTGCCCTACGATGGCGCCGGCAGCACAGACGGCAATCGCCAGCACTGCCCCTGCTCGTAGAACCCCCACCCAGTGACGACGACCAAGCGCCGGAACGTGCCCTGAAGAAACTGGATTGGATTCCTGTTGCGGTGTCATTCGTCTTCCTGGAGTCTCACTTATCATCCTCATCCAAACAGCGCTGCGCCGCGCGGCCCCATCGCTCCTGTTCGGGGCCAAAGTGCTTGGGGTAATCAGTGGTGGCGTCCGCCGTCAATGCTTGCTCGTACCAGAAGCTCGTTATCTGGTGATCCAGTATGATGTTGCCGGCCGTCACCCCGCCACGCTCGAGAAGAGTCCCGTAGTCGTCAGACGGCACTGGCATCGTCGCCTCCGTACCCGTCCACAAGGCCCTGGCTGCTTCTCCGATTGCCTCTTTGGCACGATTCAGGGCCGCCTTGGCTTCGTCGGGGTGCTTCCACGCCCAAACTGCTGCGCCCCCTACAACAACCACTCCGGCGGCGATGGCAACCACCGGCACTTCCCCCTCCGGATCCACCCACATCACCGGATTGTTTCCTACATAAGCATACCAATTCACCCCATCCCCAATCGGGTCCTGTTGGATGAACCGGCCAAGCTCGGGCCAATAGAAGCGCGCTCCGAGTTGCTGTAGGCCGGAGGGGTCGGTCATGTACCCCCAGGCCGCGCCCCTTCGGCGTCCCTCAGGATAGACTCAGCGGTAGGGGTTACTCTCCTTGGGATCAGTCGTCCTCCGTATCGTCGTAGATCTCCAGGTCACCCTCGCTAATCTCTGCTAGGAGGGACTTCACGAAGTCCCAGCAGTCCGAGGCCGCCTTGCCAGAGAACCAACAGCCGTCGTAGGAGATCATCCCAAGCTTCCTGTCTGGGTTCATGGTGCTCTCAAGTAGATCGACATGATCACTGATTCCATGGCGACGGGGCCACGTCGCCTGAATGCTGGTGGCGACATCCCCCAGCGATCGTGTGTCCACCACGAGCCCCCAACATAGCTGCTCTTCCCACCAATGCCGCCCAATCAAGTCGCAACCCCACTCTCTGTCAGGGGGTCGCCACAGCACAATGTCCCGGCCGGCACCGAAGCGCTTCACGTCAGCAGCATTGTCTTTCCCGAGACGCACAGTGGCTCCATCATGGAAACCGTCCAGAGGAGGACTGCCCGCTGTGCGCCCGTCAATCGAGAATGCCGCGATGTATACATGCTGTTTGACCGCCTCGGCCACCTGGTAGGCAAGCCCGACCACAGAAGGAATGTCCTCCGGTGCTAAGCGGTTAATGGCGAAAAGATTCGGCTCGATGATATCAACGGGTGGCATTCACTCTCTTCCCCTGTGTGATTACCTCCCTCTACTTGCCCCTTGCAAACCATTTCCATGGCTTGTACCAATTGTACCTGTTGACTATCGCATGCACGTTGCCGGGAAGGTTCAGGTGGGGTACTCTCACGCCGTCCTGGTGGAGGCGCCCCGCAACCTTCCGCGGCACTCCGGTCTGCCGGATGATGTTTGGTGGAAGTCGATGTCTGCCGGCCGCCGACGCGCCGATGGCGACAAGCATCGCATTTCTCGTGACCCCACCCATCGACAGGCTTGCATTGAGGAAGGGGTCGTTCCGGTCGTAGTGGCCTTTGAAGGGGTCGGCGCCCGGAATGAACCCATCAGCAAATGCTGCCAAGCCCTGCTTCGCGGCACACGGCGAGCTACCGTCTCCATGCACCATGTTGTGCAGTGTGCTTGCGGTCTCATGCAACCCCTCCGGATCCACCCACGTCACCGGATTGTTCCCTACATAAGCATACCAATTCACCCCATCCCCTATGGGGTCCTGCGAGATGAACCGGCCGATCTCGGGCCAATAAAACCCATGCCCTGAGCGCAGCCGAACGGGTCGCCCCGAGTTGCTGCAGGCCGGAGGGGTCATTGAGATAGCCCCACGCGCCGCCGTACTGATACTTCCTGGAGCTGCTGCCGGTTCCCTCCAGGTACTCCCCGAATGCATTTAGCCTCCAGGTGTCGGTGACGGTTCCGCTGTCAGCTACCAGCGTCCGCACCGTCCCCACACCATCGTAGAGCGGATGGCGGCTCTTGTCCGTCGGGAACCACATGTGCAACATCGGAGCGAAGTAGCTGGCCTCGCTCAGCGTGTAGCGGGCCCGCACGTCATCCCCCGCGTCATTGGTCACCTTCACCACTTGGCCCGACCCGCAGGGCGCGGCGCCTCCACGCAGAACTCCACCTTATCATGGACCCGCTGCCCATAGCCATCATCGCCGATGACCTCACCGGTGCCGCCGACACCGCCGCCGCCTTCGCCCGG
>SDBS01007401.1_pt1 | contig 10663 bp, 10 predicted proteins | sample 2277091 | NCBI WGS metagenome assembly SDBS01 (sample SAMN10404972, study PRJNA504765) | marine sediment metagenome | isolation source: marine sediment core GS10_PC15, 163 cmbsf | place: Arctic Ocean: Southern Knipovich Ridge | collected 2010 | reverse complement strand
GTGTAATCGTAGCCCCCCATATTATTGGATACTCGGTAAATGGCCGACCTCTCGAACTGTATCAATTTGGTAACGGAGGACGCAATTTACTGATTATCGCTGGGATCCACGGCGGATATGAATGGAATACCATCGCGCTAGCTGATGAATTGATCGAACACTTGAAGCATAATCCGCAATTGATACCCCCTGATGTTAAATTACACATTCTACGTTCCCTCAATCCAGATGGAGAGGCCCGGGCGCATAATTTTCTGGGAAGGGCGAACGCCAACAACGTAGATCTCAACCGCAATTGGAATGTGAATTGGACCTCAAATCTGCCTCAACTTCGATGCTGGAATCTTGTGCGCCTTTCGGGGGGTCCTTATCCGATATCCGAACCAGAATCCAAAGCGCTGATGCGCTACATACTCGATACCGATATTGAAGCCATAATCAGCTATCACTCTGCTGGATTGGGTATCTTTGCTGGGGGACTTCCAACTACGGAAAAATCACGACAACTCGCCGAGGCGATTGCGGAAGTGAGTACATATCCCTATCCTCCGATCGACATCGGATGTAATTACACCGGCACCTTCATCGATTGGGCTGCGAGGATCGGGATTGCCTCAGTAGACGTTGAACTCTCAAACCATTTCAATACGGATTTCGAGCAAAACCTTAGGATCCTGGAAACTTTTCTGAGTCGGACCCCTGCCCCACAATAAGCTCGCAATCTAAAACGCAGGCCCACATGAAACGACCCCTCAACAATCCGATTATCAAAATCAGTCAATTCGAAAGTGCTCTCAGAAACTCTTCCACCTTCATACGAATGTCGTTCCTTGTTTTTCGGAAAACTTCTTTTACTTGATCTTCATTTCCTACAAAATTGGCTGGATCCTCAAAAGGCCAGTGTATGCGCTTTCCAGGGCCGGGAAAGGTTGGGCAGTGCTTCGCTGCATCGTCACAGACGGTGATCACATAATCAAATTCTTGATCGATGAACTGGGAGACGGATTTTGATTTGAACTCACCCATATCTATCCCTACTTCATTCATAACATCAATCACACTTGGATGTACATAACCGGTTGGATTTGTTCCTGCGCTCAAAGCTACAACCCTGCCAGGCGCCAGAAAATTTACCCATGCTTCCGACATCTGGGAGCGACATGAATTGCCCGTACAGATTACGATAATTCGCATTTTCAATCCGCCCACGGGCAACCGGCGATGTGCTCAGTACGCGTTGCCCATACGCCTAGTTTATGGATGAAACAAAATGTATTCGATTACTTTTTAGACAGCCCCATCTTCCAAGGAAAAAGCCAACATGGGTGATGCCGCCCCCATAACCCCCGCTTGCCATTCATCTTCGCAGAGAGCTTCAGGAATTTCTGGCTTTTTCCCCTAGTCGGCACGATGCATAAAAGTCCTGAACACAAAGGGCATCCCTCAACTCTTAATTAAAAGGGATGCCCTAAGGAAAAAATCAGAGTACTATGCGAATTAGCCTGCTAAAGGCGACTCTCCACTCTTGGCTGGTTGATAGAAGGGATTTGTACCCTGCGAGTGTTCTGTCGCATCAATAACCTCGTGGATTTCAGGCACCTCTTCCTTGATCATGACGTCAATTCCCTGACTCAGAGTGACCTTTGCCATTCCGCAGCCTTGGCATCCGCCGCCAAGAATCACGAAAGCCACTCCATCCTTAACTTCCTTTAAAGAGACGAAGCCCCCATGCATCCCTACGGAGGGGTTTACGCGGGCATCTAAAACCTGCTGAATCTTCATAGAGATAGGATCGTTCCAAAGAGGATTCGGATTATCTATCTTGAAGCCTTCCTGACCATTGCTATCCGCCAGGTCCAATGTTGACCCAGACAGATTAGGAATAGTTTCAGGATCGATCAACACAGTAACACCATCGATATTTATTTCCGAATCATCTGGTTTCTTGTTGTCCAGACCAACAAATCCAAGTTGGTAGAGGAAGCCCTGTGGACCACGGCCACGAATCGCAACTCGAAGGACCAAATCATCTTTTCCCTTCTCGGTCATGATCCCTTTTATCTTCTCTAATGCTTTTGCCGATATCTCAAACATACATCTCTCCGTTGATGCATATAATATGAGGCACTATACCATAATTGTAATCGACCTAAACGTCCAAATTACGCACCTCTCGAGCGTGGGTCTGAATGAAACGCTTTCGAGGCGGAACCTTCGCTCCCATGAGCATATCGAAGGTCCGATCGGCTGCGGCAAGATCCTCAATGGTCACCAAAAGCAGAGTTCTGGTGGATGGATCCATGGTCGTATCCCACAACTGTTCTGGGTTCATTTCACCTAAACCCTTGTATCGTTGTAATCCAACTTTATCATCCCCAACCTTCCATTTTTTCAAAATTTGCTCTCGATCAGCCTCCGTATAAGCATATTCAACCTTCTTCTTATGAGAGAGACGGTAGAGCGGTGGTTGAGCTACAAAAAGATGGCCCTCTTCTATGAGTTCAGGCATATATCGGAAAAAGAATGTCAGAAGCAACGTGCGGATATGGCTGCCATCGACATCGGCATCCGTCATTATGATCACCCTGCCGTAGCGAAGACCTTCCAGGCTGAAATTATCACCAATCGAAGTTCCAAGGGCAGAAATGAGTGCCCTGACTTCATTATTGGAAAGAATCTTATCCAAACGAGCGCGCTCTGTATTGAGGATCTTGCCTCGCAGAGGAAGGATGGCCTGGAAATGCCTGTCACGACCCTGCTTTGCGGACCCACCCGCGGAATCACCCTCTACAATGTAAATTTCACATTTATTTGGATCGCGCTCAGAACAATCTGCCAGTTTGCCTGGCAAGGTCAAACTCTCTAAAGCGCTTTTACGGATAACAAGATCACGTGCCTTGCGGGCAGCATCACGCGCCCTTGCAGAGGTGAGGCACTTCTGCACAATTGCTTTCGCGGCACGCGGGTCCTCCTCAAGAAAACCATTAAAGTCATCACCTAAAGCCTGCTGGACTTGGGTTTGGACCTCCGCATTCATCAATTTAACCTTCGTCTGACTCTCGAATTGTGGGTCTCGATGTTTGATAGAAACGATTGCCGTAAGGCCTTCTCGAGTATCGTCCCCGGAGAAATTTGGATCCCCATCTTTTAGAAAGCCGTTTTTACGAGCGTAATCATTGATCGTCCGGGTTATCGCGGCTCGTAATCCGGTTAGGTGTGTTCCACCATCCACGGTATTGATGGTATTGGCAAAGGAGTAAACTGATTCGGCGAAAGCTGCCGTGTACTGAAGGGCTACCTCTATCCCGGTCCCATTCACTTCTTGATCGACATATACCACTTGGTGAAGAACATCCCTATTTCTATTCAGGTACTTGACAAAGGAGGTGATGCCGCCCTCGAAATAAAAGGTCATCTCGCGACCATCACGCTCGTCCTTGAAGCAAATATTAGTAGCTCTAGTAACGAATGCCATTTCACGAAAGCGTTGTACAAGTGATTCAAATCGGTAATCCAATTCTCCTGTGAAAATTGTTCGATCGAACATGAAGGTGGTTTTTGTACCTGTCTGAGTTTTAGGTGATTTGCCGATGACCTTCAAAGGGGCAACAGGAGCACCGCGTTCATAACGTTGGAAGTGAACCTTCCCGCCTCTCTTGACCTCAACCTCACACCACTCCGATAGGGCATTTACGGCGGATACCCCTACACCGTGCAAACCACCTGATACCTTATAACCATCACCACCGAATTTTGCACCCGCATGCAGCATGGTCATTACAACCTCAAGCGCCGGCTTTTTTTGTTCAGGATGAATGTCTACTGGAATACCGCGACCGTCATCCTCAACAGTTACCGAGCTGTCGGCATGAATGATGATATCGATGTTCTTACTCGTACCCGCCAGCGCTTCATCGATGGAATTATCTACTACCTCGTACACCAAGTGGTGAAGGGCTTTGATATCGGTGCCTCCAACATACATTCCTGGGCGTCGGCGAACTGCCTCCAATCCTTCCAGCACCTGAATATCTTTTGCTGCATAAGTGCTTACGGCCGTCTTTCGTTTTGCCACTATATTTACTCCTTCATAATCAACAGTTGACTTTAGATAGGGTAATTAATTTTGCCCTGACATCTTTTCAGCAACAATCTACTCAATTGTCAATCCCAGTCTGAGAATTTGCCCCTTGAAGCGTGAACAACCATGCTCTGCGATCTTGATAAAATGCGTAACTCCCGGCCAGCAAAGTAGCGCTCACGAATGCATGTCCAAAGATAGCTAACAAGCTGAACCAGCTGTTCTCGTGCGGGAGAATCCAAACTAGATTGGTAAGATACGTCAAGGCATACGCTAATCCGAAATAGCCGACAACCGGGAGAACATTCAACCTCACCAACGTAGCGCTCTCGATCATCGCTCTAATTATCCCAAGCTTATAACGAATGATTCCATGTGGTGTGAAAATGAGATAGATGATGGCCCACAGCATGAAACTGAATCCGAGAAATGCCACCATTAATCCGAATAAGGGCATGATCAGAGAAACCAGAATCGCGATTAAACTAAACCCAAAGATAACAAGGAATGCCATACCAAATACGAGGCTTGCTAGTACAATTGCCCGTATGGATGCTCTCCATTCTTCCAGAACATCCTCTTTTGGTGCCCACTGACGGGCAATCAAGCGATGAAATTGCGCTCCCACTGCTTGACCGATCAACAGCAACACTGCCAACAAGAGTATGATCAAGAACGGATTCGCCACCTGCACCACAGTAGGTTCACCTAAGGGCGTTTCGATGGGTCGCCTCCCTGCCATCAGTGTTGAAATACCCACAGGGAAACTACTTACTACTGAAAAGAGATTTACTCTCCCACCCAACTCGATAAATGAGATTCGAAGTTGCTCTACCATCGCCTCTTCAGCATCGACTGGCGTGATTAAGTATTTTGCCAACTCTTCGAAAACAGATGGTATGGTAAGGTTAGGTCCGAACCAAAGGAACAAATCCAGCAAGACTGATGGAATCAACAAAAGTGGCTGTGCCGCGATTTTGTCGAAGCCAGCCGCAATGGATTGAATTGTGCCAATTGGCCTTGAAGAATTGCCTGAACTTTGTCGTTCCACGTCTTCCAATTTTACCATACAGAGCACTTGCAGACCTATTGTTTCCTGCTGGTAGGAGGGTGTATTCCATGAGAGTCGGCAAATCTCTCACAGAGAAAGAATTCATTCGCACTCACCAAGCAACTTCTGTACGTGCAACTTTTTCAAAGATCCTTCTCTCCCACCAAATTCGCGATTTAACTATCATGACTCCACTGAAAAAAGGTCAATCACAAGAAGAGGATCGGTTTACGTGGGTGTGCGGGCGACGCCCGCACACCCACGTATAACCTTCCACTCGCTATTAGGTAGTTTTTTTCAATGCACTCCTAGCATTTGAAGAATCCAGTGAATCAGAGACAATAGTCATAAATATAAATAGCCTATTTCCAAACAGAGGGCAAATATGGGAACACTGATCATTGAAGGGAATCACCCATTATCAGGTGAGGTTACTCCTTCTGGGAATAAGAATGCCGCCTTGCCAATGCTAGCCGCAGCACTGCTCACAGATGAAGAAATCACCTTGCACAACATTCCAGACATTGGCGATGTAAGAACAATGCGCGACCTATTAAAAAGCTTAGGGGTTCAGATTGAAGTTGTTAATCCACATAGCTGGAAATTGAGGGCTGCCAACGTCCACAACGCTGAATTAGACCCTGTGCTTTGTAAAAAAATTCGTGCATCAATTCTGCTGGCTGGTCCAATGCTGGGTCGTACAGGTGAACTCGAGCTCGCGCCCCCTGGTGGAGATGTAATTGGTCGTCGGCGTATTGACACCCACTTTCTTGCCCTAAAAGAATTCGGGGTAGACGTGGTGTACAGCGAAGGGCAGTTCAAACTCACAGCTGCGGGTCGATTGGTAGGCGCCGATGTTCTTCTGGATGAAGCCAGTGTGACGGCCACGGAAAATGCGATAACTATTGCGGTCACCGCCAGAGGGCTCACAACCATCCGCAACGCCGCCTCTGAGCCTCATGTTCAGGAGTTATGCAATTTTCTAAATGGATTAGGCGCCAAGATTAAAAACATCGGTTCCAATACCTTGCAAATTGAAGGTGTTGACCAATTGCATGGCGGCGAATTCACCATAGGACCGGATTACCTAGAGGTGGTGAGTTTCATCGGCGCTGCAGTTGTGACAGGCGGAAATATCCGCATTCGCAATGCAGATCCAAAACATCTGGACATGGTCAGACTAGTTTTTGGTCGGCTAGGTGTAATTTGGGAAACGGAGGGCGAAGACATTATCGTGCCAGCCGATCAGCCATTGGAAATTGTCCCCGATTTTGGTGGGGCAATTCCACAAATCAATGTAATGCCATGGCCCTCGTTTCCAACAGACTTGATGAGCATTGCCATCGTTGTTGCTACACAATCCACCGGCACGATCCTCTTCCATGATTGGATGTACCCGAGTAGGATGTTTTTCACCGACAAGCTCGTCTCTATGGGCGCCAGAATTACTTTGTGCGATCCACATCGCTGCATCATCGTGGGACCAAACGTGCTTCTTGGGGAAAATCTTGATAGCCCCGACATTCGTGCCGGAATGGCGCTGGTTCTCGCTGCGCTAACTGCCAGGGGCACTTCCAAAATTAGGAACATGGGTCAGATCGACCGGGGCTATGAAAAGATAGACGAGAAATTAAAAATGCTTGGCGCGAAAATTTCACGCATTGAGGATTAATAGAAAAGCTAGGTGCCTCAAGAATGGAGGCTGGGGCGAGGCATGCTGAAGCGCGTTGTCCCGGGCGCAATGGGACCTACAGAAAATGTGTGTTGTGTAGCAGGCCGGGCTCCCACGCCCGGGTTTCGGCGGCGTGTCAGCCCCCTCCTGCTTTACGTTCACCTCCGATCGAGGGCTTTCATGATCCTCTCGATGATCTCATAGGCGAAATTCTGCTGAAAACCTACCAACCCACTCACCAGATAGACTATCCAAACAATCGTAATTTGCCCCCCGGTGCTGGGAAATAATAGCAGGAGCGTCGCCCTTACGATGAGAAACAGAAAGGCGCCCAAAACAATGCCCATAAATGGCGTGGCGATATACCAAACCGCCCAGTTTCGATCGACGTCTTCCTCAAGAATCTTATGAGTTTGTAATCCGACAAGTGCGCTGAATACCCCTCCGAGGCCCCCCCACAACATACTGCTGCCCAAAAGAACAAGGCTACTCACCATCCCTGAAGCTTGGGCTGGCAGAAGGCTAGGTGCGGCAGATGTTAAAGCATCCGGAAGAAAAACGAGGCCAATTATAATGAACATGGCGATAGCAAGTTCAAGCAGGATTAGGCGCGTTCGCACGGATGCAGACCACGCTCGAACTCTCTCGGCCAGGTTTATTCTGTTTTCAACTTCGTTTAAGACTCGTTCGGCTTCATCAAATTGCTCACGATTGCGGATATTCTGATCTCTGGCTGCATTTAATTGATCCTGGAGTAATTTGCGTAAATGTGGGTTATCGATATCGCGCCCGATACGCAACTCCAATTGAGCCGCTCTCTCGCGCAGCCAATTTATCCTGATATCTGAAACCAAGAGACTCTCTGAAGCAGAATTATGTTGCTCATCTCTGGTGCGTAAAAAGGGTGGTAAGCTCTGCTCATTTGATCCCAAGCTTGTTTCCCCGAGGGTCGAATAGCGAGGCTCAGAATCAAAAGTTGAGGGCGGAGGTAGTTCGGGTTCAGTTTTAGGGGGTGGTACTGCCTCCGCATATAAATCTTCAGGGAGAGGTGGACCCACGGCCCTCATACCTCCATCTTCACGTGGTCTCGTGTGAGGGCTACCTTTATTCTTCATGGTCTTAGCGCCTGGATCCTCAGATCGTTCTTCACCAATCGGGTAGATATCGCTCTGATCATCTTGGGAGGTCGGTCCTTTTGAATCCCTTACACTAGAAAAGGGATCCCCTCGCCTTGGGAGGAGCTCATCCTTCCCGCGATCTTCAAGCGAGCCCTCTTCATGATCGACCAACACTCACCTCCTCAGCCAATCTCCGATAATTTTCAGCAGCTTTACTTTCGGGCTTGAAATCAAGAACAGACATTCTGGCAGCAGGAGCCATCGCCAGCGCTTCATCTTCTTCAATCACTGTATCAAACACTCTCTTCGAAAAAACAGACCGGAGCTCTCGTACCACTTCCTGGGAATGACTTGAATCTGGTTGGTAAATGGTTGGTAATAGGCCCAGAAGATTCAAGTTTGGATGAAGGCGGTCATGAACCAACCAAACTGTTTCCAACAACGCCCTGACTCCACGCATTGCAAGATAATGACACTGGACAGGGATTAGAAGTTCATCGGCAGCAACAAGGGCATTGGTTGTTATTAGGCCCAAACTTGGCGGAGTGTCGATCAAAATAAAATCCAGTTGATCACGACCAGGTGCAATTCGATTTCTCAATCGAAAATTACGATCCTGGAATTTTGTAAGCACGTAATCGACAGCAGCCAGATCCACCCCCGCTGGAGCGATCCATAAATTATCACTCAATTTTCGGATAATATTCCGAAGCTGAACATCATCTTTCATTAGAAGGGAGTAAGTCGTCGGACTCAAATGATATGGGTCGAGACCAAACCCGGCCGTAAGCGCAGCTTGTGGGTCAAAGTCGATCAGTAATACCTGATGACCGCACTCCGCCAGTGCTGCGCCTAGATTGATAACCGTCGTAGTCTTACCTACCCCACCTTTTTGATTCGCAACTGCAATGACCCTTCCCACGCCGAGAGTATAGCCCACGCGATCGATGGTGACAATAACCCTGTGCTCCTGTAAAAGAAATCGTTTCTAGGCGGATGAACCTTCCCTATCCTCCCTCTCCCAGCTGAAAACTGCGGATCAGGTCGCCCCGCTCCCACAATTTGAGGTTGTAGCCTGTGTAGAATGGATGAAGATTGACCACCCCCTGGCGGTACGGTATAATCCCTCGGCAATTTGGAGTGCTGTACGCCGATTAAGATTGAAACAACTCTGGCAGCTCCCCAACAAAATCATCCACTCCCAAGACACAATTTTGGGATCGTAGCAATATAGGTAGCGACTATGCCGAAGAGAACATACCAACCAAAAATTCGTCGCCGACTCCGTGTGCATGGATTTCGATCCAGAATGAGCACACGAGGGGGGCGAGCTGTACTGAAACGCCGACGGCAAAAAAGCAGACAACGACTTTCTGTGCGTATGAACGATCACGTTAAAAAGATTAATTGGAAGGCTTAGGCTATTGTGGGAGGGGCAACTCACCTTCCCTAATGTTCCTGGAAGTAATTTGGGTATCGGGGACGTGGTCTGATATGGTTGATGGATCGCAAGTACCGGCTCACTAGCTCGACTGATTTCAAGCGGGTGCGGCGTACGGGAAAGTCTTATGCCCACCCGTTAATTATTCTGGTCGTTTCTCCTAATCAGAAAGAGATTTCTCGATTTGGAATAACAGCCGGACGGACAGTTGGGGGCGCGGTCGTTCGAAACAAAGCGAAACGCCGGATGCGTGAAGTAATTAGAGAACATTTGCCCAGTATTGAACCCGGGTGGGACATCATTTTGATTGCTCGTTCACCAATAGCCGAGGCCAAAATGCCTCAAATTCGAAAATCCATTGCCGGCTTGCTGAGACGAGCGGGCATACTTGGTTAGAGTGATGACGGTACATAGTGAAGATACACATCAACATTCGCAGCCAGCATTGCGAGATGTGCCAATAAGTGTGGCGAATTTCCCTCGCATCATCGCGCTGGCATTGGTGCGACTCTACCAAATGACATTCTCCCGGGTGCTCCCCCAATCCACTTGTCGCTTTTACCCAACCTGTTCTCATTATGGCTACCAATCGATTTTCAAATATGGATTGCTTCGGGGGGGATGGATGGCTTTCAAGCGCATTCTGAAATGCCAACCCTTCCATCCTGGAGGATACGATCCGGTACCTTAGGAGATTCATGACGACACTCACGAAACGTAAGAACAACATACCCAAGTACCTGGGCATTCTCGTATTCGCAATCATTCTCACAAGTTGCTCTGGAGGATTACTTGGCAATTCCAATTGGCCCGGAATTAGCGTCAAGGATGAAACCATTTTCATCTCCCTGGGTCAATATGTCCATGCAGTCGACGTTGATTCTGGAGGCGAAACTTGTCGCTTTCCAAGAGAATCCGATCGAGGGGTCAATTTCTTTGCCCCAGCTCTGGCAGTAGAAGATAACATTGTGATCGTCGGTGATTTCAACGGCATGGTTTATGGTTTCGACAGCTCGAGAAATTGCTCGGAATTATGGCGTAAGGAATTGAGCGAGGATTTCATCATCGGCGGACCGGTCATGTATGATGATATCGTTTTGATCCCCTCTGCGGATGGTAATTTGTACGCCCTTTCATATGACTTGAGTTCAGCCAGCATTGAATGGGTCGCTGAGACAAACGCCGCACTCTGGTCATCACCATTGGTTAGCGATGGTGTCATCTATCAGAGTTCGATGGATCATAACCTTTATGCACTCAATCCAGAAAATGGAAGTGTAATTTGGTCAGAGGATTTGGG
>SDBS01007400.1_pt1 | contig 10664 bp, 11 predicted proteins | sample 2277091 | NCBI WGS metagenome assembly SDBS01 (sample SAMN10404972, study PRJNA504765) | marine sediment metagenome | isolation source: marine sediment core GS10_PC15, 163 cmbsf | place: Arctic Ocean: Southern Knipovich Ridge | collected 2010 | reverse complement strand
CGGCCGGCAGATCCGCATACGGGCTCGTCACCAGCGGCATGGCATAGTTGTGGTCGCGCATGGTGATGGGCATCTTCCACGCCGCCCAGGTTCGCAGGGCCCGCTCGTTCTGGGCCAGGTACTTCCGGGCGTACTCCTGGCCGCGGCTGCGCGGGTTGGGGTGGCCGATCCAGGGCAGGATGTGACGCCCCCGGCGGACCATCTCGACCTGGGAGTCCGGCCCCCAGTTGGGCACGTTCGAGTTGGCAGCCAGCGGCAACTGCCGCCCCGCGGGATCGTTGTTTGCCCTCAGCACCTCAGAGCGGATCGCCGCCGCGATCGCCGGCGCCGGACCGGCCTTGGGGGCCTCGCCCGCCGGCGCGGCTGCGGACAGCAGCATTGTCAACAGGATGGCCATGGCCTGCCTGCTACAGTACGTGGATGTTCTTGTCTCGGCAGATGTCCTTGAGCCGCTTCGGCCAGACGGCCACTGTCACCTCGCCGATGTGCGCCTTGCTGAGCAGGAGCATCTGCGTGCGGGACTGCCCAATGCCGCCGCCGATGCTCAGCGGAATCTCGTTGTTGACGATCGCCTGATGGTACGGCAGCTTGAGGAAGTCGAGTTGGCCGCAGATCTCAAGCTGCTTCTTCAGGCTCTCGGCGTTGACACGGACCCCCATCGAGGTCAGCTCGTGGCGGCGCTTCGTTACCGGGTTCCAGACGAGGATGTCGCCGTTCAGGCCGTGCATCGGCCGCCCGTCCGCCGACGTCGTCTCCGTGGCCCAGTCGTCGTAGTCCGCGGCCCGCATCTCGTGCGGGTAGCCGTCCTCGAGCACCCAGCCGATGCCGTAGATGAAGATCGCCGGATACTCCTGGATGATCGCCGTCTCGCGGGCCTTTCGAGGCAGGTCGGGGTACTTCGCCAGGATCTCCTCGGCGTGGATGAACGTCAGCTCTTCCGGCAGGAGCGGGTACTTGTCCGTCTTCAGTTGCGGGAAGAGCTCGTGGGCGAACGTTTCGGCGCCCTTGATAACCTTCCAGATTTTCTTGACGACGTCCGTGAGGAACTGGAGGTTTCGCTGCTCGGCCGTGATCGCCAGCTCCCAGTCCCACTGGTCAACGTAGCAACTGTGGTCGTGATCGAGGAAGTAGTCCTTTCGCACGGCCCGCATGTCGGTGTTCAGGCCTTCGCCGACCTTCATATCGAACTGCTTGAGGGCCATCCGCTTCCACTTGGTGGCGGCCTGCACGACCTCGGCGTCGACGGGGTTCTTGTCGTGGTCGTTGTAGATGTGGAACCCGATGGGCGTTCGTGAGCCGTCGCGGTCGAGGTAGTCGTTGATGCCGCTTTCGACGTCCACGATCAGCGGCACCGTGACCATCATCAGGTTGAGCTCCTTTGCAAGGTTCTCCTCGATGTAGTTCTTGACCGCGAAGACAGCTTTCTGCGTTTCCTTTGGCGTGAGGAGAGACTCATAATCCCCCGGCAGCTCCTTTGCCAATTCGTCATAATCGCCTATACCGGGTCCAGCCAGGTCTGCCTTCTTATCTGCCATTGTGCAATCTCCAGGTTATCCGCGGCGTAAGATGTTCCCTTCCGGTTCAGATTGGAGGGCCGAAACGGGGATGATACGTGCGGACCTGACCGTCCTCAAGGCATTCTTCACCGGCCGGGCAGCGTGGCTGACACCTCGCAGGTGGTGACCGGCTTCATGGAAGTTTCTGTTTGCCGGCCGTCATCTTTGCAGCAGTTCCTTCGATCTCCAAAGTGTTCCACGACCAGGGAACGATCGGAACTTGGTAGATCTTGACGGTCTTGGCATAGTCGGTTATCAGCGTGGCGCCCGGCACCTGTTGAAGGGCTGCCTGGTAGACCTTGGCGTGGTCTTCAGCCGTAGGCAGGGCCAGGCCCATGCCGGAATGTCCATTGACCATTGCCCTTACCGGCGAGATGGCTTCCACATTGCTGTTTGGATAATCGAAATGCGACTGCGGGCCGAGTTCACAGTACTGGGCCACCTGGCAGCCGCCGGCGAACAACGAGGCCAATGTTACGATTGTGACGCTAACGCCGATTTTAGCCATGTGTCACCTCAAGTAAGAGTTCGTCCCGAAGCGCTACTCGGATTTCTGCTTGGGGATTTCCATCTTGGCAGCCTGTCCTTCTATCGTGTATTTGACCGTGGAGACCGGCAGTGGACCGTACGTCGTATAGGTTGTGTTCTCTTTGAAGTTGATGAGGATATTGGCTCCTTCGGCCTGCCGAAGAGCGTCATTGTATGCTCTCTTCAAGTCCACAGGTCCAAGGGACGGCGAAATGAACCATGCGGTACTGCTCACCTCTGCCCTCACCCGCCCCAGGACGGTCACCTTGCTGTTGGGGTGCGTGAGGCGCGAACTGGGTACGTATCGCCCCATGGTTGTTGAGCAACCTGAAGCCCATGCGCCACCGATCACCAGTAGTACAATGACGGTAATGCGCCTGAAGTGCCTGGAACCCATCTGCCGCCGGTGATGTCGATAATGCATATCCGTAACCCTTTCAAAAGTGCGCCACGGATTATCCCCCTGAGGTCCCGGCCTGTCAATCTGTAGCGTTCACAGATTCTTTCGAGAAAGTCACAAGAATGTCCGGCGCGATTGTGGTTGAGCCGCTGCCGGCGCCGGCCGATTCCATCGAGGCCTTCTGCCGGGATCTGCCTTCGCCTTGAGCGACTGATTGTGATGCACTGTGGGAATCCGGTGGAAAGTTGGTACAATCGTCGCGGTTCCATGAATTTAGGTTCTCATCCCAAAAAGTTGGCGAGGGCAACTTGAGGCCCGTTTACGGGCCTTTGTCCTCCCGATGTACATCGGGAGGTAGGCCAGGGCTTCCAGCCCTGGTATACGTGGAGCGACTACCCTATACTCCTGTAGCCCGCTTCAGCGGGCTTACCCAGATTTGGAGTGCGGCGGCCTGCCGCCGCTTTGACTTGCCGCGAAGCGGCATTAACAGCCAAAGCCGAAGCGTAGCGTAGGTGCCGTGGGTGTGGTCGCGGGCGACCGCACTCCAAAAGAGCTAAAGCCTGGCGGTAAGCCCGCTGAGGCGGGCTAGACTAGGAGGGGTGAGACGACCGCTGCCCCGGCCTAAAAGGCCGGGTCTAGACCCCGACTGCGTCGGGGCAAAGGCCCGTGAACGGGCCTGCTGCCGGAAAGAAGCACCAACTTTTCGGGATGAGAACCTGAATTCATGGCCGCGAAATTAAATGAAAAGGAAAAGATGATGATCGAGAACACAATGACAAATGCGAACGGCCTGTTTGTTGGATCGAGCGCAGCGCGGGTCTTAGCGGCTTTGGCGGCGGTCGTTTTCTCGACGGCATTGGCTCTTGCCGAAGCACCGGACGGAGATGCCGGGACCACGGCTGCGGGACATCCGGCGGAAGGCAAGATCGATCCGTTCATGGGTGAGCCGAAGCTTGAAATGCAGCAGGTCTACAAGGGTGGTCGCTTCCCGAATGTGCTGGTGGCCGTTGATGGTACGGTCCTGGCCCTCTGGAACGGCGTGAAGGTGCGGCGAAGCGAAGACGGCGGCAAGACCTGGGGGGCCGAAATCCTGGTCGGAAAAGGGTTTATGGGCGGTGGCGCAATCGTAAACGAGAAGAACGGGGACGTTCTGGCCTTTGTTGAGAAGGGCCACCCGCTGGCCCCGCTGACCGTTTACCGAAGCAAAGATCACGGTAAGAGCTGGAAGGTTATGAAAGTCGTGATTCGAAAGGACGCAAACGGCAATGTTCCATCAATGCACATGAATGAGGTAGGCATTACGTTGCGGCATGGTAAGCATGCCGGGCGGATAATACGCCCGGCGCGGCATTACGGGGCCGGAAACCAGCGGAGCGAATGGCCCAATCACTATACCACCGCGATTTACAGCGACGACGGCGGCAAGACCTGGGATACCAGCAAACCCTTTGCGGAGACGGGAACCGGCGAAGCTACGCTTGCCGAGCTGTCGGACGGGCGACTCTACTACAATTCCCGCTGCCATTGGAACAAGACCAAGCCACCGAAGAGGCGGCGCTGCGCCTGGAGCGCCGACGGCGGCGCGACCTGGACGGGTTGGCGGATCGTGCAAATCCTGCCCGACGGGCCGCAGAACACCACCTACGGCTGTATGGGCGGATTGACGCGCCTGCCGATCAAGGGCAAAGACATCCTGGTCTACAGTAACTGCGACACCCCCAGTGGGCGTAACCACGGGACGGTGTGGGCCAGTTTCGATGGCGGAAAAACATGGCCGCTGAAGCGGCTGGTCCAGGAAGGCAGCTTTGCGTATTCCTCGCTCAATGCGGGGCGGCCCAAAACGAAGAGTGAGGGCTGGATATATCTCCATTTCGAAAGCGGCGGGTCAAAAGTGGCACGATTCAATCTTAGCTGGGTGTTGAAAGGCAAGAAGACGGGCAACGGCAAAGTCCCGGAGTCACTTACCCGTTACGAGGCCCCGCGGAAAGAGGAACTCGCAAAGATCAGGCAACCCTGACGGAAGTAGACTCCCCCGAGATGAGGTGGATCGGGCTCAGGAAGACTGTCGCGTTCTACATCGACAACGTCAAACTGACGCCGGCCAGGTAATGCCGCCACGGTCCGGCCTGCCCGGTTCATTTCTTCTTCGGCTTTTGGGCCTTCTTCCAGGCTTCGTATTCTTCGAGGACCTTGCGGACCTGCGCGGCTTTGCGCTGCCACGCCTGCGATTTGGCATCATCGCGGGTCGGCACCTGCGAAGCGTTCGGATCTTCCGGCTCTTCGACGTTTCTGAGCGGATAGTCGGTCCATGCGGGCCAATCGTCGGTGCGGAACGGGGCGGCCGGGCCCGCCCGGCTGCCGAAGTTGCCGATCGGGTGCACTCCCCAGGCGTATCGCACGGCCACCGGGTCGTCGACGAGCTTGCTCGATGCGGCGAACTTGCCGCCTTCGATCGACTCGATCCTGGCGGGGTGGAAATGCCGGTCCTTGCCCGCGATGACAAATCCCTTCGGCGCGACGCGTATGCCGAATGGCGAGCTGGGATAGCTGCCCTTGGTAAACGTCAGCTCAATCCGCTTGCCGCTGATCTTCCACGATTCGAGCATGGGGATGTTGTACTTGACTCCGTCGACCTTGTAGACGTCCGCCAGTGCCCAACGGGCAGCCCGCCGGCCGATCGGCTTCTTGTAAGGCGAGTGCATTTGGATATGCCCCAGGTCGTACGTGCACACCAGGCCCGTGTTCTTGTGTTTGAGATGGGCTTTGGTCTGTGCCTCGCGTATCCCGGCCGCCTTGTGCAGCATGGTTTGTTCCGGCTCGTTGGCATCGTCCGGCGGGCCGAAGCTCGTCATCTGGACGATGCAAAACGGAAGGTCCTTATCGTTGAATGCCTTCCGCCAATCGGGAATCAGCGCGGGAAACGTCTTCATGTAGAGGTTTGGGCGACCGCCCGAGCTTACGCAGTTGTTGATGCCCTGATAGAAAATTACGCCCTTGATCGGGAACTTCTGGATCGGCGCAATCAGCGCGTTGAAGCAGCCGCCCGGAAAGCTCTGCCGATAGGTGTAGGTTTTCGGCACGTCCGGCTTGGCCGGAGGCGTGCGGCCGGCGGCTTTGGCCTTGGCGACCTGGCGTTTCCAGCCGCCCAGCTTTCGGGCCAGCGCGGCGTCGTAGTCATAGGACGACACCTGGATGTCAAAATGCTTTATAAGGTTCTTAGCCTCTGGAATCGTCTCGAGCGTGTCGCGGGAGATCCACGTTTCGACAACGCTGCCGCCCCAGGAGTTGTCGATCAGCCCGATCGGCACACCGGTGGCCTCGTGCACGATCCGGGCGAAGTGATACCCGAGGGCCGGGAAGTCGCCGGCGTTCTTTGGGGTGCAAATGCGCCAGACGCCCTTCAGCTCGACGTAGTAGGGGTTGCGCTCTTCGATCGGGAAGTTGTCCAGCGGCGTCGGGCTCGACCTGAGCGGAATAGTCAGGCATCGGATATTCGGGAACTTGGCGCGGGGCATGTCCAGATCGGCCCCGGCAATCCTTCCGGCCCCCGTCTCCATGTTGCTCTGTCCGCTGCAAAGCCAGACGTCGCCGATGACTACGTTCTTGAACACGACGGCCTCGGCCTTGCCCTTGACCTTCAGCTCCTGCGGTTTGCCATTGGCGGCCATGGCCTCGAGCGTCAGCAGCCATTTGCCGTCCTTGGGGACCGTTGTCGTTTTCGTCTGCCCGTTGAACGCGACGGTGATCGAGTCTCCCTTATCACCCCAGCCCCATACGTTCAGGGGTTTCTCGCGTTGGACGACCACGTTATCGCCGAACACTCGGGGCAATTCGAGCTTGGCCTCGGCCGGCGCGGCAAGACCGCACAACATCGCCGCGATAGCCGCAATGCACACAATTCGTTTCATTCGCTTCATTGGAGATTCACCTCATTAGACATTTCCGGTATGACCTTTTCCTCGCACGCCGCGCCGTCGATCTCGGCCTGCGATCTACTGCTCTTGGGCCTCAGCCGGTTCCAGCAATCCAAGGCGCCAAGGTATCCGGCCGTATCCCTTACCGCGCCTGTCCTTGTCCAGCACGCCCTGGAAGAGGAATCGCAGGTTCGCCGGGTCGACCTCCAGCCGCTGGTCGTAGCCGGCGCGGAGCAGCTCGCCGTGGCTGATGGAATCCGTCCATCGCTGCTTGGGGTGGCGGACGTTGGCCATGCTGGCAAAGGTCTTGTCCTTTGTCGCGGCCAGCGGCTTCCACGGGCCCTCCAGCCGGTCGGCGAGATACGCCTTGAAGTACCGCCACCCCCGACCGCCCTGGGCCTCGATGACGGTCAGGTACTTGCCCATCCCCTTCAGCGCGTAGGTGTGGCTGGCCTCGAAGATATCGCCGCGGATGGCAAGTTCCGGCTCGGACCAGCCGTGCGGGAACTTCGCCAGCGTCGTCTCCTCGCGCCACATCCGCCCGTCCAGGGTGGTGAAGAACAGGTGGGCCTTCTTGCAGTCGCAGATGATCCAGAAGTCCAGGCCGGCCTTCTTGCCCGCCGGCTTGGCGCCGAGGGGCGCCAGCTTGCTCCACGAACCCGGGGCCGCGATGTCAGTGGTCGTCGCGAACGCGGCGCCATACTTGGGCTTCCACGATTCGTCGCTCGCCTGGCAGATGAGGTACCATTTCTTCTGCGGCTCGAAGAAGAATACCTGCGGGGCGCAGAAGTACCCGTCGCTGGCTTTGAGGATGTGCCGCTTGGCCGTGCCCGCCTGCTTCCAGTCGGTGAAGGACAGGTACTCGATCAGGTGGCTGCGCTTCTTGCTGCGGTTCGTGGCGAACAGGTGCCATCGCTTGCCATGGAAAACCATGGACGGGTCCTTGACGGAGTGGCAGGGGTCGGTCGGCCGGTCCTCGGGGGCCAGCACCACCTCGCTGATTTGCCAGGCGAATCGGCCGGCCAGCAGGTTCGCCACAGCCTTCGGGGGTTCTTCGCCGGCGGGTTTGGCATCCGGCCCGCTCGGCGCCGCGCATACTCCTATCACGCACACAGCCCCAACCATGGTCGCGAGAGTCCAGCCTGATGCGTGCATGGGAAGTCTCCTTCTGGTCGACTGTCAAAGCCGGCGTCAGCCACAAGCCCGGCACTAGGGTATGCTAGGTGCGATCCTGACGGCCCTCAAGGCATTCTTCGCCAGCCGAACTAAGCCCTCTTCAAAAGGTTGCGCAATACGTACCACAGAATATGGGGGTTCTCCTTCACCCGGCGCATGGAGTAATCAAACCAGGCCTTGCCGAAGGGCAAACATACTCGCACCGTCTCCGTGGCCGATCTGGAGCCGGGGATGGTCATCGACCAGAACGTCTACACGAAGGACCAGCGATACATTGTGATGAAGGGGCAGGTCGTGACGGACACCATTCTGGAACTCCTGCGCGGCTATGCCCGGACCATGGGCATAATAGAACCTATCCGTGTGCTGGGCCCCAGTGCTGGTTATGGCTCAGAGCTCGAGCCTATGCCCACACCATCGCAGCGCCCTGTGGACGGGGCGCAGTCTCGCGGAGTCGCCTGATCGCTTCGCGCCGCAGACTTGTCCCCAGGGGACGACACGAGGGCCCGCCGAACGATATCGAGGAACTGGTCTTTGTCGAAGGGCTTGTGAATCACGGCGATCGGCCCGAGCTTCTTTGCCGTCAGATCCGAGCGAAGAGACTTATCGCCCGTCAGGTAAATCACCGGCGGCCACGGGCCGGTCATCCTCTGCAGGCCCTCCTGGATGCTGAAGCCGTCGCCGAGCGGCATGTGGATGTCCAGTATGAGCAGGTCGGGCGATTCCATCTGCGCCCGTACCAGGCCGCGACAGCCGTCCATCGCCGTAAGCACATCGTAGCCCTCATGGCGCAGCCGCAGGGAGAGCGACTCGAGCAGATTCGCATCATCATCAACGATAAGTATCTTGGGTTCTGCCACGGTCATTTCCCTTCCTATCCGGCCGCCCTCCCGCGGTAGCCTCTGGCTTGGGCCCGGGCCAGCTCCGTTGCCACAAGGCTCAGGAGTTCGTCCGCGTGATAGGGTTTGCCAATGCACTTGATCTCCGGAAAGTCGTCGGCAAACTGCTGGCGGCACTCAGGGTATCCAGTGATGACAATGACGGGCACGTCGCTGACCTGTCGGATCCACTCCACCATGCTGAAGCCGTCCGACATGGGCATGATCACATCCGTTATCACCAGGTCGATCCCGCCTTCATCGAACCGCGCGTAACCATCCTCCCCGCTGCCGGCCGTCACGCACTCGTAGCCCGCGGCGGACAAGCGGACGAAGATCGCCTCCGCCATCTCGTCATCGTCGTCCACGATCAGAATCCTGGCTGCTGCTTCGTTGTTCATCAGATGTCCTCTATGTTGAATTTCCGATAAGATCGGGGTGATCGGATCAGATAGCCTTTATGCTGCAGCGGGTGCAAGGGCCCGCTGAATGGTCTCCAGGAACTCCGCCATCTCGAACGGCTTGTGGATCACGGCGAACACGCCCGGCTTATTCGGAAGCGCGTCCACTCGGGCGGATTTCTCGCCCGTCAGGTAGATTATGGGGACCGTCGGCATGCCGGGTACCTTCGCAAGGCGCTCCTGAACCGTCAGCCCGCTGCCGCATGGCATGTTGATGTCCAGGATGATAATGTCCGGGCCCTTGTTGACCGCCCGCTCCAGGGCCTGGTAGCTATCCACACTTGCTATCACCTCGTAGCCCGCCTCTTTGAACCGCAGGGCGAGAGCCGTCACAAGCTGCCTGTCGTCATCGGCGATAAGAATCCTTTTCTTTTTCATAGTGCTTTCCCTCTCAGGCGGTTTACGGCCCGGGGTTCGTCTGGTCCCTCGCAATGGCACCGATGCGTTCCTCGTCGGCACTGCCCATGGCGGCTTCGATCGCCACGAACAGCTTGCCGCTGTCATAGGGCTTTGCCAGAAAATACTTTGCGCCCGCCGCCATCGCCGCCTGCCGGTCAGTCTCCTGGGCATGTGCTGACAGGAAGACCACCGGGATGTTCCGCACGACCGGATCGGCCTTCAGCCTCCGGTTCACGCCGAACCCATCCATGCCGGGCATGCGGATGTCCAGGAGGATCACATTGGGCATTGCCCGGCGGGCCTCGGCCAGACCCGTGGGCCCGTCTATGGCCGAGACCACATCATAGCCTTTCGCCTCAAGACGCAGCGTCAGCACAGTGACAATCGTCCGGTCGTCGTCAATGACAAGTACTTTGGTAGACACTTTTCTTCCTCCCCTGGAGAAGGTCCAACGTGTCGGTCTCCGCCCGGCTTCTTTCCGCCGGGCAGCGCCAGGTGCCGACCACCTCGATACGAAACTCCGGAACGTGGGCCAGCGCGTCATCGCTTACAACCTTGTCGCGCGCCGCGCGGAGGCGCTTGGCCCAGTCCTTCGGCACGTCGGTCCACCCGACCAGGACCAGCCGGTCACCGTAATCCTCACCGAGAATCAAGTCCATTGGGCGGCACTGGGCTGCCAGAAAACCACGGACTCCTCCCACGGACACCTCCCCCTGCCCCGGTGTAACTTTCAGCACCGACACAGATACATCTTCCTCCTGTTCATCCAGCAGGTCGAAGTAGCTATGAACGATCTCGCGCCAGTCGCATCGCGGCAGGGAGAACCAGAAGATGCTGCCCTTGCCCGGCTCGCTTTCGACCTGAATCTGTCCCAGGTTCAGCTCGGTGAGTTCCTTGGCAATGTGCAGCCCCAGGCCGAGACCCTTCGTGCTGCCGCGGTAGCCGTTGCCTGCCTGTTTGAAACGCCCGAAAATGACGGCCAGGTCCTCCTCCGACATCCCCGGGCCGTTATCGGTAACCCCGATCCGAACCCCGTGGTCGCCCGATTCATCCGCCCACAACACGATGTCGCTGTCCTCGGGCGAGTACTTGATGGCGTTGGTCGCCAGGTTAACCAGCGCCCGCACGGCCTTTTCCCGATCCGCGAACACGTCGCTGATCTCCGGTGTAATATCCCTGGTCAGTTCGATGTTCTTGGCCGCGGCCTTGCTCGTCAGCATCGGCAGGACCGATTCCATGATCTCGGCCGCGGCGGATCGACGGCGGTCCACGCGCAGCGTGCCCGCCTTCAGCCGGCTGCAGTCGAGCAGGTCGTCCACCATCTGCGCGAGGTCGTGAACGCTGTTGTCAAT
>SDBS01007399.1_pt1 | contig 10665 bp, 5 predicted proteins | sample 2277091 | NCBI WGS metagenome assembly SDBS01 (sample SAMN10404972, study PRJNA504765) | marine sediment metagenome | isolation source: marine sediment core GS10_PC15, 163 cmbsf | place: Arctic Ocean: Southern Knipovich Ridge | collected 2010 | reverse complement strand
TTGTTGGGTTCTACAATTTGTTCTTTTCGTCTGCAAGTGTTTGGCTAGGTTGGCAATAGTTTTGTATTCAAAGATTGATTGTACAGGGCAATTGATCTTTAAGTCTTCTGTAATCCGCAATGAAACTTGCATAACATTTAATGAGTGTCCGCCTAGACTAAAAAAGTCATCATATATCCCCACACGCTCTAGCCCAAGAATCTCACACCATATTTTAGCTAATATTTGCTCTTGTTCCGTGCGTGGTGCTACAAATTTATTTCCCAGGTTAATGTTATCTATATTTTGTTTTGGTAGAGCTTTTCTATCTACTTTCCCATTTGTTGTTAATGGGATAGACTCTAATTCTATAAAGTATGAAGGTATCATGTATTTAGGCAATTGTTTGGCTAATGATTCACTCAACCTTTTGGCACTAATCTTATTTTTATTTTCTTTGTTTAACACATAATAAGCTACGATTGTCTTTTGTTTAGAATCATCTCTTACGATGACTACTGATTGACTTATGTTTTTGTGTTTTGTTAGTACAGCTTCTATCTCCCCTAGCTCGATCCTAAACCCTCTTATTTTGACCTGATTATCTATTCTTCCTAGGAACTCTAAATTACCGTCCGGTAACCACCTAACGAGATCGCCGGTTTTATATAGACGAAGATTTTTCTTTTGAGTCTTCTCACTTTCACTAATGAACGGGTTCTTTATGAACTGTTCTTCTGTGAGTTTTGGTCTATTTAGATAGCCTCGAGCCAAACACTCTCCTCCTATGTACAGCTCTCCTGAAATTCCAACTGGTATATGTTGCAATTCATGGTTTAACACATAAACATTAACATTTGAAATAGATTTACCGATAGGTGGCTTATTATTAAGATAAAATTTCTTATTATGTGATAACCGAAACGAGGTTACCACATGGGTTTCTGACGGCCCATAATGATTAATTAAGGTTAAATTATCATTCTTTTTAAGAAATTTGTAAATACTAGGTGTAATTTTCAATGTATCACCAGCAACTATAATCTCAGCAAGGCTAGTAAACCCATTTTTATTGCTATCAATATTTGTTGCCTCATAAGAAAAATATTCCAACAAATTTGGAGGCATGAATATTATATTGATTTTGTGTTTTAAAATATAATTTATAAATTGCGAAATTGACTGTTTCATGTTTGCTGAAATAAGATGTAACTCGTAACCATTTAGCAAAGTGTAGAATATTTCCTGTAGGGACACATCAAAAGTCATATTAGCAAGTTGCGTTATTTTTTGTGTGCGAATTAACTTCCCTAAGGAGATTTGCCATCCGATCAAATTCACTATAGTTCGATGTTCTAAAAGTACCCCTTTGGGCTTTCCTGTAGATCCAGATGTATAGATTGTGTATGCAAGATTATTAAAGTGACTGATGGGGCTTGGATTGGCATTCTTATTTGCTATATTGCTGCACTGACGAGTCTGTTTATAAGTAATTAAACGATTTTCATCAATAAAATTGGATAGGTTTGCCACAGAATGTTCCTGAGTAAGAATAAGCGGAATTTTTGTATCTTGAATGATAAATGCTAAACGATCTTGTGGATATTCAGGATCCAGTGGTACATATGCTCCTCCGGACTTTAGAATCGCTAACATACCTATTATAGTTTCAAGATTTCGCTCTGTGTACAGGCCTATTAATGTGTCTGCTCTTAATTCATGTTTTGTGACTTTGTTGTATTTATACCGAATAAAATGAGCTGATTGGTTTGCTTTCTTGTTGAGTTGACTGTACGTCAGTTGATCCTCTTCAAATACGACTGCCACGTTGTTCGGTGTTTTTTCTACTTGCTCTTCAAAGAGCTGATGAATGGTTTTTTCTTGAAAATGATGTTGTTTTGTTTCATTCCAGGTTTCTATAGTTTGTTCATAACGTTTTTGTGACAGTATTGGTAAATTACCAATTGGTAATAAGGGATTTTTGTGTAAGCCGTCCAATAAATCTATGATCCCAGCTTGCAATGCTTGCATAAACACTTCATTCTGCTGGCTCTGTTTGTAAAATATTTCAACTTTATTATGTTTTGTAAGCAGAATAGAAATCGCATACTCTTCATTATATATTTCATTGATGGCTGAGCAGCTTGAATCATTCTGCAAAAAGAAACATATTTTGTTATTGTTATCTATACGTTTTAAATCATTGTATCGAAAATAAATGTCTTTGTTAAAACACAGTGAATCATTAGCCAAAATAGTATTTAACGAAATAAAAATATCATCGAGTATATTGTGTTTCTGTAACTCAACATGAAATGGGATAGACGTTGAGACCCACATAATTGTGCTTAAATGCGGGTTATGACGCTTTATATCAACAGAGTAACTCTCACCACCATTGATTTTATAGAGGTAGATTAATATTAGGGCTATAATAAGACGATCAATGTTGATTTTCAGGTTTGAGGCAAGCATGCCAACCTTTTTGGCATCAAGTATCACTACGTTAGATACATATGCAGCAGTTTTATCTAGCAACACAGGGAGTTTGTATGGAATATACTGATACAATTGCTTTAGACAAAATTGATCCTGCTTCCTAATGTCTTTTATGTGTCTCAATTCTTTTAGTGATTTATAACTTATATTTAATGACAAGTTATGTTCGTTGACATCAAGAACAGTGTGTGGGTCTAATACATCTCCCTGTAGAGATTTAATTTCAATGATATGAATATCGTAATCTTTTGTTGCCACACTTATTATCGATTGTGTACAGCTTAAAAATCCAGGAGATAAAACAGATTTTTTCTTTGTTATTTCGTATGTGTTTAATAAGTATACTTGCCTTGCAAACATAATTTTGGGTAAAGTAATAGGATTTGGGTATTGCCCAAAAAATAGAGCACGACATAATTGGTCAATTTCCTTAGCTTTAACGTTCCAATTAATGAAACCATAGTTTTTTGGCAGATGCGTTGAAGAATAGTAAGATCTATCAAGTAAATTCTGTTTGGTGCGTTTGATTTGATTGAAGCCAATTTTATAAATTAAACACTTAAAAAGCTCAACGGCAAGTTGAGCACATTTTAAGTTAAGTGATAGAGTTGTCTCATTTTCCTCAATGGGGATGGATGCTTGTTCTAAAATATCTCCCTTATCGATTCCATTATTCACAATATGCCAGGTTATCCCGTGTTCTTGCTCTCCATTAAGAATTGCCCAAGTGGTGCTATTAAGTCCTGCATATTTTGGCAACAAACTATAGTGATAATTCACAACGTGTTTTTTTGCAAGCCGTACAACATTAGAAGGTATTATTCCCTCATTCACAATACTAAATAGATAGTCTAACTTTTGGTCATATTGTTCCAAATACTCTAAGCTTGTGTAATACTTGATGTTTTGTTCTTTTGCCCATTTTATAACATTAATATCTGTACTTATAACACACATGACAATCCATTGTTCAGCAATCAAATATTCTGCGCAATCTATTAAAACATTGGTTGACCCAATGAGGCAACATGTATAAATATTTTTATTCATAGTATCGCTGTATACACCGTGATAGAGTTAAATATATTAGCCTTTTAAAATATGATAGTCGGAAATATTATCTTTCTGAGCTTGCTGTATTAGCTTTTTGCCATAAAAATCTATATACCTAGGTATGACGTAAGCATAGAAATCATGTAATGGAGCTACTGCAAATGTATCATTATACAATTTCTTGTTTGTTACAAGACAGCCTCCCACGCATGCAGGGAACCATTGGCAATGTAAGCATGTTTGACCGCTTTTGCTTGTATTTCTATCAGCTGTCGAAAAGTCCACAGTTTCTCTAATAGATGTAGCGATATCATCATCCGTTATACTAACATTCGCAGTGTTTATTTTCATTGGACAACAGGACAGTTTCCCCTTATGATCAATCACAATATGTTTTGTCCCTATGTGACAACATGCGCGAAATGATGGCACTGAAAACTGTATGTCATTTATCAACAGAGCATCATGAGCTAAATCTAATTTATAGTTTGGTTTTTCTAACTCAACAAAGGCTTGTTCAAAATTATTTATTAATTTTTTAGTGTATTCTTTGTATTCATGCTCCACTGATTTTTTATCAGTCCAAGTAGTACCAGCTTGATTAACCACACCTAATCTAGTTTGCAAACCTTTGCCAAATATCCAAGCTACTAAGTCCTTCAGCGATTCACATGATTGTTTACTAATTGTAGATAATATAAAAGGTCTAATATTATTTTCAAGCAGAGTGTCTATATTTTCGCTGATCACATTCCATGAACCAGTACCCGAATTTTTAAATGTTCTGTATATATCGTGACTCTCAGCACCATAACCATCGAGAGAAATAAATATATATATATTTGGCTGTTTTAAAAAATTAATAACATTGTCGTTAATTAAACTCCCATTCGATAATAGAGCAACATTAATAAATACTTCTGTTTCCGCTAATTCCTTCTGAATAAGGCTATAGAACCTTTTTATGTTATTCATGGCCAAACATGGCTCACCGCCTGCAAACTTTAAATTCAAGACTTTGATTCTTCGTTTTTTTACTGTATTGCCAATTTGGTAAACTAATCTCTCAATAGTATCTTGTTCCATTTTTGAAGAATCTTTTTCTTCAACAAAACAATAATCACAAGAAAAATTACAATCATTTGTTATGTGCAACCAAAGCGTGAGAAATTCCAAGTCATCAGGATGTGGGAAGTCTTCTGCTTCATATTTTATTGGTGTTGGCTTTAGTCTCAAAAAATCATTGTTAATTAGAAAAAGTAGCCATGCTTGAATCTCTTCATTACTAAAGGTGTTTAAAGTTAAGAATCTATCGTATGCAGTAGCAATGAATTCACCTTCATCAAAACAGCAATACAATTGATAAACAACGTCGCTAACTACAACAGGCAATCCAGGAAAGTCCGGATTAAATAAAGCCCAATATTCGTCTAATTGTTTTCTATAAGTTCTGTGGGATGTGTATAGTTTTGTAAGAAAATCATAGTCCATAATATTTATCCTAAGTTGGGATGGGTGTTGGAAGTTTTTGCTTTATTTTTTTTAAACAAAGCATATTGATCATCAGGGTTTATGGTAAGAATTGTATTCAATTTCTCTAATGCACCCTCATAATCATTTAACTTCAACAAAAGATCCGCACTTTTTCTAAGCGCCCATATGTCGGAGGCATTTATCTTTAACAGTATATTGCAATTTGTTAAAGCATCATTAAAACGGTTCAAATTTTCAAGAATTAATATTTTTGTTTGTATTGCATTGGTATCTTCTAAATTTGTATGAAGGTGTTTATCCATTTGAGTAAGTTTTTCTTGTAAAGTTTCTGATGATAAAGAAAAACAAATGCTAGAGGCCAGACTTGGATGGATTGGTATAGGGTAGAATAGTATATTTTGTGATTGACTCTGAAATACTTCACAAAAAACACCAGTTTCCTTTTTAAGATTATTTGTCATATATACAAAACTCCATGTAGAATACAATATAGATTGTTAATTTAAACTGATTGTTGGTAAAATGCAACAATTGTATATCATTACGTTAAGGTGTACATGAATCAATTCAGAATAAGGCAAGGAGGCTTCTATGAGCAATATGGTAATCAATAATTTTAGTATGTTCCCAAGTATACCTCAAGCAGCAGGGGCTTATATCACGGGTTTACTTAGATCAAAGAATATACCAGTTAAGCAGATGGATGTTGGATTAGAACTATGGCGTTATTTTTTAAGTGCGGAGTATTTATCAAACAGGAACTTCAAGCCAGAGATTTTTACAAAATATCCTTGCCCATATTGTCCAGAGGTAGATTTAAAGAAATTTAATGAAATTCAAAATTTTGTTGTGCAAAACATTGATGATGCCAAGGAAATATTGCGAAATAAAAAGTCATTTTATAATTTAGAAAAATTTCATTTTGCTTTTGAAACAATTTCTTTGGCTGAATCGTTAATTTTTTATGAGTATGGCACTCTATTGAGTAATCGTTTTATTTTTTGGCCAAAGATCGGCATGGATATCAAATCTGTTGCAGATATATATATGCTCAGTGACAATTGTGAGTTAAATCCATTTATTCAAGCAATGGAAAAAGAAATCATACCAAAGATTCTACAAGAAAGTCCTTCTCTCGTTATGATGGATTTTATGTTCCCATGGGAGATAATACAAATTTTAACCTTAAATAAATTAATCAAGAAACATTGCCCTAATACACATATTAATTTTCCTGGCCACGGTTTCGATGAGGTATCTTTTTCAAGATTGAAATCTAAACTAGAAAAAGATCAAAGGTTCTTCTTCGGTTATGATAGTATGTTTTTGTATCGTAATGATGATGGCTTATGTAGACTGAATACTGATCAGAGTGGGCTTGAGCTTAATCAAATTGAAGATCTTGCATATATTGAAAATGATAGTATTAATCTCACTAAACATATTGAGAGTCAACCATATACAAAAGGAGTCCTACCAGATTATAGCGACATACCATTGAAAGAATATTATATCCCCGAGTTAGTATTGATGGACAAAACTTCTTCTAGATGTTTTTGGGGAAAGTGTAATTATTGTAGTATTAATGCTAGCTTACATACTAGATATGAGTTTACCTTTGACTATATTCTTAGAAAATTTCAACATTATAAAGAAAGCTACGGATGCACTCATATTTTCCTGCTTGATGAAGCATGTACTCCAGAATTTGCATCAAAACTGTCTGCGAAGCTAATGGAAAAAAAATCAGATATTATTTGGTCATTAAGGACAAGGGTTGATAATAAATATGATCACGCTCTTTTAAGTCGTATGTATAATGCTGGATGTAGAGAACTATGGATTGGCCTTGAAGCTGTTGATAAGGACATTCTGAAGTTAATGAACAAAACAGATGATTCAGAAAATTATTCAACTACTGCTGCTGAGATGCTCAATCTCTGTAGCGAAATTGGAATAGGAATTCATTTTTGTTTAATTGTGGGTTTTCCTTCTGAAACAAAAGAGCAGAGAAATAAAGTAATCGAATTCTTTAACCAAAACAAAAAGGCTTTGAGTAAAATGCCTCTTTTTGCTACGTTTAATACATTTTGTTTAATGCTAGACAGTCATATGTATAAATGTCCGGAAGAATTTGGAATTACCGAAATAATTAATAATCAAGATGATTACAACATGGTTGAAGTCCCATATAAAACTAAGTTTAATGACGACACGCGTTCTATTCATATAAAAAATGAGCTAGAGAAATTTAAAGAAGATTTATTAAAAGTCATAGTCACAGATAGTTCTTTATATTTGTCGTGGTTTAATATTTCAGATAGCCCATATGAATTATTACTAAAAGAATTTTACGCTAAGCAAAAATTAAATCCTTTTCAAGGAGGAAAAATTGATCCTAAAACCAGAACCGACAAATAGAATATAATTGAGGAATAAACTAGAGATGGAAAATAAAATAAATACTGAGAGAAACCGTGATCTTGTGGTGGGATCGACTAGAACTCGTGCATTATTTACTGTTTATGAGTGGTTTTATGATAATGACCACTTGCCAATGTGTAATAGGATATTCCAAGGAATTCCAAAAAACCATGTTAACACCGCCTTTGCAAAGGACGTGTGTTCTGCTAATAATGAGGAAAAGCCGTATAGAGAAATGATCCACCTTGGTTCTTATAATTATTCTGGGTTGAATGGTGATCCTAGGATTTTGGATGCCGCAATGTCAGCACTAAAAAAATATGGACTAACTACGAGTGGAGTTCGACTATTAAACGGCTCCACAGATTTGCATATAAATTTTGAGGAAAAACTCGCTAATTTTCTTGGAACACAAGATGCGATCACATATAGTAGCGGTTATGCTGCCAACATTTCAGTTCTAAATGCGTTATGTTCGGAGAAAGACGTTGTTTTATCGGATGAATTGAACCATCAGTCGATTACTGATGGCTTAAAACTGTCAAGAGCCACAGTGATCAAATTTCCTCATCGTGACATTAACAATCTAAATGGCTTATTAGAGAACATACCTAAAATGCAAAGAAAATTCATCGTTACAGATGGGATTTTTAGCATGGATGGCGATGTTGCTATATTAGATCAGATAGTTGAACTGGCAAAAAAACATAACGCTTTTATTATTGTTGATGATGCTCATGCTACGGCTGCATTTGGTCCTTGTGGTCGCGGAACGCCATCCTATTATGACGTTGTTGATGAGATAGATATACTTACCGGAAGTTTGAGCAAAGGATTGCCCGGGATAGGCGGGTTTGCAGCCGGAAGTAAACGTAGTATGGATTTGTTAAGATACGGATCCAATGGCTATATATTTTCCGCGTCTTTACCACCAACAATTCCTGCGGGATTAAGTATAGCTTTGGATATTCTTGAGAATGAGCCGGAAATTCAAACCAAACTGCACACTAATGAGAATCTTTTGAGGGAAGGTATTAAGGCTATAGGATTGAACGTTATGCATAGCGAATCTCCTATTATTCCTATTTTATTGCCTAACAGAGAAATAACATTTCAGTTTGCAGAGTTGTTATATGCTAAAAATATATTTGTAAATCCTATATGTTTTCCGGCAGTATCTAGAAAGCTGTCTAGATTACGGTTAAATGCTAGCGCATCTTTATCACAAGATGATATTGATGAATCTTTAGAGAATATTAAATTTGTTGCTCAAAAGTTGGACCTCATATCATAAACGAGGAATTTGATTGATTATTGGAGAATCTATGAAAAATAATACTATGGATGAATTATTTGAGAAATGGGCTAAATCACTAATCATGGATTTTAGCGATATAGGGATACTTTACCAAAAAGAAACTCTTGCGGTTTCTCCTTTACATCTTTCTAAGCAAATGACTGATGAGTGGGCTACGGATCTGCCAAAATTATTCAATTTAGCAAGAAAGGTGGCTCTGAATTACCGCCATTCTGATATGAAACCGCGAGCAGATCTACAGGAGATCGCAGAATTATTCATTGATTCTGCTAGATTGCCTGGAATTATGCGGCCTGACTGTATTTTAGTTGGAAAACAATTAAAAATTTTGGAATTAAATGTTGAATCTTCTCTAGGCGGTATTTGGGAGATTGATTTTATGTTGGAAAGAATAAAACAAAACCCCTTACTAGAAGTTCCGGCTGGCGCTTATTTTCCCAATCCTAAAGATGCTTTTTTAAAATTCATCAACGAATTAACTGTTATAACTTCACCAACAGATAGAGAACAATTGAACTTGGCTATTGTAGGGTTTTCAGATTATGACCGTTACAATGAAGATGTTTGTAAGGATATGTGTGAATGGATAACGCTAAATACTGCATTTAATGCCACTTATACTCGACCAGAACTAATGCACGTAAAAGATAGTTATATGACAGATGGATTGAAATTGTATGACGTTATATATAAGTTTGGCGCATTTGTATATCCTCCAACACAAGTAGTTGAAATGGTAAAAATGATAAAAAGATCTCATGGTACCAAAACTATTGTATTGAATGACCCTACCGATATATTTATTGAGCATAAAGGTGCATTAGCTTTGTTATCTAGGTTGGCAGATACTAACGATAGCTTGGTTAAGGAAGATGTAGATTTAATAAACAAATATATTCCTTGGAGTAGGTTTCTACAAGATGATAGGGTGAAATTTCAGGGAAAATATTTTTCTACGAAGCAGCTCGCTCTTGATGCCCAAGATGAACTAGTTTTAAAAAGAACAAATTCTTGTCTTGGTGATCATGTTTTTATTGGCAAAGAAGTTGCAAAAAATGATTGGCAGGACATGGTAGCAAAAGCATTAAATGATTCTGATAAATGGATTATACAAGAAAATTTATCTTCTGCTTTATACGATTTGGAATATTATATTCCTTCATCGGGAAGGGTGACTAGGAACAAAAGATGCGTATTTAGCCCATTTATTTTTGGCAATCATTTTGGCGGGGTAATGGTGCGTGTTGAAAAAGATCCCAACAAAAGAGTCTTGGCATTGCCTACCAATAGTGAACTAGGAGCTGCAGCAATTCTTATTGTATAGATTTCAGCGGGGAAACCCGTGGCACTAGCTGCTACAACACCAACCGGAGTTGACCTGAATCCTGCTTACCTTGGCGCTGCAGTGAAAGTAAATAAAACGACATTTTTATTTACCTTTAGAAACTATAAAAATATACGGAAACGTATATTGAATTTTAATATTGACATTGACAGATATAACAACACCCTTAAGCTCATTAAATCTGAAGGGCTGAGCCGGTGTAACTAATGCTCCTGTCAATTTGGCACTTAGTATAGGTGAAGAGGAGAGAAAACATTTTGAATTAGATCTAGATCTTCCCAGTAATTCAGAAGATGACCTAAAAAACATTTTTACCAAAAAGGAAAGTTAGATTTAGCTTAATAGATGTGGGATTTTATGATCTGATAGAATCTGTTTAATATATTCACCTATATTTGGTTTGTGATCAAAAATATTTATACCTTCTAACACAAACATTTGTTTGCCTTGTTTGTTTTGAAAAAAACGGCCGTATCTTTGTTGAACGTCCTGTATTTCTAGGGCAGAGATTCTATCAGATTTGTTTTTAATTTCAGCTATGGCATCGACTTTA
>SDBS01007398.1_pt1 | contig 10665 bp, 7 predicted proteins | sample 2277091 | NCBI WGS metagenome assembly SDBS01 (sample SAMN10404972, study PRJNA504765) | marine sediment metagenome | isolation source: marine sediment core GS10_PC15, 163 cmbsf | place: Arctic Ocean: Southern Knipovich Ridge | collected 2010 | reverse complement strand
GAAGCGCGCCAAGAGTTGGCTGCCCGCCGCCTGGACCAGGTCCGGGCCGCGGGGGCCCGTCTTGCGCTTCAGCGGCCCGATCGGCGTCGTCATGCCGCTCCGGCCCGGCGTCAATTTGGCGACCAGCGCTTCGGCCATCGACAAGGCCTTTACCATGCGCGGCGCCAAGGCCGTCGCCATTCAGATCAATTCTCCCGGCGGCGCGGCCGTGCAGTCGATGCTGATCTTCAAACGCATCAGGGCGCTGGCCGAGGAGAAGGGGTTGAAAGTCTATGTCTTCGCCGAGGACGTGGCGGCCTCTGGCGGCTACTTGCTCGCGCTCGCCGGCGACGAGATCTACGCCGATCGAAGCTCCATCGTCGGCTCAATCGGCGTGATCACCACGGGATTCGGTCTGCACGAGCTCATCAAAGGCTGGGGCATCGAGCGGCGCGTCTACACGGCCGGCAAGGACAAAGATACGCTCGATGCGTTTCTGCCGACCAAGCCCGACGACGTCAAACGCATCAAGGCGATCCAGCGCGACGTGCATGGCGCCTTCATCGATCTCGTCAAGACGCGCCGTGGCAAAAAGATCGCCAAGGCCGGCGACGCACTGTTCACCGGCGCCTTCTGGTCGGGTCAAAAAGCGCTTGAGCTCGGTCTCGTCGATGGCCTCGCCGATCTCCGCGGCAAAATGCGCGAAGTGTTCGGCGACGACGTGCGCTTGCGCCTGGTAACGCCCGAGCGCGGCTGGTTCCGCCGCAAGCGCAGCGTCTTCGCGGGCGGGGGTGGTTTCGAGTTCGGCCTCTCGCCGGGCGGTCTTGCCGCCGATCTGATTTCCGCAGTCGAGGCGCGCGCGCTGTGGTCGCGCTTTGGATTTTAGCCCATGCCCCATGTTCTCGTATGGCTTGCCTCGGGCGCCGCTCTCCTCCTGGCGCGGCGTCTGTATAGGCGCCGGAGCGCTCGCGTCGCCGCCGATTTGGCCCGCGCGCGCGAAGCGATGGACCGGCGCGAGGCCGAGACCGTGATCCCGTTGGAATGCGATCCGGCAACCGGCATCTATCGTCCGAAACAGCTTTCTTGAGGCGTTGACCAAGCCCCATGGCTTGCTGGTGGCAAAGCGCGAGGCTCCCTTGACCCCGGGCGCCACGGGCTAATAGCGTGCGCGCCAAGACCTGAAAAGATTCCCGCCCCGGCTCACCAGCGCACATGGCCAAGCCCAGCAAAGACGCAGATAAGACGCCGCTGTCCTTCCAGGATATGATCCTGAAGCTTGAGCGCTTCTGGGCCGATCAGGCTTGCGTCATTCTTCAGCCCTATGACATGGAAGTGGGCGCGGCCACTTTTCATCCCGCCACCATTTTGCGGGCGCTCGGCCCCAAGCCCTGGCGGGCGGCCTATGTGCAGCCTTGCCGCCGCCCCAAGGATGGCCGCTATGGCGAGAACCCGAACCGGCTCCAGCATTATTATCAGTTCCAGGTGATCCTCAAGCCGTCGCCGCTCGATATCCAGGACCTCTATCTGGAAAGCCTCTACGCCATCGGCATCGACGCCTCCAAGCACGACATCCGCTTTGTCGAGGACGACTGGGAAAGCCCGACGCTCGGCGCCTGGGGGCTCGGCTGGGAGGTGTGGTGCGACGGCATGGAGGTGTCCCAATTCACCTACTTCCAGCAAGTCGGCGGGCTCGACTGCGATCCCGTTTCGGGCGAGCTGACTTACGGGCTTGAGCGCCTGGCTATGTATGTGCAAGGCGTCGATCGCGTCTTCGACCTCAATTTCAACGGCCGCCACGGCAAGGACAAGGTTACCTATGGCGATGTGTTCCTGCAAGCCGAGCAGGAATATTCGCGCTTCAATTTCGAGCACGCCGACACCAAGCGCCTGTTCGAGCATTTCCGCGTGGCGGAAGCCGAGTGCAAGGCGCTGCTCGCCAAGGGCGAGGCCGGCGACCGTCACCTCATGGTGCTGCCGGCTTACGACCAGTGCATCAAGGCGTCGCATATTTTCAATTTGCTCGACGCCCGCGGCGTGATCTCGGTGACTGAGCGCCAGGCCTATATTTTACGCGTGCGCGATCTTGCCAAGGCTGCTTGCGCCGCCTGGCTCAAGACCGATGCTGGCGGTGCCGCCAATGGCTGAACTGCTGCTTGAACTTTTTTCCGAGGAAATCCCGGCGCGCATGCAAGGCCGCGCCCGCGCCGACCTTGCGCGTCTCCTTGGCGATGGGCTGAAGGGCGCAGGGCTCGAGTTCAATTCGGTCCGAAGCTTCGCCACGCCTAGGCGGCTGACCGTGGTGATCGATGGTCTGCCGGCGCGCTCTCCCGACGTGCACGAGGAGCGCAAGGGCCCACGCGTGGCGGCACCCGACGCCGCCATCCAAGGTTTTCTCAAATCGGCAGGGCTTGAAACCGTCGAGCAGGCCGAGCGGCGCGAGGATAAGAAGGGCGAGTATTATGTGGCGCTTCTGGAAAAGCCGGGGCGCGCCACCGCCGAAATCGTCGCCGAGATCGTGCCGGAGATCGTCTACAAATTCCCCTGGCCGAAATCCATGCGTTGGGGCGACGGCAAGCTTCGCTGGGTGCGCCCGCTCCATTCCATCCTGTGTGTATTCGCCGGCAAGCCGGTCGCGTTCGAAATCGATGGGGTCAAAAGCGGCAACGAGACGCGCGGCCATCGCTTCATGGCGCCCAAGCCGTTCGGCGTGAAAGACTTCGACGACTATTTAGCGAAATTGCGCGAGGCAAGCGTCATCCTCGATAGTGAGCAGCGTGCAGCGATCATCCTCAAACAGGCGCGGCGACTGGCCGAGAAGGAAGGGCTGACCCTGGTCGAGGACGAGGCTCTGCTTGCCGAGAATGCCGGTCTGACCGAATGGCCCGTCCCGCTGATGGGTACCTTCGATCAAGGCTTTCTCGATCTTCCGCCGGAGGTGCTGGCCACCTCCATGAAGGCCCATCAGAAATGCTTCTCGCTGCGCCAGGGCAACAACGCCGCCAATCGCTTCATCGTCGTTGCCAATCTCAAGGCCAGGGACGGCGGCGCTGGCATTACCGCGGGCAATGAGCGAGTGATCCACGCACGTCTCGCCGACGCCCAATTCTTCTACGAGCAGGACCGCAAAGTGTCGCTCGAGGACCGCGTGCCGAAGCTGAAAGAGATCGTCTTCCACGAAAAGCTGGGCAGCCAATATGACCGCGTCCAGCGGGTGAGGCTCTTGGCGCGCGAGCTAGCGCCCTTGGTTAGTGCCGACCCCGACCTCGCCGAGCGCGCCGCCATTCTGTCCAAGGCGGATCTGATGACGGAGATGGTTGGTGAGTTCCCCGAGCTGCAGGGCGTGATGGGACGCTATTACGCGCTCGACCAGGAGGAAGACCCTGCCGTCGCCGACGCCATCGCCGCGCATTACAAACCGCAAGGCCCGTCCGACGAGGTGCCGCGCGCGCCCATCGCCATTGCCGTCGCCCTGGCCGACAAGCTCGACACGCTGGTGGGTTTCTGGGCCATCGACGAGAAGCCGACCGGTTCCAAGGACCCTTACGCGCTGCGCCGTGCCGCGCTCGGCGTCATCCGCATTAGTTTGGAAAACGGCTTGAGGTTGCCTCTGTTGAAACAGCTTCATTCACACCTCGTCATGGCCGGGCTTGACCCGGCCATCCACGATTTGGCCAAGACAAAAAACGTGGATCACCGGAACAAGCCCGGTGATGACGAGAAGAAAAATGAGATCGTCCGAAGCTTACTCGCTTTCTTCGCTGACCGTCTGAAAGTGCATTTGTGCGAGCAGGGCGCCCGCCACGATCTGATCGACGCCGTGTTCTCGCTTCCCGGTCAGGACGATCTGCTCATGATCGTCGCCCGGGTCGAGGCGCTAGGCCGCTTCCTCGACAGCGAGGACGGCGAGCATCTGCTCACCGGTACCAAGCGCGCCGTGAACATCCTGCGCATCGAGGAGAAGAGGGACGGTGTCGGTTACGACCAGCCGCCAGACCTGAAACTGCTTGAGAAGCCGGAGGAAAAGGGGCTCGCCAAAATTATGGGCGAGGTCGAGGCCACCGCTGCCGCCGCCGTCGCGCTCGAGGATTTCGAGGTCGCCATGGCCGAGATGGCGCGTTTGCGCGCCCCCGTCGACGACTTCTTCGACCAGGTCACGGTCAACACCGAGGACGCCGACCTGCGCGCCAACCGCTTGCGCCTCCTGAACCGCATCCGCGCCACCACGGCGACCGTCGCCGACTTCTCCAAGATCGAGGGGTAAATGGCATGCCAGCCCATATCAGCATGATCACTCTGGGCGTCGCTGATATTGCCAAGGCCACGGGCTTCTACGAGGCGCTTGGCTTCGTGAAGTCGAGCGCGAGCCAGGCGGAGGTCAGTTTCTTCCGCGCCGGACCTGTCGTACTTGGGCTGTTCGGCAGAGAGGCGCTTGAGAACGATGGGCAGACCGATGCGGTTTGGACCGGCAACGGTGGCATCGCCATTGCCCAGAATCTCGCCAGCGAGAGCGACGTCGACGCGTTCATGGCGAAGGCCGAAGCCGCCGGCGCGCGCATCTTGAAGCAGGCAGCCAAGACCTTTTGGGGCGGCTATAGCGGCTATTTCGCCGACGCGGACGGCCATGTATGGGAGATTGCCTTCAACCCGTTTTGGCGCTTGGAGGAAGATGGCCGCGTCGACCTTCAAGAGTGAGTCATTCTCACGAAGGCGACTGTCGGGCACTCTTTTATCCCTCGGGGAGGGATAAAGTAAGTCCAATGCCCAATCACCTTTTCGTCTACGGCACGCTGCGCGCAAGCAGCCTTCATCCAATGGCGCGGCGCCTGGCGCCCCGGGCAAGACTGATCGGCACCGGCACCGCACGCGGCACACTCTACGATCTCGGCACCTACCCTGGCGCCATGTTTGGGTCAGAGCATGCGAGTGCCGTGGTTGGCGATGTCTTTGCGCTCAACGCCAGCGATAAGTTCCTCGGCGAGCTCGACGCCTATGAAGGCACCGCCGAGACCGAAGACGGCGCCATGTACGAAAAGATTCCGGTCGAGGTCAGGCTCGATGGCGGCAGGACCGTGCTTGCCATGACCTACGCGCTGAGGCGGCCGCCGCCAAGACCGAAGCCCATCAGGGCAGGGGACTGGATGGCGCATCTGCGTAGCCGCCGCTCCCTCTGAACCCTTTCGCCCACCGTCATTTGTGTGAAACCGACCCGGCAGCTAAAAGAGACGCGAGCCGCCCGCGAGAACCCGGCCGCTCAAGGTGGAAGACGGGATGAGCGAAGCAAAAAAGACGCTGCCGAAATGGGTCTTCACCTTCGGTGCCGGTCAGGCCGACGGTTCTGCCGCCGACAGTCATCTGCTCGGCGGTAAGGGCGCTTCTCTCGCCGAGATATCGCGCCTCGGACTGCCTGTGCCTTCCGGCTTCACCATCTCCGCCGACGTCTGCGCCGCCTACTACAATTCAGGCCGCGCGCTGCCGCCCGAGCTGAAGCCCATGGTGCGCGAGGCGCTTGACATCGTCGGCGGTACGGCGGAGGCGCGCTTTGGCGATTTGGAGAACCCGCTTCTGGTCTCGGTGCGCTCGGGCTCACGCGCCTCGATGCCGGGCATGATGGATACGGTACTCAATCTCGGCCTCAACGACGAGACCGTCGAGGGGCTCGCCCGCCGCTCTGGCGACCGCCGCTTCGCCTACGACACCTATCGCCGCTTCATTCAGATGTATGCCGACGTGGTGCTCGGCCTCGGCCATGACCTGTTCGAAGAGGCCCTAGCAAACTACAAAAATCTAAGAGGCTTCGAGCTCGACACCGAGCTGGCGGCCGAAGATTGGTTGGAGGTCATCGAGCGCTTCAAAGTACTGATCCAGGAGGAGCGCGGCGAGCCCTTCCCGCAGGATCTGCATGTGCAGCTCTGGGGCGCGATCGCCGCGGTGTTCGGCTCCTGGACGAACGCGCGCGCCATCGCCTATCGCCGCCTGCACGACATTCCCGACGACTGGGGCACCGCCGTGACCTTGCAGGCCATGGTGTTCGGCAATATGGGCGAGGGGAGTGCTACCGGTGTCGTCTTCACCCGCAATCCCTCGACCGGCGACAACGAGCTTTACGGCGAGTTCCTGGTCAACGCGCAAGGCGAGGACGTCGTCGCCGGCATGCGCACGCCCCAAGCCCTGACCGAGGCTGCGCGCAACGCGTCTGGCGATTTGCTCCCGTCCCTCGAAGCGCTGATGCCGGATGTGTTCGCCGAGCTGAAGACATGCTGCGCCCGTCTCGAAGCGCATTTCCGCGACCTCCAGGACATCGAGTTTACGGTCGAGCAAGGCAAGCTTTGGATGCTGCAAACGCGGCCGGGCAAGCGCACCACCCAAGCGGCGCTGAAGATCGCCGTTGACATGGCGACGGAAGGACTGATCGCCCGCGAGGATGCGGTCAGAAGCATCAATGCCGGGCAGCTCGACCAGATCCTGCACCCAACGCTGGACCCCGATGCCGAGAAGACGGTGATTGCCCGCGGGCTGCCGGCCTCGCCTGGCGCTGCTTCCGGCGAGCTCGTGTTCGACGCCGACGAAGCCGTGCACCTACAATTGCAAGGGCACACCGTCATCTTGGCACGGGTGGAGACCTCGCCTGAAGACGTGCAAGGCATGCACGCCGCCGTCGCCATTCTCACCACCCGCGGGGGCATGACGAGCCATGCCGCGGTGGTTGCGCGTGGCATGGGTCGTCCTTGCGTGGTCGGCGCTTCGGCCGTCCAGATCGACCTTGAGAAAGAGACGCTTGGCGCCAGCGGCATGGTCCTGCACAAGGGCGACGTCGTTACGGTCGACGGCACCACCGGCCAGATCATCAAGGGCCGCGTGCCGACCCGCGAGCCGGACCTCTCCGACGACTTCACCACGCTCATGGAGTGGGCCGACTCCTTCCGCCGCTTGAAAGTGCGCGCCAATGCCGACACGCCCGAGGAGGCAAGCCAGGCGCTTGGCTTCGGCGCCGAGGGCATCGGGCTTTGCCGTACCGAGCACATGTTCTTCGATGAGGCGCGCATCGTCGCCATGCGCGAGATGATCCTGGCGGAGGATGAGGAGGGCCGCCGGGGCGCGCTGGCAAAGCTTCTGCCCATGCAGAGGAAGGATTTCATCGAGCTGTTCGAGATCATGGCGGGGCTACCGGTGACCATCCGCCTGCTCGACCCGCCTTTGCATGAGTTTCTGCCCCACGGCGACGAGGCCATTCACGAGGTGGCCGCGGCCATGGGGGTGAGTCCGGCCAGGCTGCGGCGCCGGGTGACGGCTTTGCGGGAGTTCAACCCGATGCTCGGCCATCGCGGCTCGCGGCTTCTGGTCAGCTACCCCGAGATCGCCGAGATGCAGGCGCGAGCCATCTTCGAGGCTGCCATCGAGGCAGGCGAGTCGCTACAGGCGAGCGTCATCCCTGAGATCATGGTTCCCCTCGTCACCTCCAGGGCCGAGCTCGACATCATCAAGGATCGCATCGTTGCTGTCGCCCTTGCGGTGGAAAAGGAGCGCGGGGTCACCCTCTTCTATTCGGTGGGGACCATGGTTGAGCTGCCGCGCGCCTGCCTGCACGCCGGCGAGATCGGCGAAGCGGCGGAGTTCTTCTCCTTCGGCACCAACGATCTGACCCAGACGACCTTCGGCCTCTCCCGTGACGACGCCGGGCGCTTCCTCGGGGAATATGCTGACAAGGGAATCATCCATCACGACCCCTTCGTGACGCTCGATCCGGCCGTGGGCGAGCTTATGGAGATCGCCGTGGAGCGGGGGCGCAAAGCCAGGTCGGACCTCAAGATCGGCATTTGTGGGGAGCACGGTGGGGACCCCAGAAGCATTGGACTCTGTGAGAAATTTGGCCTCGACTACGTGTCCTGCTCGCCCTACCGGGTGCCGGTGGCGAGACTTGCCGCCGCCCAGGCCAGTTTGGAGAAAGCCAAGTAACGTCCTGTTAGCCCTAATCACAAAACGGCAAGGATAATTCACCACAATTTGCCCCAAATTTTCCGGCAGCCTTTGACCAATTGGACGGGATTCCGGGCTGGACCGGTTGGGGGATTTCAGCGAGACGATTGATTTCCCTTGAATTTCGACTGGCTCCAGGACGGGCATAGGGTCCCAAGCGCCGTGTTGAGTTTAACGTCGCGTGCTTGTGGCGGGTGGGAAGCTTGGTTAAGCTTTTCGCGTAAGGGTTATCAAGGGGACTAACCCTGGAGGGAACATGGGGCGGCGCCTAATTCGCCGGATAGGGCACGTTGTTGTTGCGCTTGTGCCGCTTCCTTTGATCGGACTTGGCTACGCCTATATTTTCCCGGGCGGCCATCTCGCCTATCAGCTCGATCATTGGCTCGGGAGCACAGGCTCCGCACATGCGCTAAAGACCGCCACCGCTCCCGAAAAGCCCCTGGCGCGTCAGGCCGCGCGCCTGTTCGACACCAGCGGCAAGGGCCCGAGGGCCGACCAATATCTCGCCGTTAAGACGACCACCTATATCGGCAGGCGGACCATCGCCGCATCTCTTGGCGGCGGACCCAGCATGACCAGCGCCCTCACGCGCGGGGTCGTCATTCGCGCCAGGAAAGCCGACCGCTTAAACCGGCGGGTGACCGAGATTCCCTTACGCGGCTCCGTCGACGAGGGTTCCAACACCGGGCTGCTGATGGCTTCGCTCACATCGAGCTGGCCTGAGGACGCCGGACCTTCGCCGCTCTTGACCGCCTATAGCCCGTCCGAAAAGGCGCTCGGCTTCAAATATAAGGGCGAGACCCAGGCCGAATTCGAGGCGCGCGAACGCCGCTGCCTCTCCGTCGCCATCTATTTCGAGGCTCGCGGCGAGCCCGTACGCGGCCAGACGGCTGTCGGCCAGGTCATTCTCAACCGGGTACGCAGCCCGCTCTTCCCCGAGACCATCTGCGGCGTCGTCTTTCAGGGACAAATGCACAAAGGCTGTCAGTTCTCCTTTACCTGCGACGGTCACACTGACAACCCGAAAAAGGGTTCTCAGTGGGAGCTGGCGCAAGATCTTTCGCGGAAGATCACCTCCGGCCAAGCCTGGCTGCCCGAAGTGGGCTACTCGACCTTCTACCACGCCAACTATGTCAAGCCGCGCTGGATCAGAGACATGAGCAAGATCGACATCATCGGTCGCCACATATTCTACAAAAAGCGCCACGAGACGCCCTACATCGTCGAGGCTTCGGCCGCAGAGACGACGGAAGCATCGACACCGACCGTGTCTCTCGCCTCCACGGCCGGCGTCTCTATCAGCTCCACTCCAGCGATGAGTCTAGGTTTCGCGGCGAGTGAGTAAGCGCCCCGACCGAGATCAGATCGACCCCGGTCTTCGCAATTCCCCGCACCGTCTCTAAAGTCACCCCTCCCGAGGCTTCCGTCAAAACGTGCCCCGTCACGATCGACACGGCCTCTTTGAGCGTGGCCACGTCCATGTTGTCGAGCAGCACGGCGTCGATGGGGTAGGTCAAAGCCTCGCGGAGCTGGTCGAGCGTATCCACCTCGACTTCGATTTTCAGCATGTGGCCGGCCTGGGCGTAAAGCGCATCCAGCGCCTTTCGCATGCCGCCTGCCGCCGCGATGTGGTTGTCCTTGACGAGCACGGCATCGTAAAGGCCGAAGCGGTGGTTGAAGCCGCCACCCATCCTCACCGCGTATTTCTCTAGCGCCCGCAAGCCTGGCGTGGTCTTCCGCGTGCAGACAATGCGCGCGCGCGTGCCCTCAATCTGCGCCACGTAGCGCGCCGTGAGCGTGGCGATGCCGCTCAAGCGGCCAAGGAAATTGAGAGCGACCCGTTCGGCCGACAGCAGCGCTCGCGTCTTCGCCGCCACGGTGGCGATCGTGCCGCACGCGGCGACATGACCGCCATCCTCGACCACGCGCACGAAACGCGCCTGGGGGTCGAGGAATTTGAACGCTGCCTCGGCAAGCTGAAGCCCGGCAATGACGCCATCCTCCCGCGCCACGATGGCCGCTTTGCCTTGCACCTCGGCGGGGACCGTGGCCGCGGTGGTGACGTCTCCGGCCGCACCGAGATCCTCTCGCAACGCCGTCCTGACGGCGTGCCTGGCCAGATAGGCCGGTAGTCCAGTTTGAAGGGAGGCGTCCGTCATGCCTGAAGAGCGGCGCGGTTTGCCGGTGTGTGGTGGCTCGCGGCCTCGTCAGCGATTGCCTCGGCCTCCGCCAGCGTGAGGGCGCTGCGGCTGGCCAGCTCGGGCCGAGCCTTCGGATAGTCGCTGCGGAAATGGGCGCCACGGCTCTCTTGTCGCGCATAGGCCGCAGCGGCGATCAGCTTGGCGGTGGTGAGCATGTTGGCCAGCCGCCGGTGGCCTTTAGTCTCCTGCTCCAGCGTGCCGATTGTTCGCAGCGCTGAAGCGAGCGATGAAGCATCGCGGATCACGCCGACCTCCGCCGTCATCGTGAGGCGGAGCTTCTGCATCGCCGGCGAAGCCTCAAGCTCCTCGGCAGTGGTTGACGGTGCAGGAGAACCGAGCTTGGGTGTCTCATCCCCAACCGCCTCTTGCAGCGTCTCGGCGATGTCTTCAGCAATACGCGCGCCGAACACCACGGCCTCGAGCAGGGAGTTGGAGGCGAGCCGGTTGGCCCCGTGCGCGCCGGTAGAGGTGACTTCGCCGCAAGCCCAGAGGCCATCAATCGTGCTGCGCC
>SDBS01007396.1_pt1 | contig 10666 bp, 10 predicted proteins | sample 2277091 | NCBI WGS metagenome assembly SDBS01 (sample SAMN10404972, study PRJNA504765) | marine sediment metagenome | isolation source: marine sediment core GS10_PC15, 163 cmbsf | place: Arctic Ocean: Southern Knipovich Ridge | collected 2010 | reverse complement strand
TACACAACCATGGGTCACCTCCTCTTTTCCTGATACTGGAAGATGACCCAGGTTTTTGCAAGGCCTGCAACGTTGCAGTATTTAAATTGTCAAAGAGCGCGCTCTCCTCATATAGGCTATGGGAGTGTTGGAAAGTTAAAGAAATTTGCTGCCTGGACAAAATCCGATACTGTTTTAAAAATAGAGTTAATTGCTTTTTCTGTAACTGGTTTAATACCATGGGCAAGAATCGAGGAGTTTCTGTTGCTCTGGATATTCTTAATTTCCTTTTTCCTTTCAAAAAACCTGGCACCAGCTTCATGTCCCATGGCATTTAAGTATTCAAAGGTTGCGGTCAGGGGCAGCTCAAGATATTGTTTGTGAGGGTTGTAATGTTTTCTCATAAATTCTTCTTTAAGTTCTTTAGGAATGATCTCCGGTTTAACTTTATCGTTACTGCAACCAGCAACTTCCTGAAACAAGATCTGTCCGTATAATTCAAGAGCACGATATATTCTGGCTGCAGCGTCGTCATATCGTTTGTCTGATATTTTACGCCGTGCGTTATTTAAAAGGTCATCGATTAAAACCATATCAATTTTATTAAGTCCATCTGTTGATGTAATAATTTTTTCGATAAAATCCCTGCACTCTTTAACCTGAGTTGAAAAAGATTCGAGAGCTTTATCGGGATAGGCAGAAAAATAATCAACCAACTTGTTCAAGCCGACATCAAGATGTTTCAGTGCATCCTTGTGTTCAAACTGATCCCATTTAAGAAAACCTTCAGAAAGGGGCCGAATAAATCGAAAGTATTCTCTGATCTGTATCGGCAGCTCCCTCTCAAAGGCGTTGTCAATGATTTCTACTACAGCCGAAAACCGGCGGCGATTAAAAAGAGTAACCACCTGGCGTCGTTCTTCTTCAGCAAATATTGACCATGGACTCATTTCAGCAAACATCTTTTCATGGCCATTTATAACGATCCCCACTCCTTCTTTGTTTCTTCGGTCGCCACCCACATAGTTGAACCTGTATTTGAGGCCGGCGGTGGCTAGAATGAGAGCTGCCGTCATTACCTTGGTGCCACCGGTATAATCAACCAAGACTTCATTATAAGATACATTCCTCTTTTTCACGCGATCCACGCAACGCCGCGCAGCCTTGTAGCACTCAAACAACAGGTTTGGATCTTCGGTAATTTCATACTCTTGCGAAGGTTTTGACTCCAGACCCCTTAAAACCTCACCTGACAGAGATACAGAATCATGGGAGGCCAGGAATATAACCCGATCAGGATGGTTTGCTTCAATGCTCTTTTTTAAAGGTTCCGGAGAACCGCCAAGGGTCATGAGCATGATTTTTGGCTTGATATGCTTCTGCATGATTTATTCCATAATCAGCCACGTTATTATTCGGCTTTCGTAATAAGCTCTAGCAGGTATTCCTTTTGTTTATGTTTTTTAAATGCTTTGAGACCGATTTTGTCCCGTATGGCCTTTGCTATCGCTCCTTTTTCAGCATCTGTTTCGAGTGGTTCGATTTTTTGTATAATGGTACCGATGCGGCCCATATCGCTTGCTTTGACAAGATCCAATTCTTTTGTCAAATTTTCCAGTGGTGATAGAGCTATTGGTGCAACTGGCTTTGCTTTCTCAGCAGGTGTTTTTCTTTCTTCATGGTCCGTTTCAATAGCTTCATCTTTTGTTGAAAATACAGGTTTTTCAGGTACAAATTTTTCCACACCTTTTTCTCTACTTTCCAAAAGAAAAGACCATTCCTTTACTGGTCTGGGATTCGCTTCCAGGTCGAGAAATTCGAGCTTTGCCCAGCCAAAAGGGTAGATCCCATTGGCAAGTGTCCTTGTTGTTCCCCAGGGTAACGGCTGCCCGCCTCTCCCCCTGCGGGTTCTCGGATCTCGGACTTTATCAAGAGTAACACACTCCGCATGAGAGAAGTGACCTATTCGGATCAGGGTTTCATTCGTACCCAAACCTGCAACAACTTTATTCATTGGAATAATGCCCTGTTGAACTGGTTGGGATTCCTGTGGCTGAAAGAACTTAGAATACTCTTTTTCATACTTGGGCACATAAAAACGATACAGCGAATCAACGATAAAGTACGGATCGACTTTTGCACCATGAAGTTCAAAGGGTACCAGGGAAAACCGAAGTGGATACACAAACGGTTTGCCTGTGTGACTAAGGCTTAAAGCGGCTTCCATATGACCTTTTGGAGTCAGAGGTTTGTCAGGGTTCAGCGGATACTCCTTTGCTTCAACAACAACAGTGTTTGATTGACCCGACGGAACGTCTGAAATCTTCAGATTTCGCATGGGATCTTTATTTATCCTGCCAAATATTTTAGTGTTGTAATCGTATCGCCCTTTTATGTCTTTTTTTGTAACTCCTGCAGGTTCCACGAAATGGCTGGCTATGGCTGTTCTTATTGCTCCTTTTATTGAACTTCCTGGGATAAATGCGTCCATGGTAACTTCATTTCTCATCATCGGACTTATGAGCACCTGATTTCTTGGGTTCCTTTCTTTTATAGCTTTCTCGTAAGTTTCAAGGAGGTTCTTATTGTCCACAGGGATTGAACAAAGCACAGCATCTTCAAAGTTAAACCGCTCTGCAATGAATGATCTGATATTAGCAAAATTATCAGAATCCATCATACTTTCTAATTTCTCTCTATCCGAGTAGCTCTCTATCCATTTAACAAGGTCGATTAGGAAAAGCCCTTTATCTCGAATGACATAGGAAAAAGGGTCCAATTCCTGACCAGTTCCAACATGAATAGGAGAAAGGATATGCAGATTTACATTGTATTGATCAAGCTGCTGATTTGGCATAACGGGTATCCTCCCTTGTTTTAAACGGTAAAGTTACGGGAATCCCGCAATGGCGTATGCGGACATCAGAATGAACGTTATCCAGAAGCGGTTTATTGTTTAGGCTTTCAGTTGTGAAAAACACGGCACCTGGCTCGTACATCAGGACGGGCTTTTTAAACGGTCTCGGATTTCCCCCTGTAGGGCTTGAAACTGCGAAACTTCCACCGAGCTTTCCGAATTTTGTTTTTAAGCGATAGAACGCATTATACTTTTCCATGCCCTTAAAAGACACCAATGAAAATGACAGCAAGGCATTGAAACCTTCGACATTCAGCATAGCCGAATCAAAGGACTCATCATGAGAGATTGAAAGGCTGCCCATACCTATAGATTTATCTGCACCGAATCCATGCTCATGTAAGTATTCGGTAAGAAACCAATTTGCCAGATTGAACATTTCATCATCGTTGGCTTCAACATACAGGTCGAGTTCGATTCCTTCATGGTACCAGGTCTTTTCTCTCTGGAATAAGCCGCCACCTTCCTGTTCGACCGCTCCGCTGATCCTGCTGATCATATTTGATGCCGACACCTCAAATTCGAAGATTGATTTGCTATGCTGAATACCTTCTGAGAAAAACTCCTCGTACAGTGCATCGTCTGAGTAATCATCCTTCAGATTCTGCCACTGCTTCAATGAAACAAATCTTATCTTGTTCCAATCCTTGATTGTCGACAGACCTTTGTACTGCTCGCTCTTTTTTTCACCGTAATGTTTCTGGATAAATTTCTTCACGCGATCCCTGCTCAATGGCGGCAAATCAGGACGTGGTAGGTGTCCAGAAAGAAAGGCGGAGGAAAAAAGAACTGGTGCAGGCTTACCGATTCCGAAGGAATCAAGGAAATCCGTCAGATAATCTTCTCCCCTGTCATATAATAGTGACCAACAAAAATGACCGAAAAGAGTGTCAGACATGATTGGGGTCATAATTGGAGATCTGGGTATTATTTTATATCGATAAAGCATAGGAAACCTCCAGACCTCAGTTGAGTTCTATGGATTCCAGAAAGTTTTCTCCTTTCTGATCATCATCAATCGTGATATTTACAAACTTGATCTGACCACATCCCCGTGACCCTGACCCGCCAAGGGCGTCTAACTCAAGCATGCGCATACCTTTCAGCACAGTTGTGAAATAATCTTCTGGATCCCCTTCAAATTCTTTAAATGCGATGTTGAAATCGAACTCCACACTGGCTGGCACACGCTCAAGGGGGCGCGGATTAGCCGCTCCGGTAATACGATTAAGGGTATTTTCGTACTTGATCTCCATCGGAAGATCGCCTTTTTTAAATCGATCACTCCACTCCTTGGAAAGATGCGCATCCCTGACAACTATCCGGGTTGGACCCAGATCCTCCGGACGTTTAGCGGATGATGTTCCAAAAACCGGACAAACCGGGCAATCTTTTTTCCCGCAATCACATGGGTTGCCTTTTAGTTTGCCAGAAGCAACAAATCTTCCTTCCTTGATCTCGATTAATGAACGTAATTTCCCCTTGAGGGAAGACCCTGGGATGTAAGGTGCATTACTCCCTGGCAGCGGATCTTTGATTATCGGATTATCCAGACCGCCGATTTCAATATTCTCACTGGATGCTCCGATATGGAGTCCTGTAATGACACGTATACTACCTTTAATGGTTCTCACCTTTTCCAGCTTCATCGTTTCACCCCCTTAATTTCTGCCCACGCCTTCAATTCCGTAGAAAAAACCGACCACGGCCTCGAAATGGAGCATGAATGCCTCGAAGTCTTTTTTAGTATTAATCTCATCAATGTTCTCGATCAAAAATTTCTTAAAAGACCCAGGTATCTTTGGATTTGATGGGTTAGCCGCATAACTAGCCTTTGATTTGACCATTTTGATTAGCGGCTTGACCTTGTCAAAATCCATAATCTTTACCTTCTTTTCCAGTTGTCTGAACTCGCTGAAAAAGCGCCGCAACTGAGCTGAAGACAGAGATCCTCTTGATAGCCGATTTGGATTTCTGGGATCTTTTTCGACAAAACTTTCAGCTATGCTGGCAGCCTTTTCATCGAGAAGCTCTGTTTTAATGTTTCCCGACTGATCAAAGTATTCCATAAAACCTCCTTTCTTATCCTTTTTCTCTATTCATATTTATGGCATAAAAGAGTGGTATGTTGAGCCTGGCAAGCTTAGGCCTTTCTTTCGCACCGACAGTGAAGATTTGATACAGCATCTCAAGCTCAGCCAAATTATCTTTTTGGTCTGACTGTATATTTCTTCCGATGTCATAATGAGCCAGTGAAAGGTACCTGCCAAAACTTATCTTGTTCTCATAAATGAACTCTTTATACATTTTATGATAATTTAAAAGCCTGTACAAGAATGCCATAGAAAAATTGGTTCTCTTTCTGTCTTCTACTGCTTGGTCAAATTTCACACCCAAGTCCAGAAGCTCCTCGAGTTCTTGCCATGAAAGTGTCTCACCAAGTATGTTGACAGAGTCTTTCACACGTGACTGGTCTTTAAACCTTTTTGCGTCTTCAAGGCTGTCCTCAACCAAATCAACCGCTTTTCGCATAGGAAGCCTCGGTCTTGCTATCAATATTCCACCTGACAATGTGACGTCTGGGTTTCCCGAACAAAAGAGTGACAATTTTTTTCTCAAAGAAATAGCAAACCGAATAGTTTGCCACCAAGGTCCAATCATGAACAGATCATCGCCGCCTGCAAAAACCACATAGATGTCGGGATAATCAGAGCGAACAAGTTCAACGAGATATTCTGAAAAAAAGAGATTCAACATGCGGGAGACTGATGTAAAGCGTGCCGCTGAAAGACGGTCCCCAAACCCTAAGCTGAAGATAAACCCGAGATTGTCAATATCTGCCTTCAAGAATCCGAGAAGCTCTCTACCAACCAGTCTGTTTTCTTTTTCTTTCTTGGATTTTTGTGAAATCATATTGAATGTTTTGGGTTGACCAGCCTCAAGCTCACGGTCACTTTCTTCTCGGCTGAAAAGGTTAAACCACTTTTCATCAATCAACTCCTCTTTGGATAGCCGTGGTAAGTGCCTCGCCAGCCGAACCCTGCAAAAGTTTCCAGAATCAATAAGTGTTTCAACAAGATAAACACCGTCAAGGTTAGGCGGAGGGCTTTCAGAAAGGGTCACTCGTATATCATCAAACAAAGGGACCTCCCCTCTGTCTCCATAGATCAAGTAGTTTGTGTTAGGTAGTCGTGTTCCTATATAAACAATCTGGTCACAGCAGTCTGAGCAGGCAGAAATATAGAGCCCTTCCCTTTCTTCGTATTTTCTGGATGACTGTTCATCTGCTGCGTTTACTTCGCAGAGGGCACAATTCCCGCCTTCGATTTCATCATAATCCTCATCAATGACAGGTCCTTTAAGAGCAAAGGTTCTGTTTATTTTTCGGTACTTAGATTCTTCTATTGACTCGTTTACGGCATCAAGTTTGGATTGGAAATTTTCCAGACGGAAATCTTTTTGAGACATCTTAGTGTCCCAGGACAGGTTCAAGGTTAGCTGACCTTTAAACTTTTTACGGAACCACAGCTGAACTTCTTCCTCCAACACATCGAGTTTTGACTGATATTCGTTAACAAGTGGTAGAAGAAGTACGAACTTTCCTCCAGAATCCATAAGTTTGGCTACACAAAAGAGCCCCAGGCGTTTTTGTATATCAAGCAGGATTGATCTTGTCAGAGCCTGTAGATAAAATGATCTGGCTCGAAAAATCTTAGACACACCCCTGCCACTGCTTCGACTAATTCCGAAAATGTACCCCTGGATTCCAGAAAGATCTCCTCCCATAAGCATAAACTTGCTTTCTTTGTCATCCCAGTTCGGAACTGACCTGTTGTGGCTGTGATAAATATACAGTGCTTGAGCTATACTTGCAGTGCTAAATGAGTGGTCAAACAGTGATACATCGGGCAACGTTTTATAAGCAGATGAAGGTATGCACCATGTATATTTTTCCAAAAGTGATATTATACCGTCCAGATAGAATCGAAAATCTATCCTTGTATTTAGTTTCTGTAGTTCAGGGATAAACTGATTAAACAGTTGAACATAATCTTCTGGCGGACCTTTTGGGTCTCCCTGTCTGGGGAATATTCTTTCGTCACTGGATTCCAAAGGGACTAAATCGTGAAATGCGTTGCCTGGTGCCTGAAACTGATGTTTTGCAAGTTCAATCTCATCGAAGATGGATATAAGGCGACTTTCCCGAAATCCCACTTTGGACTCATGTTCCTCGTCTGTAATCCTATCCAAACCTGAGCTGAGACGGTCCGCGATCATCACGCTCATTTCCGGCAAACTTTTTTCATCCGGTCGGTGGTGGGCTGATGCAATCCTTGCGATATGAGAACGGGATTCTTCCAGCTCTACCGGCAGAGGCAGGTCATTTTCCAGGAAATAGTCAGAGTATACGGTATGCCAGTGGCCGGGTCTTCCCATGTAACTGGTAAGATATTCGCCCTCCATTTCTTTTGAATAGGGTCGATTTGCCCTCTGAGCAAATTTTCCAATGTCATGAAGTAACGCGCTAAGGACTAAAATTTTCAGATCCTTTTCCATGGGCCCTCCTCACTATTTAGATGGTAGCTTTACACTACTATAATCAGATGTATCAGACAACTATTGCAACGTTGCGGCTTATTTGACCGGAAGATAAAATCCATAAATTAGAACAAGATCTCGATTTTTGCCTTGTCCATCGGTATGCCGTAACATGTGCTGGGCCGTGTTCCTGTTGATGCAATTTCAAGCTCTTTTAATGCATACGGGCCGAACCTGTTCTGAAGATGCTCCTTTATTTTGCTTTTATACGAATTAAAGTTTTCTGCATTTAAGTTGGTAATGCCGGAATCGCTCATTTCGTTTATTGGGCGGGTGCCGCAAACCTTACGATAAAGATTGGTAATCTGATCCTGCTTTTCAAAAACAGTCTGGATGTCGAGAAAACACTCTGTGCAATTGCCACAACTTTCAGTTTCCTCCGTGCAGTTCTTTTTCTGCATGACAAAAAAGGCATACAGGGCCAGACGGGCCGGCATCATGTCCAATTCCAACGTCTTGTATGTGATCTTTCCGTCAATCAGATTAACAGTCAGGCGTGAAGTTTCTTCCCTGATTAGAGATAATAGTAACGAACCAGGATCTTTTGGTTCCTTTAAGAAGTCTGTTGATAAATGCTCACGAATGGAAACGAACGGAATATGGATCAGATTCACTTGAGCGTATCGGGTTTCCTTGAAAAAGGGCTGGCCCTGATTGTCGCTAAGCTCAACGGTCCGCGGTTCTTTGGGCGGATAGAAAAAATCCCGGCTGCTTTCAAACTCCGGGGATACCAGCACATGGTAAAGACGGTCCTGGGGCCTGCCATACATTTAGCGGCCAGGGTCAGACAGGAACTCATTGTCTTGCGCCCGCCTGCCACGGAAAAGAAAACCGCTGTTTCAGGGTCTCTTGTAAAATGAAAGGTCAGTTCCAGGCATTTTTTTAAAAGCTGTTCGTTATCAGATTCGCCAACGACGTCAGGGATCTCGATGGCATGTTCATCCGTAATTACATGAACATTACGGTATCCAAAGTCTATAGCCGACGGGTCAAGGCCATATTCTTCAAGATACCGATAATAATGACCATTGCTTTCCCCTAAAAGTTCGGCGTAAATTTTTTCCTTACCATCCCTGGTGGTAATCACATGGATAGCGTCAACGTGGCGGTTATTCTGATGCAAAGCATACAGGGCCTCGGTAATGACCTGGGGACTTAATCCGGTCACAGCCAGTAAAATATTCTTCATGATACCCGCTCCGATCTGATTTTTCCCAATCCGAACGCGGTCTGTTTTCCCAGGTGGACTTTGGAGCAAAAATCGATGAGCGGCAAAAATTCACTGATTTTTCCTTCATAAGTTATTGAACCGGTCATGCCACCCATGAGCATGGCCTGATCCTGGCGATGGGAATATCGCTGCCAGTCAAACCACATAAGATCCGTATCAATAATCCGAATTGTTTTTGCTTTACTAACCAATCCTTTATAGTCCAGGGCCGGTTCACCATCCCCATAGCAGCTATAAAGGGATGAGGCTCTCCTGAGCATAGCCCGGACCAGTACGTGAAAAGGTAGATCAGCCTTAAGCCGATTTTCAAATTTGAGCCGAAGAGGTGTCTCAAGAATCAACCTGATGCTAAAATTGTTATCTGGATAGTCTCCAGATTCCGGAAAGGGTAATACCTTAAAGGTTTCAGTTGCATTCAGCTTCTGATCCGTGTCTGAATAAATGATATGCTTTCGGCTTTTAACCGCTTTCAGGGTAAACTGGCTCCGTTTTCCGCTGATCTTTTTGCCTATGCCGATCTTTCCCATCTGGGCAATAGCGTAAATAAAATAGGGGAGATTGTTGTTCACTTCACCAAAGAGTAGCAGGTTAAAATCGAATGCAGACCCTTTTGAAAAGTTTGTCTCGGTTGTCTGAGGTGGCTCAATTACAAAGGGATGAGGAGGCGAGGCGATTCGTGAACCCTTTGGCGGTTGCAGGGATACCTGGGTTTCAAAGACTAGGGCATAAACGCAACGCTCTTTCAGAAGACACTGCTCACATTCTTGCCTTTTCAAAGCACAGACTATCTTTTTCAGGGCATGACCAAACAGGCCCCTGAAAGTTGATCCTTTGTAAAATGGAAGAATGGCCTCGTTTTCGAGGCAACATATAAACTGATATTTTCCGTAAAGCATGGTCATTTCCTGCAAAAAATTATGTATCACACAACCATTTGGTTGTTATGGAAATGCATACTACACAATATAGGCAGGTTTAGTAAACAACTGCAACCTTGCAATGAATCCAATATTTTTCTCTTAGGGATTTCCGGGATGTCCGTGACATATTGATTTCCGTGGGCCTTTGGGAACGTCCATTGGAATATTATTTGTTTTGTTCTAATAGCTTAAAACCCTTATCCACTGCTATTTTCGCCCTTTTGCCGTAAGCTTTCTTTTGTTTTTAAGGTTAGACATGATTGACATGATACTCAGGATTATTTCTATCGTGTATCCTGTTTATCTTGAAAATCTCGTTTATTTAAATATTTTTTTATTCTTTAACCTCGTATCCAGATTTTTCTTCAGCGACAGCAGTATGCTTGTAATGCTTTTTTTTCTGGATCTCGACATGAATCGTTGCCCCAAGCACTTCTGCAACTCGGCGTAACATGCTCAAGGAATGTCCTTCATATGAGGGGCATTCAAGGCGGCTAATTTGCTGTTGAGATGTTCCCACTCGGCGTGCCAGTTCTTTCTGGGACAATCCGGATTCTTTGCGCAAAGTAGCCAGTTGCAAGGCAACATCCCAGGCCTCGCCGGCCTTTTTAAAGCGTTCCGCAAAATCTGGATCCTTTAACTGGTCTTCGAGATAATTATCAAAATTTGTTTGTCGTATCATAATGGGTTCCTTGCCAGCCAATCACGCTTTCTATCCAAAGCAACTTTGCGATCTCGCGCTGGAATCTTTTTTGCTTTGCTTCGAATCCCATGCAAAGCAATAATTAGTGGGACGCACCTTAATAATTAAGGTTCTTCTCCAATTTAGTTGGAGAAGAGGGTCCAAGGATTCCCCGGTTAAATTCGCTCTGCTCCTTTTCTCCGAAAAATTTAACGGGGCAAGCACAGACTAATATTTGTCCAGTCCCGCCATAAACAGCGGGACTGAACAAATGATGTCATCGCTTCGCGAGAAATCCACGATCCATAATCAGAGCTTACTGAATGAATTTGAGATAG
>SDBS01007394.1_pt1 | contig 10670 bp, 8 predicted proteins | sample 2277091 | NCBI WGS metagenome assembly SDBS01 (sample SAMN10404972, study PRJNA504765) | marine sediment metagenome | isolation source: marine sediment core GS10_PC15, 163 cmbsf | place: Arctic Ocean: Southern Knipovich Ridge | collected 2010 | reverse complement strand
AATTGAAGCTCACCTTGATCGTCGGAAGGCATTGAAGGATACAGATTACGTAATTGTTACCCTTGAAGTGGGAGGACTTGATGTTTACCTCAATGATATTGGGATACCTGACAAATATGGAATACATCAGAACGTGGGTGATACCATAGGTCCTGGCGGGGTATTTAGGTCCCTAAGGACCATTCCCGTAATGGTGGATATATGTAAGGACATGGAGGAGCTCTGTCCAAACGCCTATCTCCTTAACTATGCCAACCCTATGGCCATAAATTGTTGGGCCATGAATAAGGTAAGCAAAATTAAGAAAGTAGGTCTTTGTCACAGCGTTCAAGGTACATCAAGACAGCTTGCTTCTTATATGCAAATTCCCTACGAGGAATTATCCTACTGGGTAGCTGGGATAAATCATATGGCCTGGTTTCTTGAGCTGAAGTGGAAGGACGAAGATGCCTATCCTCTTCTGAGAAAGGTTGCAGAAGATAAGGATCTTTGGGATAGAGTCATTGGCGAATATAAGAAGTTTAGTATGAAAGATATAGTTAGATTCAAGATCATGGAACACTTTGGCTACTTTGTTACCGAGTCCCCTTATCATTTTTCAGAGTATGTTCCTTACTTTCGCAAGAATGAAAAGCAAATCGAAGGGTCTGGAGTTTCTTATAGGTGGTGGCTTGATTACAAGAAAACACCTGACGTAGAATATCAGATGACTGGCGTGAAAGAGGCTAAGATAGAAAAAAGTGACCAATATGCCCCACAAATCATCTATTCTCTTCATACAGGTAAGCCCTGCCGAGTAAACGCTAATGTGGAGAACAAGGGACTAATTAGCAATCTTCCCGAAGGTTCTTGCGTGGAGGTTCCCTGTCTTATAGACAAAGCCGGTATCCATCCCTGCTATATAGGGGAACTCCCTACTCAATGTGCAGCCTTAAACAGAACCAATATTAATGTGCAGGAACTTACTGTAAAAGCAGCCTTAGAAAAAGACAAAGGGGCTGTTATGCATGCGGTGATGCTTGATCCTCTAACATCTTCCCTCCTCACTCTCGATGAAATTCGCAAGATGACAGAGGAAATGCTCCGGGTAGAAAAAGAGTATCTACCACAATTTAAGTAGATCCGTGTATCAGATAATTCTAGAAATGTGTAATTTCTGATATATGGTTAATCTCTAAGATATGGAGCCGGTTTAAGAACTACCCCGTCCCACTAAAAAAATGGATAAGAGGTGAGTAAATGAAAGATAGGTTGACAGAAAAAGAGAAGGAGTCGGAGGATAAAATGATTCCTAAAGAAAGAGTAATTGCTCAGATAGAACATGAGGAGACAGATTTTATTCCTTTTGTTTTGCAGTTTGAGGAGGAAAGACATAGTTCCGTTGAAAATGGCGTACTGAAGAGTGTTAACTCCTGCTACGGGACTGCCTGGAGAGATAAACTGGACAATAATATTATAGAAATACCAACAGCAAAATTCGGGAAGAAATTTGAATCGAGAGAAAAATACTCTACAGATATGTATGGATGTAAATGGCGTACAGATAAGAGGCCCATTCATCTTGAAAAACCTGCCTTAGAAGAGCCAACTCTTAGGGGCTACAAATTCCCGGAGCTTGATGCCTTCTTCGATAGGGGATGGCGTGAGAAATGCCTCCAGCTGATTGATCAGAAAAAAGACCATTTTCTTGTGACTTCTCTGGAATTTGGCTTGTTTGAGAGTACTTGGAGTATGAGAGGTTTTGAGAATGCTCTTATGGACTGTATTGCTCACCCTGATTTTTACAAGGAACTTGTGGAGAAGATTTTTGAGCATCATATGGCGTTCCTTGATGAGCTGCTTTCCCTACCCATAGATGGGTTTCTTTATGGTGATGACTATGGCCACCAGTATGGAATAATGATTGGGGTAGAAAAGTGGCGGGAATTTTTCAAACCGTACTTGAAAAGAATGTATCGCAAGGTTCATGATGCAGGAAAGTATACGCTTCAACATATGTGCGGGAGTATGGTGGAAATCCTTCCTGACCTAATTGAAATTGGACTCGATGTATATCAAAGCGTTCAGCCTGAGGCAAAGGATAACAGCCCTTACAGGTTGAAGGAACTCTACGGGAAGAACATTACCTTCTGGGGTGGCCTTGGCTCCCAGAGCACAATTCCCTTTGGAACACCGGCTGGGATAAAAGAAGAGGTAAGGAGGCTGTGTAGGGAAATGGGAAAAGGAGGAGGATATATTCTCGGACCTGCCAAAGCGATACAACCTGGAACCCCAACAGAGAATGCAGTTGCCGTAATTCAGGCATTTGCAGAGCAGGCCGGAGTATGTATCTGACTGTCCATTCCAGGGTGGGTGACTCTTAAGGGAAAGACTTGCCAAACTCTCAACTCACATCTCAGTCTTTCCTCTACTATTAACATGCCATGGCATGTTCAACTTCGCCTATTGATTCATCTAGTATATAAAGTGCTTTATCCATTTCCTCTTTAGTTATGGTTAGTGCCGGAGTTAAAGTTATGATGCTTCCCATGGTAGTTTTGAAATTCAGTCCTTTCTCCAAGCACTTGTACATAATCATGTCTGTCTCCGCTATGGCCTTCTCTTTAGTCTTCCTATCTTTTACTAGGTCTAATCCTATCAAAAGCCCCCTACCCACGGCATTGCCTATGAGCCGATGCTTGTCTTTCATCTCATTCAATCGTTTTATTGCGTATTCTCCCATTTTAGCGGAATGTTCGCATAGCTTGTTCTTTTCAATGTACTCAATCACTGCTAGGGCTACGGCACAATTAAGTGGATTTTTCTCATGCGTATAATGGCCTAATGCTCGAGTTCGCACACTATCATTGTACCTTTCCTTAGTTATTATGCCTGCAAAAGGCAATATACCTCCTCCAAAGCTTTTTCCATAGACTAGAATATCTGGAGCAACATAGTGCTCACATCCAAACATTTTTCCCGTTCGCCCAAGATTATTGGTGATTTCATCAAATATCAACAATGTATTATGCTTGTCGCATATTTTTCTGACACCTTCCCAATATTTTTTGCTAGGTATATACGGTGCCGCTCGAGTTGGTTCAGCTATGATCGCTGCTATATCTTGCTCTCTCTCGAAAATACATTCAATTTGGTGAAGATATGCTCTATCGCAATCTTCCTCTTTCTCAAATTCCCAGGGATTACGGTAGTAATCTGGATATTCGACATGAAATGCTCCTGTCAGTAACGGTCCCAAGCCTCCCCTGAAAAGCTCCTCTCCACCAACACTTATTGCTCCCAATCCAGCGCCATGAAACGAGTCCCACATCGATATCGTTTTGAATCTGCCAGTAACCCACCTGGCAAGCTTTAACGCCATTTCAATAGCATCATTTCCTCCCGGGCAGAAAAGTGACCTACAAAGGTCTCCAGGAGCTATCTCTGCCATCTTTTTGGCTAACCTAATAGCAGGAATATTCGTATATTTACGGGTACAAAATGACAAACCTGTCTCTATTTGCTTTCTTAAAGCCGAGATGATTTCAGGGTTACTAAACCCTACATTGTGTACGTTGTTGCCATGGAAATCCAAATACCGTCTTCCTTGAATATCCTCAATGTACGGTCCATCACATTTGGACATAACATTTAGTACCGGGGTCGACAAAGCTTGATGTAAAAAATATTTTGCATCCTCATTTACTAAATTCATCGCTTCATCTGACAAATTCCGTTCTGAATACTTTTTCCTATTCGGGGTGATATTTGTATCCCCCTCTACTAGATGTACCCACTGTTCCTTTTTATCCTTCTGCTCTGCCATTATAAGTCTCCCTCTCAAGGCTTGTATCAGTCTTGCTTACTTTGTTCCCGTTCCAAATAATCACCTCTTTAAACATGAAAAACATTTTCAGTTGGGTCGTGAAGTGCAAAAGAATTCGATTCTCTCACCACTCTGAGTTAATACACTATGCCACGTTCAACTTCGCCTATTGATTCATCTAGTATGTCAAGTGCTTTATCCATTTCCTCCTTGGTTATGATCAGCGCTGGCCTTAAAGTTATTGTATTTCCTCCTACTCCTTCTCCTTCCGTCTTGAAAGACAGACCTCTTTCAAGACACTTAAACATAACCATTTCTGCTTCGTCAAAAGCCTTCTCTTTAGTTTCCCTATCCTTAACCAGTTCAATTCCTATTTGTAATCCTAGGCCTGTAACATTTCCTATCAGTCGATGCCTCTCTTTCATTTCGTTAAGCGTTTGCATGGTATATTCACCTAGCCGAGCAGCGTGTTCACATAGTTTATTCTTTTCTATATATTCAATCACCGCTAGAGCAGCAGCAGAGCAAAGTGCATTCTTCTCATGCGTGTAGTGACCTATATCTCGATTTCCACATTTGTCGTACTTTTCCTTGGTTGCGATACCTGCAAAAGGAGCAATCCCTCCGCCAAATGATTTGCCCAGAGAAAGAACATCAGGGGTAAGGTAACGTTCGCATGCAAACATCTTCCCTGTTCGGCCTAATCCCTTCTGAATTTCATCAAACATAAGGAATGCCCCGTGCTGTTCACATAATTTCTTGACACCTTGCCAATATCTTCTGGTAGGCACGACTGATGTAATCGGTTCGCTCACAACGGCTGCTATGTCCGGCTCTTTCTGAAAAACAAGTTCAAGTTGTCTTAGGCACTCTGCATCAACATCTTCCTCCTTTGTGAAACCCCACGGATTACGGTAGTAATTGGGGCGCTCAACATGGATTGCTCCTGGTACTAGAGGCCCCATCCCGCCCCTGAAAAGACTTTCGCCGCCTACGCTTGCTGCTCCAAAGCCATTACCATGGAAACAACCCCAAAAGGAGATAATCTTAAAATTATGGGTAATCAGTTTTGCAAGCTTAAAACCCATTTCCACGGCATCGCTCCCTCCAGGACAGAAAAGTACCTTATTCAGGTCTCCGGGAGCTATTTCTGCCAGCTTTTCAGCCAATCTAATTGCAGGGATATTGGTGAACCTCCGAGTACAGAACGTCATCTGCTCATCCAACTGTTTTTTCACGGCTTCGATAACTTCGGGATTGTTAAATCCTACATCATGCGCACCATTGCCGTGCATATCCATGTATTTCTTTCCTTCTGTGTCCTCTATGTAGATGCCATGAGCTTTTGAGATTACATTCAGAACCGGGGTTGACGTATTCTGGTGTAAGAAATACTTTACATCTTTGTCAAACCATTTTCTTGCTTGCTCAGATAAGTTCCTTTCCCAATATTTCTTCCTATTGGGACTGACATTGAAGTCCTCTAACATTTTCTCCGTATGTTCCATTTCTTTTGTTCTCCTATTCTAATCTCAATTCTCTTAGTGCTAGAGAGCTGATCGATTTTTTCAAGACAGATTCCTTAAGAGAGAAATTGTTCGGTAGTTATCTTGTTCGGCAGTTCTCTCTTTAAGAGGCGTTTCCTTGCCCTAGTCAATGGGTTTGTTTATTGTGCATCTGTGGTAAGCCCTAAAAGAGTTCTCAAAGAGCATACAAACACAAACACAAACTCAAACTTGAATATGGCAGGGACTATTCCAATATTAATGTAGATAAGTCGCCTAACGCTCTCTGTCCCGATTGTATAGATAAGATAATGATACTCTTCTTGATAGCAAGAGGTTCTTTTCCTAGAGGTAAAGAGTGCCATCCAAAAGGAACAAGCGGTTTAGTTTGCTCAACATGTCCTGAGTTCACAAAGATCAGTTGAGTGCAATAGAAGGTTTCAAGGTCAATGTCCAATAGGGCGCTCTTCCCTGATCATCACGTCCTTGAGAAATGATACCGCTTTTTCCAGTCCTTCCTGTTTGGACATAAGTAGGTCCTCATGCTCAATGCTTAAAACATTATCATACCCCATCAGACGCAGCATGGAGAGAAGATGCTTCCATTGTATCACTTGCCATCCTTGAGCAGGTGGCCAATTCTTGCCAAAGTTCTACAATACCCTCCTGAAAAGTCAAGCTTTTATACCAAACATCTAATTTCACCTTTATATATGGTACAACTTTTTTTCCTATTTGTCAACCCTTTGCTCTGCCCCCAATTGTCCAAAAGTTAGTAGTGGACGATATTCTTGGATTTTTCCTTCGTTTGTTTTCTGTATATAGATTACCAGAATAAAGAGGTAAAATCTATTTCTTTGGTCTGTTCTTGGAGGTGGGTGTCAAGTTTAAGGAATCGATTTTGACTTTCTTTGCTTTTGAAGCCCACATTTGTTTGCATCTTAATTCTTACAAGAGTTTCCTCAAAACATTCGGTTCTCACTTCTCAAATAGTGATATAATGACGAATGTGGCTGTTGACTAAATGGAATAGGGAGATTATCTTGAGATATCTGGATTGAGGTGAGATTTTGAGAAAACTTTCACCTGAATTATGGGCGTGGTGGGCGTGTCAAATCATTTGACGAACCTGACCCAACTGAGAGGGGGTTGACAAATAGGAAAAAAAGTTGTATTATGAACACAGATGAGAAATACAAATTTAATAAAAATAGGCCTTCGGGTTAGGCAGGTAAGAAAAGAGAGAAATCTTAGCTTGCAGGATGTAGCAGATAGAAGCGGACTCTCCAAAAGTCTTATATCGAAAGTGGAGAATTTCAGAACGATTCCCTCTCTATCTGTTTTGTCAAGGATTGCCGACACTCTCAATGTCACAATGGCTGAGATTCTTGAGGGCATAGAGGAAGAGAACAGAGAGGTATACGTCGTAACGAGAAGAGACGAGCGAAGGATACTGCAAAGAGAAAGTGCTAAGGGGTTTACTTACGAATTGCTTATAACGGAGAATGCAAACAACTCACTATTTGAATCCTTTGTATTGACATTGGAAAACGGTGCTAAAAGAAAACCTGTTTCAACGGATGGGCATGAATTCCTTTTTATATTAGAAGGGGAAATAGAATTTCATTACGGAAAGGAAAGGATTATCTTAAAAAAAGGGGATTCGATATTTTTTGATGGTAGAACTCCCCATGTGCCTGAAAACATGGGGAAAAGAGAAGCAAGATTTCTGGTAGTTTATTTGTTAGATAAGTAATCATTAGCTAACTAAAGCGGAGGAAAAAGAATGGACAGAAAGCCTTTATTTCGGAGAAAGACAGCCATTTCCTACAAGACAGAAGAAAAAACCGTTATGCGGGGGTATGACTTGAGTGAGCTGGCGGAGAAGGGGTATTCTTTTTGTGATGCGTTATTTGTCTTATTTCAGAATAGAATTCCTACAAAAAATGAAGAAAAGATGCTCAAATACGAGATGGGCGCCTTCATGGAACACTCTATGTCACCATCAGCAGTGGGAGCAATTGGTGTCATCACTGGCAGGCCGAATCTTCCCTGTGCTGTTGCTGCCTCGGTTATGACCTTTGGCGGTGTTCATGGACCGGGGGCTGCCCATGGTTACATGATGAATAAATATATTGAACGAGCTCGCAGGGAGGGAAAGTCCATTGATGAGATGGCTAAGATTCTAGTAGATGAACACCTGGATGCTAAAAGGCCAATTATGGGTATGGGACAGCCACAGCATCCTGATGGTGACCCCAGGGCAGAGCCGATTCATCTTAAACAGGAAGAATTGAAGCTAGATGGCGTATATCTTGAGTTTCAGCGGGCAATCGAGAAGTACTTTCATGCCCGAAGAAGAAAAGAGGGCAGATCACACGTTGGCGTTAACGTTGTGGGATCAGGTAATGCCGCTTTGTGTGAGATAGGTTTTTCTCCTAATGCTGCCTGGTGTCTGGGTAGTGTTTGTCGTGGATATAGCTGTGCCGCTCATGCCCTGTATAATATGAAAAAAGGACGTGCTTGGGGGGCCTCTAAAAGAGAACCTATGGTGCAGATGATTGATCTGAGTATGATTAAATATATGGGTCCTGAGGATAGAGAAGTGCCAAGCCAAGAAGAAAGGCAGGAGTATGCTAAGAAGCAAAAAGAAGAAGGAGAATACAAGAAATGGGTAATCTAAAAGATAAAAGAAGAATAGGGAACTTGGACGCTAAGACAATGCCCTATGATTATAGTAAGAGAGAATATGGTACTGTACCTCCAGACACGAAGAGGGAGCCCTTTCGCTGGGTTTCCGAGATTGCCTACAAGAACGTTCACCGTATCGTTGCCAGGGGATACGATACCACCGAGCTGATGGAGGAAGGCTATGGTGTGGTAGATATGCTCTTCATAGACTTTCAGTCCAGAATACCTTTGATTGAAGAAGAAAAAATGCTGAATTATATTATGATTCTTGCCCTGGAAGACGGATTGTCTCTACCGGCGGCCTTATCAAGAATTGTGGCTCAGTCCAAAACGTTTCTGACTCAAGCCTGTGGAGCATCGATTCTAGCCTTCGGGCATGCGTATGGGGCCTATTCAGCCTTTGGCAATATGCTTGACAAATACCTGGCCAGGGCTGAAAAGGAAGGAAAAACCATAGAAGGGATAGCTAAGGTCCTGGTAAAGGAGAATCCGGGTAACAAAGCACTGGGTGTTTCCGCTCTCATGTTGAAGGATCCAGCAGCCAAACGTATGTTAGCCCGGGCAGAAAAACTCGGCCTAGCAGGTAAATACATCGTCTTTGTGAAAGAAATTGTCAAAGCTGCTCAAAAAATCAGCCCAGAACCTATAGACCTGGATATGCTCGGTGCTACGGGAGCTACAATGATTGATCTAGGTTTTTCCCCTGAAGCCACTTGGGCCATTATGGCTGTTACCCGCTCCTTTGGAGCTGGGGCCCACTACATTGAGGAAGTTGAAAGAGAAGCCTACACTCAATTAGGGCAAACATTGACACCCAAAGAAGATTACGACGGTCCTGAGGATCGGCCTGTGCCCTCCCTAAAGGAACGGAAGAAAGTGGCTAAACCGGCACAAATGCATACTCCTGAAGAATGGAAGAAAGCCTTTCTGGAAAGGCAAAAAATTCATGGCAGTGGCTATGGCATTGTGGAAGAAATTGAGGATCCCAGCAAGAAAACATAAATAAAAGTGTAGGTGAGTAATAAGGAGGTTAGATAGATAGTATGGAAGATAATATAAAGGAGATGTATGATAGAGCAAGGAAAGCTTTTGAAGAAGTTGAATTCTGGCCTCAGAAGAAGGTTGATGAGATGGTTGCCGCAGTGGGTTGGGAGTGGCAAAAGAATGAAACAGCTAAATCTTTAGCAAGGCTTGCCATAGATGAATCTGGAATAGGTGTTTACGAGGATAAAGTAGCCAAGATAAAAAGTAAAACCCGGGGTAGCCTCTGGGATATGCGTAATGCCAAAACATGTGGATTGATTAAAGAAGATAAAAAGAAGGGGTTAAAGATATTCGCCAAACCTATGGGAATCATTGCCAATGTGGTACCCTGCACAAATCCTGAATCAACCATTTGTGCCCTGGGAGTTAATATTTTAAAGACAAGAAATGCTATGATTGTCTCCCCTCATCCGAGAACTCAAGGAAGCTCATATCTTACTGTTGAATATGGAAGAAAAGCGCTCAAGAGAATTGGTGCACCCGAGGATTTGATGCAATGCATTAAAGAAACCAGTAAGGGAAAGACAGCCGAGCTTATGAGAGCTTGTGATTTTGCCATTGCTACCGGTGGGGCTGCCCTGGTGAAGGTAGTTTATGCTGCCGGTAAGCCCTGCCACACAGTGGGAGTCGGTAATGTTGTATCGGTTATAGACGAAACCGTTGACATAGTTACTACAGCCAAAAAGATTGTCAAATCCAAGACTGCTAATAACTCTGCATCATGTTCTTCGGAAAACGCCATTGCTATTGAGAAAAGCATCTACGGGGAGATGATGGGCGCGCTTAAATCAGAAGGTGGATATTTGTGCAACACCAAAGAGAGGGAAAAGCTACGAAGATATATGTGGCCTGATGGAATTAGTTTAAATAGAGATGTAGTGGCAAAACCTGTGCTATGTATTGCTGAACAGGCAGGAATTTATGTTCCTCAGAATACGAGATTCCTCATGGTCATAGGGGAAAAGATTGGTCCGGAGGATAGGTTCTCAGGCGAGAAACTCTGCCCGGTCTTGACCGTCTGGGAATGGAGTGATTTTAGCGAAATGGTAGACAGAACCGCAAGAATACTGAAGTTTTCTGGGGAAGGTCATTCTCTTTCCATTCACAGTCTAAACGAAAACCGTCAGATGGAACTGGCTACAAAAGCTAACGTGGGAAGGGTGAATTGCAATATGCCCCATGCTATGGCCAACAGTGGAAGCTGGTTTAATGCTCAACCTTTCACTGACACTCTCGGCTGTGGTACCTGGGCGGGTAATATGACCACCGATAACATTAATTGGAGGCATTTTCTCAATTATACTTACCTTTCAGTTCCTACTGAAGAATATGTCCCTGGCGATGAGGATATTTTCGGAGAATATCTGAAGAAGTGGGGAAGAGACTAATCTCATTTCTGATGATGCTCTATTAATGGCTAAAATCTTGTGACATAATTGGAGAGCTAAATGATAAGAGCTGTACTTTTCGATTTTGGCCAAACTCTGGTGAACTCGGCCGATGGGTTTCGCGCAGCCGAAAAGAAAGTGCAGGCTAGAATTTTTTGCCATCTTCGCGTAACATCGTGGGAAAGATTTCTGGCCAACTATCGTAGAATACGGAAAGAATCCCAGACAAATTTCAAC
>SDBS01007393.1_pt1 | contig 10670 bp, 10 predicted proteins | sample 2277091 | NCBI WGS metagenome assembly SDBS01 (sample SAMN10404972, study PRJNA504765) | marine sediment metagenome | isolation source: marine sediment core GS10_PC15, 163 cmbsf | place: Arctic Ocean: Southern Knipovich Ridge | collected 2010 | reverse complement strand
TTCATTCATTTCCATCGGATTGGTGACAAACAGCCAAATTGTGTAGTCTTTGACATAACTGAGAAGATGATTTATTGTTCATACCGCAGTTGTTAAGAAGGGAGGTGAACTCATGCAAGCATACTGTATGAAATGCCGTGCCAAGAAGGAGATGAAAGATGCTAAGAGCATCACCATGAAGAATGGTAAACCAGCAACTCAAGGTGTATGCCCCAGCTGTGGCACAAAGATGTTCAGAATTGGGAAGGCATAACACTGATAATATAGGGATTGAATTTGGGCTGGGTATTTTTACGAATAGAATATCCGGCCCTTTTCTATGTCACATTTCATCTTTTTGTTACCTCGGGACATTCAGCCAGAATGTTACTTCCCCCCACTGGATGGTACTTCCAGCCTAAAAGGCAGTATGTTATTGTGCATATGCCATCTGATTTACAAAGTAGAAAAAGATAGTAGGGACAAATACCACATTCGTGTAGTAACTAAAAGGCAGGAAGTTGATTCCGAAGTATTCTCGATAAACAACCCTTAGCCATTTGTTAGCTGGTGGTAAGGAAGATTATCGGATTAAATGAGCTTTAACAAGGTATCTCTGAACAGATATGGATTATCACGGTTGTTAAATCGCCATTCCAGTTCGTCAAGGTAGGCATTAAAATGTTATATGAAGGCGGGTTATTATACATAAGTGGGTTAGACCGCTTGGAAGCGACTAGGGAACGGCTAAGGAGATTAAAATGTATCACACAGAGTCAACCCTGAGTCAAGCATATAATCCCGCTTGACAAAAAGAATTAGTAATGATAATGTGATAATGGCTCTGGAAATCCGGAGCCATTGGTATTTTAGGAGATGTTGTCAACCTGATTTTTCCAGCGATGTCAACCTGATTGTTTAAAAACTGAATAGACTTAAGCCGATTCCAGCTTCAGACATTGGCCGAAATCGACAAAATTGACAACCTGACTTTTAATCAGGGTGTCACAGGTTCGAGACCTGTACGGCCTACACTCGACTTCCTTATCCTCTTCTAACGGATTTCTAACGAAAGTTTCTTTGTTTTCATCCTGCGATATCTTTTCTAACATCAGATCCATTGTATCGGCTGCCGCTCTCAATTCACCCTCCCAGTGATTGTAGATGGTGAGGGTCACCATTTCGCTGGCATGTCCGAGAACCCTGCTGATTACCTCAATAGGTTGCCCGGCTTTTCTCTGCAATGTTGCATAGGTATGCCTTAAGTCATGCAAGCGGATGCGTTTCAAACCTGCATCCTTAACAATACGTCTGAAGACTTTAGACACATATCCTGGATCGGGCAGAGTTCCATCCTCGCGAGTGAAGACAAAGTCATCCCCGGATAATTGCCAGCCAAAGTACTCTGCATTAGCTTCCTGCCGTTCGCGCCAATGTCGCAACAGCATCGCTAATGAGAGAGGCAGGGCCACGACGCGGCGCGACCTTTTTGTCTTTGGTTCTTCGTATCTCCACTCTTTTTTGATTTTATATGCAGTCCGACGTATAGCAAGATTTGGTGACGCATTGTTCAGATCCATATCGTTCCATTTCACGCCGAGGGTCTCACCACGCCTAGTCCCGATCAGTGCCCCCGTGGCGAAGAGCGCATAAAATTCTGAGTCGGCAGCGGCTGTCAGGAAATGGTCCAATTCTTCCATGTCCCAGACTTCGGTCTGGGCTTTCCTGGCGGCTGGCGGGTCGGCAAGTTCAGCCACATTACTTAACAGCTTACCCTTTCGTACAGCGTCATTTAGGACACGGTGTACAACTCTAAGTAAATATCGGGTGGTAGTAACCGACTTTCCTGCTTTAACCATATTGGCCATAATGAGATTGAGATCGTCCGGCGTAAGTGCAACAGCTGGTTTAGCTCCGATTTTAGGGATAATGTGAGTTTCAAGCATCTGGCGATAGCTTTCTAAGGTAATTGGCCTGATGCGATTGGGGGCAACGGTTTCCAGGTAATTCCGGCAGAGTGTGGCTACAGTCTCCCGGCTGGGTATCACGAGCATACCCTTGTTGACCTCAGCTACAGCTTCAGCAAGCACTTTTTCCGCTTTTCGCTTGGTAGGGTTGCCGGTTAACCACTTCCGCTTCCATGTCCCCGTACCCGGATCTTTCATAGATATAACCGGGTAAAACCGTCCGCTCTTCTCTGCAATGTGTCCTCTCATTATGCACCCCCTTTAGTTGTCCATAGTCTCCAGCCATTCATAAAAACGCTTTCGGGAAAATAAAATAATCCGCCCGACCCTTTTACATGGAATTTTCCCCTCACTAACCCAAGTGTATAGGGTGTTCTTTCCGATAGGTAGGATACGCCTGATCTCGTCGGCCCGCATTACCGGGTTTTCCTCGGTTTTGATTTGATTCTTCCTGTTACGAGGTTTGTTACGCTTTGCCCCTTTGTCATTTTGGTCATGGGAACAAGCATCGGTTCTTTTTTTCTTAGGGTTTCTCATTGTCTTTTCTCGTCGATTTAGCGCGATGTTTTTTAAGCTCACTGATTATTTTGTCGGTGGCTCTATTTACAATTTCTTTTACATCATCCTTAGTCGCGTTTGAAATTATAGATTCATAATCCAGAACAAGCCCCAACCTCTCTTTTCCTTCTAAATTAGCAACAATCTCATTAACGGTACGTTGGCTAGCCAGCGTTAGTAAAAAGGTGCCCCAATCGACCCTGCGCTCGAGAGCCATTTCAAGAGCTTCCTTTTTTTGTTTTAAAGTATCGTATTTATCACGATTAATCCCGATTGTAACCTGATTTCTTTCGTTCATAGCTTACCTCTTTATATGTGTATATTGTACACAGCTTACACATAATTGTCAAGTGGTCGAACTAAAGTAGCGTCTGGTTGTAATTAAAATACGGTTGAAAATAGTAAGTATTAGAATAAACTTTCACATAGCAGGAGAGTAAGTCATTATCCCAGGAGGTGGATTATGAAGCGAGAATTTACCGTAATGAAGAGATGAGGATGGCTATTTCGTCGGTACTGTTACTCAACTCAGGGGCTATCATACCAAGGCTAAATCCCTAGATGGGCTGATGGATCGGATAAGAGAGGCCGTGCAGATGTTTGAACTGTTTTAACAGGATACCCTCTTAAAATTCACGAACGACCAAGTATTACTAGCTGTTTTTTTCAAACTGACTGCACTTACTCAGTATAGTCATGCGTAGGGGTCACACTATTGTGTCTCTCAACTCATACCAGTATACTGAGACTCTAGCTGGTCCTCAACTCAAGGCTACTATCTCACTAATACTGATCTTCGTCGAAGTATTGTACTCAGTAAGGTACATTGCAACGAGGACTATATTAACTATGGCGATAATCCACTCAGTCCATTCCATCGTTCTATTTCATTCTCATTGCATTTCGTAGTTAAGCTATCCGAATATCCAATCTGACTGATTATTAAGCAACAAACTAGGTGACTTAAAGCTGAATCCCCCTGTTCCAGAGGTAATACCGGATCTGGTTTTCTCATCGGATATTGTAATTTGCTTAGTCACTTTACATTCTCGTTTCTTTTGAGAAAATAGATACGAGCAGGGCCTACTTTACGATGGAATACGTGAGAAAAGACTATGAGAATGGGATATCCTATCTGAGCAGAATTCGGCCAGAGCCACCCCCCGGAGAGATTCTGGAGTGCCAGTTCAGAATTGGAGAACTGGACGTTCGGCTCGGCGAAATGGAAGACGCTGTCAGGAGGCTGGAACCGATTGAGCTGAAACGACAGGAACCAAAGGAGTGGCATAATAGAGCCAGAACGCTTGACCTACTACGCGATGCTTATGGAGATACGGAGCAAAAGAAACGTTGTGGCTCAGAGATTCTCTCTATTTATCGTGACGTTTTGGCTAGTGAAGAAAAGATTCGGGAGATAAAGGCCACAGATATCAAACTTACCAATGCCAAGGACATCCTGGGTAAAGCCGCCGACACGTTCAAGAGCATAGGTGAGCCAGGGCTGGAGGATGAGGCGCTACGAATACGCGGAGAGTTGATTAAAAAGGTCGAGCAGAAGGATAATCCTTAATGTTATCAAGGATGGCAGTCCTGCTAGGATAATTTCTCATTTAGAGTAGTACTATATTATATTTCCCGCTTGATTGATTTAGTGCTAACATAGAGCAGAAATGAAAAAGGTCTGATAGATTAAATGAGTGAGAATATTTAATGGCTGAGATATTCGACAGTTTTCAACGAGAAGATCATGTTTTTCGCTCGGAGAAGTTTAAAAGCGTTGTAAAAGAAGCTCTAGTATTTTTCGCCAATACCCCGGTTCACAGTCTGCCAACATCGAAGCGTTTCGTCGGTGGCGGAGTTTATGCCCTTTATTATTTTGGAGATTATAAACTATATTCTAAGCTAGCAGAGAAAAATCAGGTTGCCTACGATTATCCTATTTATGTTGGTAAGGCAGTATTACCTGGTTGGCGCACAGCTCGAACCCGCGGTATTAATACTTCAAGTCTATATAGCAGGCTAACAGAACATTGTAGAAGCATCAGTGCTGCAAGTGAACTTAAACTGCCCCATTTTAAATGTCGGTTCGTTTTATTCGAGAATATAGAAGCAGATTTGGTAGTTCCAGTCGAGGCAGGGCTAATTCGAAAGTACAAACCTATATGGAATACTATAGTTGATGGATTTGGAAATCACGATCCTGGTAAAGGGCGATATAATCAGGCAAAATCAGAATGGGATGTTTTACACCCCGGCAGAGTCTGGGCTGAACGCTGTAAGGGTACACCTCCCGACATTCAAAACACCCAAGAAAAAGTAAAAAGATATTTCTCACACTTGCGGCTTTCTTAGTTCCACAATTGCTTCATAAAGGTTCTGCCGCAAGTTTTTACTATTAACACGAATATTTGATTGAATAATACTATTGCCCGTTCGTGTATGACGTGGTACTTCGATTCCAATTAGCTCTAACCCCATACTCTCTGCAATCTTCGCAAAATACTGATCTGTAGGTATTTCTATTCCTTGGAGGATACTATTACCAATAACTACGAGAGCCGATCCACCAGGTTTAAGAGAATATTCAATTCCAGCCGCGAACCTGCGGCAATCATTGAAGTAAGAAGTAGCGTAGTTTGCCCATCCGCGACCACCGTACGAACCCTTATCTTGGTTTACTTCTGTGAGGATGTTCAATTTATCCTCTAAATCTACACCAGGCAAGGAGAATTCTAGCTCGACTTTTTCAAGATCACGGACCGTCTGCCAATATTTCCCAAAGTTAGAATTCTCTAACCCCTTGAGATCCTTTGGCATCTTGGCGTAATTCAACCAGTAAAGGTGAGGTCTAGTATTGCGATTATAATGGTAATTATTTAAGTATGGTGGTGATGTAATTATTAAGTCAATTGAATCCGATTGTAGATAGGATTCATACTTGAAAAAGGAATCATTAATAATATTAACGTTTGTAGGTTCTTGCACCATATGTGTGGTGAACCACAAGATATCCTCGGCCATTTCCGATAGCTTCTGAATAATCGTTTCACCAACTGGGAAATCAGAGATTTCAGGTTTTCCGGTGCTTGCACGGCTAGCTAAGCTCGGTTCATAAGAGTAATTAGAATAGCTTACTAGTGTAGCGGCAAAGGCTAGGTCAAATAACTGTTTTATTTGATAATCTGTAATGGCACTAAGGAAATCATGAAGTATTAATACTTTTCTCAATACATTGGGACTGTAGAACTCATGTCGTGTCATAAAACCATGTGGCGGCTTACTGAGTGGAACGTAATCTGAAGTTACTCTCTCATCATAGAATTCTGAGAAATGCACGATTGCGTTACGCAATAATTCTAATGAAATATTGTGGGAACTAATCTTTACATTACAGGCTAATGCAGCATACGGATTAATCTCAAAACCAATAACGTCATGTCCCTGGAGAACAGCTTCGAGCAATGTGGTTCCGACACCTGCAAATGGATCCAGCACAACACCTTTTTTATCCAAATACCTTGATAAAATATCCCTGACGAATGTACTCGAAAACCCGGCTATCCAGGGTACCCATCTATGCATCGGTAAGGTTTTATTTGATATAAAAGATGGATCGTGGAAGCTTGTCCCATTTGCTTTTATTACCGTCTTCTGTTCCTTTGGCAAGATTTTTAATTTCATACTCTCTAGAGAAGGAACATTAGCCATACCTTGCTCCATCATTGGCTTTTATCGCTAATTATTTTCTCTTCAATAGCGGCACCAATTTGGAATTTTGGCCTTATTGCCACCAACGTGGCCCTTAACGATTTACACTCCGTTGAATTACTCAATAAATTTAGAATATCATCAAACCCTATTATCATAGCCTCTGGCACTCCATGACGAGTAACAATGTATCGTGTTTGGTTATGAGTAGATTCTCTAATGATTAAACCAAAATTGTTTTGTGCTTCGGTTGAGCGTATATTTTTTATAGTCATCTTCTGATACATTTTAGCTATATTAGCTATTATAGTTAAAATATATACGTTTCTCTCTAAATTGTCAATACCTTGCGTTTTGCTATTGCTGTGGCTTAGGGAACATATGTCCCTCTGAGATTGTTCCAAAAGGAGGTAGTGGGTCAATTTGGGCATATTCGTATAATTAAATCAAGAAAGGTAAATCCTTCCTTTTTTAACCGTTGGCGTCATGCCTAATCCTCAGGCGTGGAATTCAGCGGACCTTTTTATAGTGGCTGTTAACCGCTAGGTTGTTGGTTCGAGTCCAGCTCGGGGAGCCAGATTTTAGCTTTTCTCCACTTCTATAGTTATTACCATAGTATTTCTTTTGATAATTAGATAACCCTGTTATGTGTTTTATTTCGTCACAATTGACAAAGTAGAATCGCCTAATTAGAATCATATCGATATGAGTGAAATTGTTTTTGTTTTAGGAGCAGGAGCATCTCAAGAAGCTGGCGCTCCTGTAATGTCAAATTTTCTCGAGAAGGCAGATGAATTACGCAGAAGTGGAAAATTAGGCGAATTTCAGCAGGATTTTGACCGTATTTTCAATGTCATTCTCACTTTAACAGCAGCCCATTCAAAGTCACAACTTGATTTAGATAATATTGAGTCGGTATTTGCTACGATTGAAATGGGCGTTTTAATAAACAAATTACCTGGGATTGCAGATGATGATATAGCGCCTCTGATTACATCTATGAAGAAATTAATTGTGAAAACATTAGAAGGTACTATTGCCTACCCTATTCATGAAAAAGCTATTATGCCAACTCGTGTGTATGGAATGTTTGCAGATTTAATTCGCGATTTGAGTGAGGTTGGGCACAGTTGTTCTATTATTACGTTCAACTATGACTATGCTTTGGATTATGCATTGCGACAAAGCTTGGTTTCGTTTGACTATGGTTTATCTGAATCCCCTAGAAGACAGAATATTCCTCTAATAAAGTTGCACGGCTCTCTTAATTGGGCTCAGTGCTTAAAATGCAAGGAATTGATATCACTAGAGGTTGGAGACTATTTGGCAAAATCGAATGCATCTCTAATAGCGCATAGCCGAACTGGACCTATATATATAAACTTGGCAACTAATTACATTACAAAAGGCGTTAAACATTGTGGAGACAATGAGTGTGTGTTTCCGATTATTGTTCCACCAACTTGGAACAAAGCTCAACACCATGAATTGTTATCAAAGATTTGGAATCGGGCTGCACTTGAATTCTCTAATGCAGAACATATTTTTGTTATTGGTTACGCTCTGAATGATAGTGACAGGTTTTATCATTTACTTCATGCATTAGGCACTGTCGGACCAACAAGAATTAAGCGATATTGGGTTTTTAATCCTGATTCAACAGACGATGTTAAAAATAGGTTCAAGGATCTGATGGGTTTAGACATAATAAACAAATACAAGTACTATCCTGTACGATTTGGCGATGCGCTATCAAGAATACGTGCGCAATTTCTTAACTAATCCCACGCTCCCCACGTCACAAATCCAGGATCGCCGGGGCTTGAAAGAGTACCATACACCTTATGGACTTACCTCCACGCCTTTCCCTATTGGGCGGAGCGCCACATTGAGAATCTGTGCTGCCTGATTACCGCTATCTTCGCCTCTCTTTTACATATCAGAAACTAATATTTTTGAAGTCCTTGACTATAGATTTCTTTCCCTGCTAGCATACTATTAGAGAAAAGGACAACTTCAATGTCAAATAAATCAATCCTAACTGAATCAGCATATGACTATCTGAAGGCTGTAGCAAAAACGCTTGAATCGCAAATTGGCAGCAACCCTAGATACACACAACATAGTACTTGGATGGTGAAAACCGGACCTACTAGCATGTCCAGCAAACCATTTACAAGGGAGGCCTTTGATATATTCAGAGCCTCAACGGTTTACCAACTTAAAATTTTGCATACTAATCCCCAACACCAGCAACGGTTAATAGAAGCATTAGTCGGCGCAGGCATAGAGCGGCAGCACGCACACTATGGGTTCTTGTCTCCTCTGGTGCATCACTGGCTTGAACTAGAGAAACCCTTCGCATTTGATGAGAAACAAATTAACAAGCTATTGGGTGAATTTAGCGCTGCCGTTCTTGAGGGATTGATTACCATAAAATCAAGTGATGCGATCTTGCAGTTAGGTCTTGAAACTGAATCAGTATCACTTGAAAAAGGTATAACTATTCGTCCTATAAGCATTAGTGAACTGTGGGAACATGGAAGCATTAGCGATTTTAAACAGTTTTCACCTCGACCTGGTCCTCAGTGGGATTTGGTTGGTGAACATTGGAACATTTTGGAAATAGAAATTCGGCGCAAGAGAGCTCCAGTACATCCACCAGAAGATATTCAATCCGTCCGTGAAACCGTATTGACAGCCTTGACACTTGTTTCTCCAGGGCATTTACAGATATATGATTTAGGCACAAGAGCAAACTTCGGCATGGGATCAACGGGGACAGTACGAATAGGAGCAGGTACACCCAAGGAAATAGGCCGATGGGGTGGTCGATTTATCCTTAATAAGGAATCGGCCCAGAGTCTAAAAGAGTTGTGGCCACACCTACGCAAAATCATCAAATCAAAAAGCCATTATCTTAGAATTCCAGCTCAAAGGCTTGTATATGGAGGCGGCAGATTCAGACAGGATGACGCGATAATTGATAATGCAATAGGCCTAGAGGCCTTATTGCTGAAAAATATCAATGCGGAATTAAGTTATCGGTTTGCACTTAGAGGAGCAACGATTTTAGCTTGGACTCACGGAGTGAGAGAGGAATTATTTACGCAACTCCAGGATTTCTATAATATTAGAAGCAAGATTGTACACGGTGGTCAACAAGAGTCCGCGAAACTTAGAGATGCCAGGTCCAATGGTGAAAAAGCGCTTAGGGAAATATGGTGGTGGTTCTTTAATAATGGAGAAGATTTATCACCGGCATTAGCTAAAGTCGACAAGGTGATCCTTAAATAGTTATTAGGGCTCATTAGTTCATAATCCACAAGACCTGTGCCGCGTATTCAGCTATATGTTATCCCCCTGCCCCCTACCCCACCAGAGCGGATGTTCTTGGAAAGCGGGCGCGCCGAGGCCAATAACTTAGGGGTTAACAGCCACACGTAAAAAAGATCCGCCGAATATCACGCCTGAAGTCTAGGCGTAAAACAATGAAGCAATAAAGGAACGATTTTCTATGAGGTAACATTATAAGCAATTGTTGTCCCACAATTTACTAGAAAGTGCAATGCCTAGAACATGATAAAGCTGAGACACCGCCCGGGAAAAACCACTTCGGTGATGTTTTAGCCGGCGCTACTAATAGGCTGCCACTGCCACGCATCCCCACTCTCACCCACGTGGCCCAGACCTGGAAACGGCAAGTGAAAGGCAAGTACCAGGGTCTCCTCAGCTGCAGCCATGGTCAGAATCCTGCGCCTGGTAGCCACGACTTGCTCAGGAGCAAAATCGACCGCCGCATGCCACTCTGGCTGCTCCAGATGAATGGGATGGAGCACCACATCGGAGATGCATAGCAACTGCTCGCCTCTCGAGGAAATGGCCAGTGCCATGTGCCCCGGTGTATGGCCGGGCGCTGCGAGGGCGCGTATACCGGACACGATTTCGGTTTCAAGGGCAACAAGTTCTAACTGGTCTTGAATCGGCGGGAGGTTCTTGCGTGCGAATTTCAGCAGGACCTCCCTGACATGTTCATCGAGTTTCGCCTCCGCCTGTCCTGAAGTCCAGAAGTCCCACTCGTCTTTCCACATGATGTACCGAGCGTTGGGAAAAGTTGACCTGCCTTCACTATCGGTATTCCCACCGATGTGGTCTGGATGTCCGTGCGTTATGATGACGGTGTCAATGTCCTCAGGCGCAATTCCGGCAGCCTGCAAGTTCTGGAGGAGTTTACCCGTGCTTGGAGCGAGATCGCCGGCACCCGTATCCACCAGCACCTGATGCTCACCGGTGTTGACCGCCAGACAGATGTACGGACTCACCCACTCTGCCCACTGTCCTGGGTATAAGTTGTGTTCGCGAAGAGTCTCCTCGAGGCGTTCTCTTGGCGCGTTGGTGAAAAGAAATATGGCTGGCGGCGGAAAGGTTGGAGGTGCATACGTGTGGGTGCCGTCGCTG
>SDBS01007392.1_pt1 | contig 10670 bp, 7 predicted proteins | sample 2277091 | NCBI WGS metagenome assembly SDBS01 (sample SAMN10404972, study PRJNA504765) | marine sediment metagenome | isolation source: marine sediment core GS10_PC15, 163 cmbsf | place: Arctic Ocean: Southern Knipovich Ridge | collected 2010 | reverse complement strand
ACGGCTTGGATCCACATCGACGGAAAGCAGGTCGCGAAGGGGAAGTTCGAGTTCAGGCCGCGCGACGTGTTCATCCCAGACCGCCCCGAGGGCAACTTCATCGCCTGCGGCAGGAACAAAGACAGGTTCTTCAAGGGCAAGATGGATCACTTCCGCATATACCGCAAGGTTCACAAAGATTTCAACTCGCTGGGTCCCGCGCCCTTTGCGCTGACACAGATGCAGGAATGGTCCGAGAAAGACCAGCAGCGCGCCGATGGCTGGGCGGGGCGAAGAAAGGTCAAGGAGGCGGAACTGAAAGCAGGCAAGTATGGCCGGATGCAAGAGGACATAAAGCGACTCGAGGGACAGAAAGCAGCTCTCCATAAGACAGCCAAGCTTGCCGAGCTTGAGGCCCGCGCCAAGGAGGCTGGGAACGACAAGAGGGCCCTCGACCGGAAGATTCGTGAAAGGTTCAGGGCCCTTGCGGAAACCGTAAAGGCCGAGCAGGACATCAAGGAGCTGCGCCAGAAGATCGACGGCATAACGCGTCAGATCAGGGGCAGCAGCGAGTATGTAAAGCTCACGGAGGATATCCGAACCTGCGAGAAGCAGCGCGGCCAGGTGGAGAAGGAAGTACGTGAAAGTCCCGGGCTCAAGGCGATGCTCGCCAAGGCCGGTGAGGCCGACCGGGAGATGCGGAAGGCCGAAGAGAGAATTAAGCAGCTTCCGGAACTCAAGAAGATCATGGAGTTGTCTGAGGGGGAGAAGGACGGGCGGAAGAAGAGAGAACTCCGCGACAAGTACAACCGCTTGTTCGGGGCCAGGAGGCTATCGGATCCCGAGTGGCAGAAAGCGGATATCGCGCGCCAACGGATCAGGAACCGGCATCAGGAAACGCTGAGGAACGATCTGAGGACTGATGCCGGCTTGGCCCAGAAGAACAGACAGCTTAAGCGGCTCAGGGAGAATCTGAGCGCCCTTGAGGCCAGACTGAAGAAAAACTCGCGGCTTTCGACGCTGGAGAAGTCCGTCAGGGCGAAACAGGTGGCCTTGCAAACAAGGAGAAAGCAGTTCGAGGAGAAGGGACGGGCAGGGGCCGACTACAAGAAGGCAGAAGCCGTAATTCCTGCCGCCCGGAAGGCCATTGAGGATGAAAAGAAACGGGCCGAGCGGGACAAGAGCAAGGAATCCGCGGAGATAGCCGCCCGTATCGAGAAGTTGCGGAAAGACTCAAGGGCCCTGTGGGATAACGCCTTGAGAAGCGCCCATCTTTTCGGGAGGAATCCTTACCCCGGCAAGGCCGCTGCCGGGCTGAAGGAGTTCCAGGAGAACTTGGAATATCACACCACGGCGGATTGGGACCACAGGACCCGGGAGGAGGTCAGTGGCAAGGTCACTCCGACGATGAAGAAATGGCTGAAGAAGGTGAGGGGATACTAAGCTACCCGGATAAAGTTTCCAGACAATGAGGCGGAGTAATCGATGAACCCTCTGAACTCGTGTTCTTGTAATGTCAGAGGAGATCGTAAACGAAACGACCTCGTTATGTTCGGTCACCACGCTGGAAAGAGCAGGTCACGGGCCTCTGGTAGGCGATCAGTTTCTCGAAAGCGAAGGCCATGCTGCAATCCCTTTGAGAGTAGAGAGTAGAAAGGAGACCGCAGGAGAGGTCAAGCGGCGAGTAGAGGCGAGAAATACTCCGGTGGCGTCCCTTGCCGTTTCTACTCTCTCCTTTCTACCCTCTCCTGCTCTATTGAAAAGGCCGCCCGAAGGGCGACCTTTTCAATCGGGGCGACTGGATTGCCCTTCGGGGCGCCTCCGCTTCGCTACGGCGTGAACCAGCGACCTCTGCGTCCCGAATGAGAATCTGCCTCTCTTGAAGGCAGGCAGAAAGCGCTGCTAACCTTCTATAGGGGAGAGCGTTGCAAGAGAATGCCGGTTGTCTTTGCGGTGTCCAATTCGTGTACAGTTTGGAACCGTCCGGAACGAAAACAGGTCACCAAGTAGGTCATGGGTCGCCATAGATTAGTCGCCCTCTATTGCCGTAATCCAATCCGCCACAATGAGATGAACAAGTGGCCAGGGTAGTCCTCCAGTCGCGTTACGCATGATACGTGATTGAGGTCTGCCGGAATGGTGGAGATCGCCTTCTGCCAGTCATCAATAGCAGGTCGTGGATATACGAAGCCAATGATCCACTTGTTAGCTCCGTCGATCACCGTCAGCTTGCGGAAGTCCTTGATGAGACCAACGTGATCCTCGCGGAAGTAGAACAATAAGTTGCGTGGCGTCCCCAGTGCCTGACTGATGCACAGGGCCTTTATCTCACAATAGTGCAGGACGCCATCTAACGTTATGCCGAAATCTATCTGCTTCCTGCCTATTCCGGTCGGCTGACTCATCTCCCTCCTGAAACCCTCCACCAAGCCTTCGGTCCGAAGCCTGTCGAGGAGAGCGATCAACTCCCCTTTGAACCAGCCTTCGACACGCGTATCGTTTCGAGCAAACGCTTGAAGCTCATCTTCCCGGGCAAGAAAATGCTCACCGATCTTCTTAACAAGTGATCGCATGACTCTAGACGGTATGACGGCAATTGGCTCACTGTGACGGAGGCAAAAGCCATCCGTATACCTGGGCCCGAGTGAAGGGTCCTCAGCAAGCTACCGCCCATTCTCCTTCAGCCACTCGGAAGCGATGTTCGCGTAGTCGTTAAAGATCATCTCCTCAACCAACAGGTGGAGGTCGCTACACATAGCGGGCAAATCGGCAAGGAACCTCTGATATCGGTTCCAGATTGATGCTGGCCCGGGGATAGTCTTTCGTCCTGAAGACGCTTGCAGCCAGTTCCGTATCAGACCTATGGCTGTCCTGGGGTCGTCATCGTGTGCCTGTATGTCCTGCCCCGCTATGTCTGAGATGAACTCCTGAAATCGATATCTCTTTCTGTCCAGTATCAGACAGGACTTTTCTTTCTGCTGCTTGGTGCCGAACCTCTTCGCACCAAAGAACAGACCCAACTCCAGCGGCATGTTAAATCGAGGGAGCCCGTTATCCGAGTCAAGCTCCGTTCTAGATATATCATGGACACCAAACTTACACTCGGTGATGATCCTGGATATCGTTGCGATTCGGACTTCTTCGGAGTCTGCAATTTCCAGCGCACATCTAGCCACGTAGCCGCAATCGAATATTCCAAAGACGATGGCGTCGAATAGCGGCTTATACTCTTCGTCGAACGGACAGTTGATGAAAACGTTGTGGGCATAGCCCTGCACTACCATGATGGGTATTACCTCTTCTTCTTGGCAGTACGTTTCTTGGTGGATTTCTTCACAGCTTTCCTGATGGACCTTCGACTAACCGATCCTGAACGCCTGGCCGACCTTACGCTTCTTCTCGCCATGTCAGTCTCCTGTTGCCAACACTCAATCGTCTGCCCAATAACTCAAGGATAGCCAGTGAGCCCAGCAGCCGCAAGCGTTGTCGTACCAGACCAGCCAGTTCCTATCAGCAGCAGACTGACCACCTTGAACGACGGTGTCACCATTTCCTCGGGCTTCAACTCCAACGGCCACAGCTTCGCCGCAAACGACATCACAAAGCTATCATTCCTGAGTTGCCTTGGAAGGACACCGCACTCCTGGGCAATGACTGGAATGGCCTGTCTCAGCGATGGTGGTGCATCCCGTCGAACCGTGATCGGTACGTCTTCCATGCCAAAGTTGTGTCTGTCTGAGAACCGTGTCATTTCGAATACTGCCTCCCCGTCTTGACCGCCTTTTCGAAGAAGCCGTTGTCGCTATCGTACTCCGAAAGGAGCCACTCCAAATACACCAAACTGTACTGAGGCGAAGTGAACTTCGACATGCTTATAAATTCCGGCTTATCGTCGATGTTGTGGGCTTTCCTCGCCGCCTGCAAGACAGCCGTTGTAACGCGCAGTTGGCCCTCTAGCCTCCGCTTGAGTTCTGCGGTCAGTTCCTTGAGCCTGTAAGGATATGCTTCGTCTCGGCTCTGTATCCTCATCGCGGGGGCCTCTGGGTCCTGAGTAACCCTGATGGCTGCTGTATCCGTGCTTGTCGTTACCCTAACGTCAGGCGGATGAACCGATACTTTGTGCCCTATTGGAGCCTTCACGACCTTCGCTATGTTGCCCAGCCACTCTCTTCGCTGCCTCTGGACGTTGCGGTCAATTGCCGCTGTGAGGTCGGCTGAGGAACAGGGCTCGCTTTTAGCTCCATGGCGGAAATAGACTGTCCCCAGTCTGAATGCGATCTTCGATTTGCCAGCATCATCGTCGTATCCTCCCTCCCTGACGAAAGCCATCGGCACATCCACGCCATGGAGCACAATCGCTGCGACCTTGGCATCGTCCCGAGCAACTTCATGGATTTCGAAGTCCGAATACTGCTGTCCGGTGTACCTCGCGATCTTGTCGGTCACCTTCGCCGAATCGTAGGCTATGAGGGCGGATACACCTGAACCCGACACAGTTCCGTTGTCATTGACACCGACGACGATCACCCCCCCACCAGAATTGGCCATCGCCACCAAGTCTTTGACAAGCTCAACCCAATCTCTTGTCGAGTTCACGTCGAGCCTCGCCTTGAAGTCGAGCGTTTTCGACTCCCTCTTTCTGGTCCGAGCGGCTCGAAGATGTTTGTCGAACTGGGTCATCTCTACATACCCGTAGGCCCGTTCGCGTTTGCCGAAGCCAGAGAGCATGTACAACTTGATGCGGTCCCCGGCAGCAGGAAAACCGGTCACTAGCCCCGCGAGAGCAGGTCACCGACAAATTGTACGTCGAAAAGGAAAGAGCCGCAACGTATTCTGGTTGCGGCTCTTAGCCTGAGTCGGGGCGACTGGATTTGAACCAGCGACCTCTGCGTCCCGAACCGCGAGCAGAAAACACCACTATCGCGGCCAGATTCGAGAGCCACGGCGACCATTCTCAACCTGCCACACTTCATCGAGTACTTCTTCGATATCCCGAATCCGACTCCTGACCGTTACCTCAGCGAAGGGGTCCTCGTTCTTTGACCTGTACTGGTATGCAAAGAAATCAACAAACGTATCTGGTCCGCGTTTCGGAGCATCGTATTTGATCGTCCCCGAGTTGATCCGTGATAACTGCATTTCTCTCCAATGCCTTTTCACAAACTTCTGCGAGTTGATGATGAAGAGGGTCTGTGGCTCCTCGTGGTATGTGGGCAGCATTGCATTCAGCCGTTTCTTTGTCGGCCAGAAGAACACTCTCTGATTAAGCATACGTCGGTACTGCTGCGGTGTCATGTTGTCCAATAGCAGACCGGCAAGACGCTTAGGGTCGAGAGGTTTAGTATCACGAATAACAGCGTCCCCATGCTCCTTGTGCGATAGAGGGTATGGCGTTGAACGATGTTCCTCCAGGAGTTTTCTGCGCATGGGGTCCTTCTTTTCGAAGAGGTCGAGCAGTGCTTCTGTGCTCAATAGGCCATGTCGGAGTACTCCCTCCAAGGCTCCTCCCCAGGCCAAGTGGTAAAGGATCGGAAAGTCCTTGGCAAAGACCGCTCTGTTCAATACTTTCTCTCGAAAACGCGCCTGCCAATCGGCAGGGGCGTTGCTGTTTCGTTCTAATGCTTAGGCCCTCGGCCGGTTACCTCCGCTACGGCAGTTCCGATACGATCTGGAGCGTATCCCGATCCTCGGGTTCTGCCCCGACAAGATGTGGCCAGAAGGTCTCTTCGTACCCCATCTTCACGCCTTCAAGTTCCGTCAGAGTCCTATGGATGAGTCCCGAATCCGTCCCCCAAACCCAAGCCTGCGTCAGTTCTCGCAACTGCTCGACCAGCTTGTCATTGTCTTCTTCAGCGAGAGTCTTTTCTGGAAGGCTGCGATATATTACTGAAGGTATGGGCATCAATTCCTGATAGATCTCGTCTATAGCATGTCCTAATTGCTCCAACATCTCCGAAAAATAGTCGAGATCTTCTTGGCCAGACCAAGTGAACCGCTTGCCCACCGACGCTACAATCTGCCCTGACATCTCCTGGTACGTCTTCGCCAGCCGATCATACCCGATTGCGGCTCTGAGAAACTCATCGAGATCGCCACTAATGTAGTCAGTAGCCGCGGAAACCCATACGCTTCGCCGTGGGTCCCCGCCCACAAGAATATTGTGCTTCCTGGCAACCAGAAAACGTAGCTGATGAAGAAATGACCAAACACCGCCAAGATTTCCCCGCACGTCAGAACTCAGCCTAATCTTGAAGTCCAGGAGAATCGGTGTTTCTGCTGCCTCCAGAAACTGCATCAGGTCGTCGAATAGTTGGGCAAGGGCCACAACATCGATTTGGTTTTCGGAACAAGAGGCTGCGCAGACATGCTTCACTGCGTGCCGCAAGTTGTTCTCAGCTACGTTAGTGTCGATTCGACTGACCTTTCGCAGAATCTCCTCTACCACTACCTCAGTTCGTTCAACGGTTTCTTGAAGGAAATCGAGCTTCTTATGCAGCCGTGATACCTCCGCCGCGATCTTCGCGGATACCGCCAAGTTCGCAACGGATATTGCAAGACTCAATCCTGCAACGCCTGCCCCCCAGTCGAATGAACTCGGATCTGCCGCTTGTATGTCACCCATCCGATCTGGCGACATGTATCGGATGTTCCTCGGGTTCAACACCGGGCCGTCTTGTCCAAGGACTTGATACGCGATTCTCCCCACCTGTCCTGGCCCAATCCTATCGAACGGAACCTCTGGCATCGCATTTCTCCTCAACAGGGTCACACGGAAGCATGGTTAGTGTCCAGCGGACAACGGCCATATTATAGTACAGCGTTCCCCCCGAAACAACGGCTCGGCCCACCGAGCCGGGCTACGGCACATGGCACGGATATTCCGGGGCGAAAGCCTAGACAGCAGGCCCGGTTAGGGAAATGGGTTATTTTGGCCACAACATGACAATGTTGTGATGCCCCGCCGCCGCAACCATTATTGACCTGCCCCCAAAAACTGGTCACCACGCTGAAAAAAGCAGGTCACGGACTCTTCAGGGCAGAAAGAACAAAGCCCCGTAACCATTTCTGGTTACAGGGCTTAGTACAACTCGGGGCGACTGGATTTGAACCAGCGACCTCTGCGTCCCGAACGCAGCGCTCTGACCAAGCTGAGCTACGCCCCGTGTCGTATTGTCAGTACCAGATAGTCGGGCCCTTGTCGCGGGGTGCTCAGGCCCCGCCTTCGTCCCGATATACATCGAGACTACGGCGGGTCCGCGCGGCTGATCGGACTTACGTCGCTTCGCTTCCGTAAGCCCGTCACCCGCGGGACAAGCTGAGCTACGCCCCGGCGGACGATGTCTTATATCGGCGTTCCGGCTGAGATCAACTGACTCAGCCGGGCGAAAAAAACAAAGCCCGGCCGGATGCGCTGTAAGCCGAGTTCTGTTCCGCCGTGCGGCTGAGCTACCGCACGCCGGCGAAGACCATTTGTCTTGACCCGCCGTTGCCGACGAGCTCTCCCGACGTACGCCGGGAAGCGGCCTACCCGCGGTCCCTGGCCCCGAGGGGCCAGAAGTCCTGAGCCCGGCATGGACCGCTGCTTGGCCTTTCACCCGGTGGGGTTTGCCATGCCGGCGACCTCACGGCCGCCGCGGTGCGCTCTTACCGCACCTTTTCACCCTTGCTCTCCTGGGCCGAGGCTTCGGAGGGCGGTCTATTTTCTGTGGCACTTTCCCGGTCCGGTACCACAGCCGTCTCGGCTGTGTACCACAGGCCGGAGGCCCGTGGTACCAGACGGTGGGCGTTACCCACCACCGTGGCTCAGTGGTGCTCGGACTTTCCTCCCCCGGCCGCGCGGGCCGGGAGCGGTCTTCCACGCATCCGGCTGATAAGATTATACCTGCGCGCGACGGATTAGACCACGTCAATTTCGCCGGCGGTACCGGCCGCGCGTGTAACCCGCTTTCGTCCCGATGTGCGTTGGGACTGTGGCGTGGCGGCGATCGGCCCAGCGAGCCCAGTCGCTCCAACGGCCAGCCCAGCGAGCCCAGTCGCTGGGCTTGGCCGGGGAAATTGGGTGGCAACATTTGGCAACAGAATTGGGGAACGATTCGTTGCCGATTGGGGGCTGGAAAAAGGCGAAAGGGTTGTAAGTCAAGTGAGCATAAGGGGTTAGGTGTGGCGTTGTACGGCGCGGCCAGCCGAGGGGGTGTTGCTCAAAGTTGCGTTAGTGTTGCCACCTGATTTGGGGCTGGTTTGCCGCGATGGGCCTCGCAACGGCCACAAAGCTGCCGTCGAGCGAGCTGTCTTTGGCCGAGCGGCTCGACGATGCCTCCTGGCCGAACTTGCACACGAATGTTGAGGCAATCCGGCGCGCGTGCGTAGTTGACTTGTACATGCCCGCACCGCACAATGACGCCTGATTTGTTGCCGGAAAACCTCCGCGGAGTGAGCATTCGGGAGCCGCGTACATGCAGGAAGACACGCTGCTATCTGAGATCCATGAGCTTGTCGAGGGCAAGGACTTCGCACGGCTGAAGTCCACCATCGGCGCCATGGAGGTCCACGACCTGACGGCCCTTCTTGGGGAGCTTGACGGCGACGACGTGGCGGTGGTGTTCCGCTTTCTGGGCCGGGAGTTGGCGGCGGACGTCTTCGGCGATTTGGAGATCGAGCAGCAGGAGGAACTCCTGGTGACGCTGTCGTCGGAGACGGTTGCGGGGATCCTGAACGACATGCCGCCTGATGAGCGTACGGAGCTTCTGGAGGAACTTCCCGGTTCACTTGCCCAGCGGCTGATGAGTGGCCTGCGGGGCGATGAGCTGAGGGTGGCGCGCAGCCTTCTGGCCTACCCGGAAGACAGCGTAGGGCGGCTGATGACACCGGAGTATGTAGCCATCCGCCCTGACTGGACTGTAGACGACGTGTTCGCCCACATTCGCAAGGTGGCCCCGGCCAAGGAAACACTCAATGTCATCTACGTGGTGGACGAGGACGGGAAGCTGCTGGACGAGATCACTCTCGAGGGGCTCGTGCTGGCCGATCACAGCGATGCGGTTCGGGATCTTATGGACCGCCAGGTTGAGACGTTGCAAGCCACCGACGACAGGGAGGCCGCCCTGGACGACTTCAATATGTACGTGGGGGGGGCCCTGCCCGTGGTTGACGGCCAGGGCGCGCTGGTGGGGATGGTGACGGTTGACGATGCGATGGACGTAGCCGAGGAGGAGTACAGCGAGGACGTTCAGAAGATGGCGGGCATGGGGGCGCTGGAGTACAGTTATTTCGGCACGGGTATGGCGGGGATGCTCGGCAAGCGCCTGCCTTGGCTTGTGCTGCTGCTGGCGGCGCAGATGCTGACCGTCCTGGCGCTGACGAACTTCCTGGAGAACTTCAAGTATGTGACGGAGTTTGCGGTGCTTGTGCTGTTCATGCCCCTGATCAACTCAACGGCCGGCAACACCGGCTCGCAGGCAGCGGTTCTGATGACTCGCGGCTTTGCGGTGCAGGAGATGGACCTCGGCGATTGGACGAGGGTGCTGCTTCATGAGGTTACGCGCGGGCTGATAATGGGGCTTGTCCTTGGCGTGGCGGGCTACGGCACGGTGGTTCTGTTCGGCCGGGGCGGCCAGGTGGCCTTGGCCGTTGGGCTGTCGATAGTCACGGCAGTGACTTTGGCGAATCTTATCGGCTCGATGTTGCCTTTTTTGTTCAAGCGTATCGGCCTGGACCCGGCGGTGACCAGCGGCCCGTTCCTCGCGTCGCTGATGGATCTGTCCGGCATTGTGATCTACTTCTCGATAGCGGTTGCCATTTTCCGCCTTCTGGCCTGAGTGCGCGGTATTTGGGATTCCATTGGCGGCGCGATTTCGGTAACTTAAGATTCGCCGGCGTGTTGAGATTCCACAGTCGCGCCGCAGCGAAGGAGAGAGCGTAAATGAGCGAGAACAAGCCGTCTGCCGACCAAAGGATTCTGGAGAATCTCAACAAGGCCAAGGCCAAGATGCTGGCCGAAATACACAAGGTTATCATAGGCCAGGACGAGGTGATCGCCCTTATGTTGCAGGCAATGCTCAGCCGCGGGCACTGCCTGCTTGTGGGGGTTCCGGGGCTGGCCAAGACGCTGATGATTTCGACATTGGCACAGGTCATGAAGCTGACGTTCAATCGGATTCAGTTCACTCCCGACCTCATGCCTTCTGACATCACCGGCACGGACGTAATCGAGGAAGACCTGACGACGGGGCGGCGGGCGTTCCGGTTCGTGAAGGGGCCTATCTTTGCCAACATCATCCTGGCCGACGAAATCAACCGGACGCCGCCGAAAACGCAGGCCGCCCTCCTCCAGGCCATGCAGGAGTACGAAGTCACCACCGGAGGAAACGACTATAAGCTGGACCTGCCCTTCTTCGTGCTGGCCACCCAAAACCCGATCGAGCAGGAAGGCACCTATCCGCTGCCCGAGGCGCAGCTCGACAGGTTCATGTTCATGGTGTACGTGGACTATCCTTCCCGCAGCGAAGAGCGTGCGATCGTGAAGGCCACGACAACTGAAATGACCGGCGAGGCCCGGCAGGTGCTGACGAGCGAAGATATCCTTGCCCTTCAGAGGATCATTCGCAAGATTCCCATCTCGCAGTTCGTGGTGGATTATGCGGTGAACCTTACCCGGGCGACCAGGCCGGGCGACGGCACGGCGCCCGATTTCG
>SDBS01007391.1_pt1 | contig 10672 bp, 8 predicted proteins | sample 2277091 | NCBI WGS metagenome assembly SDBS01 (sample SAMN10404972, study PRJNA504765) | marine sediment metagenome | isolation source: marine sediment core GS10_PC15, 163 cmbsf | place: Arctic Ocean: Southern Knipovich Ridge | collected 2010 | reverse complement strand
GGTCAGCTACGCCGACTGTCGTTACGGCAGCGCCAATTTCAACGCCGTGCCGCCGTTGAGCCGCGGTTCGCATCTGAGCAAGCTGTCGGCGCAGATTCGCAAGGCGCCCTGCAAGGCGAATCTCACGCAGGCCGAATTCGTCAGGATCGTCACCTGGATTGACGCCAATGTCCCGTACTACGGTACGTACAGAGGCAAGAGGAATCTCGAGGACAAATACAACCCGGACTTTAGACTGTCACCGTTGGCTGCAAAATCCCCGTCTAAGCGATAGGTGCGAAAGGCAACGCCATGCTGCATCTATCGGGTATATTCTTGTTAGGCCGGGGCACTGCTGAAGACAAGCGTGTCAAGGTGACCGTCAATGGCAATCGGCTGATTCACAGGAGATCAAACATGAAGGTGAAGATTCTTACCGTCGTGATCCTCACACTCGTGGGCACTTTGGAGGTTAACGCGAAAGACAAGATATCAGCTTCTTTAAGACCGTTGTATGCGAAGTTCGGCGAGAACAGTACAACTAAAATAGAGATTGTTTCCGGTCCAACAGACGTAAAGATGAGAAACGGCCGCGTTCCGGGCAAACAGTGGTTCGCAACGAGCGGTAAGTATCGGTTCAAGTTGACCATTCAGGATGGGACTGGAGTCACAGTCGGCGAACTCGTTAAACGCCTCGAAAAGCTCCCTGCTTCCTACATGAAGGCCTGTAAAGAGGTATCCGACAAGGGGGAAGACGGCATCGCGGTCTACGCCTCCCTGGGCGGGGCAAGAGCCCATGGCGGTAAAGGTTACATCAACATAGTCCCCCATGCCGACGCCCTCGTGATCGCCCACGAAGCGGGGCACACGCTTGAGCAGGTTGCCAGGCAATACGATCCTGAGATTCTGGAGATGTGGAAAGATGTCATCAAGGCGGACAAGATATCGATTTCTGACTATGGTGATCACGTACACTCCGAAGATCTCGCGGAATTTGCCCAGGTGTACGCCGTCTGCCTGGGTGCAGGCCCCGAACATCTCACCAACCTCAAGAAAATCTCGCCCATGCGGTACGCCCTCTGGGAGACGATTATGGAAGCAGACAAATGGAAGGAGATTACCATTGACCTCGGTGCTGGAGTGAAGATGGATTTCATTCTGATTCGGGCAGGAGAGTTCATGATGGGCAGCGGCGAGTCGACAGAGGACGTAGTGAAGGCGTTTGACCTGCCGGAAATATTTGTTCATTATTTGAAAAACGAACATCCCCGGCACCGCGTACGCATTACCAAGCCGTTTTACATGGGTAAGTATGAAGCTACCCAGGAGCAATGGATGGCCATCATGGGCTCCAACCCAAGCTTTCGCAAGGGCGCGAAGAACCCGGTTGAAACCGTAAGCTGGGACGATTGTCAGGCTTTCATCAAGAAGCTCAACGACAAGCTCGGCAAGCCGGGAGTTAAGTTCAGCCTCCCCACCGAAGCTCAGTGGGAGTATGCCTGTCGCGCAGGAACTACGACCCTGTTCAGTTTCGGCGACGACAAGTCATCGCTGGAGGAGTACGTCTGGTATGGTCGCAGCTCAGTTAAAAAACTTCAGCCGGTGGGTCAGAAGAAACCCAATCCCTGGGGTCTTTACGATATACACGGAAATATCGGGGAATGGTGTGCGGATCGGTACGACGAGGACGGCTACAAGCAATCTCCGGAGAACGATCCAACCGGACCATCTAAAGGTATCTCGCGTGTGGTGCGCGGCGGATCGTTCTACGAAGACACTCCGGATTTTTTCCGGTGTGCGGACCGCTACCACGACCACCCCGACTATCGTTATTACCGATACGGGCTTCGCGTAGTCAGAACTTTTACGCATTAAAAAACCGGCTGATGGTCCTAAGGCGCTTTAATATCGTAGGCGTAAAGGTAAATGTTGTGGCGGATGTAAAGCCGCCCGCCGCAGACCACCGGATGTGACCGCGAGGTGGTCTCGGCCAGAAGGGGGATCTTGAATTCGCCGCTCAGTACGTGAGCATCGGGGGTGGCCTTAACTATCCCCATCATGTGCCGTGAACTCAGAGTATAGAGCATTCCTTCGGCGTAGGTTGCAGATCCTTTGCCAACTCCCTTCTCGGCGTATTTCATCTCGCCGGTCTTCCAGTCGAGGCATATCCACTTGCCGCTGTTGAAACGGTGGCTTGAACCGTAGAGATAACCGTCTACCAGAATCACTCCCCCGTGATGGTTGTCCAGTTCCTTGGAGAACCAGACTTTCTCGGCTGTCACGTTGCCGTCCTTGACCGTGAGCTTCACCAACTCGGAACCGCCGCCATATCCGGAACTGACAAACACATGCCCGTCATGAAAGATGGGATTGGCTACGTTGGCGTCGAATACGGTTTCGTGGGGATAACGGAACAACAGCTTGCCGGTGTCGGCATTGACGCCGATCAACGCCTTTCCAGTCATCGTAAGGATGATTCGCAATCCCTTATACTCAACCATGACCGGCGAACTGTAGCTTGCCGGATCCCCTTCGGCGCTGGCCGATTTCCAGACTGTCTTTCCGGTCGTCTTGTCCAATGCAACCACGGCTGTATTCGGTCCACAGGGACAGCAAATCACATTATTGCCGTCGATAAGCAGCGATTCAGACAGGGCCCAGGTAATATTCTTGCTGCCAAATTTTTCGATGATGTTCTCTACCACCCAGATCTTCTCGCCGGTTTTGGCGTTCAGGCAAAAGACGTCGCCTATGGGGCTTTTGTGATAGAGCCGGTCACCGTCGATTGTCGGGGTTGCACGGGTACCGCGCATGTGGCCCTCAAAGCCCTCTAATTCGTTGAACGTCCAGCGGACCTTTCCGTCGAGGTCCAGGGCGGTAATGACCGTACGCTTGTCGATGTTTCCTGCGGTGTAGATCGTGTTGTGGGCGATGGTAACACTGGAGTAGCCGAAGCCCAGGTCCCTGGCGGTCCAGAGCAGCTTCGGTCCTTCCGGAGGCCATTTCTTCAACAAGCCGGTTTCAGGCGAATGGTTATCTCCCTGCGGGCCGTGAAACCGGGGCCAGCACGGGGCATCGGCCCTGGCGGCGGGCAGGACGTCGGACCACAGAGTACAAACGAGGATCAAAGTGAGTAACTTGCGGATTTGTAACATTGTCTGAATCCTTTGGGTATATTGACAGAGAAACGAATATTCCAAATATTAGCGATGATTCCCTTGGAACCATATTTATTGTGGCAACTCAGGCTGCGCTTGTCAAGCGCATCAGGTCCCGATGACCAATGAACCCTGACAGAAACCAGAACTATCCCCATCGTTCTTTATCCAACCTGTTCTGAAAACCGGGATTCCACTGAGGATCAAGAACTTCTTTCCGCAATGCCACATCTCCCGCCTCTGACAGGGCCAGGATATGCGCCTCAGGCCTGCCCTGGGCCGGAGCCGGGTAATCCTCTCTGTAAAACCCGCCCCGGCTCTCCTTCCTCTCCAGGGCCGTCTTAGCCAGCGCTTTTGCGAGAATCAAGAGATTCTCCACCTCCACCGGCACCGCGGCCGGATCCGGCGCTATTCTTCGGGCCTCTTCGCAAATATCCTTGATCCGGGCGCCAAAGCGATCTATGGAACTCTTACTCTTTATTACCAGGAGATTGTCCCAGGCAGATTGCCGAATCTCCATAATGAGGTGGGCGTATTTTTTTGCCAAATCGGGTTTGGCGGCAATCAATTCCTTCGGCTGAAAGGCAAGTTGTTCGGCACACGCACAGTTCTGTGCATACCCGGCTGCTTCTTCGCCTGCGATTCTTCCCGAGATGATGCATCCCGCCAGCATATTCCCCCCTAAACGGTCCGCTCCGTGCAATCCACCGGCGTTCTCTCCGGCGGCATACAGCCCCGCCACCGTGGTTTCCATCTTTCTGTTTACCCTTAAGCCCCCGTTACAGCACTGAAATCCCATGGAGACCTCGACAGGATGCGCCGAAGTTTCTATCCCCCTGTATCGGAAAAAATGATCCTGCGGACTGTCTCTAAAAGATGGGCAGTCTCTCAAGTCTACATAGATGCCCCCGGAGGGAGTTGCCCGCCCGGCCTTGATCTCCTCTACAATCCCGATGGCCAGATACCTCGATGCTTTATCCCGGACACTGAAAGGGGCATGAAGAATGTTTTCCCGGATGCATTCGGCTAAAGTGATTCCTTCAGGAAGATAACCGGAGAGAAATTCCTTGCCTTCACTATTGTAGAGACTGGACAGGTATTCGGCTTTCCTGAAATGAATAAGATTTCGGGTCGGAGCGGTTGTCATGGTAAAGATTTGCATGAATTCCAGATTAATCGCTTCGGCTCCGGCCTTTAGTCCTAAAGCGTAGCCGTCTCCGGAAACACATTCCGGGTGAACGTTCACCGAGAACAGCCCGGCGTCGCCGCCTGCCGCCAGGATGACCGCCTTTCCATACAGCGCAAACGTCTCTCCCGTGGATTCATCCACGCAGATCGCTCCGTTGCATACATCGTCTTTGACGAGGAGTTGGGCGACTGTAGTCTGGCAATAGATCTTTGCACGCTTTCGAACAAAATCCAGGCGAGTACGCACAAGCGGAGTTCCCAGCGAATATGGGCCGGGCTGCTGATAGCAACTCATAATTTCTTCCGCCGCGGATTTCATCTTTACGAACTCCTCCACGAAGAATGAGACCATATCCCGCTCCACCACACCGAGACCGGCGTTGATAATCATGTCCTGAAAATCATCGGCATCAAAAGATTCCTCCAGTAACCGGAAAAAAGCCGGAACGCCCCCTTCCGACGTGCCGCAGCCCGAGGCGCCAGCGCCCCGGACGCCGATCCCTCCCATCCATCCCTTGGTAACCAAGGCCGTTTTCGCTCCTGTGCGCAGGGCCTGCTCAGCGGCACAGAGTCCGGCCAGGCCCCCGCCTACGACAATTACATCAAACTGGTCCATAACAATACCCTCTCGATTCGACCCGGCATCCTGATCGAAGCATTCCAGACCAAGGGTATCACACCAGAGAATAAATGCACACAATTTTAGTTTGAATTGTAACTTGACTTTTTTTTTGTCTTTCCTGATAGTATGCAGCCTTAACAAGGATCAATACTGAGATGCGGGCTGGGAGTTTAATCGAGATAATCGGATGTCAGGTCAAGCCAGGAGACTTCTTTTTTCGTCAAACCTATGTCAAGCGCTTCGATATTTTCTTTGAAATGATTTGTATTCAACGTACCCGTGACGGCAAAACAATTGAGGGGCTGTTGAAAGACATAGGCCAGAGCGATCTGCGGGACCGTTGTCCCCTTTTCCTCGGCCAACTGACGCGCCCTGTCCAATCGAACAAAATTATCCTCCCTGGCATAACAGCGGATACTCATAAGAGACTGCGGATCGGTGAAAGTTGATAGATTGTCCCGGGTAAACTTTCCACTGAAAAAACCTCTCGCCAGACTGGACCACGCCAGGAGAGGGTACTGTGTCTCCTCATACCATTCCAACTCGGAATCGTCAGAGGAGTTGTTCACGCTCACCGTACCGGGATAAGGATCATCATATTGAATTGCCAGGCTGTACTGGTTGCTGACCGCCGAAAAGGAGGAGAGTCCGTTCTTTTCCGCATACTCCCCAGCCTCTTGCAGCCTTTTCTGATTCCAGTTGGACGCGCCGAACAGGACTATTCTCCCTTCGTTTTTCAGTTCGTTAAGAACTTCTATGATCGGCCCCACCGGCACGGATGCGTCATCCCGATGCAAAAGATACAAATCAATATAGTCGGTCTTTAGCCGATCCAGCGACTCCTGCAAATCTTGTTTAATGCTTTCAGGATCCACCCTGTTTCTTCCTCTTGCCGGATGGGCTCCTTTGTCAATGACGATGACTTCGCTTCGATTGTTCCTTGCTTGGATCCAACTTCCGATAGCCCGCTCTGAAGCTCCATCGCCGTAGGCATGGGCGGTATCAAAGGCATAGCAGCCCATTTCTGTTATTGAATCGAGAAGCGAAAAAGTTGTCGCATCCGCATTCACTAAAGGCAGCGTCCCGAAAATGATCCGAGGCAGCGGCCTGGATAATCCTTCAATTGCACCGTAGATCATATGTAAGGCCTCCGGTCGAGGACCTGACGCAAAGGGCGTTCTGTAATGAACTGCCCGGGCAGAGCCAGTTGAAACTCCGACAGCGCACAAACCATGCCAAAGAGTTTGTGAAGATCGTTAAAAGCGGTATCGCTGCTATAGTCAAGCTGGTTGAGGTAGCCGATATATTTCTCCGCGGTTTCTGCCATTGCTTTACGGCTCTCTTTGAACCGATATCCGCATTGCCGGAGGCTCCGGTTCAGATAGAATACCCAGTCTATCTCAGCATAGCTTATCCCGGCGCAGAAAGGCTCCCCGTACAGAGGCTGGTGATTGTTCTTCCATATCTCCAGGCAGGTATCGACGGCCTTTTCGGGGTAACGCTGCCTTCTCCCGGCGTAAACAATATTGAAAAGATAGTGAAAAGACCCGCCTAAATAATGGAAGAGGGGGACCGGTGATTCTGGATCGTTCAGCGGTATGGTTTTTCCTTTTCGCCAGAATCCGGTCTCCGGGTCTTCCTGTTCCCACAGCCAGTCAAAGTACCAATCCTCCCATTCTCGAGAAACTTCCCGGTTAAGCACCATCGCCGAATAGATACCCGCCCCCTTATGTGATTCAAGCCAAGGTTCTTCATGCCACCGTAAGTTTTCGAGAAAAGCCACCATCTGCTCCCGCTCTCTTAAAGGATGGAGTGCCTTCAGCGGATACCTGGCCCGAGCATCAAAGAAATCTAACGCGGCAAGGGCAAAGGCCGTGGTGTGGATCTCGTAGTGCGATCCGTCTTCAAAAAGACCGGTCTCCGGATTCTGGAATCGGCGGATGGCTTCAATCCAGGATTCTCTGTCCGCCATGTCCGCCGGCAATTCACCTAACGTATAAAGAATACACGCCGCATCAGCACAACCGTAAGCAGTGATACCGGTTTTGATGCTCTTGTCCTTCGAAGGCTTCAAAACCCTGTGATACTCTCCCGGAATTGTCCCGGCATGGGACGATACGACTTTCCGTGCCTCTCTCACAATTTCTCTGATATCAAACAACTTAATTGCGTACCTCCCGCGGGCGTGGTTTCCATATTATCAAGCCTTTTACTCTTTGAGCAGGGAAGCGATCTCTACCGGCTTTCCCGATCTATCCGATTCCACAGCAGCTAAGACAACCGCCAGGTTGCCCAGCGCCGCCTCTCCGCTGATTTCAGGACTCTCTCCTGTCCTGATACAACGGGCGAACTCGGCGATCTCCTCGACAATCGTCGGCATCGGCGCGATGACATTGGCTGGAGGGGCGATGTTCTTGTGAACCTGCCCTTCTTCCCAGGAATCCTCTGTCAAGATCAGACCGCCCAATTCGCTGAAACAGGCGTTTTTTTTCGTCCCGTAAACCGTTATCCAATGTGAAAAGCTGGAGACATAAGAAGAACCAAGATAGCCCCGCAGCCCCGACTCGAAATCCAGAAGTGTGGCAGTGACCCCAGGCATCTCCACTTCCAGCCCCCCACTACCCTGCCAACTGAAGACCCGGCTGATCGGACCCAAAAGATACTGCAGGGTGTCAATAACGTGGATTCCGATTTGAATCAATGCCCCCCCGGGGCACTCATCCTCTAAACAGCGCCAGTCTCCCGGTTCTATCTTCAATCCGTTGGGAGTCGAGTAATTGGCTTCCACCAGGCCAACGCTGCCCAGCTCACCGGAGTCAAGAATCTCTTTCAGTTTCCGCAAAGCAGGCTCACGGCGGGTTTGATGTCCTACAGCCAGGACCACTTTATTCTGCGAGCAGACGTCTATCATCCTCTTTCCCGCGGCAATGGTAGTAGCAATCGGCTTGGTGACGAATATGTGCTTTCCTCTTGAGGCGGCAATCGCCACATCTTTTTCATGGGCAGCATTGGAACTCATAACGACGACACCATCGATCTGAGGATCCTCGGCCATCTGTTCGTATTGCTCACAGGCTGCGCACCCATACTCCGACGCAAACGACTCCCTCGTGTCCGGATAACGAGAGTAGCATCGCGTGATCTTCACATCCGGCAACTGGTCGACTGCCTGAAAGATCTGCCTGCTCCAGTTTCCCAAACCAATAATTCCCAGATGTACCTGCTTGCTATCCAACACAAACCTCCTCCTTCGCATCCTCAAGAGTTGCCAGGGTGAGGTTCTTCAGCGAACGATCCCGCCCCGGCAGGAAGATGCTCGCGACATAGCCAACCACCACACAGGACAAGACTCCCACCGCCGCTGTGAGCAAGCCATGGATAGGGCGTGGGTCCAGGTTTCTCAGCACGATCAGCGACACGATCGAAGCCGCTATACCAATCGCGACTCCCCATGAGCTGGCGCGTCTTGTGAATACTCCCAACAGGAATACACCGCACAGGCTGCTGCCGAAAAGCCCGACAAGCAAAAGGATCATATCCCATAGCGAACCTGCGTCCATTTTTGATATGAGCACAGCCGAGATCGTACCGAATAAACCGGCTGCAACCGTGAGTATGCGAGCCATTCTCAGCCGCTGCCTGTCATCGGCATCCGGTCTCAGCTTGCGATGGATATCGTTGATCAATGAGGTGGCGATACTGTGCATGCCGCTGTCGACAGTTGACATCGTGGCCGCGAAAAGACCTGCTATTACGAGACCCGCAAGCCCGGCAGGCAGCCGCGTCGCGATGAACCATGGCACGATCACGTCATTCTTCACATCCCCTGACGGCAGCATCTCAGGGCGTGAGGCGTAGTAAACAAACAGGGCCGTTCCCAGGCCGAAGAACAGTAATGACGCTGGAACCACGATGGCAGCGTGCGCCCAGACGGAGCGAGCCGCGGATTTCTCGTCGCGCGTAGTGAGAAAACGCTGAGCGATGACCTGGTCACTTGTGAAGGGCACCAACTGTATGAAGAACCCGCCGACGATCACAACCCAGAAGACCGAGGAATCTATCCCTCCCTCCATATTGAAGACATGAAACTTCTCAGCGCTGACAGCGACGTCCATCATGTTGCTGAAATCAAATTTTTCAGCAGCAAAGATCATACCAATGCAGAGCAGTCCGCCACCGACAAGGACACAGGACTGCAGCACGTCGGTCCAGATAACCGCCTCGATCCCGCCAAGGACCGTGTAGATCGTACACAGCACACCCATGATGATAATACTGGCGTAAACATTGAAACCCGTCACGGTAGCCAGCGCCAGCGCCGGCAGCAGAAGGAAAACGCCCATCTTGGCAAGCTGGAGAAGCACGAAGCTGAGACTGCCGTATATCCGTATACCGGGGCTGAATCGCATTTCCAGGTATTCGTAAATCGTCGTCACATTGAGTCGTCTATAAAAGGGCAGAAAACAGAAGACTGCGACCGGCGCCACGAGGATGATGCCCAGGTTGATAAGAATGGTAACCCAATCTTCCTTGAATGCTTTGGCAGGAATGGCCATGAACGTAACCGCGCTCAGGTATGTGCTGAAAATGCTAAGTGATGCTGCCCACCAGGGAATACGCCGGCCCGCGAGAAAGTAATCATCTGTAGTTTTCTCGCGTCGGGAGAAATATGCTCCAATGCCCACGATCACCACAAGGTATCCGATTAGCGCCGCGTAATCCAGCGCGTGAAAAGATGCACTCGCCGCCGGCTCCGATGTTGACGCTGCTGCAGAACAGGGCGCGGCAATTGCGCACAGGAGCATGGCCGCAATACAGATTCTTGTCACTTGCCTCTTTTTCATTACGAAGTGTCTCGAAACGAGTATATGTGCTGCCGATTAGCCCACCATCTGTTCGCCAATGTTCTTGTCAATTATTCCAGTATCTTAAGGCGAATATCCTTGAAATGCACGATCATACCGGGATCGTGGAGTTGTAACTGGATCATGCCCTTGTCGAGGCGTTTTTCGGTGGGCAAATGTTCTGTGAACTCTGAGGAAAGCTTGCCGTTGATGAAGAACTTGAAGTTGTTGCCTTTGGCTATTACGTGAACCGTATTCCAATCTCCTTTGTTGATATCTTTCTGGGTCACGGCACCTTCGATCCTTGCCAGTTCCGGCTTGTCATTTTCGTCGATCACCAGGCGATCGCCACGGAAACAGGCGTGCTCCCTGCGGCCGGGTGTATGGAAATCCCATGCGCCCAGAACCTTCTTGCCTATACCAACGTGGCCGAAGTCAGCGTGGTAGCACTGAAAATGCCGCTTGCCCGTCTCGTCGTCGCGGGCACGAATGCTGATACCGCTGTTGCCCTTGTCGGGGAAACGGTAACTGAGCTTGATCTCCAGATCAGCAATCTCTGTGTTCTCAAAGGTGAGATAGCCTTGGCCCTTGTCGCCATCACCGACAATCATACCATCCTTGACAGTCCACGCGGGCGCGGTTTTTGCGGGCAGTGCTTCCCACCCCTTGAGCGTCTTACCGTCGAAAATGGACACGAACCCGTCCTTGTCCGTCTCAGCCAACTTCTTCTTGTTAGCCGTACATCCAGCGATGCATGTCGAGGCCAATATCAGCGTTGCCAGCAATTTAATCCGGGATGTCCTGTTCTTCATTTTTGTTTCCTCTCGTGGTTACCCTATAGTGTTTGGGCGCCTGCTATGACAAATCCTTTCCTGTATTTC
>SDBS01007390.1_pt1 | contig 10672 bp, 20 predicted proteins | sample 2277091 | NCBI WGS metagenome assembly SDBS01 (sample SAMN10404972, study PRJNA504765) | marine sediment metagenome | isolation source: marine sediment core GS10_PC15, 163 cmbsf | place: Arctic Ocean: Southern Knipovich Ridge | collected 2010 | reverse complement strand
GCCTCTTGGCGTGCCGCGACCTGCTCAGCCTGGAGCCGTTCCTTCTCGGCAATCAGTTCTTCCCATCGTTCGACAAGCTTGAAATTCTGCTTGTCAACAACCATAAGAATGTTGCGCTCTCGTGAGTGAGGGATCGGAATATTTTCGCCGATGTCGAAATAGTCGACGAAGTGTTTTCGACCACAGCTATCCAGAGCAGCACTAACAGCGTTGGTAGTCGCAAGCCAACCGCTCGGCAGTTCAGACATCCTCCTGCGTTCCTTAGACGTCCAAAGCGCACGGTAAATAGACATACCGAAAGTGGCTCGCGCCTTCTTGAGCTTGCTCCAACGTTCGCCGAAACGACGCTCGATCAATTCTTCGATAATACACTTACGAACGCTTTGATTGAGCCTCATGTTTTTTCCTTTCTATATCCAGAGCGCGGCCGATGGCCTCTTCTTCGGTTTCGAATTCCTTGTCCTTCCGATCGTTTGAAAGCCAGTAGAACTTCTTGCCGTCCATAGAGTTCGTTTCTTCGTGAACAAACTGATGCTTCACGATATTTCTCAAAACAGTCTCGTGGTCTGATTCCAAGTTGATATCGTCGGGAAGCTCTGCGGGCACCTCGATAAATTCCATGTACTGCCCATCCTTAGAAATTCTCAAAATCTCGTGAAACTTCCAGTCGTCTTCATCAGGTGCTTCTCGACAGAGTTGATCTGCGATTCTACCGGCTTCGACAAAACTCTTCCCAATATCGGTCAAGAAACCTATGCCACAATTATTGTAGCAATCATTGTTGTTGCGAACCGAATACATCACTTGCCACATCTGCTTCTTTTTCTTCATGCTCATCCGCCGCAAAGCTCCTTATCTTCTTTTTCCACTTCGGATTCCGAAAAGATACTTGCTGTTTCGACGCGGCCACCACGCAAACACCACACACGCCAAAACGAACACTGCCGTTCCGATTATCGTAGCGACTTCAAACTTGCTCATGTGCCGCAGGGCTCCTTACTTGATTCTAATGTCCTTAGAAAGTCCGAAAGAAGCGTTTTGTCGTGAATGTCGACTCCCTCGAAGCTGGGTAGCTTGGAAGCGTACCGGAAGTGGGTCACGGCGTAGTAGCCCAGCTCGTAGGCTACGGGATTGGACACGAACCCGTCGGGCCAGAGCTTGCGCAGGCGGGGGGCTATGAAGTCAAGATAGCCCTTTGCAGTCCGGCCCACACAACCCTTGCCGTAGAGGCAGCAGACCCCATCGCCTTTCTCCATGAGCGACCAGAAACCTGGCTGATTGCCGAGATAGCCCCACACAAAGGGGTGGTCCTCCCCCAGCTCACGGAGCAGACGGGTCTTCTCATTCCAGGCGATGACCCGCTCATTGCCACTGACGATACTGTCCAGAATCTGCATCTTGATCTCGACAAGAGTCTCGGGCTTCAGACTCTCCAAATACCAACACCCGTTCTCGCCATCGTAGCTCGGGATCTTCCCGCAAAGGGCCAGTTCACTCCAGGCTGAAAGCAAACCCTCGGGAAGAGTGATAATGCTCTGAGGCTCGGTCTCTCGTTGGAATTGTAATGTGCTCATGCGCCGCTGGGCTCCCTTCTTCTGTCAGGTCTTCTTCTATCAGGTCGACCTGCTCCGCAATGGGAACACGATTTGATTGTGGGATGGCAACTCCAATCTCTTCCAGGTTCGAGTAACGAAGGCGTGCAGGGGCAACGCCAAACCGTTTTGCCATTAACAACAGACTCAGTGCTCCAATAAGGTCTGCTTCCTAATGCTGTTCGGAAGTGAGAAGCCCAAAGAGCTAAAAACGAGGGTATCGCTATTATGAGCGTTCCCACCAACATGACTATGTCAAACTTGCTCATGTGCCGCAGGGCTCCTTTTCTTTCTCCAGAGGTCGATCTGCTCCGCAACGACTGCATCTTTCGATTGTGGGATCGCAACTCCAATCTTTTCCTTCTTCTATTTCTGAGAGCGTACAGGGACAACGCCAAACCTTGCCATAACCAAGCTCAGTACTCCAATAAGGTTGGGGTCGCCCGATTCCCCACACACCGCGCAGATAGATTTTTTTGTTTCTGTGCATCTTTATCATGGCAACTGTCGCAATTGCCAGACTGAGCACTATTGTTCCGATGTTCAGGATAAGCTCAAACTTGCTCACGATTCGGACTCCTTGCAGTCGTGGATCCAGTCGATGAAGTCTTTGGCTTCCTTCAAGCCGCAACTGGTAATCACACGGACTTCTTTCATAGCCTGGATTGATTCTCTTCGGCCTATTCGAATCGAATTGAAAAGTCTCGTCAGATTGTCGACCGTAGCTCCCTTTGCGCGCTGCATCAGTGTTGAGATCACCATGTGCGCCATCGGTTCTTGTTGGTGCGAAATGTTGAACTGGAGTTGATCGCGGAGTTCCTCTACTTGAGACTCGAGTTTTTTTATTCTTTCAATGCTCATGGCGCCTCTGGGCTTCTTTTCTGATCATTCTGTGCAAGTTACGAGCTGCAGGTCTCACATCACAATCCTCGAGAAACAGTGCGGTGCGAAACCAATCACGCCAATTATCAGTCCAAGCTTGTGGCCAAGCAACCGAATAACCAAGATTTGTGAGAATTTGTTGACGACAGAGAATATCACCCCACGAAGCACGAATTTCCCAAAGATGCTCGGCAACTTTATTCAGCTTCTTATCAAGAAGGACTGTTGTTTTGTGCATTGCTGGATTTCTCTGCCTCTACGTCCAAGCATCCTTTTACGGATGCAAAGGACTGGATCACGTCCACTACCAAGCAGTGTAGCAATTCTATCGGTGTGCCGGTGAGCTTGTCAATCTTGAATTTCTTGAGAGATGCATGAATTTCGGAACGAAGGCCGTCCCAGTCAACATCATCCCACTCAAGCGCCGTTGGGCTGGCGTCGGCAGATTGATCGTTGGATTCCACACTCTTCTTATCCAGCTCCGCGAACTCCTGTTCCAGAGCACAGATTCCATTCAGTCTACATCGACGTTTCAGGTCAACGAACTTCTCCCCGTCATTGAGAAACTTGAGAAGAGCCTCTTCGAATTCTTTGGTCATGTGTTTCTTGATCCTTATTGTAGATCCACAACACGAACCTCGTAGCTCCGAGATAGGCCTCTTCGAAATCATCGTACCAGTTGATCACATTTACCCAGCCGGCCTTGGTCAACATGCAGGAAGCACACCGAGCGTCGTTCAACAGGACGATCCGAAGCTCGTGGCCTCGGTGATGCATCCATTTGATGGTGGGTTGTCCGTTAATACTCATTGCTCAGACGCCGCAAGGCTTGCAGGAGTTCTTGTTCAAGACATTCCGCAATCGTATTTGCGGCAGCGTAGCTTTCTTCCCCTGTCGGCCCCTCAACTGAAAAAATCAGAGACATGCCACAATCGGTTCGGATATTGACTGACCAGCCATAGCAGGCGGTGTGTCAGCCGTCGAAATAGTAGAGTAGTCTCGGCAGAACCAAGAGGTCTCTTGCTTTGAACCAGATTCGGTAAGGCTTCTTTCCATGACCACAACAGGACTCTACAGTGCGGATCCCTGGAAACGCGTTCATCGCGTCACAGAGCCGGACACACTCTGGATCCATGTTGCCGACGTACTTAGCTGGATTGTCAAATATGCTCATGCGCCGCAAGGCTCAACTTTCCACGCCCAATGAATAACACAGAAATCCTCGATGCAATTCTCTTTGGAGATGAGGTGTCCCTTGTTGGCCTTCTTCATCGCCTCACACCAAAAATCCCAGTAACGATCGATTATCTCGTCTTCGGTGACTGTGACAACCGTGTTGCTACCGTTCTCATCTAATAGCTCATCGTATCTGAAAGTCTTCATTAGGCTCCGCAGGACTACCTTTCGTCGACTACCTCAAACGGCATTGGGTTGTCGTCTTCGAGATGTTTCAGTAATTCTAACAAATTCTTGGCTTCTTTGTGTGAAATTCGAAGTCCAGAATTGCGTTTCACTGCTTGTTGCAGCCTTATAAACCAACTTGGAGGTGATCTATCGTAATCAGCAGTCGTTTCAGACGCCGGAGGCTTGGGCATAATCCATTTCCTACCCTCACAACGTTTGCGGGTAGCTGGGTTCACGTGTCGAAGAGGTCGAAGACTCTCTTTCATTCCTCCGTATCCATCAGAACCCCTCAGAACTTCCATGTCCACTTCTTTGTAACAGACTGGGCAGCGGTGTTTGATTATCTTCATTGCTCAGGCGCCGCAAGGCTCTCGTCTTCTTCCATGAGCTCGACTGCCGCTCCAAGAGCGATTTGGAATTCTTTGACGGCTCTCACTCGAGTCTCACCGAAAGCTGATATTTCGGAGAGTTTCGAACTCAGTTGTTCAAGCTCTTTGTTGATGTATCCAGCTCGACGCAGACGAGTGATGTATCCGCCGTCTTCCTCGCTCCAAAGAATGATCACTGATAATTTTTTCGTATCGAGTTTCATTGCTCAAGCGCCTTTCTTGCGTTTTCCATGAATTCCGCAAGATTCTTGTAGTTCTTCAATTCTTCACGGTAAGACATTTCTGCTTGATCCAGAATGGTCTTCACCAAACCGTGAGGCAACCGTCCAAGCATTATTTTCAAACTGTGCCTGTTGGCCACGTCCTCAAAGTGAGCCATATCGATCCACTTGGAAGTAGGATCCCACTTTGCTTGATCTACGGTCATAGCGTGCGAATATTCATGAACCAAAGAGTAGGCTTCGCATATTATGTCTCGGTTTGTTTTAACGCACACAGCAACCATGCCGGGCACCAACTTCAAACCTTTTCTGTCCGTGTCACAACCAAAATAAAAACAACTACCATGAGCTCCTTTGAATGAAAACTGCGTGTGGATTGTTCGAATAATCTGCGGCAAATCCATCCCTTTCGCAAAGTAAACAACCGGCACTCTAATGACCAGAAGCTCTGCCACGAGTTGGTCGCAGAATTCGTGTAGGAGAAGCTTGTGTTGTTTCATTGCTCATACGCCGCAGGGCTTACTACTCTCCAGGTCTCTCTTCTCAGCTTGAGCGTTGTCGTGTCGAGGAAATACACGCGGTAACGACCACCTGACAGTTTCTCGAGAGCATACCCCTGGAAGTTTATTTGTGTGTGGATCTCTTTATTGCTCAAGCGCCGTAAGGCTCGCTTTCCATGCACCACCAACCATCAACAAAACGATACGTGATTCTTGACTCGTCGTCACAGTTCGGATTCTCGACAACTATCGATCCATCTTCCTTGAACTCCATAGTGATGTAGTCGGGTCCCGCATTCAAAACGTTGTGGATGTGTTTGTATCTTTCCATTGCTCAAGCGCCGCAGGGCTTGCTCCGCAGGACTACGGTAGGAGATTTCTGTTTTCCTTGGTCCAGTGTATTTGCGTTCCCATCTCAGACCAAACCTCGACTCTGAGACCGTATGGCGCCAAATGCTTGTTGAAGACATCGCTGATAGCAACACCTAACGCACCCCTGCTACCCCCTTTGTCGTCTATCATGTTTCTTATAGACATGTAGAACGCGCCCCTCGCAGCACATTTCTCCAAATCTTCGACGAACTGGTCCCATCTGTCCGAGATGCATTCCAGATAGAGTCTCTCCGCATCGATTTCCGCAAGACGCTTCTGCTCAGCGCTCTTCATGTCCTGGCGAAACTTCTTTTCGTCAGCAGCTACACGAGACGCTTTGAGGAGCTTGGCTGCGAGTCCGGGGACAATACAGCGGCGACAATAATACCGTTGACCCAGCGACTTGGACATTTGTTCTCGAGGATGTTTTTCTTCACACTCATAACACTCAGTCAAGTTCTCTGCTTCCTCGAAGATCTCAAACACTCGTTCCGCAACCCTCTCGTATCCAAGCTCGCTGATAACGTGGTTCGGGGTGCTCGGCGTCAGTACTTTGATCACGTTGGCTGCTTTTTCGATTTTCGTTTTCATTTGTTCAGCCTTGTAGCCTCCAAAATCGGCAGATTGGCCTCCGTCGGAACGTAGATGACCTCCGAAGAGCCATCGTGGAGCCCGCGGATCCACAGGTATCGAAGATAGGCTTCATTCTTTCGCAGCGAATCCCCGATGATCTTGTTCGCCTCCGCCACACCCTCTGCTCGTATGATCTCCTCCTGCTTGAGGAACACAGCGGACTCCTGACGAGCTTTGGCCTCATTGATGGCAATCTGCCGGTTCTGCTCGGCTCTTTTCAGTTCAGCGCGGCCAGCGAGCTCTTGCTGCCACACACCGTAAGGGGGGAGTCCAGCCATGAGCGCGATAACGATGATGGAAAGAATTATGAGACAGATCGAGATCCACTTCAATACAAGGGCGCTGAATTTTTTGTCTTCCAAGTCCATGATATTTATCTCCTATTTGGGTTTGGGTGGTTCTCCGAATGGATGTTTCATACGTTCGATATCCCCCTTCTTCCTTCGTCGCACACCAACCTCTGGATTGATGGCGATGGAAGATCCAGATTCGTCGGCACGATCAACGGGTTTCCTTTCCAGAAGATCGTCCAAATCAAATGTGTCGAAATCTTTTGGGTTGGTGTAGAACCGGACCTCGTCTGCTTCTCTCAAACGCTTGGGGTCGATTCCCTTGAGAATAGACATTACTTCTTCTATGGTCTGAGGGCCACCACCCAGACAATTGAATTTGATCACTCGAATGTCTTGGTCACACAGGCCGGCAGATTGTTCGTCACCCATCAAGACTGGTCTCCCAAACGGGTGCTTCATCTGGAACTTGTCCAGATCGAAAACTTGTTGTAACGCGATGAGGATGCCGTACTCGATACCGAGGGTGAACTCAGGATCGTCCCACAGCTTATTGGCCACATCTCCCACCCTGAACTCACGACGGAACTCCTCCCGCAGATCTCCGGTGCCGCGTCCGTTCTGGATCTCTTTGAACAGCGCTATCGCTTCTGTTTTAGTCATTCGTCGTTCTTGCGCTTCAAAAGGGAGTGGCTCAGCATCAAGCCCGCTACGATGGCGACGCCTACGCCGATAAGGGCGAGACCCATAACAATCAGTACTTCTACGATGGGTGACATATCAATCTGGCTCCTTGGCTATTTCCCAATTTCGGATTTCGTGGTGAGCACAGTTACGGGCTTCGTAGAGCTTGTCGCAGAATCGAAAACCATACCAACAATCAGACGAACCGAAAAAAATCTTAACCTGGGGTTGGATCTGCGTGAATCCGTTGTGTCCTACCACGTGGATGTGTCTGATCTGCCGACCTTCGATGATTTCGGTGAATATCGTTTTCATTACTGATCGAACAGCGGATTCCAAATCCGTTTATAGCTGTCGTTATGCCAACCGTATTCGGTCAAAATCCAGTCTCGCTCGTGAGGGTCTCGATCGTACCGCGACCGCGGTCGTGGTGGTTGAGTCATCGGGATTCGAGTCGCAAAAAAGATTCCAAGCACAATAATTACACAGGACGCAAAAAAACCGACCAAGAAGAACATCAAGTAGTCCGTATTAGTCATTCGTCATTCCAGCACCGACACCCCATAACGCTCGTGCCCTGTTCCGTTCCGCAATGGGCGCAGAATTTGATGATCACTTCGAGCCGTTCTTCATCTGTGAGTCGTTTTAGTGCTTCGACGATCGCTTGCCGCTTGAACTTCTGCGCAAACTTAACCAAATGCTCGTTCGGCTCGTCATTCTCGAGGATCTTTTGGAATATCTCACTGTCCTTGGGTGAGAGGACTGTTTTACTCTGAGTTTCGTTTTCTGTGCCGTCGAGCTCGGTAGGAGCTAACCCACCCCAGCCGGTTACTCTGGGACAGTTGCAGGGGAGATTTCCGCATACGACACAAGAATGCTCAAGCGCCGCAAGGCTTTCGTTGACAACTGGTCGATCTTCTTGTTCGATTCCGTTCTTGTCAATTGGTTCACCGCGCTGTTCTGGCCACTGAACAACTTCAGCCTTGCCCCGGAAGACAGCCCAAAGCCGTTTGGCCATAGCTCCGATTGAATGGAAGCGTTCTGTGCGAGCCGGAATCCAGATTCCGTCGTATCCAGCTTGTGGCGCGTCGGTACGGAATAGTGATTCAATTTTCAGCATTGGATTCTTTTGTTTGAGGATTCTTGCCATCTCCATCACAAGAAGGACAGTCGTAGTCTTTCCGGTGAGAATCAGAGATCACGCCTCTACCTCCACAGACTTTGCAGAGATCGTTTACACGCTCTTCCTTTGTCAAACCAAAACGAATCACAGAACCGTTCTTGTGGTACAAGACACAAATCGGACCCCAACCATCCTTGTATATTCCACAGATTCCGTTCAGGATTCCGATCAGACCTACCTTGTATTTGTTTGTCTTCGACACGATTACCTGAACAGTCCCGTGATCAGCCACATCTTGATTACACGGAACTCTATTGTTGCAGAGATCAAGCACCGCTTTAGAGTCCAACTCCAAGAGCTCGTTCATGAAGTTGCAGATTTTTCGTGCAAGATCCTCATCAGGTGTCGCAAGGCTCTCGCTGGCTTCTTGTCCCCGAAGAAGACTCTCTGGAGAAAAATCAGGCTGCTCAAGCGCCGCTGGGCTTGACTTTGTGATCGAGTTCCACCAGGCCCACTCAGACATGCTATCGTCGGAAATTGGTTCCAGCTTGGTGCGGACGTGTTTGGAGCAGAATGGTTCCTTCTCACCTATCCAAAAGACCCACTCGTGTTTAGGAACAACAGCGTCACAATCGGAACATCGATGCTCAGGATCATCGGGCATCATCCTCTCGGCGATCTTCGGGCAACCGCAAGGATTCTTGCCACACACTACGCAGCTGTGCTGCTTAGGCGCCGCTGGGCTCTCGGGCTCGAGGACGAGGCTATCGAGTCGGGAATCAAGTGGGTCCAACTGGACGCGGGCGGCCAGCAGGACGGGGTCCGCCTGAGCCATGGCTTTCTTCCAAGCCTCGTCGGGATCCAATCCTTGGTCAAGATTTTTAATGTACGATTCCGCCGCTCTCCTCCAACGTAGATCAAGGGCGTCGGCGCTTTCAACGGGCTCTTTGTTGGTCATCACGTTTGATATGTTGGTCACGTGCAGACACGAAACCGGATCCGCGCCACAACTCCGTTCGACGATCTCTATATCAATGACGTTGCACTCTAATTCGTACTCGCCACGGAAGTCCAGAATCACACGTTCTCCAACGCAAGACGCGGGGTGTTGTCCTGGCTCGAGCTGAAACATCGTTCTTTTGGCGAATCGGTCGGTTGCTCTGAATCGTTTCGTTGTTTGAGTGATAATTCTGTTTTATGTGCCGACGAAAGCCCTCGTGGCGTCTGAGCGAGGGGGGTTTTTTCGTGGCCCCGTCCCACTTCTGCTCAGGCGCCGCAAGGCTTTACTTCTGGCTGTTGAGCTCGCAGTAAGCAAAATCTATAACGACCTCGCGTCCGCTCTTTTGAATTATAACGTTCTCGTTGTGAATGTCATCGTGGTAAACGTCGACCTTTGCAAGATCATTCTTGATCCTCTCGACCTGCCTGTCAGACAAAAAACACGTCGGATGTTTTCCGTAAACGTGTTGCATGAAGATCGACCAACACTTCTCGGTAAGCCCAACGTTCTTGAGAAATATCTTCTTCATCGCATAGGGATTTGGAGAACGATCAAACCCAAACTTTTTGAGTCGATTCAAATACTTCCACTCGTTGTGTGCGTCCTCTTCACGGAAGAATGCTTTACACCCAAGCCCTCGACCGATCTTGAAATAGTAGCCGCTGTCTCCAGAATAGCTGAAACATCGGTCTGGGTCAAGACTTCTGGTTCGATTGATGAGGGGTCGGAAGGATTTAGGTATATTGCTCATGCTCAAGCGCCGCAAGGCTTTTCTTCTCCGTCCCGTCTTAGGCTCCGCGGGATCATTTCTTGAATATCCATTTGGGCCAGAGAAAGCAGGTGAGGAACACTCGAGGCTTACTAATCTGGTAGGTCCAGTCTTCCCTCTTGGCGCGGCCTATGACGGACACGAAGAGGGTGGTCGAGACCAGTAGGTGGAAGAAGATCAGAAGAATTAGGGTTTGCACGAGGTGCTCCTTTGCTCAAGCGCCGCAAGGCTCTCGTATCGAGTTTTATTTTCTCAGGTGTCCAAGGCTATCCACTACAAAATATAGAACCGCTCCTAACAGAGCGCCTACTATTGCGCCGCCTACAATGAAGCCAGCAATGAAAACTTTGATTGGTTCAGGGATTTGTTGTGAATACATATGCTCACTTGCCGCAAGGCTCTCGTTGGCAACAACGACTGGCTTTACTTGGTTCCGCGTTCACCACGAAACGGCTCCGCAGGAGGTTTGGTTTTTTTGATCAACCTATCCAGGAAACGCTTGGCGATCTTGAGACCTACCTTTCCGTTCAGAGATTTCAGCGTTCTAAAACGGATCGTCTTGTAGCGACCAAAGAAGATCGAATCCGCAAGCTTGGAATCGTTGTCTAAACAATTCGCCGCATCGGTCAACAAAAGAGCACCGAGGGTGTGTGGTATCACTCCTTGTTCACGCGCTATACCAAGAGGACAATGGCACGGATGGCCCCAGCAGAAATCTTTCGGATCAACATCGTCGAGAACATCACGGATCTCGATCAACTTTGTGTGAGCTTTTTTACTGAGTCGTTTCATTTGCTCAATCGCCGCAAGGCT
>SDBS01007389.1_pt1 | contig 10672 bp, 6 predicted proteins | sample 2277091 | NCBI WGS metagenome assembly SDBS01 (sample SAMN10404972, study PRJNA504765) | marine sediment metagenome | isolation source: marine sediment core GS10_PC15, 163 cmbsf | place: Arctic Ocean: Southern Knipovich Ridge | collected 2010 | reverse complement strand
AAACCGGTCGCATTCTGTCAAATGCTCTGTTTCGGAATATGAAGTTTTCTACATCGCCACTGCTCGGATCAAAAGGGACCCAGCCGTACTTTTGCAGATAGACCTCCGCCCAATTGTGTTTTGATGAGTCGGCATCGAATCGCACCGTATAGCCTGTAACCACCCTGGCAGGAATGTTCTTCGCCCTGCATATAGAAACGAACAGATCAGAGTACTCGGTACAATCACCCTTTTTCTGCTGGAGAGCTTTGACTGCACCCCAGTCTTTTTTTCCATGGAGGGTGTACTCCAAATTATCAATGACGTAGTTATATATGTTTTTCACTATGCCTGCTTCTGTTTGACCTTCTATGCTTTCTGCGATTTCTTGTATTTGCCGGTGGTCTTTTTCTATATGCGTTTCCTGCTTTAGAAAGTCCTCCAATCCGGGCCCTTCGAAAAGGTCTTGTTCGCGTTTTTCTCTCGCGGTGAGCAGGTCATATCTGAGCAACTCGGCCCTGATAATTATTTCTACTTTCATTCGCTTCTCAGGCTTAACAAAGACATACTCAGCGTAGCGGTTTCCATTTTCGTGGAAAAATCTTGACGGTTTTGGAGAGTACCTTATGCTCAAGATATTCTGTTTACCCGGTATAGTCTGTGGAAGTATGACAGTGAAACTTATCCTGAAAGTTTCTCCGGGCACGGAGAAATCATAAGATAAATCTAACTCTACTGTATTATTTTGGATTTCCCTTCTTTGCCCCCGATGCCATCTGTCGGGGTACCGGCCACTTACATCTGCCGGAGATATCGAACTAATTAGCAACGAGGCCAGAAATAATTTTCGCAACTTCATTGAGTTTTCCTAAGAGGATTATCAACATCAATTAACCGGGAGAAACTATGTCACTTGAGATATTATATCACAAAAGTGCCGGCTATGCAACCCCATGCTTTTCGCCGCGGTACCCAGCCAAAAATGGAAGATAATTTATTTACAAGTCCTTAGTACCTTCAGCTCATGAGGTCGCATCTGTAGCAACGCATCGGAATCTACCGCATTCTGTCGCCCGGTTTGGGGGTCAAGTAAAAATCGCTGCCCTTCAATAGAGGTTATCAGCCTGAATGTGATGTGCTCTTGACCTTCGTTAAAGAGTATGTAGTAGTGGACTATATCTTTTACGATATGACGTACCCGCAAATCCGGGATGGGGGGCATAACACTGACATCCACAGATATCAGGCTGTTAATTTTCTGGAGCAGTAACGTCTCGCTATCATCTTTTCCCCAGCGGATAAGACGGCCGGCACGCTCCAAAACTTGCAGCGCTCCTTTTGCTTTTAAAGGTTGTTCAAATTCGATAATTAGTGCCTTGTAGTGCATACCAGCGATGCGAATACCATCCGGCCCCACGTGGGCATCCTCCCATAGGTGTCTGGCTTCAAGGTAGTTGAAATCACGCTGGTTCTCAAAGCAAATCTTTGCGGCTTGCCACGGCAAGTAGTCATTGAGGCCGAGGACCGCAAGTGCGCAAACGTGTTTGCTCTCGGTGTTCAGCCAACACAGGCGGCGACTCGCATCGGCAAAGGGCTTATACTGCTCCCACCAGGGGCTATTGGGACCGACATCAGGTGGACGCTCATCGATACGAGGACCGCGAATCGAGTAGTAGAATGCATGCGGAACCAGCATATTGCACCCACGGACAATCAGCCAGTTGGTCAGCCATTTCATCTCGTCGAAAGTAAAATTGTGTCCGAACGCTCCGCAGTATTCGTTCAAGTTCTGTTTACAGCCGAGATGGACCATTGCTGAAGAGGCGCACTTGCCCTGGGTCGATTGGGGACCCTCCAAAGCGCTGGCTTTGCCTGGCTCTATGTAACGCCAGACAATGTCTTGTCCCGGTATGTGAAAATGCCTCAGGTGTCCGATGTCGTCAGGGGCGGCCGGGTGACCGGTCAGAGCCATGCCGTGCGAGGCGCACCATTGATTTATCTGCTTGTAAAACGTCTCTTCAAGTCTTGCTTGTAGGGCGCGAAAGTAATCGCGTCGATACTGTTCGGCATTGGGTTCATCTTTATACCAAAGAGCGGGAAGGTACGGAGTGAAGTCATAGCCCAGAAATCGATTCACGTGTTCGAGTATGCCCGTTGTGCCGGGTACGGCACCTCGCTCGGAGCGTTTGGCCAAGAAAGAAGGCTCATCTGTGAATATGGCATGGATTGTTTTGCCGAAATGCTCTTTAAACTCATCATAGTAGCGCTGATATACCAGGCGGATGAAACACGCCACAGCCTGTGGATTAAGAATATCGGCTGCGGGCGGCGTATTTTCCGGGACCTCTTTATGGTTAGCTCGCCTCGGCGGATTGTCCTCAAGAAAATGCAACCCGCGAATGATAGAATATCCAGGCCTGATAGCCCTATCGATAACAGCTATCCGATGCCCGTTTCGCCTGCGTTTAAGAATAGCCAGCAGATTCTGGCCCTCGGTCAGCTCGGGTTCACCGTTTGCGCCTATATGTATGTCATATTTATCCGTGTCTGGTTCTGTCTCGTCAAGGTCAATGGCAAAAAAACCGCGCGTGCGAAAGGCAGCGTTCTCTTCAACAACCTGTCCGCTGGACGAGCCGCTCGGATACATACCCTCATCATACAGTACGACCCACATACCGTGTTTGGCCGCCTGTTCAATAGCAAATCGCATGAACTCGATCATATTCTTACTCATCCAACCGATGCTTTTGGGTAACCCTGCCCGTGCATGAATCACGAATCCATAGACACCATGTGCCCGAAAATCTTCAATTTGGCGCGCAATTTCTTCTTCCGACAGCTCGTCGTTCCAAAACCAGAATGGACACAGAGAGAACTCAACCGGTGGGTTTAGCCAGTCGGCAGGGAGCTTATAATGACTAACTTTTTTCCGTTCGTAGCGCACACCCTCCGCGATGGTCCCGGTGGTCACTCCGAGAGCAGCCATCCCGGCAGATACAAGGAAACGCCGCCGGTCCATTGAGTTTTCCGCAGGATGCCTTACGGTAGTGGCTTGTAGATTTGTCCGGCTCATTCTTTAGCAATCTCCTGTACGGTTCAGATATTGTGTTATTATAACCTGTATCCCAAAATTAGAAAGTGCCTAAAGTTAAAAGTGTCTAAAGTTGGAATATCAAGAGAACAGGAAATCAGCAGGTTCATAGGATGTACATCGACACCGCGAATAAATAGTGTAGAATAAAGAAAGCAGAAACCAAGGACATCAAAAATAAATCCAGGAGCTAAATCTGATGGAACAACACATAAAGACTCGGCTGGCAGTATCCCTCGCAGTTGCCTTGTTGATTTGCCTTGGTCCCCGACAAGTTGGGGCTCAGGATGGTGATTCACAACAGATTGTCAGCCTCACCAGCTTCAACGAATGGCATGAGGGGACCCAGAGCGAGGCCGCTGTTACTAAGCAGAACCCGGATTTCAAATACCGCGGCCGGTTCGTCAATCTCCGGTCTGCCCAACCCACACGATACATGATTGTCGTCACCGGCGGGGAGCTGCTGTCGGGCGTCTATGCGGATGGGCACACCTACTTCATCACCCGGACCCTCCACCCGTTAGGCCTGCAATGTGTCGGCTCGATGAGTGTCGATGACAAGCAGGCCGATATCAAAGAGGCGCTTCGCTATGCCACGGACAAAGCGGCTCTGGTAATTGTCACGGGAGGCCTCGGCCCAACTGAAAATGACATCACCCGTGAGGTGCTCTCCGATTTCACGGGAGTCACTCTAAAAGAGCACCCGGAGGTGCTGCGGAATATGACCCGGCGTTTCGGCGTGTCACCTGCTCAGGTTCGCTCTAACTTGCGCCGGCAGACCCAGGTGCCAACGCAGGGCACCTATTTCAAAAATCCCAACGGCACGGCCGTAGGCCTCGTCTTCGAATTGGCCAACGCCGTGATTGTAGCGCTGCCGGGGCCTCCGCGTGAATTGCAGGCCATGGTCCAAAATGAGCTTGTCCCGTATCTGAACCAGCGATTCGGCACACGACTGCCCGGATGCTCACTGACATTGCGGTTTGTGGGCCTTGGCCAGTCCCAAATTGACCAGACGCTTAGGGACCACGTGCCGTTAGCATCCGATATTACGGTTTCCTCACAGTTCCAGGGCAGACGGGTGGATTTCACTTTTTCGCTGCCCGACGACACGCAGCGGGATCGGGCACGGCTCCAAGAGTTAAAGCATAAGATAACGGAGCACTTGGGCGAATATATCTATGCGGAGGGCGAAATCTCCTTGGAGGAGCACGTTTTGAAGCTGCTCGAACCCCGCGACGAGACGCTGGTACTGGTGGAAGTTAGCAGCGGCGGGAATCTGGCTGTGGCACTAAGCAACGCGGATGGTGCCAACCGGGTATTGGCCGGGGCCTATGTCGCTCCCACCATGGAGCAATTGCGCCGCCTGCTCCACGTGCGCGACGATCATTGGACCGGCAGAACGTCCCGCCGCCAAAGAATAGAACAACTGGCCACAGCAGCAGCCGATGCGACAATGAGCCAATGGGCGGTTGCAGCCGGCGAGGCCTGGCGGGATGAAAGCGGCGCCGGCTACGTGGATGTCGTTTTCAAGCTGCCGAGCGGCCGCTTGGAAAGCCGGCAAGTTCGATTTCGCGGCGCCGGCGAATCAGCCGGCTCCAGGCTAAGCACGCAGCTGCTTGACCAATTGCGACGGAGACTAAAGTGAGGCACGGCTAATTCACCCCTGTTCTTGCTTTCGCACCTGTGCCTGCATAAAGGACCAAATATAATATAAACTGTGTTTAGGAACATAAAATATGAAAACTGATACAGGTAAAAATACGCTGTCACGCGGTTTTCCGCTTGCACTACTCCTAATAACGCTGCTGTTCGCCGCTTCCCTTCGAGCGAGTAGATATACCTTTACTGTTCGCGGCGACAAAACATACCTGAACGGACAGAATATTCTCGTCAAGGGACTTCGATGCTCGAATGCTCTAATAAGCGACCGCTCTGCAACAGAGCTGATCAGCAATCTGGATACGTTTACATCTTATGGCATCAACACCGTCAGTGTCTTCTTCATGGGCTCCCGATTCGGCGATGTGAAAGGATACAATGAAGATGGAAGCCTAAATCCTGTCTATGCTGCGCGCATGGGCCGAATCATCGAAGCCGCGGATGACCGAGGCATGATTGTTCTTGTAGGATGCCTATACTGGAGCAACTCGAAGGCCAAATGGGAAAATTGGACTCAGGCAGAGGCCAACGCGGCCGTCGCCAATACGGTGCGCTGGTTAAGAGAGCACGATTATCGCAATGTGTTCGTGGATGTTGACAACGAAGGCATGGCCAAACGGGCGAAGGGCTTTGACAATCGGCTTATGGTAGTAGCAGGAAAGCAGGTTGACCCTGCCTGCGTCATCGCCACCAATTTCAAAGGCCAACCACCGCCCGAAGCAGACCTTGGCATACATCATAGCAAAAAGATGCCAGGTAAACCTTATATCGAAAGTGAGGGCACTCCCACCAATGCGCCCGGCGGCTATTGGGGCAGCTACAGCAAGAAAAAAGACTACTACAACTACATCAATATAGGCCTATATAACGAAGAAATGAAAGCTAACCAGAAAGCCATCACGGCTGAGCACTTTCGCAATGGATGGGGATATATGTGCGCCTCCACCTGGCTGCAATGTGCCCCACCATATGGACCAAATAATTCACCCGGTGGCGATGGTTCAAAGAAGTCGCCAGGCATCGGTTGGTGGCTTGAGTACATCCGCAAAACGTATGGTCCTTACATCCCTCCTATCACCAAATCCGGAACAGAACCGTAGGTGGTATAATATTCGCATCTGGATTTGGCTATAATCATTATGATGACTTCTCTCATAGGCGCCACGGGCTGCGCATAGACCGCCAGAGCATTCGGTTGGCCTGTTCGCTATTGACAAAACGTTCCTTTTCAGGGTCCCAGAGCAGTCTGCGCTTAAGTGTCATGGCGATATTACCAAGGTGGCAGATAGTAACGGAGCGGTGGCCGATTTCAACCGGCGCAGCCGTTTCCCGATGCACCTTAATACAATCGATGAAATTGCGATGATGATCGTCGCTCTTATAAAGGTGGGTCTCATTCGGCCCAATCACAGAAGTCATCAGCGATTTTGGATAGCATGTGAGCTCGTCATTTTGTACCTGAATCCAACCGTCGGTACCTTCAAAACGCAAAGGGCCGCCCTCCTGAGTTTTGCAAATTAGCTCGACATCATTAGCATACCGGGCCCGGAAATGTACCTTGGTGGCCGTAGTGAACAGACCATCTGTAGGAAACTCACCTCCTAAATCTTCCACTTCGATCGGCCCGGTATGGTCTGTTCCATTGGCCCATTGGGCAATGTCGATTGAATGTGCTCCTAAGTTTGTTGTCTGACCGCCGGAATAATCAAGGCCGAAACGGAAAGTATAAAGGCAGCGGTCCTTGTGGTAGGGGGCCCAGGGCGCTGGGCCCAACCACATATCGTAATCCAGCCAATCAGGTACAGGCATAGGCTGCCAGTCTTTAGAAGGGGCCTGTTTATTATTCGCCCCTATGGGAGTGGTTACTCTTTTGAGCTGGCCAATTCGCCCATTACGTATCAGCTCACAAATGAACCGGAATTGTTGGCTTGATCGCCGCTGGGTTCCCGTTTGGAAAATAACACCGCAGCGTCGAACGGCATCAACCATAGCCCGACCTTCAGCAACCGTTAGACTCATGGGCTTCTCACAGTAGATATGCTTGCCGGCCGCGGCAGCCATTAGGACCGGGACCGCATGCCAGTGGTCGGGCGTGGTTATACAAACGGCATCAATATCGTCTCGCGCAAGTAAGTCACGAAAATCATTGTATGCATCACAGTTTTTTCGCCCACCGGATTGGGTCTTTCGAGCATAATGGTCTTCGACTATTTTTCGGGCGGGTTCCCGTCCAAACCATGGGCCTTGCCACCCTTTCTTATACCAGTGACCGTACTCATTGCTGGCTTTTACGACATCGCAGACGGCGACAACCTGCACATCAGGCTGACTTAGGAACGCCCTCATATTATTCGTACCCATACCGCCCACTCCGATGGAGCCCATGGTAATCCGGCTGCTTGGCTCGACATTACCGGCCTTGCCTAAAGCCGACGAAGGAACAACATAAGGCAAACTCATCGTCCCCACAGCAGCGGTAATTACTTCTTTCAAGAACTTACGGCGATTAGTTTTCACATACTTCATCGTATAACCTCCAGAGTTGTAGTTTTTCAAAATAATAATACCGATTTACGGTCTTAACGCATCAAAACATGGCCTAACATTTATTTCCCGAATTCCGGACAGTCCACAGGATGCCTTCCGGCATTGACCAGCAACATACCAAACCTCTTATGAGTCCCAAAACTTTATTGTACTCCCTATACGACTGGAAGTCAAAGGGTTCTGCGCCTAAAGTGACAGCAAAGCTGTCATTCTGAGTCCTTCACTTTGTTCAAGGATAAACTCCGCGAAGAATCTCTTATTCGTTGGCCAGATCCTTCGGCTTCGCCTCAGAGCTTGTCCTGAGCTTGCCGAAGGGATGACACTTACGTGTTACTTTAGGCACTTTACACTTTAGGCACTTCTATCGAAGTGATGGTTTTTCTGTATTGAATTTCCAGGACAGACTTGGTATTCTATCGGAAATAAGGCTTCCCGATGTATCGGGATAGCTGAGCTGATTTGCTTCAAATATTATGAAAGGTTACCTATTATGAATAAAAGCATTCGTTACGCCCTGGTTTTCTTAGTCTTATGGATCACCTGTGTATCGGTTCCTGCCGCTGAAACCGCTAATCCTTATATTGGACACTGGGCGTTGACAATTCCCGGCGGAGGTGCCGGCTGGTTGTCTGTCACGCAGGAGGATGGATATTTAGATGCGAGCATCCTATGGGGCGGGGGAAGTGTGGTCCCCGTGTCAAGTGTCTATATGGACGGTGATACCCTGAACGTCACACGTGTTCGTAAGGTTGAACGCAAAGACACGACGGGCGAAGTTATCCGGACGCATACGTTTTCGGAAATGATTATTGCAAGGGTTTCAGGAGACACCCTGCAATTAACGCAAATCCAGCCACGCTCAAATGGAAAGGGTGTTAACAGGAGTGAATTCACCGGCAAACGGATTCCTCCACTGCCTCCCAAGCCGGACCTCTCCAAAGTTAAATACGGCAAAGCCATCATGTTGTTAAATGGAACCAATCTGGATGGATGGAAGCTGACCAATCCGAGGCAAACTAATGGTTGGTCGGTGGAAGATGGAGTTCTTATCAATAGGCCGGTTCGGCAGTCCCGAAAGGGACGCCTTTCGGCGAAGGGAAAACGTCGTATTTCCTATGGCAATCTTCGCACCGTAGCCGAGTTCGAGGATTTCAACCTGAAATTAGAAGTGAATGTTCCCGATAGGGGTAACAGCGGGATTTATTTGCGAGGTATTTACGAGATTCAGGTCAGCAATTCGTACGGCAGAGGTCTCGATTCACATAACATGGGGGGAATTTACAGCCGAATTACACCCATTGTAAGTGCTGAGAAGTCGGCCGGGCAGTGGCAGACCATGAATATCACGCTCGTGGACCGCCATGTAACAGTGGAGCTGAACGGCAAGATGATTATTGACAATGAGCCGCTTCTGGGCTGCACCGGCGGTGCGTTGTGGTCGGATCAATTCAGGCCTGGCCCCATCTATCTGCAAGGTGACCACACAGCCATCAGTTATCGAAATATCGTTCTCACACCGGTCATCAAACGTTAGGTTAATCAGCTCGTCTCGGCGCTCGTCTCGGCGAAATTGGATATCGACGAAGAGAAATGTGTGACGGCCGCAAAAAAGAGAGCAAGCAGAATATGAACAGACTTGGCGTTGGGATTATTGGCTGTGGCTCGGTGGCAGAGGAGTATGTAAAGGCCTTTCAGAAAGACCAACGCTCCCAAGTGCGTGTCCTGGTTAGCCGGAACCGTGCAAACGCAGAACGGTACCGAGACCGCTACCACTTAAAATGCACTATCGAAACCGACGCTTCTAAAATGCTTCAACAAGACGAGGTGGACATCGTTGTGGTATGCACGCCGCATAATGTACACACGAAATACGTAGTTGCTGCTGCAGAAGCCCACAAACATATTATCATAGAAAAACCCGTAGCATTGACTCCGGAAGACGTGCATAAGCAGCAACAAGCGGTCAGAAAAAACAAAGTCAAAACAATAGTAAGTTTCGTACTGCATTGGAACCCCTTATTAATGACCATTGACCGCCTGATCGCCCAAGGTGTATTCGGAAACATCTTTATGGTCGAGGTCGATTATATGCACCGGATATGGATGACTCCCCAAGAGAAATGGTATGCTATCCGGGAACAAAGTGGAACGGCAATCTTAACTGGAGGCTGCCATGCGATAGATGCTCTCCGTTGGTTTGCCCGGAGTGAAGTCGAACAAGTTTGCGCTTATCAGGCAAAAACCGAGAACCCCATAGAATATCCGGGTACAATTTCAGTCAACGTTAAATTTAAAGACGGCAAGATTGGGCGCAGTACAACGACCTTCGACGCACAAATGCCTTATAGGTTCAACATCGGGGTATATGGGACCGAGGGCACGCTCCGCAACAATGAACTTTTTGCCCCGAAGCTTTTTCCCGGGCAGAACAATTTTCTGAAAATTCCCTGCATCCTGCCGGATAGTGCTGACGTTACCCATCATCCTTTTGAGGGTGAAGTATCCCATTTTCTTGATTGCATAATTGACGACATACGACCGTTCCCTGACCTGGACGATGCGGCCCAAACCCAGGCAGTGTGCTTTGCGGCGGATCTTTCCGCGCAATCGGGCAGACCCGTGGCGATCAGCGAACTAAAAGATAAATCATGACAAGTGCTAACACAAATTTGTGGAGAAATGATCATGGCCTATGAGACTAATCGTCGGGAATTTCTAAAAACCGGTACTGCTGCCGGCCTTGGCACGGTCCTTGGCGGCATATCGCTGGCAGGCCGTGCCGCCCAGTCGGAACCGCTCACAAAAAAGGTTGACCTGCCCCCCATTGATAGGGTGCGTATAGGCATAGTTGGCCTGGGTGGACGCGGCAGTGCCCTGCTGAGCAACTTCTTAAATATGAAAGATGACATTGAAATCCGCGCGGTGTGCGACATCTATCCCAAACGAGCTGAAGCTGCCCGGAAGCGAGTTGTCCGGGCAAACCTTGCCAAGCCCGATATTTACTGCGGTGATGAAGACGTTTGGAAGAAGCTGGTTGATCGTGACGATATCGACGCAGTTATCATCACCACATACTGGGAATGGCACACCCCAATGGCCGTCTATGCCATGAAGGCCGGCAAGTATGCTGGCGTCGAGGTCCCTGCGGCCTATACCCTCGAAGAATGCTGGGAATTGGTAAATACGTCTGAACAAACAGGTATCCCCTGTATGATGCTGGAAAACTGGAGCTTCCGGAGCGACAACCTGGCTGTGCTGAACATGATCAGAAAGGGCCTGCTCGGCGAAATCGTGCATTGTCACTGCGCCCACTCCCACGACTGCATCGACCACTGGTTCTTCGATAGCAGCACCGGCATGGATCGCTGGCCGGCAAAGTATCTCGTTGAGCACAAC
>SDBS01007388.1_pt1 | contig 10674 bp, 7 predicted proteins | sample 2277091 | NCBI WGS metagenome assembly SDBS01 (sample SAMN10404972, study PRJNA504765) | marine sediment metagenome | isolation source: marine sediment core GS10_PC15, 163 cmbsf | place: Arctic Ocean: Southern Knipovich Ridge | collected 2010 | reverse complement strand
GCTTAAATGCGATTCCCTTTTGCTTATCCTTGTGAGAGTATTTACCTCTCTAGACCTTGCTGTGGTCGATGTTCAAATACTCGTCATAGACAAGGTAACCATCGGCGTCGGATGTAATAGAGATATGTATCTTGTCTGCATTGTAAAGAACATCCTCTGCAATCTCCGTGCTGCCGGAAATTTTTATGCGGTCCTTACCATCGGACCTGCCGGCCTTGGCAGTACACTTGCTGATAGAAATCTCAGAAAAAGGCACACTGACGAATATCTCCCGGAAGTCCCCGTTATGGCCCTGCCACACGACTCTGCTGCCGGATAACTGGGGGTTATAGTCATAATAGTCGTTGTTGGTTAACTGAGTAGTAGTGACACCATCCCAAAAGAATATTTCATCGTCGTTGCCGTCGTCCCACCTTACCCACACCACGTTGTCGCCGGATATCTGAGGCCAATCGTCGTCATAGTTGTTATTCGTTAACTGAGTAGTAGTGACGCCATCCCAAAAGAATATTTCCGAGTCGTTGCCGTCCCACCTTGTCCACACCACGTTGTTGCCGGAAATCTGAGGACGGGAGTCGTCATAGTTGTTGTTGGTGACCTGAGTAATAGTCGTGCCATTCCAAAAAAATATCTCATCATCGTTGCCGTCCCAGGTGCACCAGACTACGTTGCCACCGGATATCCGAGGCTCGTCGAAATATTGGTCATTGTCAGCATTGGTGACCTGCGTTATTGTATCCCCATCCCAGAAGAGTATTTCCTGATCGTTGCCGTCCCACCTTGTCCACACCACGTTGTTGCCGGAAATCTGAGGACGGAAGTCGTCATAGTTGTTGTTGGTGACCTGAGTAATAGTCGTGCCATTCCAAAAGAATATCTCATCATCGTTGCCGTCCCAGGTCCACCAGACTACGTTGCCACCGGATATCCGAGGCTCGTAGAAATATTGGTCATTGTCAGCATTGGTGACCTGCGTTACGGTATGCCCATTCCAGAAGAATATCTCGGCGTTGCTGTTGTCCTGATACCCATACCAGACGACGTTGCTGCCGGAAAGCCGAGGGGGGTCGTCCCCCATATAACTGACGTTTGTTGCCACCAGTGTTGTTGTGATACCATCCCAGAAGAATAAGTCATTGCCAGAGGCAGCAAGGTCATTTTTGCCTACCCATATAACATTGCTGCCGGATATCTGCGGGGCTACGTCATCAATCGTATTGTTTGTAAGCCGGATGGTTCTCCGCGACGCTGCCATGACAGGACCGCAGATGCCAGCCAGGACTGCTACTACTATTAAAGTTAATACCACTCGTGATTTTGCTGTGTTTCTCATTTTCGTGCTCCCTGTCGAAAAACCCATTTTCTGTATCACGCCTCTTGTTAACCTCAAGCATTTGATATCCATAAGGGACGCTAATCCAAATCAACCTCCACGTTTTCATTATAGTCTGAGGCGGAGAGGGCCATGTCAATTAGCACGCCAAAGGTAGTCTGGCCGGAAGTTGTTTTCAACTCGGTCTTCTTTATCGATACGCTGTAACTGCATTTTATAAAATCGAACCTGGCTTTGATCTGGGGAGTTTCCCCTTTGCCAGTCTTGTAGGCTACAGACTTTATCTTAGAGGTCTTCTTATCTCTCTTGTAAGTAAATGTACCTTTGTCATCCGTGAGATGGATAGACTGACCTCCAAGCGATAATGTCATAGAAATAATCTCACCTGGTTCGTCCTTGAGTGAGAAACCTCCCTTGACCGCCAGCGAGTCAGTGAACTCCTTTTTTCCATTCTTGGCCTTTATCTTCAGTGGTGGCGGCAATGTGTCCATATAGCCGCTCATGAACTGTATGGGGATGGGCTTCTTCTTGTTGACTATAGATTCATCTGCGGTGCCTTCGCCGAAGTAATTACCAACTTCAATCTCTAAAGCTAACGGACAACTTAAGCCGGTAAGGTTTATGTTCTTACCCTGCAAGGTGAATTTGCCCTTCTTGGTATCGAGCTTTAACGAAAAGCCCGTCTTACTCTTATGAGTGTATTTGCCTTTTTTGATCTTGCTCTTATCTATAGTCAAGGACTCATTACAGACTTCGTAATCGTCAGTTTCTGACTCGATGACAATAGTTATCTGGTCTGCATTGAGAAGGTTATCTTCTGTAAGATCCCTCATTGTGCCGGAAATACTTATCTTGTCCGTATTGGCACGTTTACCGGCCTTGGCTTTGCATTTTTCAAGAGCAATGGTTGAGGGAGCGTGGTCTGTCTCCGATGTCGTTTCAGCATGTATATCAAACTCATTGTCCGTATCCAAGACCGCCCATATACCATCTGCATTCACAGTATCGACTATATGATTAAACCCAATTTCGAATTGATATTCTTGATTGGGAGAAAGAATTACTGGACCATAGGATATTGTTTCATGTGGCAAATATTCAACCTCACCCCTTAAGCCCTCTTCTTCTGCTGGTTCAGGTCGCCAATCCAAAGATATTGTCCAGTCAGGATTTGGGGCTGGCTCAAAGAGTAATGTAACTGCCAAAGGTATATCAGTGTCATTATGAAGAGGATACAGGAATGACGGCTTTTGATCTACATACGGAATTGGATCACCATTTGGCAAAGCGTAATTAACGCTTGTGCTGCCTGAACCACCATCACTGTAATTGACTGTAAATGTGTAAATTCCACTTGCAAAACCGCCTGTAATTAGATCCGCTAATTCAGCACCCTCAGCATAAAAACTAAACCATCTTTCTGTCTCATCCCCTTCAAAGACTAATGGATATGTTTCGCCTGTGGGGATTTGTACTGTGCCAGAGACTACAGTCTCATCCACAAGAATCTGTGCATCAAAACCATAATATGGAATATAACTATGGGAAATATGGTAATAGGTTGTTGTCGATATTCCGATCTTATGGACATGTTCGGAAACGGTCGTATGATTTACTAATACTGAGAGTTCATTCAGTATGCCATCGTCAGACTCTACATCACCATAAGCAATCATGCCGACACCATAAGCATAAATGCCAAAATCGGTGACTGAGTGTCCTCCTGTTTGTATGCCATTGGGTAAGGTTATTCCCAAATCAATATCTTTTCCGCTAAAATCCAATGTTGTGAATGTGTTATCCTCATCAATGTACCATATGATAACGGCATCATCATATTGACCGAAAGGGACTTTGACATCCTGAATGTCAAACAACAGTGACCAGCCATTCTCCATTACACATGTGGTAAGGTTAGTGTCAACAAGATAATGAGTTCCCGGGTCTACAAGCATATCATCAGTCACTGTGGAAAATGTCCAGGCCGCAGGATGGGCAGTGAGATTACAATCAGTTGAAATATACCCTCTGCCATCATCATCCGAAACAGCAAAAACAGCAATCCACTTGACCTCACTACCGTCATTTGTGGCATAAAAATGGCTGGTATTCCCATGGTTCACTATTCCAGTACCTTCAATAGCACCGGAAGTGTAAGGCACAGTAAGAGACCCTTCAATATAGCTCTGGTATGAACCCGTTCTGCCATATACCCATTCAAAGGTCTTCACTCCATGCACTGCCGGGGCAAGTGGAAAGTACTCTGGAAACATGACACCATATGTTCCTGCTGCCAGAAGAGCCACAAAACTAATGCAAAGAAATGCTTTTTTCCTCATGATTCCTACTCCTTTCCTTACAGTTCTTCACCAATCAAAAAAACCAGCGACAGAGACACCCTCTGCTACTGGCTTATCGCCTACCGAATCAAATTGTCTTTTCTCACCTCCAACCACAAAGTTCTCCTGTCTCCCCCCAGAGACTAACAACAATTAACTGGGATTTCCCATTTAAACTGTTAAAAAACACATTTCAGTTTTTAACGCATCGACAATTCTACCAAAAAGCCTATTACAGAGTCAAGAAAATTCATTCCAATGGCCATTTTTGCAATAATTTGCACGAAAAAACGGTTTTCCAAACTCCGAAGATCTCCCGATCTCTGCTTCTGTCCAGAGCTTGACCGCTCTGGCGTTCATCAACTCAGGTTTTTCAGCAATTTCCCGCATTAGTCATATCCATTTGGAACAGGTTTCAAGCGATGAATCTTTGCAAGGGTTTCATAGAACATAGATTTTGACACAAGAACCTCTGCCATCAGGAACATTACATAGCGCCCATGAGCATGATGCAGGAGGTCCTGGCGTAATTCTTTTCCTTGAATCGTTTTCCTCTTTCAGTATAATTACTCTTGTCGGCGACAGAAAGGAGCAGGGATCATAAAGAGTGCTGAAAGCATGTTTCTGCTTCAGCATCATACTTAACATGGCCTGAGAATTGCGATATGTATAAAGCCACGAATAAGATCCTGACAACCCTGCTGGTATTGCACCTGGTCTTCGCATGGGCCTGGGCAGCCCCGCCGGGTGTTCTCGGCGTTGCAGAAAGATCGCAGAACGATGGAGGACCTGTATTTACAGGCTCAATCGATGCCGACAGCGACGCCTGGGCCATGGGGCCCTTTGTCAAGCGACAACAGCCGATCCTGCGGCCGACGCCGGATTCCAGATGGCAATGTCCCATCCGGGGCAAGGAAGTCCGATGGGAGGAGCAGAACGTCTACAACCCGGCTGTCGTGGTGCGAAACGGCAAGGTCTATTTGCTCTACCGGGCGGACGACAAGAGCCCGGATCTCAATTGGGGAAGAACTTGCCGCATAGGTCTGGCCTATAGTGAGGACGGCATAAACTTCACCCGACATACCAAGCCGGTCCTCTATCCGGACAACGACCCCTGGAAGGAGTACGAGTGGGTTGGCGGCTGCGAGGACCTCCACATCATCGAGGGCGAAGATGGTACCTATTACATGAACTACACCACCTGGAACGGCAAGCGGGACACCATGTCTGTAGCAACATCCCGCGATCTATATCACTGGACCAAGCGCGGGCCGGCGTTTCGCAAGGCATCGCCGGGAAAGGTCTATGGATCGCGGAGCGGAGTGGTAGTTTCCCGGTTCCAGGGCAATCGTTTGGTAGCCGCGAAGGTAAATGGCAAGTACTGGATGTACTACACGCATCCATGCGCCCTTGCCTGGAGCGACAATCTCATAGACTGGACTCCGGCGGGCAAATCGGTTTGGGGCGGCTCACACGAAGCGGGCGCTATTGCCCTTCTGCGTGAGGACGGCATCTTGTTAATGTTTCAAGGTTCGCACTCATCCCTCGGCGCCTGGACACTCGGCCAGGCCCTGATCGATCACAACGACCTGACGACCGTGTTGAAACATCAGGACCAGCCCTTCCTCTACGCGGAACGGGACTGGGAAAAGAAGGGATTCATCGGCCTTACAACGGTCGCCAACGGCCTGGTTTGCTTCAAGGGCGAATGGCTGCTTTACTACGGCGCTGCCGACCGGGTCATCGGTCTTGCCGTCTGTACGAAAAAGAATTGAGCAGACTTTGTTGTGGGCGAAGTTAGGCAACCAGGCGCCGTTGCCGGCTTAGGGTGATCCGGTTACATAGTCTCTATCGGAAGGAAGGAGAATCAAGCCATGAGTTTGCGAACTATTCGCCGTGAGTTTTTGAGCTGTAGCCTTAGCGCGGGGTTAATCGGGGCAATCGTTGCGGTCATCATGCAGGCAGCCGGGTCGGCGTGGGCTGTGCCCGTCGAGAAAGGGAGCCTCAGCATGCAAAGCGTCGACGGCGCGCAATGGCGTTTCGGCGGTGAAGTCGGTCGGCGCGTTGACGCCAACGTAGACAACTGGCTGTTGCGCACACCGGACACGAACCCGGGACTCATCGAGATGTTCCGCCGGCGGGACCGGTATCTGCCCTACAATGTCCCCGTTCCGTGGGCGGGCGAGTTCGCGGGGAAATACCTGATCTCATCGGTGCAGGCCTGCCGGATGTCGGAAAATCCCAAACTGAAGAAACACATTACCGCCTTCGTGAAAGAACTGGTGGAAAGCCAGGCTGGAGACGGCTACCTGGGGCCGTGGCCCGAGCATGAGCGCCTCCTGGGCCATTGGGACTTGTGGGGCCACTACCACTGCATGCTCGGATTGCTCATGTGGCATGACCTGACCGGCGACCATGCCGCCTATGACTGCGCCGTGCGTGCGGCCGATTGCATCTGCGACATCTACGCAGACGGCGACCGGCGGCCGATCCAGGCGGGCACGCCGCAGATCAACCTGGCCGTCCTGCACGTCATCGGCGACCTCTACCGGCGTACGGGAAACGACCGTTACATGACCTTGATGCGCCGCATCGAAGAGGACATGCAGATGGACGGTGATTGGCTGCGGCAAGGTGTCAAAGGCGTGCCATACTACAAACTCCCCGGCGGCGGCACACGCTGGGAAAGCCTCCACATCGTCCAGGGACTGGTCGAGCTGTATCGCATCACAGGTGAGGAACACTACAAGCAGGCTGTCGTGAATCTGTGGAAGAGCCTGCGCGATTTCGACCGGCATCCTTCCGGCGCCTTCTCAACCCATGAGAGCGCGCAGGGCACTGTGTATGAAAAGGGCTCCATTGAGACGTGCTGTTCAATAGCCTGGGAAGCACTCACCATCGACGTGCTGAAACTGACCGGCGACCCGACCGTGGGCGACGAACTGGAATTGACGACATGGAACCAGGTCCTGGGCGCGCAGCATCCGTCGGGCAGTTGGTGGACGTACGACACGCCCTTAGACGGCGTTCGCATTCCCTCTTTCCATCAAATCAACTTCCAGTACCGTCCGGGCACGCCCGAATTGAATTGCTGTTCCGTCAACGCACCGCGCGGCCTCGGCATGTTGAGCGAGTGGGCAGTCATGGGGCAGGGGAATAACGTCGTTGTCAACTTTTACGGGCCCGGCGAGTTCGAGTTGGTGCGCACCAACAGGGAAAAACTGACGGTGACGCAGGAAACGCGGTATCCGGTTGAAGGCGCCGTTATACTCACCGTAGCGCCCGAAAAGCGATCGAAGTTCACAATCCGGTTTCGGATCCCTGAATGGTCGAAGAACACCGCTGTGACGCTCAACCGCGAATGGGCCGGCCCCGCCCCAAAACCGGGCACGTATCTCGACATAACCCGCACCTGGAAGAAGGGCGACGAGGTCCGAATGTATTTCGACATGACTCCGCGCCATTGGGCGGGCCAGGGGCAACGGCATGCGCGCGCCGCGTTGTATGCCGGCCCGGTGCTGTTGGCCTTCGATGCGTTCCATAACGACATCGAGACCGCCGATCTGCCCGCCATCGACATGAAGAACGTTAGGCTTGAGCCCATGCCGGTCGAAATGGAGCGCACACCCGGCCATTTCCCACCGTTGGGATTGTGGAAATGCAAAGCAGATGACGGCACTAACCTCGTACTGTGCGATTTTGCGAGTGCCGGAGCACACGGTACGGATTACGTTGCGTGGCTGCCGGCCGCCCACGTGCCGCCGCCTGCTGTGACGCTCAGCCTGCCTGAAGACAACGCCGCAGGTGCGGCTGGGCCGGTACTGTTCTGTTGGCAACTGACCGGCAAGCTGGAATACGACCTTGAATTGCTCGTGGCGAAAGATCGTGACTTCAACGATGTTGTCGTGCACCGAAAAGGCGTTAAAGCGCGCTATGTCGTCGTAAACGATGGACTGGAGCAAGACGGCGTTTACTACTGGAAGGTGCTGGCAGTGAGTGAAGGAGGCACGACCGAGAACAAAGGCGGCCCCCGCGTCATTCGAGTCGATCCGAACCAGGGGCAGCCTTTCCTGTCTCTCCGCGATGATGGCCTCATGGCCGCGTCGGCCCTGAACGGCGACGGAACGCCAACCTTCGGCGCGTGCGAACACCAGCAAGGTTTGAGTTCCGCCGTTGACCGCACGGAAAAGGAACACGCCGCCGCGGCCTTCGACGGGAAGACGAGCGAGTTGCGCTACAGGATTCCCTTCTTCCCCGACGAAGATTACTCGTTCTCGGCCTGGATTTGTCCCGAAGGATTGCCGGCAAAGGGACTCCAACAGGTGTTCTCGGCGTGGTGTAAGGGCGGAGACGATCCCTTGCGCGTGACGTTAGAGGGCGGCAATATCTTCGCCCGTATCGAGAATCCGAAGGGCGGCTGCAGCACCCGGGGCACGCCGGTCAGAAACGGCGAATGGGTCCATGTCGCTGCCGTGAAGGACAGGGGCAAGTTGACCCTTTACGTAAACGGCGCACCCGTGGAGAGCGTCGTCACACACCAATACATCCGCTCCGAAAGCAGCGCCATCGGGATTGGCTTCAACCCTTTGTTCGCCGGCGGCGAGCATTTTGCCGGGAAGGTGGACGACTTCGCCTTCTACGCGAGAGCGTTGTCGGCAGAGGACATCGTGGAGATGCACCGATAATTGCGGCAACTGAAGCCATGACCGGGCTGGATTGCCCGGCTGATTCACTACGACTTACCTTGGTACTCTGCATTTCGGTACTGATCTGGATAAATCTCACATCTTTTATTTATGATTATTTTCTATTTTTGCCTGGCATTAAGCATGGATAAGTGGTATATTCCAGATAAGGTATTTCGGGAGGAAAGGTTGTGCACAAAAAGCATTGGTTTCTGGTGTGGGGGATTGTTCTTTTCTGTGCTTTTTCACAGTTGGCATCTGCGCATCAGGTGAGTCATAATATGGTTCGTTCCCGATGGAAGATACTGAAGATAATGTGCTCCTGCAGTTTCTCAAGCTGGATATGGAAAACAGGCTCGCTGTCTTGCCGGTAACGTCTCGGAAAGAAAAGGAGAAAAATAACGCTTTGTGGGACGAGTATTCGGCAGGCGAAGAGGTTTTGATGGCGTCACTTGCCGACACTAAAAGGTGGGGACACTGGCTGAAGACTCAATGGAAGCAGAGTGGTTTTTATGACGACTACTGCCTGAATGCCCCGGTCTCCGGTGACAGGTCTCTGGTGGGATGCCGAGCCACGGCGATGGGGCAGGTAGTCAATTACTGGGCTTATCCGCTTTCGCTTAGTTTCAATTCGACTGACGACTACATTTCGCAGCAGGACGTGACCCGAACAATACTAATCGACGTCAACAGTCCTGACCTGGATTTCCCTGATTTCGGCGACCTTACCACGAACCTGTCGGATATTGACTATGGCGGCGATTGGCAAGGACGGCACAATTTATGTCACTTCCATGGATAAAAAGCTTTACGCAATAAATCCGAATGGAACGAAAAAATGGGAGTATGCGCCAACTCCTGACGTATACCTTTCCGGACCGACGATCAGCAGAGGCGGAACGATTTATGTTGGTGCGGATTACGGGCTTCAAGCGATAAACCCTTCGGGAACAAGTAAATGGTTAACTTCGCTTGGCGGTCTTCATGACACGACCGAATCCACCCCTGCGATAGGACATGACGGTACGATAACTATCGTCTGAGCCGCGATTCACTTTGTATTGACGCCGGCAGTAACGCTGCGGTTGCGGCCGATATTGCCGACCTCGACGGCAACGGCAACACAGTCGAGCCGACACCATTCGACCTCGATGGTTTCCCCCGCTTTATCGATGACTGTGTTGCAGATACGGGCAGCGGAACACCACCTGTCGTAGATATGGGGGCTCATGAGTTCCTCCGCTGCGATAAGATCAGCGATGGTAATGTAAACATTTTAGACTTTAGCTGGTTTGCTTTGCACTGGCCTGACATCGCCTGCGGAACATGTAGTGGAGCTGACCTTACCTGCGACGAAAATGTTGACTTTGACGATTTGAAAGTGTTGGTGGAGAGCTGGCCGGCAGGTAAATGGTTTTAGTGTAAATCATCGTCTACGTGATTTCGCTGCACTACGGCCAAAAGCATTGAAATCGCCCTCCCTGTTGTGGTATGATTTGCAGTGTGGCGCCCAAGAGCACCGATCATGAAGTTAAACAGGAAACCTCGATTTATAGATTAGGAGGACATAATGAACCGAAGAGTCTTTCTCTCGAAATCAGTAGGGGCCGCCGCCGCGGCTGTTGCCCTCTCGACCAGGAAACCGAGGGCTTACGCAGCCCCAAACGATCGGATCACGATCGCGGCAATCGGCGTGCGAGGCCGTGGAGGAACAGTGTCCAAGGTCTTTGCCTCCAGAAAGAACGTCGACGTGAAGTACGTGGTCGACGTCGATGAGGGTGTTCGCCGCAAGCACGCCGACGAAGTCGGGCGCATCACCGGCAAAAAGCCTGAGGCGATCAAGGACTTCCGTCGCGCGCTGGACGACCAGGCAGTCGATGCAATCATGCTCGGCACGCCGACCCATTGGCACGCGATCCCCACGATCATGGCTTGCCAGGCGAACAAGGACGTCTACGTGGAGAAGCCCGACGCCCACAACGTCGTCGAGGGGCAACTGATGGTTGCGGCCATGAAGAAATACAAGCGCGTGGTGCAACTCGGAACTCAGTCACGCAGCGGCAGGCATTTTCTCGATGCGATGCGGTACATCGGTCAGGGCCACATTGGCCGGGCGCTGTTTGCCAAGGGATGGGAGAGTGCCAAGCAGGGTTCGATCGGTCGGCCGGCCGATTCGCAGCCGCCGTCCGGTGTAGACTACGATCTCTGGCTGGGACCAGCGCCGAAGCGGCCGTTTAACCGATGCCGCTTCCATGGGAATTGGCGGTGGTTCTTCGACTACGGCTGCGGCGATTTGGGCAACGACGGCGTGCATCGC
>SDBS01007387.1_pt1 | contig 10674 bp, 11 predicted proteins | sample 2277091 | NCBI WGS metagenome assembly SDBS01 (sample SAMN10404972, study PRJNA504765) | marine sediment metagenome | isolation source: marine sediment core GS10_PC15, 163 cmbsf | place: Arctic Ocean: Southern Knipovich Ridge | collected 2010 | reverse complement strand
TAAATGTAAAGGTACTCCAAAAGATCCTTTTTGAGCATCTTGTTTAGCTTTTAATAAAGCAACATAAGAAGCATTGCTTTTAGGGGCAGAAGCTAAATAAGTAACACCGTGAGCTAAATTAATCTGAGCTTCAGGCATACCAACATATTCTATTGCTTGAGCCACTGAAACAGCTACTCTTAAAGCATTAGAATCAGCATTGCCAATGTCTTCAGAAGCAAAAATAATCATTCTTCGAGCAATAAATCTTGGATCTTCACCAGATTCCACCATTCGAGCCAACCAATAAAGAGCTCCGTCAGGGTCTGAATCTCTCATACTCTTAATAAAAGCGGAAATTACATTATAATGCTCTTCACCTTTTTTATCATATCGCAAAGCATGCTCTTTCAGAATTTCTGAAACATGTTTTTCATTAATCTTGTTTTCATCTTTTGATTTCAAAAAATTAACAATAAACTCTAAACCATTTAAACCAGCCCGAGCATCTCCATCAGCAAAATTAATTAATCTTTGCAAAGCTTTTTTAGTGATTTTCATTTTTAATTTACCCAATCCATTTTCTTTATCAGTTAAGGCCTTTAATAAAATTGATTCCATTGCTTTTTCATCAATCGGCTTTAAAACATAAACTGCTGAACGAGATAAAAGAGGAGAAATCACCTGAAAAGAAGGATTCTCAGTAGTGGCTCCAATTAAGATAATTGTTCCATCTTCAACAAAAGGTAAAAAAGTATCTTGCTGCGCTTTATTGAATCTATGAATTTCATCTATAAAAAGAATAGTTTCTTTATCATAAAGTTTGAGACGTTCTTTAGCATCTTTAACTGCTTTTCTAACATCTTGAACGCTAGCATTAACAGCTGAAAATCTTACAAAATGAGCTTTGGTTTTTTCAGCAATTATTCGGGCCAAAGTAGTTTTTCCAGAACCTGGTGGTCCCCATAAAATTAAAGAGCTTAAATTATCATCCTGAATAGCGCGACGTAAAGGACTACCCTTTCCTATGAGCTCATCTTGTCCAAAAAACCCATCAAAATCTTGAGGTCTCATTTTATCAGCTAAAGGTGATTTTCTCTTTAAATTCTCTCTAAATTTTTGTTCAAATAAATCCTCCATATACTCTTATTCTAACAAAAAATCGCCCTGTCAGCGATTCTTTTTTAAGATAAATCTATTTTTCTAAATCTTTGACCGCCTGTCTATATTTACAATAATCACAATCTTGTTCTGGGTTTGGAATTTGATTAGACATTAAACACTCTTTAATATCTAATAAAGCTTTTTCTATCCAGGAATCATCACCTTTATAAGGAATGATTTTAATATCAAATTCAATCTTTTTATCAAAAGCTCTTCTGTCAGTTCTGCCATTACAATAAACAAAATATCCTGTCTTAGAAACCTTAAAGCCATTTTTTCTTAATAACCATTGATAGATTTCCATCTGACGCTTGTAAGCAATTTGCCAATCAGCATCAATCGAAACCTCACCATTCTTAGAAGTTGCTTTATAATCCACCACAATTAATTCTTCTTGAGGATTAACCCAAACATCATCAACAGCTCCCATAATTAATAAATTAGTAGGTTCATGAAAATACTGCACTCCTTTTCTGGTGTTTCTCCACTCATTAATTTTTTCATGTTGAAAAGGTACAGCATCAATACCATACTCTTCCATTAAAGGATGACGAGACTTAGCAACCCTATGGGCATCAAATTCTTTTTTTAATAAAGTATCTACAGCTCTATTAAGATTAAAAGGAAATCCAGGAGGACGACTTGTACCTAAACGCCTATCAAGATAAAAACATTGCGGACATTGTAAAAACAAATCAATCTTAGATCTACTTATCTTAAATGATTCTTTTGACTTTGGGTCAAATAAATTACTGGTTCTTTTTGGATTGTAATACTGAGACATTAATTATACTTAATTTTAAAATCATCAAATTCTCCAGAATATTTTTCTTGATGTATTTCTACATTTTTAACGCCAGCATCAATGGGTCCTTTTTTTGTCCATTCAACGATTTTTTCAACATTTTCTTTGGCACCCTCAAAAACAACTTCTACCCTTCCGTCTGGTAAATTTTTAACCCAACCAGTAACTCCCAACTCTTGAGCCCTTTCAACTGTATTAACTCTAAAAAACACATTCTGAACTATACCTGTTACAAAAACACGTGTCCTGACTTTGTTCATAATAATTTTCTTTGAGTAAATATTTTGGCAATGTGTAAAGCTATTTTCTTACCTTTTTTAGTCAAAGAAAATGTAGTTTGTGGATCTCCTGAAATTAATTTTTTATCTCTAAGCGTTCTTAATGGTCTATCTAATTTACGAGTATCAGGCCATTTAGAATTACCAGATAAAGCAAAAGTCTTTGGAAACAAGTCAAAACATTTTTTAACCAATGCTTGAAAACTACATTTTGTATCATTAACAGTTATCAAATAAATAACAAAAAGAATCAAATTATTAATTGACACTCTTTTGTATAATTGTTCGTCAAAAGCTTTTTTCATAGGAGTGGACGGTACAGGATTTGAACCTGTGACCCCTGCAATGTGAATGCAATGCTCTGCCACTGAGCTAACCGTCCTTTTAATTTAGTTTAACAGTTTTATTTTTATTAGAAAAGGGTTAAAATTAAAAGTGATACTATGAAGATTTTTGAGTTTTATTTTAACCCAAAACTAAAACCTGATGTGGTTTTTCAGAGTTTTTGTTATGAACCAGAAAATATTTATGAAAAAAGAGTAGGAAGTTTGTATATGGTTGGATTTTTAAAAAACATTCTACCTCAAGATATTAGTTTTTTAGACAAATTATCAAAAAGAATCAAAGATAGATATTATACTCCAGGAGTTCGTTCTCCTGAAAAGTCGCTCAAAGAAAGTCTAAAAAGCGCTAATCGTTTTTTAGAAGATTTAATTCAAAGAGGAAATACTGGTTGGTTAGGAAATCTAAGTTTTGTTACTCTTTCGATTAAACAATCAGAGTTTAATTTTTCAAAAGTAGGTAATTTAAAAATATTTTTAATCAGAAATGGAAAAATAGTTGATATTGATAAAAAAGTAAAGTTTCAAGACATTGAACCATATCCTCTCAAAGTATTTTTAAATATTGTTTCTGGCAAATTAATTGAAGATGATATATTTTTAATTTTGAGCGAAGAAATTGCTGAGTTTTTTGAAAAACAAGCTATTTTGAATGAAATTGCTAAAGAACCTTTTTTAAAAGAAAAAAGATTGGTAGAACTTTTAAATGGAAAGATAAAAAAAGCTGAAGAGCTTTCTGGTATTTGTTTATTAATTCTTTCTAGAGAAAAGACACAAGAACGCAAGAAAACAACTATTGTAAGACGAGAAAAAACCAGAGATTTTTCTTTTAAAAAAGCTCTTGTTTCTCTATTGAATCCGGTTTTGAATGCTTTTAAGAAAATCCGTATTCCCAAGATTCCTAAGATTAATTTACCTAAAATAGAATTACCGAAAAGAGCAAAGAAACCAATCGAAAAGCCAGAAAAACAGAAATTGAGATTAAAAAAATTAGCTAAACTTACTATTCCCAAAATAGAATTACCCAAATTCAGAATGTCTTTAAATGTTAAAACCTACAATACACAAATCAAAAAGGCAAAAAAAGCTATACAATCCTTTCTTAAACATAAAAACACCATTTTAGTTTTGAGTTTGGTCTTAGTTTTGTTTTTAGGCTCTTTCATCTTTCAAAAACAAGCAGAAAAACAATTAAAAGAATATCAAGTTCAAATATCTGAGATTGAAGAAAAGATTGATTTAGCTGAAGGTCTGTTAATTTTAGAATCCCCCCAATCTTTAAAACAGGCTCAACTTCTTTTAAGAGAAAGTTGGGAAGAAATCAGTCCTATAGTTAAAATTGCCTCCAGTCTATCTAAAGATTTTAATAATCAAGTTGTTTCTTTAAAAGAAAAAATATTAGAAAAGCTTTATCAATTTAATAAATTAGAAGAAATTAAAGAACCTGAGATTTTGTTTGAGTTTAAAATAGGAGAATTTGTCCCTCAAAAAATGATAGCTTATCAGGAAAATATTTATTTCTTTAACCCTTATACTAAAGATATTTTTAAATTGAACGAGAATAATGAGGGAAAAATTATACAATCTATTCAAGAATTTAATTCAGCAAGTCTTTGGCAAGATTCAATTTTGTTTTTTTTAAAACCAAATAAAATAATTAGTTTCAAAAACGAGCAGTTTAATCAAGTCTTTTCTCTTGAAACCCCATATCCAAATTTTGATTTTAATGACTTTGTCATTTTCAAATCAAACCTTTACTTTTTAGATAAAAAAGCAGGTCAAATAGTAAAATATCCTTATCTTGAAGATTTAACGTGGGGCTCTCCACAGCTATGGTTAAACAATCAAACCACAAAACCTATTGAATCTAATTCTTTATCTGTTGATGGTTCAATTTGGACTCTGAATAAAGATTCTATTAGCAGATACTCAACAGGGATATTTCGAGAAACCTTAGGTTCAACCCTTTTTCCTTATGCTGAAAATCTATCTAAGATTTTTACTAATGCTGCTCTCCCCTATCTCTATATTTTAGAACCAGCTCACAACAGGATAATCATTATTAATAAATCGGGTGAAGTTATTAAACAGTTCCAGAGCGAAAAATTTGATAATCTTTTGGATTTCTCTGTATCAGTTAATGGAAAAACCATTTACCTCTTAAGTGGACTGAAAGTTTATAAGATTAATTTTTAAATGAAATAAAACAAAAAAGACTCTGTTTTTAAGAGCCTTTTTTCTTTTTAACAAAGAGTTTTTTACTTCAATTCAACTGTTGCACCAGCAGCTTCAAACTTCTTTTTCATCTCTTCTGCTTCCTCTTTCTTTACATTTTCTTTCACAACCTGAGCACCAGAAGCAACAGCATCAACTAAATCTTTTGAATCTTTTAATCCTTTTTGGGTAATATCTCTTACCACTTTAATAACCTCTATCTTTTTCTCTCCAATTGCAGTTAATTCAATATTGAATTTACTTTTTGCTTGAGCTGATGCGCCAGCAGAAACTTCACCTACAGGAGCAACTGCTACAGGAGCTGCAGCTGATACTCCGAACTTGTCTTCCAGAATTTTAACTAATTCTGCTAAATCTAAAACGCTCATCTTCTCTATTTCTTCAACCAGCTTTTTAAATTTTGCAGGAACCTTAACAGGTTTTTTTGGTTCAGGCTTAGGTTCAGGTTTAGGGTCTGGCTTAGGTTCAGGTTTAGGTTCAGGTTTAGGATCTGGCTTAGGTTCAGGTTTAACTTCCTCTTTTTTCTCTTCTGGTTTTTCTTCCGGTTGAGCCTTTTCTTCTTTAGTCGACTGAACTTCTTCTTTTACTTCTTCTTGTTTGATTTCTTCTTTTTTAATTTCTTCTGCCATATTTTTATAAATTAGATTAATTAGTAATTGGGATTTACGTTTTGACTTTAGCCAAAACGTATATTAGACCTTTAATATTTGCTTGTAAAACATGGTTGAAATTGGAAATTGGTGCTGAAATAGTGCCAACAAATCGTGCCAAAAGTTCTTGCTTACTTGGTAATTGTCCCAAAGTAATAATTGCTTCAGAATTCAAAAACTCTTGTTTCTGACTTTCAATATAACCTCCCAAAATCTTTAAATTATCGTTTTGTTTAGAGAAATTATATATTATTTTTATTGGAGCTAACTCATCTTCAAAACCAAAAACTAAAGCTATTTCTCCATTCATTTCTTCAGGATTAGCTTCAATCTTGTTTTCTTGAAGAGCTTTTTTTATTAAAGTTTTTTTACTAACAAGAAATTGAGATTTTTTTTCTCTTAATTCATTTCTTAATCTAAATAGATCTTTAACTTTTAAGCCAGTAAAATCAACAAAAATCATTGCTTTTTGTTCAGCAATTTTTTCTTTTAGTTCTTGTAAAATTTTATTCTTTTGTTCTTTTGTTTTGGCCATTTAAATCAAAAACCTGTCACGTAGACAGGCAAAAAATAGATTTCTAAATTCTTGCTTCGAGAGGTCTTATTGTCTGCCCCTTGTCTACAGCTTAGTATTAATAAAAATATCACTTTTTAGAAAATCTGTCAAGGATAAACTTAATTTATCCGAAGATTATTTAAGGTGTTTTGCCTTGGCAATGTTATGTTCTTCTAGGGTTTTACTAAAAATAGTTTCACCCTCTGGAGTAGAGAGATAATACCAGTATGAATTAGGCTGAGCATATATTGCAGCTTTAATGCTTTCCATTCCAGGATTACAAATTGGACCTAATGGCAAACCTGTATACTTATATGTATTATATGGAGAATCTATTTGAGTGTCTTCTTTGGAAATGTTAGTAGTTTGTTTCTTAGTAATATAGGTAATCGTTGCATCAATTTGTAGGGGCATTCCAACTTGCAATCTGTTCAATAGAATCCCAGCCACCATTTTCTTATCTTCCAAGGTTTGAATTTCTTTTTCTAACAAAGAAGCTATAATGACAATTTCAGAAACTGTTTTTTCTTGCTTTTGAATATCTTCTCTTAATTCGGGAGTGAGTTTTTTGTTAAAGTTATCAGTCATTTTTTTAATAATTTCTTCCAAACTTGCTCCCCTGCTGATTTCATAAGTGTCAGGAAAAAGATATCCCTCCAATTCTGTCATTTCATATAATTCTTCTGCTTGAAACATTCCTTTATTTTCAAAATACCAAGCAATATCTCTTAAATTCCAACCCTCAGGAATAGTGATTATTTCTTTAACAATATTTCCTGAAATAAGTTTCTGAGAAATCTTAGAAATACTCATAGAAGAACTTAAAACATATTCTCCTGCCTGAAGCTTGAATTGTTTTCCTGAAGCAAGAACATACAAATTAAAAAGATATTTATTTTTAATAAACCCTCTTTCTTCTAAGTTTTGACCAATTTGAAAAACACTATCCCCTTTTTTGACTAAAAAGAACTCTTCTTGGCCTTGTGGGTTTTTAGAAAAATAAAATCCTTGAACTAATATAAAGATAAACAAGCAAAAGAGCAAAATTGTAATTAAAGATTTTTTCACCTAATCTTTTGTTATTAAAGGCACAAAAGCAAAACCTGGATGTTCAATTTGTTCAAAACTGTTTTTTGATTTTTTAATAAATGTCCAAATTGAGGTCTCAATTGGAGCAACTATTTTACCTTTGATTTTTAATTGTTCTTTCCAAGCCAATGGCAATTCTCTACCCGAAGCTGAGGCTAAAATCCTATCAAAAGGAGCTTCCTGAGAATATCCTTTAGACCCATCAACACAAACAAATTCAAGAATTCCTTTTTCTATAAAATTGTATTTGCCTGCATTATGTTCTCCAAACTCTTTTAATCCAGGCACAATTTCAACTGCAATAACTTTACCCTTAGAACCAACGATTTCAGCCAATAAAGCACTTGTCCAACCAGAGCCTGATCCAATGTCTAAAATTTTATGTCCAGGCTGAGGATCAAGTTGCTCTAACATAAAAGCTACCACTAAAGGTTGGGATATTGTCTGGCCAAAGCCAATTGGTAAAGCTCGATCTAAATCAGCCAGTCCTTTCATGTCTTCTGGCAAAAAATCCTGCCTTTTAATTTTTTGAAAGGCTTGAATAATGCTAGGGCTTTTCAACCATTCCTGTTTAATTAATTTTTGAATGAAATCCATTTTAATGTGATTTTAACACATTTAAGAACTGTGGAAAACCTAGTTGCATTAACTTGTAGAAATGATTTAAAATAAAGTAATATTCCAAAGGTCGAAGATTCTTGTTTTAAGATTTTTATTTTAAACAAAAAATATGACAGAATTAATTGCTTTATTCGGAACTTCTCAAGTTCAATGGATTGTAACTTTAATAATGGCTGATGTTGTGTTGGGAATTATTGCTGCTCTTATGAAAGGAGATTTTCGTTTGGGAAAGTTAGGTAAGTTTATGAAAAAACCTGTTTTAGGATATGTTTTTGGTTTTGGGGTTTTACAAATGGTGGCTCAAGCATTACCTTCCTTGATAATAGTAGTCCAGATGTCTTATATTTTAATAGTTTTAGCCTTAATTGGCTCAATTTTGAATAATTTGGCAAAAATAGGATTACCCATACCAAGCTATTTGAGAAGTTAAAAAGGAAGTTCAAAATAAATATAATAAAAAAGACGCGGCTTTTGGCTGTGTCTTTATTTAATGGCGTAAAGCATCAACTGGTTTAAGTTTAGCTGCTTGCCTAGCTGGGAAAAATCCAGCTAGACAACCCATAGAAAAAGAAAAAACTAAAGCAAAAACAATCATCCAAGGAGCAATAGTTGCAGTGAAATAAAAAGAAGGGGTAATACTAGCATAATAGTCTATTCCTTTGGCCAAAAAAGTGCCTAACAATAAACCGCCAAAACCTCCCAGAATACCTATAATACCTGCTTCAATCAAGAAAATTGAAAGAATAGCCGAATTAGTTGCTCCTATGGCTTTCATAATGCCAATCTCCTTGGTTCTTTCTTTAACCGAGGTAAACATACTATTCATAATTCCAATACCACCAACAAGAATAGCAATGCTGGCAAAACCAATAATTACAATTTGAATTATGCCTAAAATCGTACCAGTTATCTCACCCATCTTTTCTGAGGTAATAACAGAAAAATCAGCCTCATCTGTCCCAGACCTTCTTTTCCTTGTATTTTTAAGTGCTTCTTTAATTTCTTCTGCTACTATATTTTCATCCGCTCCCTCCTCAAGCTTAGCCATAGCATAAGCAACTGTCCCTCGTTTTTCTCCAGTTAAATCCTGATAAATATTCATGTCCATATAAACCATACTGTCATCCTGTCGATTGCCTAAAGAATTCAATATACCAACCACCTCAAACTTTTTTCCTTTTATTGTTATTTGCGACCCTGTCTTTATTTTTTTTGAAAAAATCTCATAAGCTACTTGCTGTCCAATTATAATTTGGTTTCCTTTGCTCGGCCACTTACCGTCAGCTAAACTCCAGCCCTGGAAAACACTCAAAATATCTACAGCTTCCTTCCAAGGATCATAACCAGCTATGACAATCTGTTTTGACTCGTTTTCATGCCTTCCAATAATTCCAGTATAAGAAAAACCCAAGACTTGATCTACTCCTTTTGCTTTTTTAATTGCCTCAATATCATCTTTTTGCAATTTATCACCGCCAAACATCATGCTTGAGAAAATATTCTCTCCTGGCACAATCATAATCATTTCCCCGCCCAAAGCCTGTAATTGCTGATTAATTGTTGTTCTCATTCCTTCACTCAAAGAAAGCAAGGAAATTATCAAAAAAACACCAATAACAATACCTAAAATGGTCAGCCAGCTTCTCAAAAGTCTGGTTCTAATGTTCCTTAAAGCAATATTAAAGTATTCTCTTATTTCTTCCACAAATAATCTTTGGCCTTTAAATGATTTTTTACTATTTGGCCGTCTTTAATGTTTACTATTTTTTCAGAATATTCTGCAATCTTGGGGTCATGGGTTACTATAACCATTGTTTTTCCTTCTTTTTTATGAAAGTCTTTTAAATTCTCCATAATCATCTTGCCTGTAATAGAGTCCAGGTTACCGGTTGGCTCATCAGCAACAATTACTTCTGGATCATTAGCAAAAGCTCTGGCTAAAGCCACTCTTTGCCTTTCTCCACCTGAGAGCTCTGATGGCTGGTGGGACATTCTTTGTTTTAGACCTACTCTTTCTAAAAGATTTTCTGCCTTTTTCTTTCTTTCAACTAAAGGTATCCCTTGAAAAACCATGGGAAGCATTACATTTTCTGCGGCAGTTAAATTAGGCAACAAATTAAAATCCTGAAAAACAAAACCCAATGTTTTTCCCCTAAATTGAGATAGTTGACTCTCGGACATTTCTGAAATGTTTTTTCCCTTCAAATAAACCTTTCCTTGAGTTGGGAAATCCAAACAGCCAATCATATTTAAAAGAGTAGATTTACCAGAACCAGAAGAACCCATTATTGTAACAAAAGTGCCTGGAAAAATTTCCAGGCTTAATCCTCTGAGGGCATGCACTTCTGTCTTGCCTAATTGATAAGTCCTCCAGATATTTTCCAGTTTGATAATAGGCTTTGGCATTTTATTCTATGATAACTTCTTCACCTTCTTCTAATCCAGAAATAACTTCAATCATATCATCACTTCCCAAAAGACCTGTTTTTATTTCTTTTTCTTTAACAATCCCGTTCTCAAAGATTTTAACAATCTGTTGACCATTCTTTTTCTGAATAGCATCTTCTGGAATAACTAAGACATTTTCCTTCCAATCAACTTTAATTATTAAATCAGCTGTCATTCCGGATCTTACTCTTTCTGGCGTTTCCTCAAAAACAATAACTACCTTGTAATATACAACTCCTTCAATCAATTTCTCAGCTGGGTCAATTGATATTACTCTGCCAGGAAAAATATCATCTGGAAAAGCAATCAAGGAAATATCTACTGGGTTGTCAATCTTAACCTTAATAATATCTTCTTCGTAAATATCTACTTCTATATCAAAAGGATCAGCTGGCAAGAGAGTAATAATTGTATCTTGTGATTGAGCTATCTCTCCTACTCTCTTTTCTATTTTTGCTATCTGTCCTTTAACAGGACTACGTAAATTAGCATCTTCTATTTGATTTTC
>SDBS01007386.1_pt1 | contig 10674 bp, 8 predicted proteins | sample 2277091 | NCBI WGS metagenome assembly SDBS01 (sample SAMN10404972, study PRJNA504765) | marine sediment metagenome | isolation source: marine sediment core GS10_PC15, 163 cmbsf | place: Arctic Ocean: Southern Knipovich Ridge | collected 2010 | reverse complement strand
CATTTTCTTATCCTTTCTTAGAATTTTGAAAATTATAATGCAGTAACCAGTAGTATTTATTAATATATTTTAGCATTTATAGTTCTTATTGTTAATTTTTAATGGAGCTACAACAAAGATGTAAGAAGCAGAGCATCTATTTAGTTTTCATTCTATTATTAAAGTTCAATTGATTGAAGCTGCCCAAACAGATAATAATTTTACAAAAATCAAACCTATACTTCCTGTATAAAATTAGACACCTAAAGGGGTATTTTTTTAAATCACAACATTATTAGATTTTTCTAGCTATGCAACAATAAAAATAAAAATCGAATTCCAACTGTTATCACATTTTTTTCAGTATGGAAAAATGTAATTAATAAAAACTTTATAAGAAGGGAAAGTAAAGTGAATAGTATAGATATAACCGAGCAAGAATTTGAATTATGGGACAGCAAAGCACAAAAGATAGTAAAGGTTAAAGCCAAAAGAGCTGGAAGCGAGTGGAGAGCAATTTGTCCATTCCATGACGATCACAATCCGAGCTTGTGTATCAATGAAGAAAAAGGTGTGTGGTATTGTCATGGCTGTGGTAAGAAGGGGGTTCTATATAAAAAGAGAAGGATAGTAGAAACCTATGATCATTATGATGAAGACGGAAATTTCTTATATCAGATTGCAAGATATGAACCTAAAGGTTTTACCTACAGGGTAAAAGGCACTGATGGCAAGTGGATATACGGAGCAAAGGGCATAAAGAAAGTATTATATAGACTGCCGGAACTTTTAAAAGCAGATAAAGACAAACCTATAATATTCGTTGAAGGTGGAAAAGACGTCGACAATGTCAGAGCACGTGGATTTGAATCTACTACATATTTTCTGGTTAAAGGTGAATGGCCTGACGAATATAAGAGATACTTCGAAGGGCGTATAGTAGTGTTATGCCCCGATAACGACGAAACGGGAAGAAATTACAGCTTCAATATCGGAAAGAGCCTGATCGAGGTAACAAAAGAGCTTAAATGGCTAGAGCTTCCCGATCTTGGTGACAAGGAAGACATATCTGATTGGATCGAAAGGGGCGGTACGGCAGAAAAATTACAAAAGCTGATTGACGAAGCTCCCAATTTCTCTGAGGTACTTGCAGAATATAATAAACCTATAGTACCTGAAACTATAATAGAAAAGCCTATATTTGAAAAAAACAAATTTGAAGTAGATATTCCCGAAGACGACATAATAAAACTATATTTTGATTATGCAAGTCCCACCATTGATTCTCCTGATATATATCAAGAGGTATGTGCGATTATGTTAATTTCTACGCTACTTGCAAGAAGAGTATATTTTGTATTAGGTACACATAAAGTCTACACAAATATATGGGCAGCGATATTTGCCCCAAGCACAACTTATAGAAAATCGACTTCAATATCCATAGCAAAAAATATTATTAGAACATGGTTCAAGGAATATTTAATACCCGAGGAATTTAGCCAAGAAGCCTTAATGCAGTATTTTACAAAAACTGGATCAAAAGGAATTCTTATATGGTCTGAATTCGGAGCTTTTCTAGCTTCATGTCAGAAGCAATATATGTCAGGAATAAAAGAATTTCTATCTGATATATATGATTGCCCTGACTATAAAAAAAGGATTCTAAAAGAAAGCACTTATACGGTAGAGGAACCATATATTAATATCCTTACCGCAACGACCCTAGATTGGTTTCTAAGGTCAATTGAGGCTTCAGATATCATGGGCGGTTTTCTTGCAAGGTTTATATATATTGTTGCCACAAAAAAAGATAAAAAGAAGCTGATACCTTTTCCAGAGCGTCCAGATGATAAAAAATTAAATAGGTTTCTAAAGTATTTAACCGAGCTGGGTCCCCTAGAAGGGGAAGCAATTTTCGATGATGAATCTAAAAAGATTTATGAAGAATGGATAACCTCACATGAAAAGGCAATCGATAAGGAAAGTTTTAGTCAAACGATAGCAGGCTTTTTTGGAAGGCTAGGGACTACTTGCTTAAAACTTGCTGTAATATTTCAGATTTCAGGAGAGCAGAAGATTCATGTCAAGGCAAATGCTATGAAACGGGCAGTTAATTTTGTAGAGCAATTAAAAGAAAATATATATAAACTCCTATCCGATAAGATCGGCTTTTCAAAGGAGGAGAGGGAAAAGAAGAAAATACTAGAACTTGTACAGGAGAAGGGAACTATAGATAGAAGTGCTCTCTTAAGAAATTCAGGAATGAAGTCTAAAACTTTAGACGAGTATTTAAGTACACTGATAGAAGAGGAAAGAATCGTAAAAATAGAGAAAAAGATTGATTACAGGAACAGGAGAAGAACGGAATACAAATTTATCAATTAATCAATTAATAAGTTAGTCCCCCTCTCGGAAGAAGAAAATGCGGTCATTTGAGGTGGCAAGAATTGATTAATTTATTAACTTATAAAAATTATGCCAAGCAAGAAACATAAAATAATAGATTTAATAACAGCCGACCTACTCGGCTTAGATGAACCTGCCTTAGCAGAGCTATATTATTTACAGCAGAAGCTTCTAAACGGGTCTGGCCTAAATAATATCCGGGATATCAGTACCGATACCCTTGTCAAAGATTTCATAAACGCACATCAAATTAACAGTTCTAGTGCAACTATTTACAATTACCGTCGATTGCTCGATGACTTTTTAGCAAATGTGCAAAGCAATTTAAATACTAACACCATTTCTGTATATTTGAGGTCAAAAACGTGGGGAGACAATACAACTAGGCGGAATTTCATAGTGATTAGACGGTTCTTATTTTTCCTTTTTACAAGCAAGTACACCGAGTTAGACCTGTCTGCTTGTATAATAGTGCCTTCTAGGGTTAATAAGCGCCCTCCGTGTCCTACATCCGGGCAGATAAATGACTTTATCAGAAGCATAGGATTAGTGTATCAAGGTAGCAGTGATAAGCTTAAGTTCGAAACAATCTATAAACTGTATATCAAAACAGGCATGAGAAGAAATGAGCTCCTGAATCTTAATGTTGAAGATATCGATTTCGATACAGGTATAATAATTGTTCTCAAAACTAAAAACAAAGATGTAAAGATAATAAATATGGACGATAACCTAAAAGATATATTAACGGCTTACCTCGATCATTTTAGACATAAATCAGGGCCTTTATTTAGAGGTGTACAGGGGAAAAGGCTTTGCATACAGTCTCTTAACAATTCATTTCAGAAAATTAAAGCCCGAGCAGGACTGCCAAAGGATTTCAAGATCCATAGCTTCAGAAGATATTTTATAAACGAGCTTCGAAAGAATAAAGTTGACCTTTCGACAATAAAAGAGCTTGCAGGGCACAGGGATATAAGGACAACAGAGATCTATTGTAATGTGAGTGATGAAGAGAAGATAAAAGCGATTGAGAGCATAAGGGTATAATTGGTTTAAGAAATATTAAATGGTTTTTTCTGTTAAAAATTCCATTACTATCAAGCTTTTTAGCTATTATTTTTTTCTGATAAAAAGAATATTACCCCTACCCCGTGTGCACCAGGAGGTGCTGCTTTGTTAAAAAGATAGAGAATTTAGTTTGCCATGGAAATACAATTTGATTATATGTTTAAGTGAAATATTGCAAGATGAAAGGAAAATGTAATAATAAAAGCAAACAAAAAGAAAAAGGAGGAAGAAATGGAAAAAATGAATTTAAATACTCTATTTAATATATTGGAGGAAATAGCAAGAAAGGAAACTGATGGACATATTACAATTATGAAATTTACGACAGGTTGGAAGGCGGCATTTGCGACTCCTGATTTAGATTCAGGTAGGTGCGGGGAACAAATAGAAAAACTTAAAAATCATAATACACTGGAAGAAGCAATTAAAGATTTAATAATTGAAAAAATTAATTTAAATAATATCTGAAAACAGCTTTGATAGTGGTAAGTCTAGGGCATTAGCAATTTTTTCAATATTTAAAAGAGTTATATTTTTTCTGCTCTTTCGATCATTCCGATATATGTTCTATGTACTACAGAGAAAACAAGCTTACTACGACTTGGCAGAACTTCAAGATTCAATACCTTTTGAAGATAAAGAATGGACAGAGAAGCAGGAAGAAGCCTATACTACAATTGCTGAAAAATATGGAATTAAAATAGAAGATATGAGAAGTAAAGCAATAGAAGGTGTAGTAAAAGACTGGCCTATGCCTGCGGTTGAGTAAATAATTTTTTATTATTATTTTAGAAAAATTATTTTATCACTTCTTCAAGAATTAAGGTTTGTAATATTTTTTCAAGCCCTTCAATATAATTTGAGATATTTCTTTTATTGTGTGTAGGATAACCTAAATAGTAGACATACCTAGGTTCAATTTTTGATAATCTTAGTGCTTCGGCTATATGATCTTTTATTTTTTTCATTATTCCTATTATTACCATAGGATTATGTTTAACAAGTCTTTCCGCTAAATAAATAATATTATCTTGCCTTTTTAATTCCCTTTTATATTCCTCTCTTATATCATTTATAGGCTCATGACACAGATCGTCTAAAAAGAAACCTTTTGATTTAAAAAAACCAAGGAAGTTTTTAGATTCTTTTATTTTATCACCATATACATTTTCAAATGCTTCTTTTGTAAAGTTATATAGATCAGAATTTGGAGCAAAATAAAAGAAATTTTTTTCCTGTATAGGTGGGGACTCTCCGATTAATAAGACTTTAATAATTTCGGGCTTAGCATTTTTATAGATTTTATCGAATTCCATAAATATTGTTAATCATTTATAAACTAAAATAATAATTCTTTAGCTTTTCTGTAATTAATTTTCGTCTCATATTTAGAAAGTCATTATAATGTTCGATATTCATATTAAAAATTTCATTAGGTATACAATTCATTTTTAGATTCTCATAAAGCATATCTAAATCTGTAATACCCCCAAACATCGTTGACCTTGTTTCGCATTGGTCCCTCAAGTCTTTAAAATAAATATCAGGTGACTTATTTCCAATATTTATATTTATTTCGGATTGCATGTAAACATAGTTTGCAATTTGATTATATTGAGATCTTTTTAAACCGTGCTTTTTTAAATAATCTCTTGGAAAGACGTGATGAACATCCCCCCGGTGTAAAATTAGGTCACTTACGGAAATATCCTTAGATAAAAATCCCTTATCATGTAATTTTGCTTGAGCTGCTAAATAAACATTAAAATAGGGGCTACTTGCTACTGATGTATCTAAACTTTGAAATAAGGAAACACTCCAAAATGCATCAGATAACTCTCCAGATTCAATAGAATTTAGGTAGTCATTAAAATTTTTACTTGAAATTTGTTTAATATCAAAATCGAATTGAGCTTCTTGAGAAGCCGAGTACCTTCCAGTGAGAACGGAAAGAACAAACCATCTTCTGACATACTTTTCTATATCATCTGGTTTATAATCTAATGATCTTAGTTTCAAGTATAAAATATAAGCAAAATTTAATGCATTTTGTGACCTTATAAGTCCGGGTGAAATGAAACCCGAGGATTTGATTATCATTATAAATCTTTTAAAATTTGTTTCATTTATGAAATTAGAAATACCTTTTTTTAAAAGATTAAAAGAATTTTCTACAATATCTTCCTCATAACTTCTTGTTTCAAAATTTCTCCCCGATAGAAGGCTAACTAAATCAGATAATCTGCCTCTTTCAAATTCGGTTGTAAAAGCAACTCTTAATAAATCTGTATAGGAAGGATCATAAAGATCCTCCTTTTCGGTTTTAAGCCAAGATAATTTTTGAAAATATTCTGTTTTTATAAAATCTTTATCAACTTCTATTAATTGATTATAAAAATCAGGATAAACTGCTAAATGGCAAAAATAATCAATACATTTTCTTAAGTTTGTACCATCATATTTTTTATCTACTGCAATTTTTGACATTGCAAAATCAGCTTGTCCAAGTACCACTCCTTTAGAATTTATTCTAATAAATATTTCAGTGACTATTTCGATATCAAGGTCATGAGCTAAATCAATGAATCCAACTTGTTTTTTTATAATTTGTGATAATTTATTAATTCTTTTATATAGAATATTACGATCAATATCTTCGTTTTTTATTAAATACTCATCTACGAATTCTAATATATTGATGTCGCCATTAATAATTGGTGCAATATCTGGTATCCATTCGTGGTCTTTAGCAATAGCAGGGTTAAATACTTCAAATCTTTCATTAAGCGGATTAAAAGATATTTTTATATTTATTTTTTTATAATTTTTATCAATTACTTTATTACCTAATATAGAAGCAGAAAGAGCCACAACTCTTTGCTGACCATCAATAAGTATTTTTTTTCCTTCAGATACTTTGCCATTCTTTAATTTTATATTGGGATTATTCCAAGCGATTAGATAACCAATAGGGTATCCATTATAAAGTGAATCTATTAAATCTCTTACTTTTGTAGAATCCCAAACAAAAGGCCTTTGAATTTCAGGAATTGCTATTTCATCGGCCTTGACCCAAGATAATATGGTTTCAACCAGTTGCTGATTTACAGAATATTTTGTAATTTCCATGGCCTTCCTTTATATTGAAAAAATTTTTGATAGGTTAAAATAAATTTATAAACAAAATTATTTTACTTGATAATTGAATAAATATGAATGATGTACTTATTCAATCAACTTATATTCTTATAAAAAAAGAGTTATTTTTGAATTAAAGGAATGTTATTATTTAAAAATATAAAGATTCTTAAAGTAAATTAATCGACTCTTCTAGCTCTTTCCCTGTTACATGCAAATAAATCTGTGTCGATTCCAAGCTTCTATGACCCATTAAATTTTTAATATTGACTAGACTTACATTTTTATTGAGTAGTCTTGTTGCAAAGGTATGTCTTATAGTATGTGTCGTGTATCCTTTACCGGATAATCCTGAAATTTTAATGTACCTATCGAATAAATTCTTTAAGCTGTTATGATGAATTCGTTCTCCAGTTCTGCCAATAAATAAGGCATTATTTTTTAAAGGTAACCGTTCAGATAAATATTTATCTAATAAAACCATGACTCTATCATGAAGTGGAATTATCCTTTGAGATTTATTTTTAGATTTTCTTACTATTAAATATTTACTTCCTAAATTTATATCATCCCAGTTTAGATTAGTAAGTTCTGTTCTTCTAAGTCCAGTATATGCAAACATCGTAAATATTAATTTATCTCTTAATGCATATTTTTTGAAACGAGTATCAGAATTGTGATCAGGTGCTTTCAGAAATTTTTCTAATTCAATTTCATTAAATACCTTAGGAAGTTTATTTCTTTTTCTTGGAGGTCTAATTAAAATAGCAGGATTAGTGCTTATATACCCGGAGTTGTGAAGGAACTTAAAGAAGTGATGAAGTATATTGATCTTGTTTGCAATCGAGCTTGAAGTGTAATTATAAGTTTGTTTGATATGGTTCAAGTAATCCCTTAAGTGATTCTGATTGATATCATTAATATCAGTAACTTTTAAATATTCGAAAAGCTTTTTGAGATCAGCTCTATATTTATGAATTGTATTTGGAGAAGCGTCTTTTTCTGTTTGTAAGTAGTTTAAGAAATAATTGATATATTGGTTCATAATAATAATATTAAATTATTAATTGCGTGGAGGGTAGTAGTATAATGGAGGAGAAGCAATAGTTTTAATAAAATGTCGTATTATAATATGAAGTGTAAAGATGAATTAGTATACAAGAAATTGTAAATAATTATGAAAATAGAAATAGAAAAATTAGATAATTTTATAATACCAATAGATGCTTTCAGAATGACTATTATGCAGCCATGGATAGATGATAATTTGACTGATAGTGAGATATACAGAATAGTAGATGAAGATAAGCAAATTACTAGAATTAAAAGAACTTTAGAAATCGCAAAAAAAGATAATGAGTTTGGAATTAGTCATAGTCATTTTACAATTCTACCAGAATATTCAATACCAGGTATAAATGGAGTCAAGTTTATTCAATCTTATTTAGAAAGGGCAGAAGAAAATTGGCCAAACAATTCCATTTTAATAGGTGGGGTTGACGGTCTAGATAAAAACCAATATACACAAATACTTATTGGATCTAAAGTAAGTTCATCAAATTCTGTTACTGAAGTTCCTGATGATAAATGGGTAAATTGTTGTATTACTTGGATCAAAACACAAGATATTGTAACTAGATACGTACAGCCGAAAATAATTCCTGCTTGGCTAGAAAAAAATACATCATATCGGTACATGTACACTGGCAAATCAATCTATTTATTTGAAGCCAAGGATTTAAATGGATTAACTTTTCGCTTTGCAAATCTAATATGTGCTGATTGGATGGATAGTGAAGAAAATGGACGAAGTATAAATATTTTATTAAATGCGTTGCAAAATACATTGAATAATGATTCTGACCCCAAGTATTTGCATATCCTCTTTGTTGTTAAACACAATACTAAACCAAACAACCCACTTTTTTTAAAACCTGTACAGGATTTTTTTACAAATTCGCAATATTCCAAAATAGATAGAAATAATTGTCTGCTTGTTTTTGCAAATACAGCTGCTGGTAATTTAGGGAAAAAGGATAAATATGGTTTTACTAGTATAATTGCTCATCCAAATTCATCTTTTTACTCAGATAGCTTTTGCTGTCCTCCTACTTTTGCTGTAATTACTAAGGTTTTACGTAGTAATAATGAATTATTAGGACGTTGTAAGCAAGCTCTTTTTAGAGAAAATGGAAATTGTATCCACTCTTGTAAAATATTTATTCCATATTATATGGGGCATAAAGCAAGTGATAGGAATTTTATAATAGATGAAGCACATGTATATTCAATGGAAGCTACAGAAAGTGATCCTAGAGCTCCAGATAGTTCAGTTACTGCAAGTGTAAAATGGGTTAATGATGAGATTGATAATATTGTGGTCCCCAATACCATGGAAGGGATAAGAACAGAGGTCGAAAATTCTTTTAAATTTGTTATTGATGAAATTAAATGGAGTCAAGGGGATCATCTACAGAAATTAATAAATATTGGTACTAATAGGACAGGTTTAAATCCTAATGAGCAACAAGAAAGATGGAAGAACGTAGATGTTTGGGATTCAATGGAAATTGAATCGTTAAAAACAATTATTAAATCTCTTACTGCCCTAGCCTGTAATAAAAATTATGATATAGAAATTAAAGATACTCATTTTCATGCGACTATTAAAACAAAAGATTCCCAAGGTGATATAAAAGATTTTATTGATGTTATAATTGTTAGAAGTGCTGATAATTCGTTAAATCACGAGTCTAATCTAAAGTATTTAGAAACATATATTGAGGAAGTAAAAAAAAATAGAAGAGTATTTATAATTAGTTGTTCTGATAATGATCATTCAGATTTATCAAGAGAAAAGAAGATAAATGAAGTGAATCAAGTGGCTTACAATTATACAAATATTACTAATTGTTTAGGTTCAATAGACATAAATGAGTTAAAAAATAAAATTGATGCTTTATTGAAATTATGAGTAATCTCTATAAAAATATTTCTAAATCTCTGGAAAATAAATTAAATTCTAGAGAATTTAAAATTGAACCCACTCCCTCTGGGATGGAACCCTTATTTTTAATTCTTACGTTGGGACCTGATTTAATTATTTTTGCCTCTTGGTTTGATGATTATACTAAGACTCTTAAGAAATTTAAGGAGCTATATTCAATAAATTCAACTTTGTGGGCTGAGTTAGATTTAACTCTCGTTATATGTGTTGAAAAGAAGAATGACGAAAAAATAGAGCTCTATAGAAAAATCGAACAAGATAGTTATTTCTGTCGTAAGTGTGTCATCGAATTTAATAATGAAAATATAGCAAGTGAGTTAGATACCCTGCCTTTTATGCCCTTATCTGCAAAAGAAATCATTACGTATAGGCCAGTGTTTGATGCGAAAAAGTTACTAATTGAGAATGGATTTAATACAAATTTAGCACGTGATTTAACAACTCATCACGCAAAAGATGCTGATACAATCATTAATTTATTGAGGGCTAATCATTATGATAGCTTTACCTGGATACCAAAAAAAATTGAAGCTATCAATATAGAAGTAGGAGATTTTAAACCCGGGATTCGTCTAAAAGAGATTGAAATATCAAACTTTCGAGCATTTAAAGGAATACATAGATTTAATTTGGATGCAGATTTAATAGTGCTTTATGGTTTAAATGGATTAGGAAAAACTTCTTTTTTTGATTCAATTGATTTTCTTTGTACGGGAGGAGAAGCGACAATTGAAAACAAAGTAGGAGGAAGAGATACTAAAAGAATAATTTCTGCACTGAAACATTTAGATGCAGAGGAAGATGATTCCTTTGTAAGAGGGGTTATTAGTGAAAATAGTGATTGTTATATTATAGAAAGAATAATGAGTGATAGAACAAATGCAAAAGTTCAAGGTGATACTTTAGGAAGGGCAGAACTTTTAAGGAAGATAACAGGTTTTGATGATCAATTAACAAAAATGAGTGTTGAGAAGTTTAGTCAGCTATTTCGAGCCTCTCATCTTTTTGGACAAGATTTTCAATCATTAACTGCTCAATTGAATAAAAATTCAAAATTAGATGAAAATATT
>SDBS01007385.1_pt1 | contig 10675 bp, 5 predicted proteins | sample 2277091 | NCBI WGS metagenome assembly SDBS01 (sample SAMN10404972, study PRJNA504765) | marine sediment metagenome | isolation source: marine sediment core GS10_PC15, 163 cmbsf | place: Arctic Ocean: Southern Knipovich Ridge | collected 2010 | reverse complement strand
GAAAGCAAGAACTACGAGCGCAGCCAAGAGCTCAAGAAGCGTGAGCTGATCTCCGAACAGGAGTTCCAGACCTCTGAGGCGCTGTACAAGCAGCGGCAGCTGGAACTGGCTGACCGGCAGGAAGGCTTCAAGAATCTCCAGCTTCAGCTCAACTGGACCCGGATCCGCTCCCTTTCGGAGGGGTACATCACCGAGCGCTTGATCGAGATGGGCGACAAGGTGAACGCCAACCAGCAGGTCTACACCATCGAAGACTTCAGGCCCCTGCTCATCCGTGTCTTTGTCCCCACCTCAGATGCCATCAAGCTGACCACCGGGCTGGACTCCGAGGTCACCACCGATATCATCCCAGGGGCCATGTTTCCGGGCGAGGTCAAGCTGATCAACCCCCGGATCGATGTCCAGACAGGGACGGTCAAGGTCACGGTCGAGGTCGATGACGAGACCCTGCGCCTCAAGCCGGGGATGTTCGTGGAGGTCCGCATCGTGATCGGGATGAAGGAGGACGTGCTGGTCATCCCCCGGAAGGCCATCCTCTACAAACAGAACAAGACCTATGTCTTTGTCACGGAACGCGGTCAGGCAACCCAGCGCGAGGTGAGCCTCGGACTCACCGAAGAAGATTACGTCGAGGTGACCGATGGCCTGACCGAGGGTGAGGCCATCGTTACCGTGGGCGTCGAATCCCTCAAAGACGGACAAAGGATCGAAGTGGTGCAATGAAACTCGTCAAATTCTCCATAAACCGCCCGGTCTCCGTCTTCATGTTCACCGTGGCTGCGGTCATCTTCGGGTTCATCTCCTATTCCCGGTTGAACCTGAACCTGCTCCCCACGATCTCCTACCCTACCCTGACCATCAAGACGGAATACCCCGGGACCGCTCCCTCCGAGATCGAGAACATCATCTCCAAACCCATCGAAGAGACCTGCGGAGTCGTGGACAATGTCATCCGCATCTCTTCGGTGTCCCGCGCCGAGCTCTCCGAAGTGACCGTGGAGTTCGCCTGGAACACCAACATGGATTTCGCGACATTGAAGCTGAGGGAGAAGCTCGACCTGCTGCGCCTGCCGATGAACGCCACGAAGCCGGTCATCCTCCGCTACGACCCCAACCAGGAACCCATCATGAAGCTCGGGTTGACCGGGGAGGGAGACCTGGGCCGCATCCGCTACACGGCTGAACGCGAGGTCAAGCAGGCCCTGGAGAGCATCGAGGGCGTGGCCGCCTGTTCCATCTCCGGCGGCCTGGAGGACGAGATCCACATCGACATCGACGAGCAGAAGCTGAGCCTGCTCAACATCCCCATCACCACGGTGTCCAGCCGGCTGTCACAGGAGAACGTCAACCTCTCCGCCGGCATCCTCAAGCAGAAGGACAGCCAGTACCTGGTGCGCACGGTCAACCAGTTCCAGGACGTGGAGGAGATCAAGGGGATCATCATCGAGAGGCGGGGCGATGTGCAGATCACCCTGGGTTCCGTGGCCGATGTGTACCGGGGCTACAAGGAGCGCAAGGTCATATCCCGCATCAATGGCCGGGAATGCATCGAAGCCGCCATCTACCGGGCGGCGGATGCCAACACGGTCTCGGTCTCCGATGCCGTGACCGAGCGGCTCGAATCCGTCCAGCGCAACATCCTGGCGCCCCGCGGCATGGACTACCTGGTTATCACCAACCAAGCCAAGTTCATCAAGAACACCATCGAACAGGTCAAAAAGACCGCCCTCCTGGGCGGCATCCTAGCCGTCCTGGTGCTGCTCTACTTCTTAAAAAACCTGCGCAGCACCCTGATCATCAGTGCCGCCATCCCCATATCCGTGGTCATCACCTTCTTCCTGATGTTCTCGTCCGACATCTCGCTGAACATCATCTCCATGGGAGGCCTGGCTCTGGGCATAGGCATGCTGGTGGACAACTCCATCGTGGTGTTGGAGTCCATCCAGCGATATCGGGAAAAGGGGACGGATCTGTACAACGCCGCGCTCAAGGGCACCTCCGAGGTGGCCGGAGCCGTTACCGCCTCCACCTTCACCACGGTCGCGGTCTTTTTCCCCATCGTGTTCGTGGAGGGCATCGCCGGCCAGCTGTTCAAGGACATGGCTTTGACCGTGACCTTCTCCCTTCTGGCGTCCCTGGTAGTATCGCTGACGCTGGTCCCCATGCTCAGCTCGGCCATGCAGAAGGAAAACACCAAGGAAAGATTCTCCAAGGGGCTCAAGTTCATCTTCAAGCCTCTGGACAAGGTCTACGATAAGATTTTCAGTTCCTACGCGAAGGTCCAGGAAATCTCATTCACTCGCAGGAAGACAATCCTCGTCACCGTGGTCCTTATCTTCTTCGCGGCGATCTTCATGTCCCGATTCATGGGTCAGGAGCTGATCCCGGTGATCTCCCAGGGAGAATTCCTGATCAACGTGGAGTTCACCCCCGGCACGTCCCTGAAGGAAAACGCCTCCATCATCTCGGACATCTCCGACACCCTGAAGGATTATGAGGAGATCGAGAGCATCTACGAGCTGATCGGAAAGGGATCCCGCGCCGGGATCTCCTTCCAAGAAGAGCGCGAGAACCTCTCCGAGTTCACGCTCCGCCTCCGGCCGGGGATCCTAGGGAAGAAGGAAGACCGGATCATGGACCGGGTGAGGGCCGACCTGGAGAAGTTCCCCACCACCAATATCAAGGTGTACAAGCCCCGTTTGTTTTCTTTCAAGGCGCCCCTGGAGGTGGTGGTCTCGGGCAATGACCTGGACCAGATCAAGAGCGTCTCCGACGAACTCCTGGAACGGCTCCAGGGTGTGGACGGCATCATCGACCTCAAATCCAGCATGGAAGAGGGCTACCCGGAGATCCAGATCATCTTCAACCGCGCCGTCCTCGCCTCCCAGGACATGACCATAAACTCCGTGGGCTCCCAGATCCGGAGCAAGATCGAGGGCGAGGTGTCCACCCGCTTCATCGAAAGCGACCGCGAGGTGGACATCCGCGTGCGGCTGGCCGAGGACTCGCGCGACAGGGTAGAGAAGATCAGCCGGATCCAGGTCCGCAACGGCCTGGGTGTGATGGTCCCCCTGCAGGCCCTGGCCACAATCCAGATCCAGGAGGGGCCGGCGGAGATCCGGCGTATCCTCCAGCAGAAATCCGCCGTCATCACCGGGAATTTATCCGGCATTTCCCTGGATGAAGCCAAGGCCGAGATCCTGGCCGCAGCCGATGCCATGGATGTGCCGCCCGAGATTTCGGTCAACCTGGCCGGCCAGAGCTTGGAGCAGGACGTGGCCTTCTCGTCCATGATCTTCGCCATCTTCCTGGCGGTGTTCCTGGTCTATCTGGTCATGGCGTCCCAGTTCGAATCCTTCATCAAGCCCTTTATCATCATGTTCACCATCCCGCTGGGCATCATCGGCGTCGTGATCGTCGGGCTGGCGACGGGGATGTCCATCAATGTGATCGTGCTCATCGGGCTCATCATCCTCTCCGGCATCATCGTGAACAACGCCATCGTGCTGGTGGATTACATCGGCCAGCTGCAGAAGCAGGGCATGAAAAAGCTGGAGGCCATCAAGACCGCCGCCCGGGTCCGGTGGCGGCCCATCCTCATGACCACCATCACCACCGTTCTGGGGCTCATGCCCATGGCCCTGGATTACAACGAAGGCTTCGAGATCCGCATCCCGCTGGCCCTGACGCTCATCGGAGGATTGATCTTCGGGACCTTTTTGACCCTGATCTTCATCCCGCTGGCCTACAACCTGGTAGTCCGGGAGTCGACCGCCGAGGCCGAACAGGAAAGCCGGCTGATGGGCATTCTCAAGTCAGCCAAAATGTCCATGTCTCTGGACAAGGCAAAACCGAGAAAACCATGAACCTACCCGATTTTTCCATACGCAAACCCGTTACCATCATCGTGGTCATGCTGGTCTTCGTGACCATCGGCATCATCTCCATGATCAAGCTTCCCCTGGAGATGCTGCCGGACATGTCCTGGCCCGGGCTCAGCGTGTCGATTTCGTATCCCTCCTCCTCACCCGAGGAAGTGGAGCGGATCATCACCAGGCCCCTGGAAGATGCCCTGGCCACCGTCAACAACCTGGACAGCCTGAGCTCCACCTCCTCATCCTCCTCCTCCAGCATCTACCTGCAGTTCAACATGGGCACCAACATGGATATGGCCTCCATGCAGGTCCGGGACAAGATCGACCAGATCCGGGACACCCTGCCGGACGACATCGAGAACATCCGGATCCGGCGCTTTTCCATGAACGACCGCCCGGTCATCAACTTCAGCGTGTCGCTCCCGGGGGAGCTGGACAACCTCTACTTCTGGTCGGAAAATTTCATCACCCAGCAGTTGGAGCGGATCGAAGGGGTGGCCAACGTGGACATCCGGGGGATCCGCAACAAGGTGCTGACCGTGTACCTCAAGCCCGAGGTGTTCTACTCCTCGTCCATTCGCATCAACGACCTGGTCGACACCATCCGCAACAACAACATCAATATATCCGCCGGGTATGTGGAAGACGAGCAGACCCGCTACGTGACCCGCATCCCGGGCGAACTGAAGGTCGTGGAGGACATGAAGGGCCTGCCCGTGAACAACCAGGGCCTGACCATCGCCGACGTGGCCCGTGTCACCTACGACTATCCGGTCAAAGAAGACTACAACCGTCTGGACGGGAACGAGACCGTCCGTTTTTCCGTCTACCGAGCCTCCAACGCCAACATCGTGGACGTGTGTAACGCGGTCAAGGACACCATGTACAGCATCCAGAAGTCCGAGCCCGAGCTCGCCGGAATGACCGCTATCTTCTACCGGGACCAGTCGGAGGACATCCTGAAGAGCCTCAAGGACCTGACCCTCTCGGGCATCATCGGGGGGCTCATGGCGGTGCTGGTGCTGCTGTTTTTCCTCCGGAAGCTCCGTCTGACCATCATCATCGCCATCGCCATCCCCATGGCCATGGTTTTCACCTTCAGCTTCATGTACCTTTACCGCTATGCCTTCCGGGCCGACATCACCATCAACATCATCTCCCTCAGCGGCCTGATGATGGCGGTGGGCATGCTGGTGGACAACAGCGTCGTGGTGCTGGAGAACATCTTCCGGCTGCGCCAGGAGAAGGGCCTCTCGCCCCTGAAGGCATCGATGCAGGGCGCCAGCGAGGTGGCCCTGGCCGTCACCGCCTCCACCCTGTCCACCCTGATCGTGTTCATCTCCCTGAGCTTCATGTCCCAATCAGGATTCGGGCGCTTCATGCAGGATTTCGCGCTCACCATCTCCCTGGCCCTGGTGGCGTCCCTGCTCGTCTCGCTCTCCTTTATCCCCCTGGCCGCCAGCCGCCTGCTCAAGGGCAAGGCCAAGGAAAAGGCGCGCTGGCTGGTCAAGATGACCTCGTTTTATGAGCGCATCATCAGCTTCACCATCAAGAACTGGAAGACCAAGGCTATGGTGGTGGGCCTGGCCGTGGGCATATTCCTGGTTTCGCTCTACATGTTGGGGAACATCGAGCGCACATTCATGCCCCGCAGCGACGAGCGCGAGGTCAGCCTTACGGTCTACATGCCGCGCAGCTTCACGCTGGACGAGATGAAGATTCTGTTCTACGGCTTCGAGCAGACGCTGTTCGAAAACAAAGAAGAGCTGGCCATCAAGTACGTGACCACCGAGTTCGGGGTGCGGAATATGCGGCAGGGACGCTTCCGCGGCTCCATCGGGCTGAACCTGGAAGACAAGGGCCCCTCGGTCACCGAGATCAAGGAGCGGCTCAAGGAACTGCTGCCCAGGAAGGCCGGCATCACCTATGAATACGCCCAGCGCTTCGGCCGCGGCGGCCATTTTTCCGGTGTCACCGTGGAGCTCATCGGGATGGACTACACGAAACTCACCGAGCTGGCGCCCATGGTGATCGAAAAGCTGCGGACGGTCAAGAACGTTGAGGACGTCACCAGCGACCTGGAAGGCGGGGACACCCAGCTCATGGTCGAAGTGGACCGCAAGAGGGCGGAGAGTTCAGGCGTGAGCAGCCGGATGGTGGCACAGACCATCTCCAATTCCCTGTCTGAGCGCCCCATCGGCAAGTTCAAGACCGAGAACCGTGAGATCGACATCATCCTGAAGATCCAGGGGGACGACGGGTTCAGCGAAGACGACCTCAGGAACCTGAGCCTGAACACCCAGGGCAAGCGGATCCCCCTGACCGCCATCTCGAACTTTTCCTATCGTGTGGGCTCCACCTCCATCCGCAAGGATGATAAGAAGTCCAAGCTGATGATCAACATCAACACCAAGTCCGAAGGCATGATAGGCGTCTCCAACGACATCCGCGCCGTCATGGATACCATCCAGTTGCCCGAAGGATATTCCTGGGGCCTGGGTCAGGGCTGGAGACGCTTCCAGGAATCCCAGGGCGAATCGAGCATGGCCATCATCCTGGCTCTGGTCTTCATCTTTATCATCCAGGCTGCCCTGTTCGAATCCTTCGTTCACCCCTTCACCATCCTGCTGACCGTGCCCCTGGCGCTGTTCGGTGTGGCCCTCATCTTCACGCTCTCCGGGATCACGCTCAACACGACGTCTTATTTAGGGCTCCTGGTGCTGTTCGGGATCGTGGTCAACAACGGGATCATTCTCATCGACCACATCCGTACCCTGAGGAAGGCCGGCATGGAAAAGACGGCGGCCATCATCCAAGGCGGAAAAGACAGGATGCGGCCCATCATCATGACCGCCATCACCACCATCTTCGGCGTCATGCCTCTGGCTCTTCCCTTCCTGCTGCCCCAGTTCTTCGAAGCGGCGGGCCGCCGGGCCCAGATGTGGGCGCCCATCTCCGTGGCCATCATCGGCGGGCTGTCCACCTCCACCGTTTTCACCCTGATCTTCCTGCCCACCTTCTACTCGATCTCCGATTCCGTCACGGTCACGGTCAAGAAATGGTTCGGCTTTGACACATCCAAAGTCTAAAATTCCGCCCAGGTTCTGCATTGACAACCGATTTGGAGAGTGGTACATAATCTTGCGAGGAAGGAACTGGTATGACAAAGACCAAGATCCTGGTAGTAGAAGACGAGAGCATCGTCGCGCGGGACATACGCAACATGCTCCTGGGGCTCGGATACGAGGTCGTGGGAGTGGTTCCCTCCGGAGAGGAGGCCGTGGAACTGGCCCGGGAGGCCATGCCGAACCTGGCCCTGGTGGATGTCATGCTCCAGGGCGAGAGGACCGGAGTCGAGGCCGCCCATCAGATCTATTCAGGCCTGAACATACCCGTGGTCTACCTGACCGCCTATGCGGACGAGACCACACTCCAGCGCGCCAAAAAGACCGAGCCTTTCGGGTACCTGCTCAAGCCCTTCGAAGAACGGGAACTGCAGACGACCGTCGAGATCGCGCTCTACAAGTTCAAGATGGAGATGAAGCTCAAGAACCGAGAGCGCTGGCTGACCACCATCCTGCAGAGCGTGGGCGACGGGGTGGTCGCCACCGATGAGAACGGGCGCATCCAGTTCATGAATCCATTCGCCGAAGACCTGACCGGGTGGGCCCAGGGCGAGGCCATGGGGAAGGACCTCAAGGATGTGTTCCACATCTTGAGCGAAAAATCCCAGAAGTCCCTGACTATCCCGTCCGACAAGATCCTCAAGGGCGAACGGTTCAGGATCGCCTCCGAGGTCCTCCTGCGCTCCAAGTCCGGGGGCAAAACCCATGTGCATCAGAATGCCGCCCCCATCCGGGAGGAGTCGGGCAAGATCTCCGGGATCGTGCTGGCCTTCTCCGACATCACCCGCAGCAAGCAGGCCGAAGAGGAGCTGAAGAAGAGCTGGGAAAGGCAGAAAAGCGCCATGGAAGGGACCGTGCAGGCCATGGCCTACACCATCGAAACCCGCGACCCGTACACGGCCGGGCATCAGCGCCGGGTCACCAAGCTGGCCTGCGCCATCGCCGAAGAGATGAAGCTCTCGGAGAACCAGATGGAAGGGGTGCGGCTGGCCGGCGCCCTGCACGACCTGGGGAAGATCTACGTGCCGGCCGAGATCCTGGCCAAACCGGGGAAGCTCTCCCCGGTCGAGTACAGCATCATCAAGACCCACCCTCAGGTGGGCTATGACATACTCAAGTCCATCGAATTCCCCTGGCCCATCGCCGACTTCGTTCTGCAGCATCATGAGCGCCTCGACGGCAGCGGCTACCCGAACGGGCTGAAAGGGGACAAGATCTTCATGGAGGCCCGCATCCTGGCCGTAGCCGATGTGATCGAGGCCATGGCCACCCACCGGCCCTACCGCGCGGCGCTCACCATCGAGACCGCCCTGGATGAGATCCAGAGCAACCGGGGCGACAAATACGACAGCCGGGTCGTGGACGCCTGCCTTAAGGTCTTCAAGGAAAAAAAGTTCGACTTAGACAAAATCTGAGGGAGCAAGAGCATGCAAAAGACCTGCGCCGGGCTGCTGTTGATCGGGTCGATCCTGGCGGCATTCGGGGGCGTGGCCGCATTCATATTCCTGTTCGTCCGCGACATCAACGTGTACATCCTGATCCTCTCCCCCATCATCTTAGCCTGCTACCAGATCCCCGCCGCGGTCCTCTACGGGCTGTACAAACGCGCACGGCAGTCCGAGCAGGAACCGGAAGACACGGACGGATCATCTCCCAAGAAACAGGTTTTGTTCGTGTGCACGCACAATTCCGTGCGCTCCCAGATGGCCGAGGGGCTTATGAATTCGCTGTATGGAGACCGGTACGAGGCCCACAGCGCAGGGACCGAGCCGTCCATTGTCAATCCCCGGGCCGTCTCCGTCCTGCTGGAGCTCGGGATCGACATCTCGCATCACCACTCGAAGAATGTCAACGAATTCCTAAGCCAAGAGTTCGACTATGTTATAACGGTCTGCGACCATGCCCGCGAGACCTGCCCGGTCTTCCCCGGGGGGAAAGAGATCATCCATCACAGCTTTGTCGATCCATCCTCAATACAGGGCAAGGAGCAGGAGATGTTGGCCGCCTTCAGGCGTATTCGAGACAAGATCAGGGATTGGATCGCGAAAGAGTTCGGCTGAGATGAGGGCAAGCGCTCCCGACGGGATTTGAACCCGTGTCGCCGCCTTGAAAGGGCGGTGTCCTTAAACATAAGTGGCTCTCTAATTGACTGTAAATAATGGGATTACAGGCTTCGAATCACGCTTGTCATTGTCCGTGTCACAGATGTGTAACAGATGGTCCTGTTTTTCGGCCGTTTTGAGCTTCTTCTGACAAAGTACTTCTACGGCATCTTGAATGTCTTTGCTGTCGGCATGGAGATAGATTTCAGTTGTCTTGACACTGGCATGACCAAGGAGCTCTTTAATCCGATTAAGGTCAACTCCTGCTAAAGCTAGCCTGGATCCAAACGTCCTTCTAAGGTCGTGGAACGTGAAGTTCCGAAGCTGCGCTTCTTCACATGCTGTTTCGAAGTGTTTCCTGATCGTTTTGTATGCCTGTCCAGTTTTGGGATTTGTAAAAAGAAATGTGGAATTTCCGCTTGTACTTCTCAGAGTCTGGAGCTCAACTAAAAGCCTGGAGTTGATAGGGATAGTGCGAGGCTTTCCCGACTTCGTGATTCTTACATTGATTGTTCTGCCTTCAAAGTCTAAATCATCCCATTTCAATTGCTGTATCTCGCCTTTTCTCATTCCAGTGTTTAGAGCAATGATCACAATCGGACGCAACAGATTCGAAGCGGCATGCATTAGGCGGCCTTCTTCCTCTTGAGTTAGAACTCTGATCCTACGTGCTTCTGCTTCAGAATACATGCGTACTTTGCAGACGGGATTAGACTGAGTGTACCCCCATTGAATTGCGATATTGAACATCCGCTTCAACACTCGGATATAAGTATTGACCGTAGAAGGTGTCGCACCTTCTTGAAGTTTAGTTTTCTTTAGCATCTCAATATCGAGAGAGGATATTTTGTGCAAGTATGAATTACTTCCGAGAATCATTGCAGATCGGTCCAATCTGTAACGGTCATCCTTCCAGCTTCTCTTGTTGGGCATGCTATAGTTTTCAACATACAGATCAATAAAATCACTGAGCTTGATGTTGCGTTTCTTCCGTGAAATCCCATATTCCACATCGAATGCTTTCTGGACTTCCTGCTTTAACGCAAGAGCCGCCTCTTCCTTAGAAGTCGCATTGGGAGCTACTTTTTGAATGCGCTCACCATCAGCATCCCAAAAATCGAGATACCAACGGATTCTCCCTTTTTTTGTTTTCCTTTGATAAATTGCACCGTAGCCAAAATTAAAGCGAGCCTTGTTTTTGCCTTTCGGCATCTCGCTAATACCTCCTGGTTTAATGTTATAATTTCCAAGAGGCAAAGTCAAGCTATTTCTTTCATTATCAATAAGTTGAATATAAATGGGAGGCACTTTCTTTGTGGATTTTTCAATGTATTGGAGCAGATCAGATTCCTTAAATTTCACTCCATTAATATTGACGCGAGTAAGCTCCTGGTTCTTATAAACTGTCTGGGGATCACACCGAAGGATATCGGCGACTTCTCTAACAGTTAGGAGCTTTTCCATAATGAAAAAGACTAGGGCTTAGATTGAAAACTACCCCAAATCAATTTGAATAAGGCAATCCTTTCTTTCATTCTTTGTTGGCCTTATTAACAGCACGACACAGGCACAT